>Ga0105249_10001081_pt1 | contig 24196 bp, 20 predicted proteins | sample KBSS44metaG_FD_81522 | JGI IMG/M metagenome (GOLD analysis project Ga0105249, IMG submission 81522) | Switchgrass rhizosphere microbial communities from Kellogg Biological Station, Michigan, USA - KBS S4-4 metaG | ecosystem: Host-associated > Plants > Roots > Rhizosphere > Soil | place...
CGCCAGAACCGCGATGCGATGGTGGCCGCCCTGCGACGCGACCTCCCGGAAGCGTCGTTCGAGGTTCCGGACGGCGGCTACTACGTGTGGGTCACCCTGCCCGACGGCGCCGATGGTGACGCCATCGCGCGCTCGGCCATCGAGGGCGGCGTGACGGTGCTGCCCGGGAGCAAATTCTTCGCGAGCAGCGACGTCCCGCACCCGAAGAACCACCTGCGCATCGCGTACAGCCACGCGACGCCCGAGGAGATCGACGACGGCATCCGGCGGCTCGCGACGGCGTTCCGCACCGTGATGGCGGAAAAGGCGGCGACCGTCCCATGAGCGACGTGGCGCGATGAAGGAGGCACTCCGGATCCGCGGCGTGGTCGCGGAATGTGGGCAGCGCGCGCAGGGCTTCATCACGATCGGCGAGACGCCGTCGGGGCCGATCCAGTTTCCCGTCGTCATCGTCAACGGTGCGGATGATGGGCCCGTGCTGTGTCTGACGGCAGGCGTGCACGCGACCGAGTATGCCCCGATCGATGCGGCCATGCGTATCGTGCAGTCGCTCGACGCGACGGCGCTCCGAGGGGCGGTCATCGTGGTGCCGGTCGTGAACATGCGCATGTTCGAGAGTCGCACCGGCTTCGTATCACCGCTCGACGGGATCAACCTCAACAAGGCCGCGCCTGGTCGGGACGACGGCTCGATCTCGGAGGTGCTCGCGAAAGTCCTGCTCGATGAGGTCATCGGTCGCGCGGCATACCATATAGATCTGCATGCCGGCGACCTTGGGGAAATGCTCCTGCCATTTGCTGGCTACGCTCTCACCGGCAGGCCCGACCTCGACGAGCAAGGCGAGGCACTGGCGCGCCTCTATTCCCCGAAGCTGATTTCGCTCGCGACCCCGGATGGCAAGATTCCTCCATTCGCGGACGGGATCTGTTACGCGGCAACGCGGCGCGGTGTCGTGTCGATCTTCGCCGAGTCAGGCGGGAACGGCACATTGGAGGAGGGGGATGTGCGCGTGCACCTCCATGGCGTGACGAACGTCATGCGCTACGTTCGCATGATCGACGGCACGCCGACCGCGGTGGGTGGGCAGGTGTCTGCGCGCGACCGCAAGGTGGTACGCGCCACGCGCGCGGGTCTCCTGCGATTGCGTGTGAAGATCGGCGATGAGCTCGTCGCCGGGCAGGAAGTCGCCGAGATCTGCAACGTGTTCGGCGAGGTCGTGGAAACAGTTCGATCGAGCGGTGCCGGCATTGCCGGGCTGGTGTGGGCGCACAAGGTCGTGAACACGGGCGATCCGATCGTGCGCTATTGGATCGTGTGAGCGAACGGGCGAGGGCGAGCGTGTCGAACCTTCATGACATGAACGGCGAGCAGATCCAAGCCGCGAGTCAGGAGACGGTCCGGCTGCTCGATCATGCGGTGACGGGCTATGCTCGGGCGCGGCGAGACACGCGCGATCGCGTCGTGGCCGTGCTCGCGAGCGATCCCACATGCGTCCTGGCGCACTGCCTGGACGGCTACCTCCACATGCTGTCGAGCAAGCGCGACGGCGTGGCCCGTGCGCGTGAGGCATTCTCCCTCGCGCAAACGGTCGGCGCCACGCGCCGGCGCGGGCTCGCGCGACGGGAACAGCTCCACGTGAACGCGCTCGACGCCTGGTCGCGTGGCGACATGCGGGGCGCCGCGAGCATCTGGGATACGCTACTCGACGAGTTCCCGCGCGATCTCATCGCGCTGAAGGTCTCGCAGTTCGTGCTCTCGTACCTCGGCGAGAGCGAGGGCATGCGCGCGCGCGTGGAGGGCGTCCTGCCCGCGTGGACCGCAGAGCATCCAGGATACGGCTTCGTGCTTGGCTGCTACTCCTATGCGCTCGAGGAGTCCGGCCACTATCGCGACGCGGAAGACGCCGGCCTCCGCGCGGTGGAGCTCGACCGCGGCGACATCTGGGCTGCCCATGCCGTGGCTCACGTCGCCGAGATGGAAGGCCGGTTGCAGGACGGCATTGACTGGATCGCGGCGCTGTCGAGCGAGTGGAGCGAGTGCAGCAACTTCGCGCTTCACCTCAGGTGGCACGAAAGCCTGTACCACCTCGAGCTCGAGCAACATGATCGCGTGCTCGCGCTGTACGACCGTGAGGTGCGCGCCGAATCGACCGACGAGTACCTCGATGTCGCCAACGCGGTGTCACTGCTGTGGCGTCTCGAGCAGGCGGACGTGAACGTGGGTGCACGGTGGGGCGAGCTGGCCTCGCGCGCGGCGTCGCATGTCGATGATCACGCGCTCGTGTTCGTCGACCTGCACTACCTGATGGCGCTCGCCGCGGCCGACGATCGCGTGGCCGTTCGGGAATTCCTGTCGTCATGCGAATCGTTCGCCGCGAGCGGTCGCGGTACCGAGGCCGAGGTGATGGCGGACGTCGGGTTGCCGCTGGCGCGCGCGGTGGTCGCCCATCGCGATGGCGCGTACGACGACGTCGTCGACCATCTGTACCCGGTACGGCGTCGGATCCGCCGCATCGGGGCGAGCCATGCCCAGCGCGATCTGTTCGACCAGCTCCTCATCGATGCCGCGTGGCGAGGCCGGCGGGTCGATGCAGCGCGTGGGCTCCTGGCGGAGCGGTTGCGCTGGCGGCCGAACAACCGCTGGGGTCTGCGGCTTCAGCGAGCCATTTCCGCCACCGCGGACACTCCAACCCAGTGACGACTCCACCGCCTAACGGCGACCGCCCGCGTCGCCGTGATACGCTGCTCACGCATACCGGGGGCACACCAGAAGATCGGCATGGCGCGGTGAATCCGCCGGTCTACCGCGCGTCGACCATCCTGTTCCCGACGGTGGCGGAGTGGGAGGCGTCGCGCAAGCACGACCGGCGGTTCGACGTCGTGCGCTACGGCCAGCTCGGCACGCCGACGACGTTCGCCCTCGAGGAGGCGATCGCCGCCCTGGAAGGCGGATACCGTGCGATGCTGTTGCCGTCGGGGCTCGCGGCTGCGACCACGGCGCTGCTCGCGCTGCTCAAGAGCGGCGACCATCTGCTGATGACGGACTCGGCGTACTCGCCGACGCGGCATTTCTGCAAGGCCATCCTCTCGCGCTACGGGATCACGACGACCTTCTACGATCCGTGCATCGGCGCCGGGATAGCGGAGCTGATGCGTCCGGAGACGCGCGTGGTGTTCGTGGAGTCGCCCGGATCGGTCACGTTCGAGGTCCAGGACGTTCCGGCCATCGCGGCTGTCGCGCACGCGCGTGACGCCGTGGTCGTGATGGACAATACCTGGGCGACGCCCTACTTCTATCCTGCCATGCAGCTTGGCGTGGACGTCTCGATCATCGCCGCGACGAAATACATCGGCGGCCATGCGGACGTCATGCTCGGCACGATCACCACGACCGAGCCGCTCTACGACCGCCTCCGGTCGATGGTCGCGGAACTGGGCTACTGTGTGAGTCCCGACGACGCCTTTCTGGCGCTCCGCGGGCTGCGCACGTTAGGTCTGCGACTCGAACGACACCAGCGGAGCACGATACGGGTGGTCGAGTGGCTATTGACGCGCCCGGAGGTGAAGCGCGTGCTGTATCCGGCGTTGCCGAGTGATCCTGGGCACGCGATCTGGAAGCGGGATTTCCTGGGAGCGAGCGGCCTGTTCGCCGTCGTGCTCCATCCGGTCCCGAAGGCGGCCGTGGACGCGATGCTGAACTCGCTGGAACTGTTCGGCATGGGAGCGAGCTTCGGTGGCTTCGAGAGTCTGGCGATTCCGATGGACCCGACGCGCTGGCGTTCGGCGACGCGTTGGGCGGCGGACGGGCCGCTCGTGCGGATCCACGTGGGACTGGAGGATCCGGACGACCTGATCGCGGATTTGGAGCAGGGGCTCGCGCAGTTGCAGGCTGTCGCCGCGAGGGGCCAATGACGAGGTGTCATTCCGAGCGGAGCACCGAAGGTGCGGAGGCGAGGAATCGCCATCCTCCCGATAGAGGGACACGCCCCCCGGTCGGGACGAGTGCGATTCCTCGCCTCCGCCGCTTCGCGGCTCCGCTCGGAATGATGATGCTGATGGCGTGCTCGTCGAGCGGCGAATCGACGACCGACTCCTCGGGCCCTCCGAGCAAGACCGTCGCAGGCGGCCCGACGCTCAGGAGCGTGCGCGCACGTGGCGCCGTGAAGTGCGGCATCTCCCAGGCCGCTGGCTTCGCCACGCCTAACGACGCGGGCGAATGGCAGGGGTTCGACGTCGACTTCTGCAAGGCCATCGCCGTCGCCGTCCTCGGCGACCCCACCAAGGTGGAGTTCGTCCCGTACACCCAATCGCAGCGATTCTCGGGGCTCCAGTCCGGCGAAGTCGATGTGCTCGTGAACGGGACGTCGCTCACCATCAGCCGCACCATGCAGCGCGGCTTTCACTTCGGGCCCATCTACCTGTACGACGGGCAGGCGTTTCTCGTTCCGAAGGCGCTCAACGTGAGCAAGGCGGCGTCGCTCGACAACGCGACCGTGTGCGTCCAGCAGGGCACGACCACTGAGCTCAACCTCGCGGACTTCGCCCGGCGCAGCAACATCAAGTTCCGGCCCGTCGTCATCGAGGACCTTCGCGGAGCCGTCGCGGCACTCGCGGGCGGGCGGTGCGACGTCATCACGCAGGACGGGGCGGGGCTCGCCACCACCCGCACGATGCTGCGCAACCCTAACGACTACGTCGTCCTGCCCGATCGGCTGTCCAAGGAGCCCATCGCGCCCGTGATCCGCTACGGCGACGATCAATGGCTCGAGCTCATCAACTGGGTGTTTCGCGTGCCCGTGCAGGCCGAGGAGCTGGGGATTACCCGGTCGAACGTCGCGTCGTTCGAGACGAGCACCGACCCATCCATTCGACGCTTCCTCGGCTTCGAGCCCGGGATCACCGACGGCTTCGGCCTCGATGCGCGCTGGCCGGCGCGCGTCATCGCGCAGGTCGGCAACTACGGCGAGATCTTCGACAGAAGCCTGGGGCCGAAGACGCCGCTCGGTATGGCGCGTGGGATGAACGCGCTCTGGACCGACGGCGGTCTGATGTACGCGCCGCCGTTCCGGTGACGCGCCGGTCGGTCGCGGCCCAGGGACTCGCGCTCGGGGTGGCGGCCGCGGCGCTCTGGTGGCTCGCCAGCAACGCCGCCACCACGCTCGACCAGAACGGCATCTCGCTCGGCTTCGGCTTTCTGCGCCAGCCGGCGAACTTCGAGATCGGGGACGCGCCCATCGCGTATTCGCCGGCCGACAGCTTCGTTCGCGCGATCCTCGTCGGCCTCGCGAACACGGCGCGCGTCTCGGTGCTTGGCTGGGTGCTCGCGACGGCGCTCGGGTTTCTGCTCGGCGTGCTGCGATTGTCGCGCACGCCCGCGGTGCGCGGCGTCGCGCGGGCGGTCGTCGAGCTCGTTCGCAACGTCCCGCTGCTGCTCCTGCTGCTGTTTCTCGCGGCGACCATGCACGCACTACCGGCGGCCCGCGCGGCGCTCGAGCCGTTGCCGAACGTCTTCGTATCCGATCGCGGGCTCGTCGTCCCGTCGCTCGGACTGAGCGTCTTTCAATGGGCGCTGGGCGTGGCCGCGCTGAGCGTGCTCGCCACCGGAGCGCTCCTGCCCTCGGTGCGCCGCGGCCGGGCGTGGAAACTGTTCGTGGCCACGTCCGTGGTGGCGTTCGTGGTGCCGCTCGGCATCGCACCGCCTGACGTCGATCGTCCGAGGCTCGACGGGTTCAACTTCGTCGGCGGTCTGACGGTCTCGCCCGAACTGACCGCGTTGCTGGCCGCGCTGGTGCTGCACCATGCGGCACACATCTCCGAAGTGGTGCGGGGTGCCGTGCTCGCTGTCCCGTCACGCCAGCGGGACGCGGCCTACGCGTTAGGCCTGTCGCGGGCGCAGACGATGCGGTTCGTCGTCATCCCGCAGGCGCTGCGGGCGATGGTGCCGCTGCTCGCGACGAACTGCGTGAGCCTGACGAAGAACTCCAGTCTCGCCGTCGCGATCGGGTTTCCGGATCTCGTGAGCATCCTGAACACGACGGCGAACCAGACCGGGCACGCGATCGAGACCATGCTCATCATGATCGTCGTCTACCTGACATTGAGTCTCGTCGTCGCGGCGGCGATGAACGCGTACAATCGACGCCTGCTCCGTCCGGGCGCCTGACGCGATGACTGCGCCCGCCCAGGACGCGCCGCTGCCGAGTGGGGTCCGTGGATTTCTCAGGCGCAGTACGGCCACGCCGCTCGACATTGGTCTGACCGTCGTCGTGGCGCTGGTGGTAGCCGCGGCCGCGCTTCCGATCGTACGTTGGGCGCTCCTCGATGCGGTCTGGTCCGGCACGGCCGATAATTGCCGCGCGTCAGGCGGTGCCTGCTGGGCGTTCGTCGCCCACAAGCTTGGGTTCATCGGGTTCGGTCTCTATCCGCTGGCAGAGCGTTGGCGCGCGGCCGTGGCGCTCGTGTTGCTCGTGGCACTCGTCGTGGCCACCGGAGTGCCACGTTTCTGGCGCCGTTCGCTCCCGGTAGCGTGGGGTGTGGGACTGGCCGCGGCGTTCTGGCTGATGCATGGCGGCGCGGGTCTCGTCCGTGTGCCGACGCGGCTCTGGGGCGGTCTGCCGATCACGCTCATGCTGACGGCCGTCGGTCTGTCGCTGGGCTTCATGCTCGCCGTCCCACTCGCGCTGGCGCGACGATCGTCGCTGCCGGTGCCACGCGCGCTGGCGACGGCGTTCGTCGAGATCGTCCGCGGCGTTCCACTCATCGCCGTGCTCTATGTCGCGGCGCTCGTGATCCCGCTGGCGATGCCGAGGGGGCTGGAGATCGACAAGCTGTTCCTGGCGCAGGGCGCGGTCGTCGTGTTCGCGTCCGCATACCTGGCGGAAGCGGTGCGGTCGGGATTGCAGGTGATGCCGCGCGGTCAGTACGACGCGGCGCGAGCGCTCGGTCTTCGCCCCTGGCAGATGAATCGCCTCGTCATTCTCCCACAGGCGCTGCGCGTCGTGGTGCCCTCGTTCGTGTCGATCGCGGTGGGCTTCTTCCAGGACACGAGCCTCGTGGTGATCATTGGCCTGTTCGACCTGTTGAACACGGCCCGCGTCGCTGCACAGGACCCGGCGTGGCTCGGCTTTCACACGGAAGCGTTCGTGTTCGTTGGCCTGATCTACTTCGTTTCCAGCACACTCATGTCGCAATACGGGCTCTGGCTGGAGCGTCGTCTTCAACCCGGTCCACGCGTCGTGACCGCGGCGACTCGCGCCGTCTGATTCGCGGTCCCCGTTGTCATTCCGAGCGGAGGCCGAAGGCCGGAGGCGAGGAATCGCACTCATCCCGATAGAGGGGCCGCTCGGTCGGGACGACGGCGATTCCTCGCCTCCGGCCTTCGGCCTCCGCTCGGAATGACACTCGATGGTATGAGCAGTCGGCGTCCCGCGTGAACTGCCTATCAGACCGCCGGAGGTAGCGCGATGGACGCCGACATCAGACGACAGCTTCGACAGGTCCGCGCCGTGCTGATCACGGGCGGAGCGATCAGCGTCGTCCTCGCGCTGGGCGCGTTTCGGCAGGCGCAGAAGACACGCTTCACCGAGATCGACGTCGAACGGATCAACGTCGTCGAAAAGGATGGCAAGCTCCGCCTCACGATCTCGAACAGCGCACGTCTTCCCGATCCGATCATCGGCGGCAAGTCCTACCCGCTCCGCGGCGGAACGGGCGCCGGCTCGGCCGGCCTCATCTTCTTCAACGACGAAGGGAATGAGAACGGCGGGCTCGCCTACGCCGGCCGGAAAACTGCCACCGGGTACCGCGCGAACGGCCACATGACGTTCGACCAGTTCGATCAGGACGAGGCCCTCGCCTTCAGCTACTCCGATGTGGACGGGCGCGCCCGAGCCGGACTGACGATCTCGGACCGCTCGAACCTGCCCATCAGGATCTTCGCCGACAGCGCGATGGCGTTTCAGGCCTTACCCGACGGGCCCGAGAAAACGCGCCGCCTGCAGGCGCTTCGCGATTCGCCGGTTGGCGAAGCCGGCAAGAGCACACTTCGCGTGTTCGTCGGCAAGACGCCCGACCGGTCCGCCGCGCTCACGCTCGGCGATCCGCGCGGGCGGACACGTCTCCGCCTAACGGTGGACTCGCTGGGGAACCCGGCGATGGAGTTCCTCGACGAAAGCGGACGGACCGTCCGGCGTTACCCCGACACCCGTTAGCACGCGACACCGCTACCCGTTGCGAGCGTGCCGCTGAGCGCCCGCATCCCTCGACCCCGAGCCAGGTCACCATGGACACCGATATCCGTCGCGAGCTGCGACTCCTGAAGGGCTACGCGATCGTCGTCACCGCGCTGCTCGGTACCATCTCACTCGCCGCGTTTCGCCAGGCATCCCAGAAGCAGAGGTTCACGGAGATCGATGTCGAGCGCATCAACGTCGTCGAGAAGGACGGCAAGCTGCGCATGGTGATCTCCAACCGCGATCGCTCGATCGGTCCGATCTACAAGGGCAAGCCATTCGGGTACGCGGGCGGCAGTCGCCCGGGGATCATCTTCTTCAACGACGAAGGAACGGAGAACGGCGGCCTGACGTTCGACGGGAAACGCGAGGCGGACGGCACGTTCCACTCGCAGAGCGGTTTCTCCTTCGACCAGTACAATCAGGACCAGGTCCTCTATCTCCAGTACAATGACCGAAACGGCCGCCGGAACATGGGTCTCACGATCGCTGACCGTGCCGACGTCGACATCTACGACCTCGTCGCCGAGCGCGATTCCATCAACAAGGCGATCCCGGCGGGCCCCGCGCGCGACTCCGCCCTGCGGAAGTGGGCGCAGCCGCGAAACGGCGTCCCGCTCGCGGCGCCTCGCGTGTACGTCGGCCGCGATGTGAGCAAGGCCGCGATCGTCAACCTGTCGGACCGCAACGGCAACACGCGCCTCCGCCTGATGGTCGATTCAGTCGGCACGCCGAGCCTGGAGTTTCTGGACGCGTCAGGCACCGTCACGTCGCGGCTCCCGGGTGCGCGCTGACCGTGGGTCCTCGACATGGATGAGCTGATCGACCGCGCGCGCCGCGGCGAGGCGAGTGACGACGAGCTCGCGCGACTCGATGCGTGGCGCAGAACGACGGCCGCGAACGAGCGTCACTATCGCGAGACGGTGCGTCTCCTCGACGCCGGGCGGTCACTCGTGCACGGCGAGCAGCACGACGCGTCTCGCCCCACGGCCGCGCAGCTGATCGCTCGCACCGCATCGCGTACGCCCCGGTTGGATCGCAGAGGGCACATGAGGCGCTGGGCGCCATGGGCAATTGCCGCCGCGGCCGCGGCAGTCGCCGTCGTCTCCATCCGCTCTCGCCCGTCCGATCCCGATGACGCCATCCCCGGTTGGGGCGCTACCGAAGTGGTCACTGGCGCGACCGAGCTTGCCACCGTGCAGCTCGGGGAGGGGAGTGTCGTTAGGCTCGCGCCGTCCAGCCGGCTGCGTGTGCTCGCCGGACGCGAGCGTGCCGTGAGCCTCGAAGGACGCGCGTTCTTCGCCGTCCAGCGGATGCCGAACCATCCGTTACGCGTGCACACCGCCGCCGGCGACGCGCGGGTGTTGGGTACTCGCTTCGAGCTCGCCGCGAATGGCGATGCGCTCGACCTTCGGGTTGTCGAAGGCCGCGTCGCGCTCAGCACGCCGCGCGGCCGGATCGAGGTCGCGGCCGGCGAAGCAAGCGGTGTTCGGAATGGCGCCGTCTCTCGACCCACCGTCGCGCCCCCCGTCCCGGTCGCGACGTGGGTCGGGACGTTCCTGGCGTTCCAGGCGACGCCGTTGCGCGAGGTCGCGCGCGAGATCGAGCGCGTGTACAAGACGCCGGTGACGATCGCCGATTCGACGTTGGCGGCCGAGACGATCACGGCGACGTTCACGGACCGCCCAATAGGGGAGGTCGTGAACGTCGTCTGCTCGGTATTGAACGCGAAGTGCGACGTGCAGGGTGGTCGCGTGAGAATCGACCGTTGATTCGTCGCTACTCCTTGACGAACTGAACCTCGACCTCGATCCGCACCTTGTTGGCGACGAGCACGCCGCCCGTCTCGATCGCCTGGTTCCAGCGCAGCCCCCACTCGCGCCGGTCGAGCTCCGTGTAGCCGCTGAATCCCGCGCGCTCCTTTCCCCACGGGTCCTTGCCGCGCCCCTGGTACGTGCACCGGAGCACGACCTCCATGGTCTGATCCCGTATGGTCAGGTCGCCGATCACGCGGAACTCGTCGCCTTCCTTGTCGAAGTCTCCGTCGAGCCGCTTGGTCTTGAAGCTGATCTTCGGATGATTCGCGGCGTCGAAAAAGTCGGGACCGCGGAGATGCGCATCGCGATCGGCCATCCCGGTGTCGATACTCTCGACCTCGAGCTCGGCGTCGACGCAGCACCCTTCCAGGTGCTCCTCATCCGCGGTGAGCGTCGCGGTGACGCTTTTGAAGCGACCGCGCACCGTGGTCATCATCATGTGCTTGACCGAGAACTCAACGCTCGAGTGCGCGGGGTCGAGCCGCCACGTCGATGTGCCTGCCTGCACTGCTGTTCCGCCCGCCATTGCTCCTCCTGGTCGATCTCGCCGCGATTGTCGCGAGGCTATCCGGCGAGTTCGCGCGAGCGTCGTGCCAGCCAGGCGATGCGGGATCGGAATAACGGCGGGCTAATACCACCAGGCCTTCGCGTCCTCGCCCGGCGGCGTGTTCTTCTGCACGTGTGCGCCCATGCGACGGACCATCTCGGCCCACGGAAATGCGTGCCAGCTGTGACCCTTCATCGGACGACCGTACGTGAACGGGACGTTCTTCCCGAGCTCCGTGCTCTTGAGGAAGTCCTCGAACTTGTAGACCGCGAGGTTGAGGTAGAAGTCGTCCATGTCGCCGGCGAAGAAGTGCAGCTTGTGCGCGACCTTGGGACCTAACGTGGCCCAGTTCCGCTGCGCGTATTCGCGCAGGTCGTAGCCGTTCTCCTTCATGTAATTCGCGACGTCGCGGTCGATCGTGCCCGTGATCTTGTTCCACAGCGGCTTCGGGTAGCCATCGGCATCGAGCGGACCGTAGATCGCTTCCCACCCCACGAGCTGATAGTTGCCACGGCCCCGGCTGCCGAGGACTTCCTCGAACAAACTCATCTGCCGGAGACTCCACGTGACCTGACCCTCGACGGTCCGCTTGAACGGACGCTCCGTCGTCGTGAGCTGGGTGTTCGGCATCACGAACGCGTTCGTGTCGGAGTAGATGTCCACCAGTTGATAGCGACGGAAGTCGATCGGGTCCGGCTGCAGGACGAATGCGCCGCCGAAGAAGTCCGGGTGCTTGAGCTGGAGCGCCAGCGTCTGCCAGCCACCCGTCGATGCGCCCTCCGCCAGCCGCGCGTATGGTTTGCCGATCATCCGGAACTGCTTCTCGAGCGCCGGGATGATCTCTTCGACCATCGCGTCCCCGTACGGACCGTTGCTCGCGGAGTTGACGGAGTACGAATCGAGGAAGAATGGCGTCGCCTGCTCGAAGCTCACCGCGATGAAGCGCGGGAAGCCATCCGACACCCAGGCCTTGTAGAAGTCGTACCCCGTCTCGACGCCCGTGCTGGGGTTGATCTGGCCGATGTTGCGCACACGCGTCGAATCCGGCGTGAGGTTGAAGGGCACGTTGTGGCCGAACGTGTACGCGGTCGGGTAGCGAACGTTCGCGTGTTCGCTGTACCCCTTCGGAAGGAGCACGGTCGCGTACACGTAGATCGGACGTCCCCAGAAGGCCGTCAACTTCTGGCTCTGGATGCGCACGTGCTTGACCCACTCCGTGTCCTGCGGCCGTGGCTGCGCCTCGATCACCTTGTTGATGCGCAGCTTCACGGTGGGACCGGTGCCGGTGCTGCCGACCTGGATCTTCTGCACGTCGCTGTAGACGTTGCCGCCCGCGATCTGCATGACTTCCTGCGTGCCGTCGTTGATGTGCACCCAGATCGTCTTGCCGTCCGCGCGCTTCACCTGCTCGTACACGTTCACGATCGCCTGCGCGTAGTAGTCGCCCGGCGGCAGTGACGCGAGCGGAACCGGGTAGCCGAGCGCCGACTTCGCGTCGACGACGGCGGGCTGTCCGGCGCGAAGCTGATCGAGATCGATCGCGAACATCGCAGCGCCCTGTGGCGCGATGAGCATGCGGGGCTCGGGCTGCGCGAGCTTCGACACGACGACCACGAGGCGCCCCGTGAGCGGCGCGGAGCGAGTGGCGGGGTCGACGATGACCTCGAACCTGGGCGCCTGCGCGACGAGTGTGAACGGCGCGAGAGCAGCGGCGACGAGCGCGGCAACACACGCGGCGTTGGCGAAACGGATCAGGATCCGCATGACGATGGCGGGCATGGTGAGTCGAGGGCGTAAGGCGTGACAGTGGGGATCGTACAGCATCAGCATCATCACGCTCGAGACCCCCTGAACCTACCACCATGACGAACAAGCGTCGCGGTCGCCGCCGTCGCGGCCGTCGGCCGAAAGTGCTTGAAACGCTGGTTACTGTTAACTGGAACTGGTTGCTTCAGGGTGTAAAGCGAGAACCCTCGGGAGGCCTCTACGAGCGAGAGAAGCGTCCCGAGGGTTCTTACGCTGCAGCAACCAGTTCCAGTTAACAGTAAGCAGTGCGGTTTCTTCAGTCCCGGTTCCAGCTAACAGTAAGCAGTGCTGTCCTGCAGTTTCGACTTACGGCGTGGGCCGCGGTCTCGGCCAGGGCCACGGCCACGGATTGAACGAGTTGCTCCCCGCGAGCCCGCGTACCGCCGCCTCGCGCACCTCCGGATCGTTCGACTTGAGCAGGTCCGTCAGAATCGCCTCGGATCGCCCACCGGAACGCAGCAGCGCGCGAATCTGCGCCTTCCGCGCGCGATCGCTCTTTTCCGTGCGCAGTGCGCCGCGAATCGCGGTCACCGCGCTCGAGTCGCCGATCTGCCCCAGCGCCCACGCCGACTTGAGCCGCACGTCATCGTCCTGATCCGTCAGCCCCTCGATCAGCCCGCGAGGCGCGTCCTTCGGATCGAGCTGGCCTAACGCCCATGCCGCCGTGGCGCGCACACGCGCGCTCTTGTCGCTTCGCACCGCGTCACCCAGGATGTCCACGGCGGTCCGGTCACCGACGTTGCCTAGCGCCCATGCCGCCGTCTCTCGAACGGCGTCGCTCGAGTCCCGCCGCAGCGCGCCGATCAGGCCCGGCGCCGCGGTCTGCGTCTCGATGCTGCCGAGCGCCCAGGCCGCCATCTCGCGGACGCGCGCGTCGGCGTCCTGGCGGAGCACCGCGATCAGGACGTCCACGGCGCTGCGCGCTTCCAACTGCCCCAACGCCCATGCGGCCGAGCGTCGCACGTTTGGACTCGCGTCCTCGCGGACGACGCGAATGAGCGCTTCGACCGAGCTGAGCGAGTCGATGCGCCCCACCGCAATCGCTGCCGCCTCGCGGACACGTGCCTCCTCGTCCCGCAGGAGATCCATGAGCGGGCGCAACGCACGGCCGTCGTCGATCCGGCCTAACGCCCACGCCGAGTTCGCGCGCACGCCCGGGGTCGCGTCGCGGAGTGCGCGAATCAATGGATCCACGGCCGTCTTCGGCTCCACGAACCCGAGCCCCAGCGCGGCGACTTCGCGCAGCTCCGGTGCGCGCGCAGTGAGCCGCTCGACGAGCCCGGTCACGACCATCTCATCACGTTGGCGACCGAGCAGCCGCACGGAGAGCTCGCGCACGCAAGGATCAGCGCTCGCGAGGCTGTCCATCAGGAGCCGCACCTCGGTCGCGCCGAACTTCTCGCGTTCGAGGTCGCGGACGCGGGCGGTCATCTCCGAGGCAACCGGCGAGGATGGCGCGTCATACCACCCGCCCCACCCGCCGCCCCAGACGGCCTGCGCGGCGAACGCACAGATGAGGGGCGACACGCCGCGCGCGGCGGCGAGCACCGCGGCGACGTCCTGCGCGGCCGCCGGTCCGCTGGCGCTCGGCGTGGTCTGGTACGATGACGGCGCGGTCGGGCCTAACGAGACGACGCTCGCCGGCCCCGACCCCGGGCCGGCGGTCGTCGTGTTGACCTCGGCCCGCGTTCCTGGGGTTTTCGACGTGAACGCGAGGAATACGCCGGCGAGCATGAGTCCGATGGAGCGATGCATGGGGCCTCCGAAGAGCGTCGAGAGTCGCCAACTCTGTTGAAATTTCAGCACTTCACTATCGAAGAACGGGCGCGCCATTCCGTCCTGATTCGTTAGGCAGCGCCCGTTGCTGGGGACCTGGAGTCCAGTCCCTCGTCCCTATGGGTGTGGACGCGGATCCGGCCACGGCCACGGCCACGGACCGCCGCCGCCACCACCGCTGGCCAGTGCGCGGATCGCCATCGAGCGCACCTCCGGGTCCTTCGAGTCGAGGAGCCGCTTGATTGCCTCAACCGACTTCTCGCCTGTTGCTGCCAGCGCACGGATGATCGCGCGCTGCGTCTCCTTGTCCGTTTCGCGCCGCAGCGCGGAACCGAGCGCCGGGACGGCATCCGGGTCCTGAATGTTGAACAGCGCCCACGCCGCCACCTGGCGCACTTCGATCTCCTTATCGGACAGGAGGCCGACCAGCGCCTTTGGCGCTTGCTTCGGCTCCGCGTTCCCGATCGCCCACGCTGACCGAATCCGCACGCCTCGGCTCGTATCGCTCAGCGCCGCCGCGAGCTCGTCGACGGCATCGCGGTCGCCAATGTTGCCTAACGCCCACGCAGCCGACGCACGCACCTTCGGGCTTGCGTCGCGCCGAAGCGCCGTCGTCAGGGCTTCCGTGACGGCCGTCGTCCTGCGCGCATCGGCCAGCGCCCACGCCGCCATCTCGCGGACGGCGACGTCACGATCCGTTTTCAGCGCCGAAGCGAGCGCCTCGGACGCGACGTCAGCATCCGCGAACTGCGCGAGCCCCCAGGCCGCCACTCGGCGGAGTGATGCGCTCGTGTCCGTTTTGAGCACGTTCGCCAGCAGGGCAGGGCGTTCGTCCGAACGGCCCTGCTTCACGGCGCCTTCCCGGATCGCGGCCGTCAACGACTCGATCGATGGAGCAGCGGCGCGAACCGCAGCGGCGGCGGCTGCGCCGGCCACCGCACCGATCTCCTTGCCAACGGTCACACCGACCTTGCTGCCCACCGTGCTTCCCACGACGCTTCCGAGCTCGTCACGACCGCGCGACCGGAGCACGATCGTCGTCTCGGTCTTCGTGCGCTGCTCGGTTCGTTGCCGTTCGACGGTGCGTACGGACTGCGACATCTCCTCATCACGGAAGCTGTCCGCGTCCGCCGACTTTACCGACCCCGACGCCGCGAGCGCGGCCGGACGAACCGAACCGTCCGCAGCGCGCGCTACCGGAACCGCGGCGCCTACCACCAGCGACAGCACTGCCAGCCCGCCGACGAGGCCGACTGTTTGTTTGCGGCCCGGAGCTCCACGCCGCAGCTCGGGGTCGAGAATGGCGAGCATACGTCCTTCGAACTCCTTCCGGCGCGCCATGGCCAGCGCAACCGCAGGGGTCGCGTGATGCCGCACGCCAGTTACGATGTCGAGTAGGTGTTCGGCGTAATCGCTCGCGCGAGCGCCGCAATTGAGGGCGAGATCATCGCATGCACGCTCACTCTCGGAGCGAAGGCGCTTGGCCGCCGTCCAGACGAGCGGGTGGAACCAGTACAGCGCGCAGGCGAACCGGCCGACCGTGTGTCCGACCAGGTCGCGTCGTCGCACGTGCGCAAGCTCATGCAGCAGGACGGCTCGACGCCGGTCCAGCGTCCATCCGTCGGATTCGGCCGGCAGCACAATGGTTGGCGTCAGCAGACCGCAGGCGAACGGCATCTTCGCGTCGTCGCTCCGAACGAGGCGCGGCGCATCGTCGAGGCCGAGTCGATCGGCGACTTCCCACAGCGGATTCGTCCACTCGGGTGCGTCCAGAGTGCGGGATCTCCGAATGATCCGATGCACCGACAAGGCGCCATATCCGAGCCAGCCCGCAAACAGCAGGACAACACTCGCCCAAATCAAGAACAGCACCGTCGGATCGCTAAGGATCCCGAACCAAGGAGTTTTCGGCGACACGATATCGCGAACGGTATTTACGGTCGCCGACACGTTCGGGCTTGTCCCCTCGGTCAGTGGTGTGCTGACCGACGGGGCAATCGACCGAGCCGCCTCGATGCCGCCAGTTGGTCCGGAGGTGCTGGGTACCACCATCTCGGACGGCGCGCCGACCGGTGGCAGAATCGCCAACCGGAGCGGACTCCACGACGCGAGCGCGGGAATGAGCAGCACCGCGCCGAGCGCGACAAACCAGACCAGGTGGCGTGATACGGCGGACCCACGCTCCATGGCGCGCGTAACCCCAAGTGCCGCGAGCAGAACGATCGTGGCCTTGGCCAGGATCAAGAACACGGAGAGACCGGTGGACGCGGTCTCGCCCGAGAACCCGGAGAATCCGGAAAATAGGGCGGCCATGTCTCTTACCTCCCGCTGAGCCGCGCGCGTCGGATCTTGTCGCGGAGCGTGTTCACCTCACCGTCGCTGATGTCGGCATCCGACATCCGGAGAAGCGCGGTGACGGCCTGTTCGGTGGATCCGCCGAAGTACGTCCGAACGACGTGCTCGAGCGCGTCATCGCGCGTGGCTTCGGTGGGTGCAGCCGGGAAATACACGTACCTCGGCCCGTCTTCCTTGTACTCGATGAGCTTCTTCTCGCTCAGGATCCGGAGGATGGAGCGGACGGCCGAGTACGTGGGTGGATCCGGCAGGTCCTCCATGATCTCGGCGACGGTGGACTCCCCTCGGCGGTGCAGGATCTCCATGACCTGCCGTTCACGTCGGGAGAGGTCGTCGGTCGGTGATGTCTTGGGCATGCGGGTGTGCCGGCCTGGTTGGAATGCAGGACTGCCTGTTGCGCGATGTTGATTTTTCAACCGTGCTGAATTTTCAACAGTTCCAACGATCAAGTCAAGGCCTGGGTTTCAAATTCCTGGCGCCGGGCAGGCATCAGAACCGGCCGATGGAACGATTTAGCGGGGAAACGGAGTTGACGGATCGACCCTCGGCTCGACGAGCTCCATGCGCAACGCAATAGCTCTTGTTCACATTCTAGTACGTTGCGGTTTCGCGACTTACGCTCCGTTACGAACGATCCGTCAACTCCGTTTCTTCCGTCAAATCGTTCCACCGATCGTCGCTGATGCCGGCCCGGTTCGCTGATGCCTGCCGGTCACGGCGGAGCGCTCTGATGGCAGTCGCATTTCAAGCATTTCAAGAGGGTCAGAGCCCTTGATCCGGGGGGATCAAGGGCTCTGACCCTCTTGAAAAGCTAGGATCCGGTCGGTCCGAATCTCTCCGTTTTGACCCGCGCCGGGTCGTGCCCGATCTCCACCAGCGTCTGCGCCGCCGTCTCCACCAGCGCCGTCGGGCCGCATACATAGATGTGCGGTGCGTCCGAGGCCGGCGGGGCGACTTCGAGCAGCATGTCCGCGTCGATCCGACGCCTGAAGCCCGGCCAGCCCGGCGGTTGCGTGCGCGTCAGCGTGTGAACGACGCGAACGTCGGCGGTGGTCGCGAGATGCGTGAGCTCATCGCGGTAGAAGACGTCATCCCAGCTGCGCGAGGAGTACAACAGCGTTGCGGGTGTGGCTGCCTGACGCGCCGGACCCGCCGCGGCGCGCGCGCGAAGCATGGCCATGAGCGGTACGATGCCCGACCCGCCCGCGACGAGAAACAGCGGGCCATCGGTGCCCGGCTCCCACACGAAGTAGCCGCCGATCGGCCCACGCAGCTCGACACGGTCCCCGACGCCTAACGCGTCGCTGAGATAGGGCGAGACCTCACCGTCCTCGAGGCGCTCGATCGTGATCGCGAGCGTCGGCCGGCTCGGTTCCGACGCGATCGAGTAGCTCCGCTGTGCCTGGTACCCGTCCTCCGCGGTCAGCCGGACGTCGACGTGCTGACCCGCCAGATGGCCCGGCCAGCCGGGGACATCGAGCACCAGGGTCTTCGCGTGGGACGTTTCGGCGATGATCCTGGTGACGGTTCCCGCGTGCCACTCGATCCGGGCCGGACGCCCGGGCGTGGACGACACGTTAGGCAATCCGGTCACGGATCACCCGTATAGCGCTGTTCGCGCCACGGGTCACCGCGATCGTGATAGCCGTTCACCTCCCAGAACCCGGGCTCGTTCTGCGCGGTGAACTGGATGCCGCGCACCCACTTCGCGCTCTTCCAGAAGTAGAGGTGCGGCACGAGGAGCCGAGCGGGCCCGCCGTGCTCCGGGTGCAGCGGTTTTCCGTCATAGCCGAACGCCACCCACGCCTTGCCACCCGTGACGTCATCGAGCGGCATGTTCGTGGTGTAGCCTCCGTCCGAGAACGCGACGGTGAACAGAGCGGTCTCGACGCCCTGCTTCGCGCCCTCGGCGATGAGTGTGTCGACGGAGATGCCTTCCCACATCGTGTCGAGCTTCGTCCACTTGGTGACGCAGTGGATGTCGCGCGTGATGGTCTCGTGAGGCAGCCCCTGAAACTCTTCCCACGTCCACCGAGCCATCGCGCCTCCGACGCCGCGCATCTCGAAGCTCCACTTCGACAGAGGGGTTCGCGGCGTTGGTCCCGCGGAGAGCACGGGAAAGTCCTGCTCCTCGTACTGCCCGGGCGGGATGCGGCGCTCGCGGTCGGACGGCGGACGCCGGCCGCGGAAGCCTCGGGAGATGATCGGTTCGTCGGCCATGGACGTCAGGTCTCTCGGTGGTGAAGGATTGAAACCCCTCTGCCTAATCTCTAACCGACTCGCGCGGTTCCGTCACGTTCTGCGTTCCGCAGTTCGGGCGATCCGATCGACGCTAGCCGATCGTCACCGCGCGTGGGTCGAGATCTCCGATGTAGTACCCGATCAGCGTCCGCTGGAACAGCAGCCCATACCGTGCCGTCACCAGCGCGCTCGCCCCCTGCAGCTGCGTCGCGCGCGCTTGCGTCACCTCGAGCAGCGTCGCCGCGCCGACGTTGTACCGCTGCTGCGACGCCTGCAGTGCGAGCGCCGCCGCGCGAAGCTGCGCCTCCGCCGCGTCGAGCTGCTGCGTTGCGGCTCGATAGTCCAGATACGCACGACGCACCTCGAGGCCAACCTGCTGCTGGCGATCCTTCAGATCCAGGCGGGCGTTGTCCTCGGCGATCTGCGCACGCTGTGCGGCAAGGTCCGTCGTGCCTCGATCGAACAACGGAATCGACAGGCCAATGGCGAGCGACCCGCCGCGGCGCTGGTTCAACTGATCCGTGAAGCCGATCGGCGTCGCGCTGCTGTACGCCGAGTTGTACCCGGCCGACAGCGACAGCGAGGGCCAGCGGCTCCCATTCGCGGCCTTCACGTTCTGCGACGCCGCGCTCACGAGCGACTGCTGTGCGAACAGGTCGGAACGCTGTCCGAGCGCCCGAGTCAGCAGACTATCCAGGCTGAACGTCGCGTTCGCCTTCGATGCCGTGTCGAGCGCCGGCGGCGCGAACGCGTAGCTGCCACGCGGGTCGAGCTGCAGGGTCTGAATGAGGTCGACCTTCGCGAGCTCGAATGCGCGCTCGGCGTTCACGACCTGCGACCGCGCCGCCGCGACGGCGGCCTGCTGCTGGTAGAGGTCCGAGATCGGCCGCGAGCCGGCATCGACGAACGCCTTGATCTGCTTTTCCTGAGCCACCTGCGCCGCCAGGTTCTCCCGCTGCACGCGAAGCTGCTCCTGCTGCTGCACGAGCGCGAGAAAGTTCGACGCGACGGTGAACGCCACGGTCTGCTCCGCACGCTTGACGTTGCGCTCGCCTGCGTCCTCGCTGAGCTGTGCGCTTCGCAGCGACGCGACGTTCGTGAGCCCATTGAACAACGTCACACTCGACGACACGCTGGCATTCACCGACTGTGTGGTCTGGTCGATGATGCGCCCTTCGTCCTCGCTGAACGTACGGCCGTAGTTCTGACCGGTGTTCGTCGTGAATCGAAGGTCGGGCAGGAAAGAGAGCCGCTGCTGTCTGACGGTTGCCGAGCTGAGGGCGGCCGAATTGTTCGCCTGCAGCAGCGTCGTGTTTTGGCGGAGCGCGATGCGGATCGCATCGTCGAACGTGATCGTCTGCGATGGGGCGTTAGGCTGCGTCGGAGCCTGCGCCCCCGCCGCCGATGCGGCCATGACCAGCGTCACCAGAATGCGTGGAGTCCTCATTGATCTATACCTTCAGAGAGTGTTTTGTCGGCCCGAGCAGAGAGTCTTTTGTCATGCCGAGCGTCAGCGAGGGATCTCGTGTGTCGTACCGGTGGCACGTCGGCCACGAGGAGCGGACAGAAGATCCCTCGTCGCTGTCGCTCCTCGGGATGACAGCTATTCGTAGCGCAACGCGTTGATCGGATCGAGCGCCGCGGCCTTCCGCGCCGGGTAGTAGCCGAAGAACACGCCCACCGCCGCCGAGAACCCGATCGCGAGCACGACTGCCTGCACCGGAACGGACGTGCTCCAGCCCGTGAAGTGTGCCAGCACCTGCGCGCCACCAACGCCCACCGCCAGCCCGACCGCGCCGCCAAGCACGCTCATCACGATGCTCTCGACGAGGAACTGCGTGAGTACGTCGGAGCCACGCGCGCCGATCGCCATGCGAATGCCGATCTCGCGCGTCCGCTCCGTCACCGACACGAGCATGATGTTCATGATCCCGATGCCGCCGACGATCAGCGACACCGACGCGATCGACGCGAGCAGCCACGTCATGATCTTCGTCGTGCCCTGCGCCGCGCTCGCGATCTCCGTCTGGTTCCGCACCGTGAAGTCGTCCTCATCGCCCTCGGCGATCCGGTGCGACTCGCGCATGATCGACCGAACCTCCGCCTGGGCGGCCGCGATGTCATCCGGTGACGTCGCGCTCACCAGGATCTGCCAGATGCGCGTATTGCCGCTCAGTCGACTCTGCGCCGTGGTGTAGGGAATGGCGACGATGTCGTCCTGGTCCTGTCCACCGGCGTTCTGTCCTTTCGGCGCAAGCACGCCCACGATCTCGAATGGCACGTTTCGAATCTGGATCTGCGATCCGACCGGATCGGTGCCCGGATAGAGGTTCTCGGCCACCGTCGTTCCGATCACCGCGACCTTCCGCAACCCCCGGACATCGGTGTCGGTGAAGAACGTGCCCGACTGCGTCTGCCAGTCGCGGATCGTCTGGAAGTCCGTGCTCACACCGTTGATCGTCGTGCGCCAGTTCGTGCCGCCGCCGATCACCTGCGTGCGCGTGTTGACGACCGGCGTCACGCCGGCGAACAGCGTCCCTTCGCTCCGGAGCTTCTCGGCGTCTTCGATCGTCAGCCGGTTGAACGCCTGGGCGCCCTGACTGACGCCGCCCTGGTTGCTCGAGCCGGCCGTCACGATGAGCAGGTTCGTGCCTAACGCGTTGATCTGGCTCGCGATGCCCTGCTGCGCGCCCTGGCCGACGGCGATCATGATGATGACCGCGCCTACTCCGATCACAATTCCCAGCATGGTGAGGAGGGTTCGCATCTTGTTCTTCCGGATGCTGTCGCCAGCCACCCGGATCAGTACCGAGCTTTTCATGCTGCCTCCTCCGTGACGAGCTCCGCGTCTTCCTCTTCGGGCTCCGCCTCGATGAGCACCCCCAGATCTTCGGCGGCGTTGTGCCGGTCCTCCACGGGATGGTCGTGCTTGATGCGTCCGTCGCGCACATCGATGATGCGCTTGCAGTACTGGGCAACGTCCGGCTCGTGCGTGACCAACACGACGGTGATGCCCTGATCGTTCAGCTCCTGAAAGAGCGCCATGATCTCGACCGTCATGTGGCTGTCGAGATTTCCGGTGGGCTCGTCGGCGAGCAGCAGCGTCGGCTGAGTCACGAGCGCACGCGCAATCGCCACACGCTGCTGCTGACCGCCCGACAGCTCGCTCGGCTGGTGATCGAGCCGCTCTCCGAGGCCGACACGCCGCAGTGCCTCGGCCGCAACCGCCTTCGTGTCCTTCCATCGCCCGCTGCGATCGTAGAGCAGGGGCAGCTCGACGTTGTCCAGCGCCGACGTTCGTGCGAGCAGGTTGAAGCCCTGGAAGACGAAGCCGAGCTTCTGGTTTCTGAGATCCGCGAGCTGATTACGACTCAGTCCATCGACGCGAATGCCGTCCAGCCAGTACGAGCCCGACGTCGGTGTGTCGAGGCACCCGAGCATGTTCATGAGCGTCGACTTCCCCGATCCCGACGCTCCCATGATGGCGATCATCTCGCCGCGCTCCGCAACGAGGTCCACGCCACGCAGCGCGTGGACCTCGTTGTCACCCATCCTGTAGGTCTTGCGAACGCCCTCGATCCGGATGACCGGCGTCGCGAGCTTCGCGTCGAGCGTGTTGACGTCAGTCATGATCAGAACCCTCCCGGGCCGCCGGGGCCTGGGCCGCGGCGCTGTTGCTGGAACGGACTGGTCGACGTGGTCGTCGTGGTCGCCGTCGTGGTGGCGGTGCCGATGATCACCTGCATGCCCTCCTTCACGTTCGGCCCCATGACCTGCGAGTTCTGGCCGTCGGAGAGACCGGTTCGAACACGCATCACTGCAGGCTTGCCCGTCGTCGAGTCCACGTACCAGAGCTGCGCGAAGCCGCCGCGCGTGCCGCCCGAGCGCGCCGCGCCAGTGGCGGCGTTGCCGCCCGCACGATTGCCGTTCGCCCCCGGCTGCCCGGCGGCCTGGCCGGCGCCACTCGCGCCCGACGCCGCACGTGCCGCGCGCAGGCTGTCACGCCGCGCGGCGAACGCCGCCGAGTCAGCCGCGGTTCGCGGCGCAGGATTGCCGCTCGCCGACACACCCGCTTCGGCCATCATCTCCGGCGTCGCGCGGAAGCGCAGTGCGGCGTTAGGCACGACGAGCGCATCTTTCGCCGATCCCGTGAGGAACGCGACCGTCGCCGTCATGCCGGGCAGCAGCGTGCCCTTCGGATTGGCGACCGACACGACGACCGTGTAGTTCACGACGTTCTCCGTCGTCGCCGACTGCAGCCGCACCTGACGCACGGATCCCGTGAACGCCTGGGTCGGGTACGCCTGGACCGTGAACCGCACCTCCTGTCCCTCGTGAATGAGGCCGATGTCGCTCTCGTCCACGGACGCGAGGATCTGCATCTGCGACAGGTCGTTGGCGATCAGGAACAGCTGTGGCGCCGAGAGGCTCGCCGCGACGGTCTGTCCGACGTCGACGTTGCGCTCGACGACCACGCCATCGATCGGCGCGTAGATCTCGGTGTAGCTCAGGTTCTTGCGGGCGCGGTCGAGCGCGACCTGCGCCGACTTCACGCTCGCCTGCGCTACCGTATAGTTGTACTGGGCCGTGTTGAACTCGGTCGCTGTCAGGACCTTCTGGTCGAACAGCGTCTTGTTGCGGTCGTATTCTGCCCGCGATCGCTCGAGATCGGCCTGCGCGCGAATGAGCCCGGCTTGTGCGTCGAGCACAGCCTGTTGCTGCAGCGTCGGGTCGATTCGCGCGAGGAGCTGACCCTTCTTCACGCGGTCGTTGAAGTCCACGGAGATCTGCGAGACCTGGCCGGACACCTGCGTGCCGACCTGCACGGTCGTGACGGCGCGCAGGGCCCCCGTCGCCGAGACAGTGGATTCGAGGTTGCCACGCGTCACGGTCGCGAAACGGTACGCCGGCGGTTCGTGCGCCTCGGCGTTCCGGTATATCCACAGCGCTCCGGCTCCCACGGCCACCACGACGGCCACAACTGCGAAACGCGTCTTCTTAGTCATCTGATCCTCACGAGTCGTTCGGCTGTTTCCGCCGACAGAACGGCTCTTCTGGTTCGCGAGCCTAACGGGTCCACACCCGTTCCTGTCGTGAGGAATACGGGCTACCGGGTGTTCCGTGCGCTGATTTTTCGCGAGTTGCACGAGGACGTAACGAAGTGCACGCCAGGCGTCGTCAGCGGTGGGAGATCCCCGGAAGCGGGAAGCGGGAAGCGGGAAGCGGGAGACGGGAAGCCCTCGGGATGCCTCTCAGCGTGAGCTGAGCGTCCCGAGGGTTTTCCTTCTCCCTTCTCCCTTCTCCCTTCTCCCTTCTCCCTACTCCCGTCTCCCGTGCAACCCATGCACTCGCTGGTGCCGTTCGTACGGCGCGACCTGCCGGGCACACGGCTCGAGTCGTATCGTTGAGACGTGGTTACGGCGA
>Ga0105249_10001082_pt1 | contig 24187 bp, 19 predicted proteins | sample KBSS44metaG_FD_81522 | JGI IMG/M metagenome (GOLD analysis project Ga0105249, IMG submission 81522) | Switchgrass rhizosphere microbial communities from Kellogg Biological Station, Michigan, USA - KBS S4-4 metaG | ecosystem: Host-associated > Plants > Roots > Rhizosphere > Soil | place...
CGCCGAGGTCCGCGTCGTCCCGCAGATATCGAACGACGACCACCCGCTCGATGCTGCGGATCGACGAGACGATCTCGCGAACCCGCGTCAGGCAGTCGATCTCCTTGCCGGCATAGCGATAGCCGTCCGCGCAGAAGAGGACCTTGGGCTCGATCTGGCCGAAGCGGTCCAGCACGCCCTTCACACCGAAGTCCGGCGAGCACGAGGACCAGACGGCGCCGAGGCTCGCCGTGGCGAGCATTGCGATCACGGCCTCGGGGATATTCGGCAGGAAGCCCGCAACACGATCGCCGACGCCGACGCCCCAGGTCCGAAGCGCTTCGGCGACCTGCGCGACTTCGACCACGAGCTCGGCATAGCTGAGCGTTCGTCCGGGTCCCTGCTCGTGACGGGCGATGAGCGCAGGACGGTCGTCACGGTAGCGGAGCAGATTCTCGGCGAAGTTGAGTCGCGCCCCGAGGAACCAGCGCGGCCCCGCCTCGGGATCGGGTGGGGCCATTCGGTCGAGTCCGCGCACGACCTCCGTCCAGCAGGTCCCGCCGTCGGTCCCATCTGCAATGACGTCGCAGAATCGCCAAACGACTGGCCAGAACCGGTCGGGATGATCGACGGACCACTCCCACAAGGACGGATAGTCGACGGCCGCGGCGTCATCCGGAGGGCGATACCCGGCGGCGCGCGCGGCCTGAACGAATCGTGCGAGGTTGGCGGCCGCCACGCGCTCGGGCGCGGGGGACCAGAGCGGCGTGCGGCTGGCCGGTTCGAGATCGGTCATGCCGCGCCGCCGGACAGGCTCAGAACTTCGAGAGGAACTTGATCTCGAAGACGACGTTCGCGTTAGGCTGGACCGTCGGCTTGCCCGGCGCCGTGCTGCCCCGCGACCCCCAGGCCAGCTGCGTGGGAATCACCAGCTGCCGGCGGCCGCCAGGCTTCAGGCCGACAAATCCCTCGGAGAATCCGGGAATGACGTCGGTGTCGCCAATGCGGAACTCGATCGGCGTGCCGTTGTCGATGCTCGAGTCAACCTTCGTCCCGTTCGTGAGCCAGAGGATGTAGTCCGCCTTGATCGAGTCGTTGACCACGGCGGCTACGCCAGTGGTGATGAGCGGCTCCAGATCCTTGTAGTAGAGCCCAGACGCCGTCTTGGTCATCGACGCGATATTGACGCCGAGGGATGTGGCGTAGGTATCGAGGGCGGGATCGACCGGCGCGGGGATGTTGGGCTCAGTGCTCAGGTCGCAGGCCGTGAGCAACACAACGGCGGCGACGGCAGGAAGGAAACGCGACAAGTGCATGACTGATCGGGGCAATGGGTTCGACGGTACGTACTCAACTGCGCCTGACGGGCGCAAGGCGATTTCGGTGAACGGCGTGACTCGTAAGGCGGTACGGCCATTCCCAACGGAGTGAGGAATGACCTAGATCACGAGGTCCCGCGAAATGTCGCCGACGGACGGGCAACCGCATAGCGCCATCGCGAGATCCACCTCCGCACGAAGCAGCTCGAGCACGCGCCGCGCGCCGCTCTCCCCTGCCGCCGCAAGCCCCCATACGACGGGTCGGCCCAACAGAACGGCACGCGCTCCGAGGGCAAGCGCCTTGATCACGTCGGTGCCGCGCCGGACGCCCCCATCCAGCAGCACTTCGGCGCGGCCCGCGACAGCCTCGGCCACTTCGGGAAGCGCACGCACGGACGCGATCGCCGTGTCGAGCTGTCGTCCGCCGTGATTCGACACGATTACGCCCGCGGCCCCGTGGTCCACCGCGCGCGCCGCGTCGTCACCACGCACGATGCCCTTGATGAGCACGGGCAGCTTCGTGATGGACCGCAGCCAGTCCACGTCCTTCCACGTGAGGGCGGCGTCGATGCCGCTCGCGAAGTGGTTTGCCAGCCCCGACTCGCCATGCCCCGTCGGCATGGGAACGCTGCCTGACGACGGGACGTTCGCCAGACGAACGCCGTCCGGCAGATGAAATCGATTGCGCAGGTCGCGCTCGCGACGGCCGAGCATCGGCGCATCGACCGTGAGCACGATCGCGCGCATCCCGGACGCTTCGGCCCGCTCGACGAGCGCCTTCGTCATCCCGCGGTCCGCGTAGACGTAGAGCTGAAACCAGAGGTTCCCGCCGACCGCGCCCACATCCTCGATCGTGCACGTGGACGCGGTGCTCAGGATCATCACGGTGCCTGACGCGGCGGCCGCGCGCGCGGTGGCCATCTCGCCTTCGTCGCACGCGAGCCGCTGGAACGCCGTTGGCGCGACGAGCACCGGGAAATCCACTCGCGTCCCCAGCACGGTGGTGCTCGTCGAGCGACGGCTGACGTCGACGAGCACGCGATACCGCAGCGCGAGCCGCTCGAAGGCTGCCCGATTCTCGCGAATGGTGACCTCGTCGTTCGCTCCGCCCACGTAGTACTCGTACGCGAGCGGAGCGAGTCGCTCCCGGGCGGCGAGCTCGATCTCGGTGAGGTTCAGGAACGGCACGCCGTCAGCCATGGGCGCCTAACGACGATACTGAGAGTAGTCGCGGAGCGGCTCGGTACAGGCCGGCCACGTCTGCGGGCCGCCACCACCACCGCCGCCTCCGAACCCGGGACCCGGACGACGATCGGGGCCCTGATCGAACACGCGACGGTCGCGCGCCAGCGTCTCCGGATCCTCGCTCGCGAGGTACACGAGCATCGCCGTCAGCGTCGCGTTGTTCTTGAGATCGTCGAGGACGATCTTGTCGAATGTGTCGCGGTTCGTGTGCCACGTGTACGTGCCGTAGTCCCAGCTCGTTGCGCCGAGCCCGAACGCCGGCGCGCCGTAGCAGACGAACGACGCGTTGTCGGAGCCGCCGCCCGCCGGCGAGCCTGGAAAGCTCAGGTTGATCCCGCGCGACATCTCGGCCGGGATGTTCGACATCCACCGCGCGAGATTTCCGCTCGCCGTCGTGAAGCCCGAACCGGAGAAGTTCACGATGCGGCCCGTACCGTTGTCCTGATTGAACAGCGCCTGCAGTCCCTTCACGATCTCCGGGTGATCCGCCGCGAACGCGCGCGAGCCGTTCAGGCCCTGCTCCTCCCCGCTCCAGTGGCCGACCACGATCGTGCGCTTCGGGTTCGGATACACGGTCTTCAGAATCCGGAGCGCTTCGACCATCGTGATCGTGCCGGTGCCGTTGTCCGTCGTGCCCGAGCCGGCGTCCCACGAGTCGAAGTGTGCGGAGAGCATCACGTACTCGTCGGGCTTCTGCGAGCCCTTGATCGTCGCAATCGTGTTGAACACCGGCAGGTCGCCGAGGAATTCAGCGTCGGCGCGAACGCGAAGCGTCGGCCCCTGCTTGTTCTCGGTGAGCCGATAGACAAGGCCATAATCCTCGCAGCTCAGGTCGATCGACGGCACCTTGTCGGTGCGTGAATCGAAGACCTTGTTCACGCCCCAGCCGTTCGACCAGCGCCCGGCAATGACGCCGGCCGCGCCGCCGTCCTGCAGGCGCTTGCCTAACGTGCCGGTGCCGAGACCGACGCTATAGCCCGTCGCGGTAACGCGGGCATTCCACGCCCGCGTGGCCGAGTCGCGCGCTGCACGCATCCGCGCGAAGGAGACGGAGTCGCCAAATTGCCGCCAGTTGTCGTCGGGGCGGCACGTGGGCTGCGCCATCGAGACCAGGACGAACTTGCCCTTGGCCTGCGGCAACCAGGCGACGAGCGCGGCGCTGTCCACGAGCTGGGGCAGGATGACGGTCGACGCGGTGACGTCCTTCCCGCCGGTGCCGGCGCTCCAGGCGAGCAGCGTCCCCTCGAGCGTCCGAACGCGCGGCGTCAGGAGGTCGACATGCGTGGCGCCACGTCGCCAGCCTTTCCACTTGCCGTACTGCTCGTTGCGCGCCTCGACGCCCCAGCTCTTGTAGGTCGCGACGAGCCAGTCGTTCCCGCGCTTGATGCCGGGCGACCCCGTTAGGCGCGGGCCGATGGAGTCGCTGAGGATCTGGGAGAGCTTGTACGCCTGGGAGTTGTTCATCCCTTCCGTGTAGATCTGACGGATGACGGGATCGGACGTCGCGTAGCTCTGCGCGAAACCGGCTGTTCCGGTGGTCGCAACGAGAAGCGCACCGGCAGTCAGAGAACGAATCGTGGGCATGGGCGAGATAACGAGTGGGTTGGGTTCTGAAATCGCAGTAGAAAAAGGCGGCAGTCGACAGTCAGTCGTGAGACAACTGTGGACAGTCGCAGTCACCAGGTGGCAGTCGCCAGTTAGCAGTCAACAGTGCTCAGTCGCAAACTCGTCGCTGACGACTGCGACCCGTGTACCGGACACGCACGCTGCCCACTGTTGCCTCACGACAGACTGATCGACCGACTGGCCCCGCCGAACGACGAGTTCGACCGACTGACCACCGAACTATCGCGTACGACTGACTGATTTGTGAACAGGCGACGGAGCGCAAAGATGCACCCCGTCGCCAGCGCGCGTCCACGATGCGCGTACGCTACTGCACTACTTTCTCATCGACCTTCTTGTCGGCGTAGATGCCGTTGAACAGGAACTTGAACGTGCCGTGCGGCTGCGCACGGAACGTGATCTCCGGGCCGAACAGGTACAGCTTCCCCTTCCCGACCTGCGCCTCGGCGATCGCGACGCCCTTGTCGAGGTACTGCTGACCCCACGCCCAGCCGCTGCGCAGCGTGTGCGGCGAGTCGTACCACGCCACCGGCTTCACACCCTTGGCTGCGGCATCCGCACCGAGCGTGAACGCCGGGCTCTCGTCGAAGAACACGTCCACTTCCTTCGGGAGACCCTGCGCCACCGGCAACGTGTTGTCGACCTCGACCTGCATCACCGAGCCGGGCACGTAGAACTTCTCGCGCGGCAGCTCACGCTCTTCGCCGTTCGCCGTTTTCTCGACGAGCTTGTCCATCACCGGAAGCCCGAGGTGATACGCGAGGTTCGTCGAGCTGCCGATCGTGATGATCGTGCCGCCGTCCTCGAGGAACTTCTTGAGCTGCGGGATGGTCTTGTCCGCCGTGATGCGGCCCGTCCAGCCGCGGAACTCCGCGGGGAGCGTTGCCGGATCGACGTTGCCGCCGCGGCCACCACCGCCACCGCCGAATCCCTGCTGCGGGCGGGGATTGAGCTCCGGAATCGCGCCACCCTGGAACACGATCACGTCGTACTTGCTGGACAGGTTCCCCTGGTCGAGCGTCTGCGGATACACGACCTGGAACGGGAACTCGAACTGCTCGAACAGCCAGCGGTTGTGACCCGAGGGCATCGAGCCGCCGTACTGATCCCAGAGCGCGATGCGCTTGGGCTGCACCTTCATCGCGTCGGCGCCCGGCTTGGCGGACGTGCCGTCGAACGAGAGGCCCTTCTCCTTCGCGAGCGTCTGCAGCATCTGCGGCGTGCCGGACTTCGACGCGATGTAGAACGAGCCGGCTGGATATGCCTTGCCGTTCGCCGTCATCGGGGTCTTGATCCAGAAGACGTCGTTGCCCGCCTTGAGCGCGCGGTTCACGGCGACGAACGCGTCGTTCGTGGCGTGCGAGAGCAGGAAGCCAGAGGCGTTGGTGCTGGCGACGGTGCCCGCCGGCGGCGTGCCGAGGTCCTTGATCACTTCGCAGGGGCAGTCGAAGCCGTCGAGAACGCGATCGAACTGCACGCCCATCTGGTACGCCAGCGTGTAGCCCGCGTTGTCGTACGGCGGCTTCGGCGGGCCACCCGGATACGCGAAATCGTTCGGGTGATCCTGCGGTTCGAACATGTCCATCACGTGCGGACGGAACGGCTGCGCGCCCTTCACGACCAACGAGCCTGTCGGGTAGTTCTTGCCGGCGACCGTGAACGGTGCCGTCGCGCGGTGCACGGTGACGTTCACCTTGCGCAGCGCGGTGATGAACTTCGTCGCGGTGAGGAAGTCCGGCTGGTTCGACGGAATGATGTAGCCGCGCGCGTCGCGCTTGGCGGGATCACGCATGTACTCGGCGAAGTACTTCGATGGAGCCGCGCCGCCGAATGGGTTGATCGCGCCGCCCGCACCACCCTGCGTGCCGGCAGCCTGACGCCCGCCGCCGGCGTTCCCACGATCACGCGCGATGCGCGCGTCGAGTGAATCGAGCTCCGTCGGCGTGAACGTCCACGAGTCGCGGCTGCCACGGTCGATCGAGTTCTTCGCCATGCGCCAGGCGTTGAACAGGAAGTCCTCGCGCCGCTTCGACGCGATATCGAACACCGCGTAGTTGGCCGTCACCGAGTAGTCGATCGACTGACGGAAGTGCCACGTCTGCGGCGCGATCGGGTACGGCAGGTCTGCCCGTGGCAGCTGATTCCGCGTGATGAGCGGAATCTCCATCGGCGTCGGATTGCCGATCGTCTCGGTGAGCAACCCGATCATGTTGTGGAAGTACACGGTCGTGCGGAGTCCGCCATTCCACCACGTCGAGTAGCTGGATCCGGTGCGCGACGTGATACCCGGCTTGTTCTCTCGCAGGAACCGCTCGTGCATCGCCGCGCCAACCATGTCGATGCCGATCGGGATGAGCGGATCGAAGTTGTAGTTGAACGGATCGCGGAACGGCGGCGCGAACATCACCGTCCCGGCGGGACCGGTCTGGTGATGGTTGTACACGATCTGGGGGAACCACTCGAAGTATTGAATCCGCGCGATGTTCACCGACTCGGGCTGATTCAACATGTAGAAGTCACGGTTGTTGTCGTGACCGATGTACTTCTGGTAGAGACGCGGGATGCTCATGTTGCGCTTGAGCGTGTCCGCGTCCTTCATGTACCAGTTCGAGACGAGCTGCATGCCATCCGGGTTCGCGTGAACGGCCAGGATGATCAGGTCGTTCAGGAACCGCATCGTTTCCGGATCGGTGCGGCTGATGAGCTGATACGTCGTCTCGATCAACTGGTGCGCGCCGAGGACTTCCGTGGCGTGGAGGCCGCCGTCGAACCAGACGACGGCCTTGCCTTCACGCGCGAGCGCCCGGGCGTCTGCCTCGGTGCCCTCGCCCATCGCGAGGCGGTGCACGATGTCCTTGTAGCGGTCGAGCTTCTTGAAGTTCTCGGGCGACGTGATGACCGCCATGAGCTGCGGGCGCCCTTCAGCGGTCTTCCCGATCTCCTGGACGACCATGCGGTCGGACTCGGCGTCGATCTTCTTCCAGTATTCCTGGAACTGATCGTAGTTCGCGAGCTTGTAGTCGTCGCCGATATTGAATCCGAAGAAGTCCTTCGGCGACGTCACGCGCGGCGCCGGCGGCGTCGACTGCGCCGAGAGCGTCGGCGCGAGCAGCGCGGCGGCGAGCACGAGCGACGACGCCCAGCGGGCTCGCGGCAGGTGACGGTTGTGCGCGCCAACGGCGCGTGGTGCTTCGAACACGTTCACTCGCATGACCGGTCCTTGGGTTCTCGGGACTGAGGGGGGAGACTGGAGCAGCCGATGAGGCGCGCGGCCGAGACACGTGTCGGTCTCGTGCCGGAACGCGCTAGCTTATCTACCGCTTGCGTGCAACGCCACTCGCGCCCGCCTGGGCGTGGAGTCTCGCGCTGCCCGCTCTACGCAGTTGCGCGGACGATCGTTGGCTCGTGCTGCCTTGTCATTCCGAGCCGAAGCTCGGAATGACAGCCGTTCCCGGTTCCCCGTTCCCGGTGGTCAGTGCCTTCGATAACTGTCCATAAGTTCGGCGGCGCGTCCGTGGCGGATGCCGATGCCGTAGCCCACGCCGTCGAGATCGCCTCGGCGCAGCCACCGGGAGCGGTCATCGTCGTGTCCGCGCTCGCGGGCGTCACGGACGCGCTGCTCGACGGCGCCCGCAAGGCCGCCACGGGCTCCGAACAAGGGCTCGCGGAGGTGTCGGCCACCCTCCGCGAGCGCCACGCGCACATCGTCTCGAAGCTGCTCCGCGGCTCGAGCGACCGCCGAGCCCTGCTCGACGAGATCCGGACACAAATGGATGAGCTCGACGCCCTGGCCCACGGTCTCGCGGTGCTCCGGGAGCTCACGCCTCGAACGTCCGACTACATCGCATCGCGCGGAGAACGGCTGAGCGCACGCATCGTCGCCGCGGCGATCACCCGAGCCGGCCGGCGAGCCCAGTTCATCGACGGACCTGACGTGATCCGCACGAACGGCCAGTTCGGTGGCGCCTCCGCCGACCTCGTCGCCACAGACCGCGCGGCGAGGGCCACGCTGCTGCCGCTGCTGCGCCGGAGGATCACGCCCGTCGTCCCCGGCTTCATCGGGGCGACACCTGGCGGCGAGGTCGCGACGCTCGGACGCGGCGGTTCCGATCTCACCGCGACACTGCTCGGCCGCGCACTGCGGGCGGAATCCGTGACGCTCTGGAAAGACGTGCCCGGACTGCTCACGGCCGATCCACGGATCGTCAGCGACGCCCGAGTCATCCCACAGCTGAACGCGCGCGAGGCCGCGGAGCTCGCATATTACGGCGCCAGGGTACTCCATCCCCGAGCGCTGACGCCGCTCGTCAATCGGTCGACGCCGCTCTTCATCCGTCCGTTCTCGGAGCCCTCGGCAACCGGGACGGAGATCTCGGGCCGTCGCACGCTCACGAAGTACCCGGTCAAGGCGTTGTCCGCCGTCACCGAGCAGGCGCTCGTGACTGTGTCCGGCAACGGCATGCTCGGCGTTCCCGGCATCGCCGGACGCACGTTCTCGGCGCTGCATCGCGCAGGCGTGTCCGTGTCGCTCATCTCGCAGGCGTCGTCGGAGCATTCCATCTGCTTCACCGTTCCGTCGGCCAGCGCCGAGACGGCGCGCGAGAGTCTGCGTGCGGCGTTCGCGGATGAGATCGAGCGACGCGAGATCGACGACATCGAGGTCGAGTCGAACCTGGCCACGTTCGCGGTCGTCGGCCTCGGCATGCACGGAACCCCTGGCGTCGCGGCGCGCGTCTTCTCGGCGCTCGCGGACGGCGGCATCAACATCGTCGCGATCGCGCAGGGCTCGTCCGAGCTGAACATCTCCGCTGTAGTTGCCGAGGCGGATCTTCCGGCGGCGATGCGTCGCGTTCACGGCGAGTTTCAGCTGAGCCGACTCGGCGGCGGCGCGGCAGTCCGGGCGGAGCACGCCGACGTCATCCTGCTCGGGTTCGGCCAGATCGGACGGACGCTCGCGGGGATGCTCGCGCGCGCGCCGCAGAACGGTCCGCGCGCCCGCGTCGTTGGCGTGATCGATCGCAGCGGTTACGTGTTCGACCCGACGGGGATTTCGCCACGGCGGCTCGCCGCGTTGTCGAAACAGAAGGCGGCAGGTGCGCGTCTGCGCGCGGTGGCCGGCGGGACCTCGGCCACGACGAGCGAAGCGCTCGCTGTGATTGCGCGTCACGCGTTGTCGCGACCCATCCTGGTCGATCTCACGGCGGACGATACGAGCGCCCTGCTCCGCAACGCTCTCGCGTCGGGGATGGACGTAGTGCTCGCGAACAAGCGTCCACTATCGGGCACCCTCGCTGATGCGCGCGCGTTGCAGGACGTCGCCGCGACGCACGATCGCAGCATTCTTCACGAGACGACGGTCGGCGCCGGGCTTCCGATCATCGACACGTACTACAAGCTCGTCGAGGCACGCGATCGCGTTCACCGAATCGACGGGTGCGCGTCTGGCACGCTCGGATTCCTGCTCAGTGAGATCGGCAAAGGCCGACGCTTCTCGGAATCGCTGCGCCGCGCGATGGAGAAAGGCTACACCGAGCCTGATCCGCGCGACGATCTCTCCGGCATGGACGTCGCGCGTAAGGCGCTCATCCTCGGGCGACTGCTCGGCTTCGAGGGCGAGTTGCAGGACATCGCGCTCGAGTCGCTCGTGCCGGAGGCGGCCAGGAATCTGCCACTCGCCACGTTTCTCGTGCGACTCGAGGATTTCGATCACGCGTGGGAGGCACGCGCGCTTGCGGCGCGAGAGAACCGCCGCGTGCTGCGCTATGTTGCGTCGGTCACGAAGCGACGCATCGAGGTCGGACTGCAGGCGGTGGAGTCCACGAGCCCATTCGCGGCGCTCAAAGGCACCGACAATCAGGTCGCGTTCACGACCATGCGCTATCGGACGAGCCCGTTGATCATCACCGGCCCGGGCGCTGGCCCCGCCGTCACGGCGGCGGGCGTGTTGAACGACATCCTCGCCCTCGCTGCCTCGTGAGCGCCTCCCCTCGGCGCGTTCGCGCGTACGCTCCGTCGAGCATCGGCAACATGGGACCCGGGCTTGATGTGCTGGGCTGTGCGGTCACCGGCGCGGGCGACGCGGTCACGGCCGAATGGTGCGACGAGCCCGGGATCGTCCTGCGAGACGCCGGGCATCCCGAGCTGCCTGCGGATCCGGCTCTCCACTCGTCAGGCATCGCGGCGGCGCAGGTCCTGCGGCTGGCGTTAGGCGGCGGGATGTGGGTGCCGGCGCCCGGGATCGCGCTCACGGTGAAGAAGGACCTCCCGCTCTCGGCCGGTCAGGGCGGGAGCGCGGCGTCGGCGGTGGCGGGCGCCGTGGCGGCGAACGCGCTCTGCGGGTCGCGACTCTCGTCCGACGTGCTGCTCGAGGCCTGCCTGCTCGCCGAAGCGACGGTCGCCGGGCGTCACCTCGACAACCTCGCGCCGTCGCTCCTTGGCGGGATCTGCCTCGTGCGGTCGATGGACCCCATCGACGTCATTCGGCTTCCCGTGCCCGATTCCCTGTTCATCGTGCTCGCACACCCATCGCAGCGTCTTCGCACCGCCGACGCTCGAGCGGTCCTGCCTCCGGTCGTGGAGCGCGCTGTCGCGCTCCATCAGGCGGCACAGGTGGGCGCGATCGTCGCGGCGCTCGCGTCAGGGGATCTCGCGCTGCTGGGCCGGGCGATCGACGACCGCATCGCCGAGCCGGCGCGCGCTCCGCTCATTCCCGGCTTCCGCGAGGCGAAGGCGGCCGCCCTCGGTGCCGGCGCGCTCGGCGCATCGATCTCCGGCGCCGGCCCGACGACGTTCGCGCTCGTCGGCGACCTCGCGTGTGCGCGTGCGGTCGCCGTCGCCATGGAAGGCGCTTTCGCCGCGCAGGCGATCGAGTCGCGCGTACGTGTGTGCGAGGTGGACCGTGTTGGAGCGCGCGTCGAGGTGGACACATGACGGAGAAGCTCGACACGTCCGCGAGCTACCAGCAGTGCGCGAGATGCGGAACACGATTCGCCGACATCGATCCCGCACCAAAGTGCGCCGTCTGCGGCGGCCTCCTCGACGTCGTCCACGGCCCGCAGGCGCTCACGGGAGCCCAGCTTCGCGCGCTCTTTGCCCAACGACGCGCGGCGGGCGACGGTGGCTCCGGGGTGTGGCGGTATCGCGAGATCGTTCTGCCCGCCGCCGACGACCACATCGTGTCTCACCCGGAGGGCAACACCCCGCTCCTCTCGCGCGACAGCGTGGCTGCGTGGGCGGGCATCGATCGCCTGCTGCTCAAGCACGAGGGGCACAACCCGACCGGGTCGTTCAAGGATCGCGGTATGACGGTCGGCGTGACGCAGGCGCTTCGCATCGGGGCCCGCGCGGTGGGCTGTGCCTCCACCGGCAACACATCGGCGTCGCTGGCGTCATACGCCGCGCACGCCGGGATTCCCGCGCTCGTATTCGTGCCCGCTGGCCAGGTAGCGTTAGGCAAGCTCGCCCAGTCGCTCGCGTATGGCGCGCGCACGCTCATGGTCCGCGGGGACTTCGACGCCTGCCTGGCGCTGGTGCAGGAGGCAAGCAGCCGCCTCGGGATCTATCTGCTCAACTCGATCAACCCGTTTCGGATCGAGGGGCAGAAGACGATCGTGTTCGAGATGCTCGAGCAGTTGGGCTGGGATGCGCCGGACTGGATCGTGCTCCCCGCCGGCAACCTCGGCAACACCGCGGCGTTCGGGAAAGCGCTGCGCGAGGCGCTGGACCTGGGCCTGATCGATCGCGCTCCGCGCATTGCCGCGGTGCAGGCGAACGGGGCGTCACCGTTCGCGCAATCGTTCCGCGAGTCGTTCGCGAGGCGGCACCGGGTGAAGGCCGAAACGGTCGCGACGGCGATCAGGATCGGCGACCCGGCGTCGTTCGACCGCGCGGTCGACGCCATTCACTTCACGAACGGTGTGGTGACGACAGCGAGCGATGACGAGATCATGGACGCGAAGGCCGTCGTGGACGCCGCGGGCATTGGCTGCGAGCCGGCGAGCGCCGCGAGCGTGGCGGGCGTCCGGCGTCTCGTCAGCGAGGGCACGATCAAGCCGGCGGACAGAATCGTGGCGGTCCTGACGGGCCACGTACTGAAGGATCCCGGCGCCCTCCTCCGCTATCATCAGGAGCAGTCTCCCGCGCCGCAGTTCGCGAACCCGCCGGTGGAGATCGATCCGACGATCGACGCGATCGAGCGCGTGCTCGGCGATTGAACCGGCATCGGGCTTGGGACGGTGCAGTGACGGCGGAGACCTGACGCGGACTACGCGGACTCGCTCCGAGCCGGCGAAAGCCGACGGCCCGCAGCCGACACATGGGTCCTTTCTTGTTCAACGGCCTCGGAATCACTAGGGAGCGTCCCGGGGCCCTTCCCAAGAGAAACAGATCGGACAGGGCGCGACGCCAGCCGGTAATGTCGCCGGAGCGAGTCCGCGTAATCCGCGTAATCCGCGTCAGGTTCTTTCACCACTCGACGCCGAGCCGAACCCGGACCGCGGGGGATCAGCTAACCGGCGGCCGGCCCTGAAACAGGAGCCGGCTCCGGACGCGACGGGACGTGGCCTCGCTTGTAGACGAGAATCGTCCGCCGGAAGGTCATCACAACCGTACCGTCCTGCTTGAAGCCCGTCGTCTCGATCTCGACGATGCCCATCGTCGGACGCGACTTCGACTCTCGGCGCGACAGGACCCGGGACTGGGCATACACCGTGTCGCCCTCGAACAGCGGCGACGGCATCCGGACCTCATCCCACCCGAGGTTCACCGCGTTGCGCGACACATCCGCCACCGACAGGCCAGTCACGAGGGCGATCGTGAAGCACGAGTTCACGAGCGGACGCCCGAACTCCGTCTGCGCCGCGTAGTGGGCATCGAAGTGAATCGGGTTCGTGTTCACCGTCGTCAGCGCGAACCAGATGTTGTCCGTCGCCGTCACCGTTCGCCCGAGCGGGTGGCGCATCACCTGGCCGACCTCGAAGTCCTCATAGCAGCGTCCGGCCGGCGGCGTCATGTCGGTCACAGAGCATCTCCTGGAATGGGCACGAGACCCAGCTCGGCCATCACCTCGGCCGTGTGGGCGCCTAACGCTGGCACGGATCGCATCGACGGCGGCGCCCCGCGCAGGTTGTGCGGCGGGACGAGCGCCGGAATCGCACCGCCGGGAGCGTCGACGGTCCTCCAGCGATCTCGGGCCGCAAGCTGCGGATGATCGACGACCGACGGGACATCGTTCACGGCACCAGTTGGAATATCGGCCGCGTCGAGCCACGCGACCACCTGCGCGCGAGGGAACCGGCGGAATCGCTGCTCGATCAGTGATTCCAGCTCCGCGCGATGCGCGAGACGGTCCGCATTGGTCACAAAGCGTGCGTCGCTGGCGAGCGACGCCGCGTCCATCACCTGGGCACAGAACCGTTGCCATTCGCGCTGTGTCTGAATGGCGAACAGCACGGCGCCGTCGGCGCAGTCGTAGGCGCCATACGGGACGATCATGTTGTGGCGCACACCCACGCGTGCAGGCACGACACCGGTGCCCTGATACACGTACAGCGCCGGCGTCATCCACTCCGTCAGACACTCCAGCATCGAGATGTCGATGCGATCGCCTCGACCCGTTCGCTCCCGCTGGAGCAGCGCCGCCAGGATGGACGAGTAGGCGTAAAGCCCGGACGAGATATCCGCGATGGAGACGCCGACCTTCGCCGGAGCATCGGCGCTTCCAGTCACCGCGACCACGCCGGATTCGGCCTGCACGAGCATGTCGTACGCCTTCTTGTCGCGCAGGGGCCCGTCCGGTCCATACCCGGAGATGCCACACCAGACGACGCGCGGATTCATTTCGGCAAGGTCCTCGTACCCGAGCCCGAGTCGCTCAACCGCGCCCGGCGCCAGGTTGTGCACGAACACATCGGCCGTCGCGAGCAGGCGGGCCAGTACCGCGTGTCCCGAGGGCGACTTCAGATCGAGGACGACGCTCCGCTTGCCGCGGTTGAGCCACGCGAAATACGCTGACGTCCCGTGAAGCGCGCCGTCGTACGCACGCGCCGAATCGCCGCCATCGGGACGCTCGATCTTGATGACGTCGGCGCCCATGTCCGCGAGCTGACGCGACGCGAACGGCGCGGCGACGGCCTGCTCGAGCGCGACGACGCGAACGCCCGACAGCGGGAGCGCACTCGAGCCGGAGCCGTTCGCCGGTGTGCTCAGAACGACCTCGGCATCCCGAGGATGTGCTCTCCGATGTAGGACAGAATCAGATTCGTGGAGATTGGCGCCACCTGGTAGAGCCGAGTCTCGCGGAACTTGCGCTCGACATCGTATTCCGCGGCAAAGCCGAAACCCCCGTGCGTCTGGAGACACACGTTCGCCGCCTCCCACGACGCGTCGGCCGCAAGCAGCTTCGCCATGTTCGCCTCACCGCCGCAGGGCACGCCATCGTCGAACAGGCGCGCCGCCTCATAGCGCATGAGATCGGCCGCGCGCACGTGCGCGTACGCGGTGGCGATCGGAAACTGAATTCCCTGGTTCTTCCCGATCGGCCGGTCGAACACCGTGCGCGATGACGCGTACGTCCGCGCGCGATCGACGAACCAGTACCCATCGCCGATGCACTCGGCCGCAATGAGAATGCGCTCGGCGTTCATGCCGTCGAGGATGTAACGGAAGCCCTTCCCTTCTTCGCCAACGAGGTTCTCGGCGGGAATCTCCAGCTCGTCGAAGAACACCTCGTTCGTTTCGTGACCGACCATGTTGCGAATCGGTCGCACCGTGAGCCCGCGCTGGTCAGCGCCGTCGAGCTCGAGGAGGAACACCGACAACCCTTCGGACTTCTTCTTCACGTCAGGCAGCGGCGTCGTGCGCGCCAGCAGCAGCATGAGGTCCGAGTGCTGGACTCGCGAGATCCAGACCTTCTGCCCCGTCACCACGTAGCGGTCCCCGACGCGACGCGCGAACGTGCTGATGCGCGTCGTATCGGTGCCCGTCGTGGGCTCGGTGACCGCGAAGGACTGGAGTCGCAGCTCGCCGGATGCGATGCGCGGCAAGTACCGCTGCTTCTGCGCCGTCGATCCGTGCCGTAGCAGCGTGCCCATGATGTACATCTGCGCGTGACACGCCCCCGAGTTGGCACCCGAGCGGTTGATCTCCTCGAGGATGACCGATGCTTCCGTCACGCCGAGCCCTCCGCCGCCATACTCGCTGGGAATGAGAACCGAGAGCCAGCCGGCGTCCGTCAGCGCGCGCACGAATGCCTCGGGATACGTGCCGTCCGCCTCCATGCGCTGCCAGTAGTCGCTGCCGAAGCCGCGACACAGGTCGCGGACGGACTCACGGTATTCTGCGTGAAGCCGCGTGCGTGGATTGATCTCGGTCATCGCGTCAGCCAAGCGTAGCAAACGCCGCGCGTACGTCCGCGCAGTCGTCGATCGAGCGAATGAGGGACATCGCTCGCGTGGCGAACGCGTCGCCGTAACGCGGAGACACGAGCGCCAGGAACTTGTCCGCGAGCGTTTGCGTGGAGACCGGATTCTCCGGGTTCCCGCGCGGGTAGTCGCTTGCGCCACGTTCACAGCTTCCATCACCACACATGATCGCGACGCGCGTCGGCCACTGCGCCGGGTACCGGCCCGTCAGGTCATCGCGCACGCCAATCCGGATGCGAGGCAGCAGCGCCGCAATGCGCGCGTCCACGACGCCATTGCTATCGAACCGCTCCGGCGTGAATTGCTCGAGCCCCACCGCGCCCTCGAGCAGTGCGGCCGCGACGCAGTACGCGAGGCTGAACTTCGCGCGGTACGGCGTGGCCGGGTCGGGATCACAAACGATGTCGTAGCCGGGACCGTAGGTCTCGACGTCGATACGCGTGACGTCGCGCAGCACGTCCTCTGCCGACCACTGTCGCCGCTCGCGCACATCCAGCGCGACATCGATCGCGGTGTGCGTGTGTCCGCAGCACGAGTGCAGCTTGTAGCAATTCTCCGTGACCTTCCACTCCTGCCCCAACCCGTCCGTGATGCGCGACGCGTCGTACGACGACGTCGTGGCGCGGAAGAATCCGCGTTCCCCTTCGAGAATGCGAGTCGCCCCGGTGAACCCCTCGCGCGCCAGATCGGCCGCGAGGATGCCGTTGAACGCCGCCTTCCCCGGGTGAAGGCTCTTGCTCATGGCGCCGTCCGCATTGAACTCCCACAGCCCCGCGGCCTGCGTGCCGGCGCTGCCGAGCGCGTCGAGCATCTGCGTGGCCGTGAGCTCGGTGAGGGAAGCAGCCGCGGCGGCCGCCCCGAAGGTCGCGGCCGTGCCCGTGGGATGCCAATAGCGATAGTGGCTCGGGTTGACTGCCTCACCCACGCGCAGCGCGGCGTCGTAGCCGAGTGCGACGGCCCGGAGGAAGGCGCGACCGCTGCTCCGCTCGCGCTCCGCGACCGCGAGCGCGGCGGGAATCACAGGAGCCGCCGCGTGCAGCGTCGAGCCCTTGTGCACGTCGTCGAGCTCGAGAATGTGCGTTGCGACTCCGTTTGCGAGCGCGGCGGCAGCGGCGGACGCGCGACCCGCCGACAGCATCGTCGCTTCGCTCGATGTGCCGAGCGCGAGAGCCACCTGCTGGGCCATGCGAGCCGGCGGCTCGAGCGCACCGGCCAGCGCCGAGCCGAGCCAGTCGAGGGCGGCGCGTTTCGCGTCATCGATGACCGTCGACGGGAGGTCGTCGTACGTGGTGTCAGCGAGGAACTCGGCGAGTGCGCGTGTAACGGCGGTGCTGCTGGCTGCTGTCATCGACGCGGGAATGCGGGAGTGGTCGAAGGCATGGGGGATGGCGCGAGTGCAGAGCGGTCACCGAAACGAACTTCGCGTGTCCCGTACGTGTGCTGCAAGGTTCGACGCGCACTGGAGCGGGACCCGTGACTGCCTTCGACAGGCGAGGGCCATCGGGATAAGTTCGCCGAATGAACGTCGGACGGTTGGTCGCGCTGGTCGCGCTCACTCTCGCCGCTACACGCGCTGCGTCGCCGCAGCGGACGCCAGCTCTCGTCATCCGGGTCCTCGAGCGCACGACACAGCAGCCGTTGCCTAACGCCGAGGTCATTGACCTCGACAGCGGGGCGCGGCGCTTTACGAACGCCGAGGGCGAAGCGCGCCTGGGGTGGGGCCCGACCGGGCGGCTTCGCCTGCGTGTGCGCCAGCTCGGCTTTCAGTTCGTCGAGCAGGACGTCACGAAAAGCACCTCCCAGGCGGGCGCAGGCGACACCCTCGTCGTGACACTCGGCCGCGTCGCGTACACCCTTCCGGAGGTAGCTACGAAGGAGACCGGGTGTTCGCCTGACGCGGATTCTGTCACGAAGGCGCTTTCAGTCGTGGCCCTGAGCCAGCTGAGCATGGGCGCCGAGCGATACGACGCGTTCAGAAAAGCCTACCCGTTCCAGATTCGCCAGAAGCGCCGGACGGTGCGGTTCAATCCCGACGGCACTGCGCGCGAGGTTCGCGAATCGTCCGAGGAAGCGACGTCGAAGGAGTGGGGCGAGCGCTACGAGCCGGGCAAGGTCGTCGACCGTTCATCGCGCGGCTTCTCGGTACCCCTGCTGTTTCTGACCGCCCTGGCCGATCCGGTGTTCTGGCGCCACCACTGCTTTGCAGTGCACGGCGTGGAGACGCTTGGCCAGGATCGCGTGCTTCGGCTGACCTTCGTCCCCGTGCCCATGGTCGCCGAGCCGGACTGGATGGGTACGGCGTTCGTCGACTCCGCCACGAGCATGCTCCGCCGCGTGGAGTTCCAGATCGCGGGCCTCAGAGACGATGACGTGCCGAGGCGGCTCGAGGGCTTCACGACGTTTCGTTCGCCCTCGCCGTTCATCGTGGTCCCCGATTCGACCGTCGCGATGTGGTGGCGGCGGGAGGCAAGTACGTACACGAATGGGTGGAAGGGCCCGGACGTCGTACAGCTGCTGCAACTGCAGTCCGTGACCTACCGGAAGGCAACGCCGCCCACGGACGTTCGCCGTTAGGCGCGGGGTCAGAGATCAAGGGGCTCGCGAAGGCGCCGAGCCGGCGAACCCGCCGGCTCGAGCCCCCCGACCGAGGCGTTCCCTACTTCACCGCGAAATCCTTCGTGCCCGCGGATTTGTTGTCGAGGAACACCTCGACCTTGTACTTGCCCTTCGGCAGTCCGCCCGGCTTCGAGATGTGGAACTCCGTGTAGGCATCACCCGACGGCGCGATGGACTGCGACGATTCCTCCACGACCTGCCCGTCCTCGAACGTCCAGCGCGCCATGAGCGTCGCCGCCGACGCGCTTCCGGTGGTGTGAACGGACGTGTAGACCGTGTCCGTGCCCTTGAAGTTGTCCGTCTTGTCCGAGACGCGCTTGTCCGAGATGGCGCGACCGACGTCGATGTCGGCGACCCCCACCGTGGACGCAGCCGGCGCCGGCGTGGCAGCACCCGGGGTTACATCCCCGGCGGACTCGCTCGTGTCCTTCTTGCAGGCCGACAGCGCCACGACCGCCAAAGCAACCGCCGTGAACGCGCGCGCGGAGCGCGCGGGAATGTACACGTGCATGGATGGTTCTCCTGGTCAGGCGTCAGGGATCTTGAACGTTTGCCCCGGATAGATGAGGTCGGGGTTCTTGATCGTGTCCTTGTTGGCTTCGTAGATGCGATGCCACTTGGACGCATCGCCATACTCGCGCTTCGCGATCTTGGAGAGTGTATCACCGGCAACGACGGTGTACGTCTTCTCGCGATCCGCTACGTTAGGCGACGGCGAGGCGGAGACTGGATTATCGGCGCGGGGCGCGGTCGATGACCCGCCGGCGACAACATCCGAGAAGTCGGCTTTCTTCTTCTCGGCGTTGTGGTCTTTGTCCTTGTCGAAAACATTGTCGAGCAGGCCCATCGTTTACCTCACGGAAGGCGGTGCGCGCAGTGGGTCGCACGAACCGTTCCGTTTGCTGCCAACCGGCCCGGAGGGTTCGCTACGCGATCACGGTATCCGTATCGTCGCGGTCCCGGCCTTCCCCTCGGAACTGGCGGACACAATCGCAGTGCCTCGTCGGATGGCGCGCACGAGGCCATTCTGATCGACGGTCGCGAGCCGCGTATCGCTGCTCTGCCATGCCACGGCACGGCCCGGGAGCGAGTTACCGAATGCGTCCAGCACGTGCGCGCTCAGTTGGGCGCTCTTCCCAACGATCACGGGTACGTCCGCCGGAGTCACGGTGACTCGCGCGACGGGAACGTTCACGACGGTCACGCTCGCAATGGCGGCCTTCCCTTCGGCCGTGGCCGCGATGTCCACGCGCCCGGCCGCGACGCCCGTGACGACGCCGTTGTCGGATACGGTCGCGATCCCCGGGTTGGCGGTGGCCCACACGACCCGGCGATCTCGCACGACGTTGCCCGTCGCGTCCTTTACTTCCGCATCGAGCGCCCCGGTGGTTCCCGGCGTGAGCTGCATCGACGGGGGGGTCACTGCGACGCTTTCGACCGGGGTGGGTTCGTTGGTGTCAGTCACGCCGCATGCGGCTACCAACAGCACGGCATGGACCGACATCCCGCGCCAGAACCAGCGCATATCAGCTCCTGCGTTCTACGACGATACGAACTCGAGCAGAAACCGTTCCAATGCGTTGTCGTTTCGAGGGATTAGCCATCTGCCCCCTTCCAACGAACTCCCGAGCCGGCGCTTCCGCGGCCGGATGAGAGCGCCAAAGATACGTCCCGATCAGCGCCGCCGCGAGGAGGATCTACCGCGACGAGCGGCCTTCCGTTGACTGCGGGCGTGTCTGCTGGTGCGCCTCGACGAACCACAGCCACTGCTCCACGCCTCGGGATACCTCGGTGAGGATATCCATACTGTCTGGATCCTCGAGGTCCTCGAGCTCGTCGATCGCGGCGCGCGCCTTGGCGCTGAACTGCGCCAGCACATCCGAGAGAGCGGCCACGTGCTCCTCGCCGGAAGAGATCACGAGCGGATACTCAGTCAGGGATGACCGCTGCGCCGCCACGCGTGTGGTGCCCTCCGCGATACCACCGAGCTGTGCGATGCGCTCCGCGATGAGGTCGATGTACTCGCCCGTCGCCTCGTAGATCTCATCGAACAGCTTATGCAGCGCGATGAACATCGGGCCCTTCACGTTCCAGTGCGCCTGCTTGCACTGCGACTGGAGGTCGATGCAGTCGGCGAGTCGCTTGTTCATCAGTCTCACCGCGTCGGCGCGCGTTTGGGCCGGCAGCGGGTTCTTTGTCTCGTACAGCAGCGTCCCATCGGCTGCCTGCTGCGCCAACTGCGCGACGCCTCGAGAGTCACTGCTCGACTGGCGCGAACCATTGCCTTGCTTGCGTGATTTCATTCCTCCCTCCTCCCGGCTACACCGATAGTATGAACTCGGGACGAGGGGCAATAACCTGGCCGCGGCGCCTGAAGTGCCGGTCAGGGGGCAGTCGCGTTCGTGAGCGGCGGCACAGTCGTGAGCGGGGCGGGCAGCATCTCTGCGGCTGCGACCCGACCGACGGCATCGAACAAATCCTCGCGTCGCCGTCGCTCGAACGCGGCATGCCACTCGTAGCCGCGCGTGGTGTGCCTCGCGCCGGAGTGCCAGAGCGACACGAGGTCGCGGTCGGCGTCATAGGCAAACGTCGCACGGTATACGATGTCGGCGAGCTCAGGGATCGCGCCGCGCCGCAGGACGGGAGACGGAAACGTCCGCCACGTCAGCCCGTCGGCACTCGTCGCGAGGTAGAGAGCATCCGTCGTGCAGGATCCGGACACCTTGCCGTTGAACAGCGCCCAATACTGACGCAGCGGTGGGATCCACTGCACCTCGAGATGCCACGGGTAAACCCCGCTCTGCGTCAGGGACACCGTTGTGGGGCTCGACCACGTGAGGCCATCGGATGATCGGCGGAGCTCAACGGTGCTGCTGGCGCTGCTGCACCCTGCGGGCCCGGAGTTCACGCTCCACATGAACCACTCGGTCGGGCTCCGCCGCACCACGGTCGGCGAGACGGCCTGATGGTTCGGCGCCCGCACGACCACGCGGGGCGAGCTCCACCGAACGCCGTCGCCGGATTGCGAAACGATGATCTCGTTCTCGGTCGTCACCTGGCGATAGTACAGCCACAGCTCGCGCCGATCCTCGACCCAGAGGACGTCGGGATCGGAGAGATATCCGCTGGTGGGCCTAACGATGGGATTGCTCACCCCGTCGGGCACGGACCACCGATCCTCCCGCGTCCCCACGTACAGCGACGGATTCTCGAACCCCGCGTTGCCCCATGGATACGGTGTGATCGCGAGGCGCGGCTGGTCGCCGGCCTGGGCGGATGCGGCAAAGACCGGTAGCACCACGTCGGGATGCACGACCTGGCCGGAGCCGTCGTACGTCGTGAGCGCGATCGCATGCAGCGGGACACGGTCCGCAAGCGAATTGGGGTCGACGTACGCCACGAACTCCACGGGTTCGAGTCCCTCGGCGTTGGCCGTCGCGCGCTGCGTCCCGGTCGAAGGCCCGAGTTGCCACACGGTTTTCGCATCACCGTTCGCGTCCGTGGTCGTCACCTCGGGCGTGACGACTCCGCCCGTGACGCTCCACCGCACCTCGACGCGACGCACGGGCCGTCCAGCCGCATCGACGAGCCGCGCGACCAGGGGGCGATCGAGCGGCGCCCCGGGCTTCGCCGACTGTCCGTCGCCACTCACGCGCTGAAGCGCGACGGGTGGACCGGCCATCGTGGGCGCGTCGGTACCGCACGCGGACGCGGCAAGGCCCAGCACGATGCCGGCGGCGATCGCTCGCGCGCGTACGACCGGACGGCGATCTCCGATAACATCCTGCACCACGTTAGGCACCACGACGGCACGCTCCAGACTCGAGGCGTGCGTGATACCCTCCGTGCACGAGCGACGTCACACGCCAGGCGTCAGGGCCGACAGGCCGATCGACTCTCCAGCGCAACGCCGAGCACCGACGCCGGGCGCAACGTCGTGCCGGCGGCGCGACGACCGGCGTCGTCGAACTTGTCCCACTGACTCGTGGCGACGTAGAACGCCGAGTCTCCGACGATCGTGCCGAGTGTCGGCTCATCCGCGAGTGCGGGATTCCGATCGAGCAGCTCGGCGCGACGGATCCCGCGGCCGTCCGCATCGAGACAGAAGCGAACGAGCCGCGCCGGTGTGATGCCGTTCTGAACGCCGATCAACGCACCACGATGCACGTACAACCCATCGATACCGAGCGCCGTCACGTTCGCCGCGACGCGCAGCGCGACGACCGACCGTGTCGCGAGATCGACGCGCAGCAGCCCGTGCGAGTAGTCGGCGACGTACACCGCCGCGCCATCCGCCGTGATCGCCATCCCCTGCAGGGATCGGAACAGTGGGTGGCTCAGGAACCGCACGAGCGAGTCGCCTCCGTTCGGTAGTCGTAGGAGCCACGGCGCCTGGCTGTCCGACACGTAGACGTCCCCATTTGCCGCGACCGTGACATCGCCGAAGGTGTGAGCCGTCGACGAATCCCGCGGTGCCCACACGGCGCGACGCAGGCGGCCGGAGTCGAGATCGTATCCGAACACGCCGACCCGTCCGCTGTCGGTGGCCACGAAGCCTTCCATGCGTGGCAGCGCAGTCGTCGCGACCCAGAGCGTTCGACGCACGGAATCGACGGCCATGCCGAACACACCCGCGATCCCATCCGCCGCCGGCCCGACGAAGTCGCGGACCATACCGTCGCGCGAAACCGCGACGACGCGTCGCTGCCTCACGCTGCCGACGAACCAGCGACCACTGCGCGCGTCGTACGCCACGCCTTCCGGATGCAGCACCGTGTCGGCCAGCGTGAGCCTAACGGCGCTTCGTGCGACCGGCGCCGTCGCGGCGGCGAGACGGGTAGCGGCGTCGTCGAACACCTTCGCGCCGACGAGCGCACGATACCCCGTGTCGCCCGCCACGGCGCTCCCGATCCCAAGCTCGGCGAGGCGGTTGATCCAGCGCGCGGCGTCGGCGGTGTCACGCGCGACGGCCGCCAGCGACGCCGCGCCCTCGATGTACACCTGCTGCGTCGGCCAGAGCTCGGCGGCTCGCCGCATCTCCTGTCGCGCGGTGGCAATGTCGCGCTGCCGGTACGCTCCGACCGCGCGGCGGTATGCCGCACGCGCCTGTGCCGCGGAATCGGCCTGCGGCGCCGTCGACGTGGGGCGGCCATCGCCCTGGGCGCCAAGACGGCACGCGGCAACCACGAGCGCTGCTGCGAGAACGGTCGGGCGTACAGCTCGGCGCACCGGCTGCTCGGGGCGAACCCAGGGCATCGTGGACTCGGGCAAAGGGACCGGCGCAACACTCACGTCGCGAAAGAATCCCTCTGCGGCTACGGCGAGCCAGCGCGTTGTGATGAGTCGCGATTCAGCGCGCGTTACTGGAAGCGCGCACGTCAGGACCGGAGCTCGTCGGCCTCCGACGCGGACCGACGGGCTGCCCGCTCGAACGCCAGCATCGCCCACCCGTTCATGAGCCTCGATGCCGAGGCGGCGGACGACGGCGGAAGTGTGACCCTGGCCACGCGATCGAGGTCCGCATGCACTTCCGCCGCGGGAAGCAGCGCGGCTCGAGCCGCCGACACCGCAATGCGTACTTCGGACTCCAACTCTGCGAGCACGGCCGCGTTGGCGGAGCCTGTCGCGGCGAAGAACACGAGTACTGATCGAACTCGCTCCAGAGACTCGGAGTACGGCGTCAACGAGGTCAACAGGCCTCCCGGCGTCGGAATCGTGGCACGATACGCGCGCGAGGCCCTGCGGACCCACATCGTATGTCACTTCGTGATACGCCACGTAACCCACCGACTCACGAAGCAATGATCGAACGCCTGATTGGTTCGACCGGTGAACGGGGAACTCAAGCAGCGGCCACGAGCTGCTAGCAGCTGCTTGCAGCTCGCCGACGGCAGCGTGCTGGTGCTCCGAGCTGCTCGCTGCGGTCACCAACCGCAACGAGCCGAGCACGCAGCGGCAGCTCGCAGCCTCAGTTCGCGGTTC
>Ga0105249_10001087_pt1 | contig 24143 bp, 24 predicted proteins | sample KBSS44metaG_FD_81522 | JGI IMG/M metagenome (GOLD analysis project Ga0105249, IMG submission 81522) | Switchgrass rhizosphere microbial communities from Kellogg Biological Station, Michigan, USA - KBS S4-4 metaG | ecosystem: Host-associated > Plants > Roots > Rhizosphere > Soil | place...
AAGGCCGCCGTCGGCGCGACCCTGGTCGCCCTGGTCCTCGGCACCTTGCTGTCGTTCGCCGTCCAGCGCCACCGCTTCTTCGGCCGCGAGACCCTGTCACTGCTGGTGGTCCTCCCGATCGCCCTCCCCGGGATCGTCACCGGGATCGCCCTCCAGTCCGCCTTCCGGTTCCTCGGGGTCCCGCTGTCGCTGTGGACGATCGTGGTCGGCCACGCCACCTTCTGCATCGTGGTGGTGTTCAACAACACCCTGGCCCGCCTACGCCGGATGACCCGCTCACTGGAGGAGGCGTCCATGGACCTGGGCGCCGACGGCATCCAGACCTTCCGCCTGGTCACCTTCCCCACCCTGCGCTCGGCCCTGCTGGCCGGCGCCCTCCTCGCCTTCGCCCTCTCCTTCGACGAGATCATCGTCACCACCTTCACCGCCGGAGCCGGCGACCAGACCCTCCCCCTCTGGATCTTCACCAACCTCACCCGCCCCAACCAGGCCCCCATCGTCAACGTGGTCGCGGTCCTCCTGGTCCTGATCTCGGTCATCCCCATCTGGTTCGCCCAGCGCCTTTCGGAAGGCGCGGTTCGCGGCGCCGGCGCCGCCGCCCGCTAACGCCGGCGGCTCGGTCCCTAGACCTGGCGGTCCAGGACCTGGTCGGCGACCGCCTGGAGGGCGGTGCGGACGGGGCCGGTGGGGACGCCGGTGAGGGCGGCTCGGGCGGCGTCGACCTCGGCCTGGGCGGTGTGGCGGGCCTCGGTGAGGGCGGGTGAGTGGCGGAGCAGGTCGAGGGCGTCGCTGATGGCGCCGTTGTCGGCGTCGCCGTCGAGGACCGCGGTGAGCCGGTCGGCGTCGGGGCCGCCCTCGCGCAGCAGGTACAGGACGGGCAGGGTGCGGACCCCGGCCCGCAGGTCGCCGCCGGGGACCTTGCCGGCCACGCGGGCGTCGGCGGTGATGTCGAGCAGGTCGTCGCCGAGCTGGAAGGCCCGGCCGACCCGCTCGCCGAACTCGGTCAGCGCGCCCACGACCGCCGAGTCGGCCCCGGCCAGGTAGCCGCCGAGCCGGCAGGATGCCGCGATCAGGGCGCCGGTCTTGTCGGCGAGCACGGCCAGGTAGTGCTCGACCGGGTCGTCGCCGGGACCAGGGCCGCGGACCTCGCGGATCTGGCCCTGGGTGAGGCGGGCGATCGCCCGAGCAAGGACCCGGGTCGCCTCGCTGCCGAGGCTGGCCGTGACCTCCGAGGCCCTGGCGAACAGGTAGTCGCCGGTGAGCACGGCCACCTTGTTGTCGAAGCGGGCGTTGGCCGAGCGCTCGCCCCGGCGCAGCTCGGCCTCGTCCATCACGTCGTCGTGGTAGAGGCTGGACAGGTGGGTGAGCTCCAGCGCCACGGCCGCCCCGACCAGGCGCGGCTCGTCCGGGTCGCCGGTGTGGCCGGAGATCAGGGCCAGGGTCGGGCGCAGGCGCTTGCCGCCCGCGGTGACCAGGTAGCCGGCCGCCTCCTGGACGAACGGGTCGGCGGTGGCCACCGCCTCGGCCAGCGCCTCCTCGACCCGGCCCAGCCCGGCCTTGACGTTCGCCTGGATCCCGGCGAGGTCGGTGGTCTCGGGCTTGGCCGCGCGCACGCCTACCCCAGGATCCTCTCGGCCGACCTGGCCGCCGCGATCAGCGCCTCGGGGGCCAGGCCGATGGCCACCGTGAGCAGGCCGGCCAGGCCGAGGGCGATCCCAAGGGCCGGGGCCCGGCCGGTGGCCGCCTCGGTCTCGGCGCCGTCCACAGGGTCCTGGAGGTAGGCCACGACCAGCACCCGCAGGTAGAAGAAGGCCGAGATGACCGAGCTGAGCACGGCCACCACCACCAGCCAGGTGAGCCCGGCCTGGATGCCGGCCAGGAACACGTAGTACTTGGCCCAGAACCCCGACAGCGGGGGGATGCCGGTGAGGGCGAGCATGAACACGGCCAGCAGCCCGGCCGCCCACGGGTGGCGTCTGGCCAGCCCGCGGTAGTCCTCCAGCGACGACCGCTCGCGGATGGCGTCGTCATCGGGCGGGCCGAGCCTCGACACGTACTGCACGACCATGAACGCCCCCATCACCATGAAGGCGTAGACCAGCAGGTAGAACATGGACGCCGACACGCCGGCGGGCACGGTGGCGGCCGCCGCCAGCCCGACCAGCAGGTAGCCGGCGTGGCTGATCGAGGAGTAGGCGAGCATCCGCTTGAGGTCGCTCTGGACCACGGCCAGGGCCGCCCCGACCAGCATGGTGAGCACGGCCACGGCCGCGATCACCGGCCGCCACGACACCACCAGGCCGCCCAGCGCCCCGGCGAACACCCGCAGGAACACGGCGAACGCGGCCACCTTGGTCGCGGCGGCCATGAACGCGGCCACCGGGGTCGGGGTGCCCTGGTAGACGTCCGGGGTCCACATGTGGAACGGCACCGCCGACACCTTGAACAGGAACCCGACCGCCAGCAGGCCGACCCCGGCCAGCAGCAGGGTGCCGTCGCGGGTCGGGTCGCCGGTCGCCCTGGCGATCTCGAGCAGGTTGGTGCTGCCGGTGGCCCCGTAGCAGAGCGCGATGCCGTACAGCAGGAACGCCGAGGAGAACGCCCCCAGCAGGAAGTACTTCATGGCCGCCTCCTGGGCGGCCTGGCGCCGGGTCTGGCCGGCCAGCACGTACAGGCTGAGCGAGAGGATCTCCAGGGCGATGAACACCACCAGCAGGTCGGAGGCGGCGGCCAGGAGCACCATCCCGAGCAGGGCGAACAGCAGCAGCGGGAACACCTCGGGCGGGCTGTCGTCGGCCTCGTCCTCGCGGGTGTCGCCCTGGGCGATCATCAGGGTGGCCAGCACGCCGACGGCCAGCAGGATCGCCGTGGCGTAGCGGGTGATGCCGTCCAGCGACACCGCGCCCTCGAAGGCGACCCGCTCCAGGTCCCAGTTCCAGACGGTCAGCGCGGCCGCGGCGGCCAGGCCGGCCAGGGTCAGGCCGGCCAGCACACCCCGCCCGGTCCGCGGCCAGAAGGCCACCACCAGCAGCAGGACCACCCCGGCGACGGCAAGGGCCAGCTCGGGGGCGATGGCGCGCCAGTCGACCTCTGGCAGGGGCAGAGGCTGGGTGTTGACTTGGGCCAGCGGGTGCACGTGGCTCCTCCGGGGTCAGGGACTCGGGGCCTGGGTCTGCTCGACGACGCGCCGGGCCGAGGGCTCGACCCGCTCCAGCACCGGCCGGGGGAACAGGCCGAGGACGATGATGGCGGCGACCAGCGGAGCAAGGATCGCCCATTCCCGGCCGGTCAGGTCGCCCAGGGCGCGGTTCTCGTCCCGCTCCAGCGGCCCGTGCCACATCCGCTGGTAGGCCCAGAGCAGGTAGACGGCGCCGAGGATCACCCCGCCGGTGGCCAGCACGGCGTACACGCGGTTCTCGAGGAAGGCCCCGAGCAGGGTGAGGAACTCGCCCACGAACCCGACCAGCCCGGGCAGGGCGACCGACCCGAGGGTGATCACCAGCATGACCGCGGCCATGCGGGGCACCACCTGCTGGAGGCCGCCGAAGTCCTCGATCCGGCGGGTGCCGCGGCGCTCCTCGAGCATGCCCGTGATGAAGAACAGGCCGCCGATGACCAGCCCGTGGGCGACCATGTAGAACACCCCGCCCTGGAGCCCCTGGATGTTGAAGGCGAAGATGCCCAGCACGATGAAGCCCAGATGGGAGACCGAGGAGTAGGCGACCAGGGTCTTGAAGTCGCGCTGCACGGTCGCGACCAGGGCGCAGTAGAGGATCCCGACCACGGCCAGGGTGAGCAGCACCGGCTGGGCCCAGTGGGCGCCGTCGGGGAACAGCGGCAGGGCGAAGCGCAGGAAGCCGTAGACGCCGAGCTTGGACATGACCCCGGCCAGCAGCACGGTGGTGGTGGTCGGGGCCTCGGTGTAGGCGTCGGGCAGCCAGGTGTGGAACGGCCACAGCGGGGTCTTGACGGCGAAGGCGGCGAAGAAGGCCAGGAACAGCCACCGCTGGGTGGACGGCGCCTTCTGGAAGTTGACCAGGGCCTCGTAGTCGAAGGTCGGGGTCCCGGTGGCCTTCTGGTGCAGCCAGAACAGGGCGATGATGCCGACCAGCATGAGCAGGCCGCCCAGCAGCGTGTAGACGAAGAACTTGACCGCCGCGTACACCCGCCGCTGCCCGCCGAAGGAGCCGATCAGGAAGTAGGCGGGGACCAGCACCGCCTCCCAGAAGATGTAGAACAGGAACAGGTCGAGGCTCACGAACACGCCCATCATGGCCGTCTCGAGCACCAGCAGCAGGGCCAGGTAGGTGCGCGGCCGGTCGGTCATGCGCCAGGAGCCGGCGATGGCCAGCGGGGTGAGTACGGTCGTGAGCAGGACCAGGGGCAGGCTGACCCCGTCGACCCCGACCCGGTAGCTGACCCCGAAGGCCGGCACCCACTCGGCGGTCATGCCCAGCTGGAACCCGGCCTCGCCGGTGCGGAAGCGGGCGGCCAGCACGACCGCCAGGGCCAGGGTGGCCAGGCTGGCCACCAGCGCCACCAGCCGGGCCGACTCCTGCCGGGACGCCGGGACGAGGGCGACCAGCACCGCCCCGACCAGGGGGGCGAACAGGGTTGCGGTCAGCAGCACGGCGGCGGCTCCAGGGAGAAGGGGGTCATGGCCGGAACACCAGGAAGGCGACGATCAGCACGGCGCCCCCGAGGACCCCGAGGGCGTAGCTGCGGACCAGGCCTGACTGGAGGCGCCGGCCGCTGCGGGCGGCGTCGCCGACCAGCTCGGCGACGCCGTTGACGGCGCCGTCGATGACGCGCTGGTCGACCGTCCGGGCCAGGAAGGCGGCCAGGGCCCGGCCCAGGTTGACGGTGAAGAACTCGTACACCTGGTCGACGTAGAGCTTCTCGGCCAGGGGCCGCCAGGCCCCGGCGTAGCGGCGGCGCAGGGCCATCCAGTCGACCCGGCGGCCGTACAGCAGCCAGGCGCCGGTGGCGCCGGTCGCGGCCATGACGGTGGCGGCCGCCGACAGCCAGAACGCGGCCGCCAGCGACTCGTGCTCCTCGGGAGCGCCCAGCACCGGCTCCAGGAACTGCTGGAGGCGCCCGCCCTCGCCGGTGAAGGTGCTGAGGGCGAACCCGGCCACCAAGGCCAGGACCGCGAGCACGATCAGGGGCAGGGTCATCAGCGGCGGGGACTCGTGCGGGTGGCGGCCCTCGGGCCAGCGCCGCTCGCCGAAGAAGGTCAGGAACACGTACCGGGACATGTAGAAGGCGGTCAGCCCGGCCGTCAGCACCCCGATCACCCAGACCAGCCGGCCGATCCCGCCATGCTCGAACAGGGCCGCCAGCACCTGGTCCTTGGAGTAGAAGCCGGCCGTCAGCGGCACCCCGATGATCGCCGCCCAGGCGGCCATGGTCGTCCAGAAGGTGATCGGCATGGCCGAGCGCAGGCCGCCGAAGTGCTTGATGTCGGTGTCCTCGTCGTTGCCGTGCATCACCGACCCGGCCCCGAGGAACAGCTGGGCCTTGAAGAAGGCGTGGGTGACCAGGTGGAACATGCCGGCGGCATAGCCGATCGGCCCCAGCCCGACGCCGATGAACATGTAGCCGAGCTGGGAGATGGTCGAGTAGGCGAGGATCTTCTTGATGTCGTCCTGGCCGATGGCGATCAGCGCCCCCAGCAGGGCGGTGCCCGCGCCGACCAGCACCACCACGGTCTGGGCGGTGCCGGAGGCCTCGAAGATGGTGTGGGTCCTGGCCACCAGGAACACCCCGGCGGTGACCATGGTGGCGGCGTGGATGAGGGCCGACACCGGGGTCGGGCCGGCCATGGCGTCGGGCAGCCAGACGTACAGCGGGAACTGGGCGCTCTTGCCGGTGCAGGCCAGGAACAGCAGCAGGGCGATGGCCGTGGCCGTGCCGGCGGCCAGTGTGCTCGCCTCGCCGAACACGACGTTGAAGTCGAGGCTGCCGGTGGTGGCGAAGATCAGGAACATGGCCAGCAGGAAGCCGACGTCGCCGATGCGGTTGGCCAGGAAGGCCTTCTTGGCCGCGGGTGGCGCCCACACCTCGCGGGTGTCGTCGGGCTCGCCCTCGACCAGCCGGCCGAGCGGGTTGACGACCAGCAGCCGCCGGTTGAACCAGAACCCGACCAGCAGGTAGGAGCAGAGCCCGACCCCCTCCCAGCCCAGGAACATGACCAGGAAGTTCTGGGCCAGGACGAGCACCAGCATGGAGGCCACGAACAGGTTGAGCCAGGAGAAGAAGGTCTCGCGCCGCTCGTCGTGCTCCATGTAGCCGATCGAGTACAGGTGGATGAGGCTGGAGACGCCGGTCACGATCAGGGCCATGAGCGCCGACAGGGGGTCCCAGCGCAGGTCGAAGGCGACCCGCAGGTCGCCCGAGGTGATCCATTCGTAGCCGCGCAGGACCTGGGTGCGCTCCTCGCCCGAGTGCGAGAGCAGCTCGAACAGGGCCGCGACGGCGATCACGAAGGCCGCGGCGACGGCCAGGGTGGCGATCCAGCCGGCAAGGGCGCGCAGGCGCTGGCCGAACAGCACGTTGACCGCGAACCCGGCCAGCGGCAGGACCGGGAGCAGCCAGATCAGGCGGATCGCGCCGGTAGCGTTCAGGGCACCGTCACCCCTTGAGCAGGTTGACGTCGTCGACCGAGGTCGACGAGCGCTTGCGGAAGATGGCGACGAGGATGCCGAGGCCGACCACGACCTCGGCGGCGGCGACCACCATGACGAAGAAGGCCAGCACCTGGCCGTCCAGCGAGCCGTTGGTCTTGGCGAAGGTGATGAACGACAGGTTGACCGCGTTCAGCATCAGCTCGATGCACATGAAGACCACGATGGCGTTGCGACGGATCAGCACCCCGGCCACGCCGATGGCGAACAGGATGGCCGAGAGCAGGAGGTAGGCGCCGGGTCCGACCCTCATGGCTGCCGCTTCCCGAGGACGAGGGCGCCCACAGCGGCCACCACCAGCAGGATCCCGGCGATCTCGAAGGCGAAGGTGTAGCGGGTGAACAGGATCCGGCCGATCGCCTGGACGTTGCCGCCCTCGTTGGCCGTGGCCAGGCTGGCCGGCGCGGCGTCGAACACCCCGGCGGCCAGGGCCCCGACGACCGCCACCAGCAGCCCGAGGCTGAGCAGGACGGCCGCCGGGCGCTGGCCCTTGATCGTCTCGGTGAGCGCCTCCTGGCTCTCGACCCCGAGCAGCATGAGCACGAACAGGAACAGGACCATGATCGCCCCGGCGTAGACGATCACCTGCACGGCGGCCACGAACTGGGCCTCCAGCAGCACGTAGAACCCGGCCAGGCAGAAGAAGTTGACCACCAGCAGCAGGGCCGAGTAGACGGCGTTGCGGCTCAGCACCATGCCGACGGCGGTGACCACGGCCAGCGGGGCCAGGACGACGAAGACGAGCAGCTCGGCCCGCTCGGAGGCGGTGGCGGCCAGCAGCGGCGTCACTTGGCCACGCCTTCGTCCGAGGGGAGCTCGCGGTCGGCCTGGCGGGACTCCTGCTCGCGGAGCAGGGCCCAGACCGGCGCCACCGACTCCTGGGAGACCGACGCCTGGGGGCCGTAGCGGGCGATCGCCGGCGGGCCGTCGGCGGCATCGACGTGCGGCGGCGCCTTGGCCCCGGCGGGCACGGGGGCGAGCAGGTCGGGCTTGTCGTAGACCAGGCCCTGGCGGGTCGGCGACGCCATCTCGTACTCGTTGGTCATGGTCAGGGCCCGGGTCGGGCAGGCCTCGATGCAGAGGCCGCAGAAGATGCAGCGGTTGTAGTTGATCTGGTAGATGGCCGCGTACCGCTCCCCCACCGAGTAGCGGGCCTCGGGGGTGTTGTCGGCCCCCTGGACGTAGATGGCGTCGGCCGGGCAGGCGTAGGCGCACAGCTCGCAGCCGATGCACCGCTCGAGGCCGTCGGGGTAGCGGTTGAGCTGGTGGCGGCCGTGGAACCGGGGCGAGGTCGGCCGCTTCTCCTCCGGGTACTGCACGGTGTTGCGCTTGCGGAACATGCTCCGGAAGGTGACCGACAGCCCCTTCAGGATCTCGCTGGGCATCATGGGGTGGACCCTCCGGGGGCGGTGCGGTCCGCCTTCTCCCTGTCCGAGGAAGGCAGCAGGAACGAGAGCAGGAGCAGGGCGAGCAGCACGCCGATGGCGCCGAGCAGCACCGGGCGGGGCAGGTTGACGTCGACCACCAGGACCACGGCGGTGACCGCGACCCAGGCCAGGGCGACCGGGATCAGCACCTTCCAGCCGAAGTCCATCAGCCGGTCGAAGCGCATCCGGGGCAGGGTGGCCCGCAGCCAGATGAAGATGAAGATGAAGAAGAACACCTTGGCCACGAACCACAGGATCGGCCAGAGCCAGGGCAGGAAGTCGGGGGCCGGCCCGTCCGGCCCGCCCAGGAACGCGGTCGTGGCCACCGCCGACACGGTGATGATGTTCAGGTACTCGGCCAGGAAGAACAGGGCGAACTTCACCCCCGAGTACTCGGTGTGGTAGCCGCCGACCAGCTCCGACTCGGCCTCGGGGAGGTCGAAGGGGGCCCGGTTGGTCTCGGCGATGCCCGCCAGCAGGAACACCAGGAACAGCGGGAACTGGAAGACGACGTACCAGCGGGGGATGAAGCCGAGCAGCGGGTCGCCCTGCTGGGCGGCGACGATACCGGCGGCCGACAGGGTTCCGGCGGTCATGAACACCCCGACCAGCGACAGCCCCTGGGCGATCTCGTAGCTGATCATCTGGGCCGAGGAGCGGACCGCTCCGAGCAGCGGGTAGTTCGACCCCGAGGCCCAGCCGGCGAGCACGATCCCGTACACCTGGAGGCTGCCCATGGCCAGCACGAACAGCAGGCCGACGTTGAGGTCGGTGAGCTGGGCGCGCTCGTTGCCGAAGGCGAGCCCGAACGGCAGCACCGTGAAGGCCAGGAAGGCCGGGACCATCATGATCACCGGGGCGATGACGTAGAGGATCTTGTCGGCGCTGGTCGGCCGCACGTCCTCCTTGAAGAACAGCTTGATGCCGTCGGCCAGGGACTGGAGGATCCCGAAGGGCCCGACCCGGTTGGGGCCGACCCGGGTCTGCATGAAGGCGACCACCCGCCGCTCGATCCAGATGGTCACCAGCACCGCCACCATCAGGAAGGCGAAGACGCCGACCACCTTGACGACCAGGATGAACAGGTCCCAGACGGTCCCGCTCATGCGGCCGCCTCCTCGACGGCGCTGACCTTGACCCGCAGGGCGGGGGCGGGGCCGAGCAGCGCGCGCAGCGCCAGGTCGGGCTGGTTGGCCGGGACGAAGGCGCAGCCGGGGGCGACGGTCGGGGCGACCCGGACCGGCAGCCGGGCCGTGCGGTCCTCGCCGAAGTCGACCTCGGCGGCGGCCCCGTCGGCCAGGCCGAGCCGGGCGGCGTCGTCGGGGTGCAGCTCGACGAAGGCGCCAGGGGTCTCGCGGTTCAGGTCGGACGCCCGGGCCAGCATCGAGGCCCCGTCCAGCAGGAGCGGGTAGGTCACCAGGTCCAGACCGTCGTCGTCCTGCTCCTCGGGGGCTGTGGACAGCGGTTCGCCCGCTGGCTCGCCGGCGGCTACCCTCCCGGTTGGGGGCCCGCCCAACGGCGGGTGGGGGTCTGTCGCGGCCGCCGCCCGCGCCCGCTTCCGGAACAGTCGGGTCTCGGCGGCGATCCGGTCCATGCCGTGGAGGCCGAGGTCGACCCCGAGCCGGACCGCGAGCTGGTCGGCCAGGTCCCAGATGTCCTGGGCGGCGCCGCCGACCGGGATGGCCCGGTGGGTGGCCTGGGCCCGGCCCTCCCAGTCGGTGAAGGTCCCCTCGGTCTCGGCGTGGACCACCCCGGGCAGGAGCACGTCGGCCTGGCTGGTGGTGTCGTTGACCTCGTGGTCGACGGCGATCACAAAGGCCCGCTCCAGGGCCTGCTCGGCCAGCTCGCGGGGGCCGTGGTCGCGGACGAGGTCCACCCCGGCCAGGATCAGCACGCCGAGCTCGCCGGCGGCCGCGGCCGCGACCATGGCCGGGCCGTCCAGCCCCGGGGCCTCGGGCAGCTCGGCCCCCCAGGCCTCGCCCAGCTCGCTCCGGACGGCGGCGTCCGCGACCGGCCGCCCCCCGGGGAGGAGGTCCGGCCGGGCACCGACGTCCAGGGCTCCGCGGTCGCCGGCCCGCCTGGGCACCCAGGCGAACCGCCCGCCGAGGGTCGAGGCCAGCTCGGCCGCGGCGGCCAGCCCACCGGTGGCCCCGCCCCGCCACCCGGCCAGCACGATGACGTCGCCATCGCCCTCGCCGGTGAGCAGCGTGCCGGCGTCGCCCTCACCACGGCCGAGCCGCTGGAGGGCCTCGGCCTGCCCGCCGGGCAGGGTGGCGACAACGGTGGCGAACTCGGCCAGCCGGCCCGGCCGCGACCCGACGGCCACGACCGGGACACCCCGGCGCAGGGCGGCCTTGCGCAGCCGCAGCCACAGGATGGGCGATTCCTCGTGCGGGTCGAGGTCGACCACCACTACAGCCCTTGCCGCCTCCAGGTCGCGGTAGGTGGGCATCCCGTCCTCGGGGCCGCGCCCGGCGACCTGGGCGGCGGCGGCCGCGCCGCCGGTGTCCTCGGGCCAGGTGCGGGCGTCGACGTTGTTGGTGCCGAGCGCGACCCGGGCCAGCTTCTGGAGGGCGTAGGCGTCCTGGTCGGTGAGGTGGCCGCCGACCAGCACCCCGACCCCCTTGGCCTTGGCCGCCCCGATGCCGTCGGCGGCCCGGCGCAGCGCCTCCGACCAGGCGGCGGTCCGCAGCTTGCCGTCCTCGGACAGGTGCGGGATCAGGACCCGCTGGGGCGACTGGGCGTAGGCGAAGCCGTAGCGGCCCCGGTCGCAGTTCCAGGCCTCGTTGACCTCGTCGTTGTCGCGGGCCAGCTCGCGGGTGACCATGCCCCGGCGGGCGTCGATGCGCAGGTTGCAGCCGGCGGCGCAGTGGTTGCAGACCGCGTCGGTCGAGCTCAGGTCGAACGGCCGGGCCTGGAACCGGTAGGACGGCGAGGTCAGCGCCCCCACCGGGCAGATCTGGACGACGTTGCCGCTGTAGTTGCTCTGGTACGGCTCGTCCTCGTAGATGGCCACCTGCTCCAGCGCGCCCCGCTCGAACAGCTCGATGAACGGGTCGCCGGCGATCTCGCTGGAGAAGCGGGTGCAGCGGGCGCAGAGCACGCAGCGCTCCCGGTCGAGCAGGACCGTCTCGGAGATCTTGATCGGCTTCTCGTAGTGGCGCTTGGTCTCGACGAAGCGGGTCTCGCCGGGGCCATGGGCCATGGTCTGGTCCTGGAGCGGGCACTCGCCGCCCTTGTCGCACATGGGGCAGTCGAGCGGGTGGTTGATCAGCAGCAGCTCGAGGTTGCCCTCCTGGCCGGCCCTGGCCACCTCGGAGGTGACCTGGGTCTTGACCTCCATGCCGTCGGTCACCGTGGTGGTGCAGGCGGTCAGCGGCTTTCGCTGGCCGACCACCTCGACCAGGCACTGACGGCACGCCCCCAGGGGGGCGAGCAGCCGGTGGTCGCAGAACCGCGGGACGATCGTGCCCAGCTGCTCGGCGGCACGGATCACCAGCGTGCCCGGACGGACCTCCAGCTCCTGGCCGTCGATGGTGACCTTCACGGTGGTCGGCCTGTCGGACATTGCGTCGGCTCCTAGTGGGCAGCGACGGTCACGCGTGCCCCCGGGAAGGGGCAGCCGCCGCCGCTGACGTGCTCGTCGAACTCGTCGCGGAAGAACTTCAGGGCGGAGACGACAGGGCTGGTCGCCCCGTCGCCGAGGGCGCAGAAGGAGCGCCCGAAGATCGAGTCGCAGATGTCCTTGAGGGTGTCCATGTCGTCGGGCCGGCCCTGGCCCGTCTCGAGGCGGCCGAGGATCTTGCGCATCCAGTCGGTGCCCTCCCGGCAGGGGGTGCACTTGCCGCAGGACTCGTGCGCGTAGAACTCGGTGAAGTTCAGGCACGCCCTGACCATGCAGACGTCCTCGGAGAAGACCATCACCGCGGCCGTGCCGAGCAGGCTGCCGGCGGCCGTGATGCCCTCGAAGTCCATCGGAGTGTCGAGGTGGTCGGCGGTCAGCATCGGCGTGGAGCTCCCTCCGGGGGTCCAGGCCTTGAGGGTCTTGCCGTCGCGCAGCCCGCCGGCCGCGCCCAGAATGACCTCCCGGGCGGGCACGCCGAGGGGGAACTCGAAGTTCCCCGGGTTGACGACGTCGCCGGAGACGCTGAACAGCTTGGGGCCGGGCGACTTCTCCGAGCCCATGGAGCGGAACCAGTCGACGCCCTTGCGGATGATCCAGGGCACGGTGGCGACCGTCTCGACGTTGTTGACCGTGGTCGGGGCCCGGTACAGGCCCTCGACGGCCGGGAAGGGCGGGCGCAGCTTGGGCTGGCCGCGCTGACCCTCCAGCGACGACAGCAGGGCCGTCTCCTCGCCGCAGATGTAGGCCCCGGCGCCCCGGTGCAGGACCACGTCCAGGTCGAACCCGGAGCCCTTGATGTCGCGGCCGAGCAGGCCCTTGTCGTAGGCGGCGTCGATCGCCGCCTGGAGCCGGCGGCCCGGCCAGCCGCACTCGCCCCGCAGGTAGATGAAGGCGTTGCGGCAGCCGATGGCGTAGGAGGAGACGATCACACCCTCGACCAGGGCATGCGGGTCGCGCTCGAGCAGCTCCATGTCCTTGAAGGTGCCGGGCTCGCTCTCGTCGGCGTTGACGACCAGGTAGGTCGGCTTGCCGGTCCCCTTGGCCAGGAACCCCCACTTCATGCCGGTCGGGAAGCCGGCTCCGCCCCGGCCCCGCAGCCCGGCGTCCTTGACCAGCTGGACCAGGTCCTCGGGGGACTTCTCGAAGGCGGCGTCCAGGCTGGCGTAGCCGTCCAGCTCGCCGAAGTGGTCGATCTCGTGCGCCCGGTTGTCCCCCCAGCGGGAGGTCAGCACCTTGACCTGGTCGGTCACGAGCGGTCACCTGGCTCGGGAGCCGGGCCGGCGTCGCCGGGGGCCTCGTGGGCGGCCTCCGGGTCCGCGGACCCCTCCGAGGGCTCGGTCGGGGCCTCGGGGGCGGCCGCCCCGGCCCCCTCGGCCGGCTGGGGCTCGCCGGCCTCGCGCTGCTCGGTCGGCTCGGGCACCGACGGCTCCCGACCCACGCGCCGCACGGCCGGCTCGCCGTTCGTGGTCGCCGCCGGCTCGGGCGCGGCCGCCGCCGTGCCGCCGTACGCCGCCGGGGGGTCGCCGAGACCGGCCAGGCGCCAGTGGAGCGCGGCCGTGGACGGCTCGGTCACCGACCCGTCGGCCGCGAACGTCGGCGGCGGGACCTCGTCGCGGAGCAGGGCCTCCAGCAGCTCAAGGGCCTCCTCCTCGGACAGCCGCTCGTAGTTCTCGGTGTTGACCTGGACCACCGGGGCGCCGTCGCAGGCGGCCAGGCACTCCACCTCCTCGACCGTGACCATCCCGCTCTCGTCGGTGCCGCCGAGGGGGACGTCAAGCCGCCTGGCCATGGCCTCGGAGATGTCGCGCGACCCGCGCAGCTGGCAGGGCAGGGTCTTGCACACCGACACCAGGTACTTGCCCACCGGGCGGCGCCGGAACATGGTGTAGAAGGTGGCCACCGCCCCGACCTCGGCCTTGGTCAGCCCCAGCAGCTGGGCCGCCTGGGCGACCCCGGCCGGCGACACGTAGCCGTCCTCAGCCTGGAGCAGGAACAGGATCGGCAGCAGGGCCGAGCGCGGCTGGGGATAGCGGGCGATCAGCTCCTCGGCCCGGGTCAGGGTCTGGTCGGACAGGGGCACGGCGGTGGGGGGCTCCTTTGGTGGCTGCTAGCGGTCGACGCCGCCGAGGACCGGGTCGATGGAGGACATGGCGGCGATGACGTCGGCGACCAGCAGCCCGATCGACATGGGCGTGCCGGTCTGGAGGTTGACGAACGACGGGTCGCGGACGTGCACCCGGTAGGGCAGGTTGCCGCCGTCGGAGATCACGTGGTAGCCGAGCTCGCCCCTTGGCGACTCGATCGGCACGTAGACCTCGCCCCTCGGCACCTTGATGCCCTCGGTGACCTGCTTGAAGTGGTGGATGAGGGCTTCCATGGACTCGCCCATGATGTGCTGGACATGGGCCGGGGAGTTGCCCAGCCCGTCGGGGCCGAGGGCGAGCTTGGCCGGCCAGCCGATCTTGGGGTCCTCGGACATGACCGGCCCGCCGGGCAGGGTGTCGAGGACCTGCTCGACGATCCGCAGGCTCTCGCGCATCTCGGCCAGCCGGACCTGGTAGCGGGCGTACACGTCCGACCCGGTGGCCGTGGGCACGGAGAACTCGTACTGCTCGTAGCCGCAGTAGGGCTCGGCCTTGCGCAGGTCGTGGTCGAGCCCGGCCGCCCGCAGCATCGGCCCGGTGGTCGAGAGGCCGATCAGCTCGTCGAGGGTGAGGTGGCCGATGCCCTTGGTCCGCTCCAGCCAGATCGGGTTGTTGGTGAGCAGGGTCTCGTACTCGTCGGCCTTTGACCGCATGTCGCGGACGAAGGCCCGGATCTTGTCCTCGGTGCCGTCGGGCAGGTCCTGGGAGACCCCGGCCGGCCGCACCCAGGCGTGGTTCATGCGCAGCCCGGTGACGTCCTCGAGGATGTCGAGGATCTCCTCCCGCTCCCGGAACCCGTAGAGCATGATCGAAAGGGCGCCCAGCTCCAGCCCGGTGGTGGCCAGCCAGACCAGGTGCGAGCTGATCCGGTTGAGCTCCATCATCAGCACCCGCAGGGCGGTGGCCCGGGGCGGCGGCTCGATCCCGAGCAGCTTCTCGACGGCCAGGCAGTAGGCGGTCTCGTTGAAGATCGGGGCCAGGTAGTCCATGCGGGTCACGAAGGTGACCCCCTGGACCCAGGTGCGGAACTCGGCCGACTTCTCGATCCCGGTGTGCAGGTAGCCGACCACCGGCTGGAGGTTGATGACCTCCTCGCCCTTGAGCTCCACGACCAGGCGCAGCACCCCGTGGGTCGAGGGGTGCTGGGGGCCCATGTTGATGATCATCACGTCGTCCTGGCCCTCGGCGGCGGCCCTGGCCGTCACCTCGGCCCAGTCGCCGCCGCCCATGGCCACCACCTGGTGGACGCGCCGCTCGTTCACCGAGACGCGCTCGGCGGCACTGGCCGGGGGCAGGTCGTGGGCCTCGCCGGGCTTGACCACGGGCACCTCGAGCTCGCTCATGTGCTGGTCCAGCCTCCCTTGTACCGCCTGGTGTCCGGCGGGGGGATGTGGGCGCCGATGTACTCGACGTCGACCCCGCCGAGCGGGTAGTCCTTGCGCTGCGGGTAGCCCTTCCAGTCCTCGGGCATGGCGATGCGGACCAGGTTGGGGTGCCCGTCGAAGCGGATGCCGAAGAAGTCGTAGGCCTCCCGCTCCGGGAAGTTGGCTCCCGGCCAGACCCCGGTGACCGACGGGATGTGCGGGTCCTCGGTGGTGACCCGGACCTTGAGCCGGATCCGGAGGTTGTGGTCGAAGGAGTAGAGGTTGTAGTCGGCGCACAGCCGCTCGGGCCGGTCGTCGTACTTCAGGTAGTCGATGCCGGTGATGCTGGCCAGCATCCGGAAGCGGGCCGCCTCGTGGTCGCGCAGCCAGGTGCAGACCTCGACCAGCCGGTCGCGCTCGAGCTCGACCACGACCTCGCCCCGGTGCCCGCTGACCTCCCGGATCGCGTCCTCGAACCGCTCCCGCAGCCCGGTCAGCACCGGCTGGAGCCCGTCGGGCGGCTGGAAGTCGAGCTCGGGTGCCTCGGTCACTTCGCGGCCTCTTCCAAGACCAGCTTGGAGCGGGGCTCGCCCTTCATGATCTTCTCGTGGAGCTTGATGATCCCGTCGATCAGCATCTCCGGCCGGGGCGGGCAGCCGGGCACGTACATGTCCACCGGCACGATCTGGTCGACGCCCTGGACGATCGCGTAGTTGTTGAACATGCCGCCCGAGGTGGCGCAGACGCCCATGGAGATGACCCACTTGGGCTCGGGCATCTGGTCGTAGATGGTCCGCAGCACCGGGGCCATCTTCTGCGACACCCGGCCGGACACGATCATCAGGTCGGCCTGGCGGGGCGAGGCCCGGAACACCTCCATGCCGAACCGGGCCAGGTCGTAACGGCCGGCCCCGGCGGCCATCATCTCGATGGCGCAGCAGGCCAGCCCGAACGTGGCCGGCCACAGCGAGCCCTTGCGGGCCCAGTTGGCCAGCTTCTCCACCGTCGTGACGAGGATGCCGCCTGGCAGCTTCTCCAGTCCGCTCCCGGTCTGCATGGTCAGTCCCACTCCAATCCGCCGCGCTTCCAGTCGTAGATGTAGGCGATCAGGATCAGCCCGACGAAGATGCCCATCTGGACCAGCCCGAACACGCCCAGCTGGCGGAACACGACCGCCCAGGGGTAGAGGAAGATCACCTCGACGTCGAAGACCACGAACAGCATCGCGGTCAGGTAGAACTTGACCGGGAAGCGCTCCCCCTGCGGCAGGCGCCCCGGCTCGATCCCGGACTCATAGGCCGAGTATTTGGCCCTCGTCGGCCGGTGGGGGGCCAGGAACGCCGACACGACGATCGAGATGACCGCGAACGCGGTCGCCAGCACGAGCATGGCCAGGATCGGAGCGAAGGCACCGAGGTTCACGGGCAGCCTCCAACAGACCTCGAGTGTGGGGCCGACGGCGGCGAGGCCAGCCTATGGCCGCCTCGGGAGAGCACGCAAACTTGGGCGGGCACGATCCTCACCTCGAAGGAGCCAGTCGGACCATGGCCCGCACGATCCGGTCGGTGGCGTCGCCCCTGGCCGGCTCGTAGAGGTTGGCCATCAGCTTCAGGACCAGCTTCATCAGGGTCGGCCGGGGCAGCCCGTACCTGGCGCAGGCCTTCATCACCTGGGGGTGGCCGATGGCCCGGACGAATACCCGGCCAAGGGTGAAGTAGGAGCCGAAGCTGCGCTCGAGCGCGGCCCGGTAGGTGCTCAGCCGCGTCCGGTCGCCGCTCTCCAGCACGGCCAGGCCGACCTCGGCGGCCAGCTGGCCCGACTCCATGGCGTAGTCGATGCCCTCGCCGTTGAACGGGTTGACCAGCCCGGCGGCGTCCCCCACGAACAGCACGCCCCGGTGCAGCGGCGGGTGGCGGCTGGCCCCCATGGGCAGCGGGGCCGAGCGGGGCTTGGCCACCGGGTCGGCGGGGTCGAAGTCCCATTCGGCGGCGACCGTCGGCAGCCAGCCCTTGAGGAGGTCCCGGTAGTTGGTGTTGCGGAAGCCCTCGGAGGTGTTGAGCAGCCCGCAGCCGACGTTCACGGTCCCGTCGGCCAGCGGGAACACCCAGCCGTAGCCGGGCAGCAGGTGGTCGCCCTTCCACAGCTCCAGGTAGGAGTCGATCCAGGGGTCGGTGTCGCGGTCGGACCGGAAGTACTGGCGGATGGCCACCCCGATGGGCCGGTGGTCGTCCCTGACCAGGCCGAGGGCCTGGGCGAAGCGGCTGGAGGCGCCGTCGGCGGCGACCACGACCTCGGCCCGGACGTCGACCGGGTCCTCGCCCTCGCGCCGCACCACCGCCCCCCGGACCAGGCCGTTCTCGACCAGCGGCTCGACCACGTCGGTGCTCTCCCACAGGTCGGCCCCGGCCTTGGCGGCGGTCCTGGCCAGCAGCTGGTCGAGGTCGGCCCGGGGCCGGGCCAGCCCGAACGACGGGTAGCCCTCCAGCTCCGGCCAGGGCAGCTCGATCACGTGCCCGCCCCCGTGCACCTTGAGCCCAGCGCTGCGCGACCAGCTCTGGTACTCCTCCCGCAGGCCCATGTGGTCGAGCGCCCGGACCGCCCGCGGGGTGAGCCCGTCGCCGCACACCTTGTCCCGAGGGTAGGTCTGCTTCTCGGCCAGGAGCACCCGGGCTCCGCCCCTGGCCAGATGGAACGCGGTCGCCGACCCCCCCGGCCCACCACCGATGACCAGCGCGTCGTAGGCGTCGCTCACCTCGCCTCCCAGCGGCCACGTCCATTTGTGAAACGACTCACAAGTACGTCGACTGGAGTGTAGGGGGCGCAGTGTGTCACGGCAATGGTTCGGGAACCATTTTCCCTATGGCCGGGCCACCCCGCGGTGGAGGGCGACGATGCCGCCGGTGAGGTTGCGCCAGGCCACCTCCCCGAAGCCGGCGTCCTGCAGCCAGCGGGCCAGGGCGGGCTGGTCGGGCCAGGCGCCGATGGAGCGGGCCAGGTACTGGTAGGCCTCGGGGTCGGAGGTGAGGCGGCGGGCGGCCACCGGCATGAGGCGGGTCAGGTAGCGGAGGTAGACGTCGCGCAGCACCGGGACCACCGGGGTGGAGAACTCGCAGACGACCAGCCGGCCGCCGGGCCGCAGGACCCGCCGGAACTCGAGCAGTCCCTGGCCGGGCTCGGGCAGGTTGCGCAGGCCGAAGGCGATCGTGACCACGTCGACACTGGCGTCGGCCAGGGGCAGCTGGAGCGCGTCCCCGGCGGCCACCCGGCCCCTGGGCCCCTGAGCGAGCATCTCCAGGGAGAAGTCGAAGCCGGCGACCGTCGCCCCGGGGGCCAGCGTCTCCAGCTCCCTGGCCAGGCCGCCGGTGCCACAGGCAACGTCGACGGCGACCTCGCCCGCGGCCAGGCGGGTCGCCCGGGCCGCGGCCACCCGCCAGCCCTTGTCCTGGCCCATGGAGAAGACGGTGTTGGCCAGGTCGTACCGGGGGGCGACCCGGTCGAACATCCGCTGCACACCCTGGGAGGTGCGCTCGGCCGCCGGCGGCGTCTGGTCGGCGGCCACTAGACCGTCGGGGGGCGGCGGACGGGGGTGGCCAGGACGACGGCGGTGCGGGTGCGGGCGACCCCGTCGATGCCCTGGAGGCGCTGGAGGACGTCGGACAGCTCCACGATCGAGCGGGTGCGGACGACCAGCAGGTGGCTGTCCTCGCCGGCGACGCTCCAGGCGGTCTCGACCTCGGGAATCGCGGCCAGGGCGGCCTCGGTCGCGGTGGCGTCCATGGAGTCGCTGGGCACGACGCTGACCAGCGACAGCACGCTCAGCCCGAGCAGCTCGGGGTCGACCTCGGCGTGGTAGCCACGGATGACCCCCCGGGTCTCGAGCCGGTGGACCCGCTCGTGCACCGAGGCCGCCGAGAGGCCGACCGCCCTGCCGACCTCGGTGTAGGTGGCGCGGGCGTTGGCCTGCAGCGCCCGGACGATGGCCAGGTCGGTGTCGTCGAGCGAGGCCCGCAGCGGCTCGGCACCGTCATGGATCGGTACGACTTTGTTCGGCGATCGTGCCAACTTCTTCGAACGTTTGGGCCCTTCTGACACTAGCTAGCCCCGATTCATTAGGGTATACTGCCACTATAGCCGAATAGAACACCGAAGTGAGCCTCGGGGAGGCATCGTACCCCGGCGGCAAGCTTCATGGTGCCCAGAGGAGGGTTGAGCATGCTGTCCATGACCTACCAGGTCGCCCGGGCCCGCCAGGCCGAGCTGCTCGCCCAGGCCGAGCAGGCCAGGGAGCAGCGGGTCGCCCGCCGCCGCCTCCGCGAGCAGCGTCGCCCCAGGCGATGAGCCCGCCAGGCGGCGAACCAGGCGGCTGACGCCCCCGAACCCATAGGGTCGGGGGCGTCGTCATCTCCGGGAGCTACCCGCCGTAGCTGTGGAGGCCGACGATGACGGTATTGACCGCGTAGAAGTTGAACAGCAGGGTGGCCAGGCCGATGATCGCCAGCCAGGCGGCGCGGCGGCCGCGCCAGCCGGCGGTGGCTCTGGCGTGCAGGTAGGCGGCGAACACCGTCCAGGAGATGAACGACCAGGTCTCCTTGGGGTCCCAGCCCCAGTAGCGGCCCCAGGCGGCCTGGGCCCAGATGGCCCCGGCGATGATGGCGAAGGTCCAGATGGGGAAGCCGAAGGCGGCCGTCCGGTAGGCCAGGTGGTCCAGGGTGTCGGCCGACGGCATCCGGTCCCAGACGGTCGCGTGGCGGGCCACCGCCTGGTCGACCTCGACCCGGTCGGCGGTCTGGGCCGCCCCGGCGACCAGGGGCGGGGCCGGGGGGCGCTGGCGGCGCTCGAACCGCTCCTTGACCAGGTACAGGATGCTGAACACGGCGGCCAGGCACAGGACCGAGGAGCCGGTGATGGCCGCGGCCACGTGGATCACGATCCAGCGGGAGTTGAGGGCCGGGACCAGCGGGCCGGCCGGGACCCGGAACACCAGGCCGCCCAGGGCCATGGCGAGCACGGCCGGGAGGAGCACGAACACGCCGAGGGGGCGGATCTCGGGGCGGCGGGCGACCCAGATCAGGAACCCGGACACGGTGACGATCCCGACGATGATCGAGAACTCGTACATGTTGCCCCACGGCACCCGGCCGACCGCCAGGCCCCGGGTCACGGCCGCGCCGATGTTGGCGGCCAGCCCGGCGACGGTCACGGTCAGCCCGGCCACCCCGAGCCAGCGCAGCCGGTAGGCGAAGTCGAGCCCGAACAGCGTGGCCGCCACCACATAGCTGAGCACGGCCAGCCAGGCCAGGGTGTCGGAGGTGGTGGCCAGGTCGGCCGGCGACATGGACGATCTCCTACGGGGAGCGGTCCGGAGGGTCAAGGGTACCGCGTTGGACCTGCTGGGCGAGCCGGGCCAGCTCGCCCTCGAAGGCGGCCTTGCCCTGGAGGGCGAGGCCGGCCAGCTCGACCCGGGTGCCGCCGGCCCCGTCCGGGGCGGCCCGGACCCAGACCCGGCGCCTGGTCACGTACAGCGACGGGACCAGACCCAGCAGCAGCAGCCCGGCCGCGACAGCCACCACCGGCACTCCCGGGTCGCGGGCCAGGGTGAACACGCTGTACTGCTTGAGGCCGGTGAACGACACCACCATGCCGTTGGCCAGCTTCCTGGACTGGCCGGGCCCCAGCAGCAGCGGCCGGTCGCCGAGCAGCTCCAGCCGCGAGCGGTCGAGGGTGAACACGCTCTGGGCCCGGTTCGCCTGGAGGTCGCCCTGGTAGGCCAGCACCACCAGCACCGGCCGGACCAGCCGGGGGTCGTTGCAGAACGGCGCCCCGCCCGGGCAGTTCGGGGCCGTCTCCAGGCCGGTGAACATGGTCAGCTCCAGGCCGACCTGGGGGCTGGCCCTGGTCACCCGGACCGCCCCGGTCGACCACTCCGAGGCCGGGTCGCGCAGGGTCAGGACCTCCTGGGCGGCGACCAGGTCCTTCCCGTCCTTGCCCTGCACCCGGACCACCGGGACATAGCCGTAGTCGGACTGGAAGACCCGCACCCCGTCCACGGTCATGGGCCGGTTGGGGGCGACCCGCTGGGACTGGCGCTTGCGGCCGTCCAGGTCGAGGGCGGTCACCTGGGAGGCGAACTCGCGCGGGGTGTTGTTGGGGTAGAAGGAGTTGGTGAAGTCGTCCAGCCGGAGCTGGAACGGGGCCAGGCGCTCGGGGCCGAAGAAGCGGCCCGGGCTGAAGCTGTCGTAGCCGACCCGGGCGTTGGCCCAGGTCTCGCCCTCGACGATGGCCGCCTGGCCCCGGTACCCGTAGCCCTTGCCGTAGGCCAGCCCGATCAGTAGCACCAGCAGCGACACGTGGAACAGCATGCTGGCCGCCTCGCGCAGGAACCCCTTCTCCCCGGCCAGCTCCCCCTCATGGCTGGCCAGGCGGAAGCGGTTGCGGCGCAGGACCCGGCGGGCCGCGGCCATGGCCTGGTCGGGGGCGGCCGGGGTCTGGAAGCTGGCCCCGGTGCGGTAGCGGGCCAGGTCGCCGCCCCGGGGCGGCCGGGAGCGGAGCACCCTGACCAGGGCCCGGGTCCGCGGGACGAGGCAGGCGACCAGGGCCCCGAGCAGGGCCAGGTAGATGGCCATGTACCAGGCCGAGCCGAAGACGTCGAACATGCCAAGGCGCTCCAGCACCGGGGCCAGGGCCGGGTGGTCGGTGAAGTACTGGTCGACCCGCTGGGGGCTGAGGCCCTCCTGGGGGAACAGGCTGCCCAGGATCGAGGCCGCGGCCAGCACCACCAGCAGGACCAGGGCGGTCCGCATGGAGCGGTACTCGCGCCAGGCCTGGCGCAGGGTGTCGCCAAGGCCGGGCCGGCGCGGCGGCCGGTCGGGGCGGGCGGCGGGGGGACGGAGCTCGACGGCCAAGGACGGTACCTCGCTACAGGGGCAGAGTGATCGACCCGGACCAGACCTTGAGCTGGGTCAGCAGGGTGTCCCAGAGGCCGGTGAGCAGCAGCAGGCCGATCACCACCAGCATCCCGCCCCCGGCCAGCTCGAACAACCGGAAGCGGGCCCGCAGGGCCGGGAACCGGCCAAGCGCCCGCCGGAAGCCGAGGGCGGCGACCAGGAACGGCACGCCCAGCCCGACCGAGTAGGCGAACAGCAGCAGCGCCCCCCGGCGGGCCCCGCCCCCGCCGACGGTGGCCAGCCCGAGCACGGCGCCGAGGGTCGGGCCGATGCAGGGCGTCCAGCCGAGCCCGAACACCATGCCGAGCGGCAGGGCCCCGGCCAGCCCGCCGGGGACCTTGTCGGCCCGCAGGCGCCGCTCCCGGTACAGGAAGCCGGGCTTGATGACCCCGGCCAGGAACAGGCCCATGACGATCACCAGCACCCCGGCGACCCGGGTGACCAGGTTCCGGTTCAGCACCAGCCAGGAGGTGACCGCCCCAAGGGCCGCCCCGAGGGCCACGAACACGATCGAGAACCCGAGCACGAACAGCGCCGCCCCGGCCACCACCCGGCCGGCCCGGCGGTCGCCCCGCTGCTCGAGGTCCTGGCCGCTCACCCCGGACATGTAGGAGAGGTAGCCGGGCACCAGCGGCAGCACGCACGGCGAGGCGAACGACACGAACCCGGCCAGGGCGGCCACGGCCAGGGCGACGACGACGTTGCCGTTGACCACGATCTGCTGCGCCCGCTCGGCCCAGTTCACCTACGTCACCCGCTCGACCAGGTCGGTGAGCAGGGCGGCCTGGCGTTCGGGCCGGTCGCCGGGCAGGGCCCCGAACACCCTGGCCGCGATCCGGCCCTTGGCGTCGACGACCAGGGTGTAGGGCGGGGCCTGGGGGCCGAGGGCGCCGAGGCGGGCCGGGAGCACGGCCGGCCGGTCGAACAGCGACGGGTAGCCGACGCCGAACTCCTCCAGGTAGGAGGTGGCGGCGCCCTGGTCGTCGCGGATGTTGACCCCGACCATGCGGACGTCCCGGCCGGCCAGGGCCTTGCTGGCCAGCTCCAGGCCCTCCTGCTCGGCCCGGCAGGGCCCGCACCACGACGCCCAGAAGTTCAGCACCAGGGGACGGCCCCGCAGGCTGGCCAGGTCGATCTCGTGGTTGTCGAGGGTCCTGCCGGTGAACGCGGGAAGGGGCTGGCGCTGGCCGTCGGGGACCACGGCGACACCCGGGCTGACCTCCTCCACCTGCCCGGTGCCGGCCTCGGGAGCCAGGCCGGTCCCGCCGCCTCCGGCCAGCACGACCAGGGCGACCACGGCCGCCGCCACGACCACGGCCACCACGGTCAAGGTGGTGCGGCGCGACATGGCGACCTCGGCGTGCTCGACAGCTGGGACCCGGCCTTCGAGTGTAGCCGCCAGGACCCGAATGCAATGCTAGGATGCGACGGCAGGGGGACGATCGGGTCACTCGACGTGGAGGCATTGGCGTGTCGCTGGTACGGCCGAAGGACGAGGGCGAGCGCTGGATCAAGCTCACACTCATCACCATGGGGATCTGGGTGGCAATGTTCGTCACCATGGCCGTGATCCCGTCCTACTGGCTGTACTTCGCCGACGGCACGCTCAAGTGGACGGGGCGCTTCACCGTCCCCTACGGCTTCGGCGAGCTGGACCTGCCCCAGCAGGCGATCCGTGACGTGATCGTGGTCGTCTGGTACGGCCTGGCCCTCACCGCCTTCGGTGTCGGGGTCCACCTGTACAACAAGCGGAACCCCAGAACGCTGCCGTCCGGTGAGGAGAAGCGCGAGGCCACCGGTGGCTACAAGTAGGCGGCGTGGGAGGATCGACCGGTGAACCCGAACAAGCCAAGCATGCACGACGACTACACCCTGGCCACGGTCGACCCCAACTGGCTCCAGGACCGGATCAAGCCCCGTCGGCACATCGCCCTCTCTCCCGAGCTCTGCATC
>Ga0105249_10001091_pt1 | contig 24125 bp, 26 predicted proteins | sample KBSS44metaG_FD_81522 | JGI IMG/M metagenome (GOLD analysis project Ga0105249, IMG submission 81522) | Switchgrass rhizosphere microbial communities from Kellogg Biological Station, Michigan, USA - KBS S4-4 metaG | ecosystem: Host-associated > Plants > Roots > Rhizosphere > Soil | place...
GACCGCGGCGTACGGGCGTTCGGCCGGAAGTCGGGAGGTCACGAAGGCCACGGCATACAGGACCGCGATCACGCAGACGTAGACGAGCGCCTCCGCCGAGAGGAACAAGCGCTCGGGGAAGAAGTCTTCGAACGTGTAGAGCGTTGCGACGACCGAGAGCGCGACGACGACCGCGGCGGCCAGCCGCGTCGGGCCGGAGTGGACGCGGTACCCGACCAACGTCAGCCCGAGGCCCTCCGCCGCCCACAGCGCAGGCAGCCACGTCGGGTCGGCCTCGAGGAAGACCCACAGGGTGAACAGCGTCACCGCGGCTCCCAACGTGCCGAGACGGAGCAGGCGGTCCCTCTCGGCGATCCCGAACACCGCCAGGCCCTGTCCGAGGAAGACGCACGAGAGCGTCAGCGTGAACGGACCGGTCTGATCCGACGGGAGGTTCGCGAAGGAAGCGGCGTAGTAGACGGCGCCGTTCGTCAGCATCTGGATCACGTCCGCGGGCTCGCTCGGACGCCCGCGGACCACGCTCCGAAGGTACGGGAGCGACCCGAACAGGACGAAGATCGTCGTCGCGAAGATCATCCCTCGACCGCCGGAGGCCTGCGCGAGTCCGTAGAGCGTCCACGATCCCACGAACGCGACCTTGTCCAGGAGCCCCCAACGCCGCACGGAGGCCAGGGCGAAGACCCCGAGGTCCAGCGCGACCGTGTACGCATACACGCCCGCAGCATCGATCGCTCCCCGCCCCACGACGATGGGGTTGAGGAAACCCCCGAGCGTGGCGAGCAGCGCGAGCGCCACCGAGTCATGGCGAAGGGCGAGACCCGCGGCCAGGGTCGTGACCCCGACGAGCAACGCGAAGGCGACGGGGTCCGGGACCATGCCGTACAACGCGAACGATGCCCACACGCTCAGATAGAGGATGGCGATGCCACCGCCGCTCACGGCCTGCGCGTAGCCGGCCCAGCCGCGGCGCTTCGTCGTCTCCCCGAGCAGGAGCAGGAGCACGCCGAGGGCGACCCCCAACGCCACGCGCGCCCCCGGGCCGATCCATCCCCGATCCACCGCGTAGCGGAAGCCGAACCCGGCGCCGAGCAAGAGGGCCAGCGCCCCGAGCCGGGGGAACCACGTGCCCACGACGCTCTCCTCGAGGTCGTGGACCTCCGGGATGGGCTCGCCCAGCACGACGGCCTCCGTCGACCCCACCGTCGCCGGCGGCGGTGGCATGGCGTCTGGGACCGGCGGAGCGAACGTGCCGGGCTCGGTGGAAGCGTGGACCGATCGCTCGCGAGGCGACGTCCGCTTCAGCTCCTCCACGTCCCGCTCGAGACGCTCGAAGCGTTCGATCAGCCGGTCGAGATCCGTGGTCATCGTCCACACCCGTTCGCAGCTCGGTTCACCCAGGCAGCTTGGGCGGGATGGCGGGTCTCGGACCAGACGCGAACTTCCCTGGTTCGACGGCGGAAAGATCCCGATCTCCGGGTGGGGACTTCCGGCAAGCGACTACTCGGGAGCCTGGTCGAGGCCTCGCTGGATCGCGTAGCGCATCAGCTCGTAGCGCTTGCGAAGCTGGAGCTTCGTGAGGATGTTCTGGACGTGGTTCTGGACGGTCTTGACCGAGATGAACAGCTTCTCGGCGATCTCGCGGTAGGTGTAGCCCTTCGCCACGAGCTTCAGGACCTCGTTCTCGCGTGGGGTGAGGCCCGGGACGCCCGGGTCGGGGGCGGCGACCCGGCGGAACTCGGACAGGACCATCCCGGCGAGCGACGGGGTGAACACCGGCTCTCCGTCGCGAACGCGCCGGACCGCGTCCACGATCTCGCCGGCCGTCGAGCCCTTGAGCAGATAGCCCGTCGCGCCGACCTTCACGGCCTCGAGGACGTCGGGCTCCTCCCCGGAGGCCGACAGCACGACGACCTTGACGTGCGGTGACTCCTCCACGATGGCACGGATCGCCTCCACGCCCGGGACGGTGGGGAGCTGGAGGTCCATCAGGATGACCTCCGGCATCGATCCGCGGGCTCGCTCGATCGCCTCGCCCCCATCGGAGGCCTCGGCGACCACCGTGGCGACGCCGGAGGATTCCAGATCGTTGCGGATCCCGTCGCGCCAGACGGGATGGTCATCCACCACCATGACCCGGATCGGTTCCGCGGGCGGTGGCTCGTCACCTGTCATGCCGTCTGGCCCTTCGTCGCTCATGGTCGTCCCCCGTCGCCCGCACGATCGGGCCCCAGTCCGGGCTCGGGGATCAGGAACTCCACCTCGGTCCCCGATCCGGGCGCCGATCGAACGATCATCCGCCCGCCCAGATCCTCGATCCGGCCCTTCATGCTCTCAAGCAGGCCGAACTTTCCCCGGCTCCGGAGAACGTCCTCCTCGTACACGAACCCGACGCCGTCGTCTCGCACGCTGACGATCAGGCCCTGCTCCCCCTCCTCGGCGAACACGACGGCATGAGTGGCCGCCGCGTGCTGGACCACGTTCTCGAGCGCCTGGCGGACCGCCGCGGTCAGCTCGTCGATCTCGTGTTCGGGGAGCCAGATCGGCCCGAGCGCGGTCACCGTCACCGGCACCTCCCCGACGGCCCTCGCATCGGCGTCGAGGGCGTCGCGGAGGGAGGCCCTTTCCTTCGGGGGCTCCTCGGGCTCGCGCTGGATGAGGGCTCGCAACGCCCGCTCCTGCTCCGCCGCCATGTCGGCCAGGCGCAGGACCTCCGGGCCCGGCACCGAGGCCTCCGCGCCGAGCTCGCGCCCCCGCTTGTTGACCCACGCCAGCGCCTGAAGCACCGAGTCATGGATCTTGCGTCCCATCGTGGCGTGCTCGGACAGTCGGGCCACGCGTTCCCGTTCCCTCAGAACCTCCTCCTGTGCCCGGCGGAGCTCCTCCGAGGCACGACCCAGGGTCCGGGCGATGAGCCCCATCGCGCCCCCGGCGGCGATGTAGTACACGACCCCGTTTCCGAGACCCTCGATCTGGGCGCCGGTTGCGTCGGCGAGGGAGACGCCGTTGATGACGCGGCTGAGCGCGAGCGCGACGGAAAGCGCGAACCCGGCGGCGAGCCCCGGACCAACCCCGCGCGCCGCGCCCCAGGTGAGGGCCGCGCAGACCGGGTAGGCCGTGGCGAAGAAGGGATGGCCGCCGACCGTGTATCCCTCGCGCATCACGATCCCCGACACGAGGAGGAGACCGATGCACACGCCGAGGTCGAGCCACCGGGTCAACGGTCGGTCCCATCCGGGAGTCACCGAGAGCCAGAGCGTCCAGAGGCCGGTCGCACCGAGGATCAGCCACGCGACCGCCGGCCGGCGGAACTCCTCCGAGGCGCCGATCGCCAAGATCACCATCCAGACGAAGGCCGCCCATCGATAGGCGAGGATGCCCAACCACAGGCCCCGCCGGCCGGGCTGCGGCGGGAGCGGCGGGCGTTCGTCGGACGATGTGGCCACCAGCGCCGGCCTCCCGGCCGAGCCTAGCGAGCCCTCACCGGGGCGGTCAACGGCCGAAGTCGACCGCGTCACGATGGCTGGTCGTTGATCCGAACCTGGATCTCTTCCTCCGGCCGACGCTCCTCCTGCTGGACATAGGCCGTCAGAGCTCGCCGATCGGCGTCCGTGAGCGGCGGCTGAACGATCGCACGCGGCCAGAGACGTCGCTTCTTGACCACGTTCATCTCGGCCGCCAAGAGCGTCACCTGCGCGCCGAGATAGATCCACGCGAGGAGCCCGATCACCGTCGCGAACGTGCCGTACGTCTCGGTCGCTCCCTGCAGCTGATGGCTGACGAAGTAGCCACCGAGGGCCTGGAGCGCGGTCCACGCGGCCGCGGCGACGATGGCGCCCGGGCGTACGTCCGCCCAGTCGACGTCCGCCGTCGTGAGGATTCGGAAGGCCAGCATGAACAGGATGAAGTTCAACACCAGCGAGATCGCAACCCCCAAGATGCCGAACAGCCAGTTGTCGCTCCCCGCACCGACGCTTCCGGCCGCTGCGGAAGCAAGGGTGAGGACCCCGAGGACGCCGAGCATGATCGCGGCCTTGAGGATCGAGCGGACGAAGTTCGGACGGTAGCGGTACGGCACGTTCCAGACCGCGTTCATCGCCGTCTGCATCACCTTCAGGACGCCGAGTCCCGCCCACAGCGACAACGCGATCCCGATCCCGAGCGCGAGCCCGCTCCCCTGTAGCGGGTGCACGTTGCTCGAGATCTGGTCCCCGATAACCGGGAAGTTCACGAGCGCGGAGCTCTCGATCCTCTCCTGGAGCTCGATGTTGCCCTGGAGCAGCATGCCAAGAACCGTGACCAGGACGAGCATCAGTGGGAACAGGGAGAAGAACCCGTAGTACGACACCAGCGCCGCGAGGTTGCCCGCCTGGTCGTCGCCGAACTTCTTCACGACCGCGTAGGGGAACGCGATCCACGGCCGGCGCTGATGTGCTCGGTCCGCACGACGCGCGATCCGCTCAGCGATATTCATGACGCCTCCTCGTGAACGAAAGGCGCGCTCAACGGTGTGTGTTTCACCCGTGCCTGCGATTCCAAACCTGATCACCGTCAAGCGTCTGCGGACACCGCGTGAAACCGATTTCGGTATCGCACGGCTCGGGGAGTGATGGGCCCACCTTGCGATCAAAGGAGCACCTCAGACGCGGCGACTGCTTGTCTGCACACGGCTTGCTAGCGTGCAGCCATGGACGCCCTCGGCCTGGTCGTCGGGGCCCTGCTCGGCACGTTCGTGATGACGGCGGTGATGGAGACGGCGCAGGCGGCGCGGATCACGCGGATCAGCATCCCGTTCATGCTCGGGGCGGTGGTGTCGGAGCGACGGGCGACGATCCGCGTTGCGGGGTTCGCGATGCATCTGCTCAACGGGCTGATCTTCGCGCTCGGCTACGCGTTGGTCTTCGAGCTCCTGGGCCGATCGGATTGGTGGGTCGGCGCGGCCGCCGGGGCGCTCCACGGCGCTCTTGCGCTCGTGATCCTCCTGCCGATCCTCCAGGACGTGCATCCGCGGATGGCCGCGGAGGACCAAGGTCCGGACCCGACGCCGATGCTCCAGCCGCCGGGATTCCTCGCGCTCAACTACGGCAAGCGGACCCCACTCGTGACCGTCGTCGCACACATCGTGTACGGAGCCATCGTCGCGACCGCCTATCGCCCGCTCGGATGATCCTGCAGCGCGCCGGCAGCAGCCAAGAGCGCGAGGTGGGAGAGACCCTGTGGGAAGTTCCCGAGGAACTCGCCGGTGACCGGGTCGATCTCCTCCGGCAGGAGACCGACGTCGTTCGCGCGGCGGCACGCGCGTTCGAAGACGTCCGCAGCTTCATCGTGCCTTCCCACGCACGCGAGGGCGTGGGCCAGCCAGAACGAGCACGGGAGGAAGGCGCCTTCGTCGCCGGACAGCCCGTCGTCGGTCCGGTATCGCAGCACGAGTTCGTCGTGGCCAAGCTCGGTCCGCACTCGGTCGATGGTGGCGAGGATGCGCTCGTCGTCTCCCGGCAACAAGCCCATCATGGGGAGCTCGAGCAGTGCCGCATCCACCGCGGGGTCGTCGAACGCGCGCACGAAGGTGCCCCGCTCGGCGTCGACCCCGTGGAGCAGCACCGCCGCTCGGAGCTCGTCCCGCTGCCGCTCCCATTCGGCGACGGGCGCGTTCTCGTGGAGCAGCCGCGCCAGGCGCAGCCCGCGGTCGAGCGCCACCCAGCACATGAGCTTCGAGTGCACGAAGTGCCGCGGCCGGTCCCGGAACTCCCAGATGCCGTGGTCGGGTCGGCGCCAGTTCGCGGCGGCGAAGCCCACGAAGGCACGCACCGACGCCCACAGGTCCCACGGCAGCTCGCCGGTGCGCTCGGCGAACACGAAGGCCGCATCGACCACGTAGCCCCAGTTGTCGAGCTGAAGCTGTTCGGCCGCGGCGTTCCCGCGGCGGATCGGGAGCGAGCCCGCGTACCCGCGGAGTCCGGCTACCTCCGTCTCGCGCATCGCGCTCTCACCGTTCAACGCGTACAGGGTGTCGAGTCGGGGTCTGGTCAGCATCGCGGCGTTGGCGATCCAGAACAGATAGGCCTTCGCCTCCTCCGGATAGCCGCGATCGAGCAGCGCGACCACCGCCCGCGTGGCGTCCCGGATCCACACGTGCCGGTAGTCCCAGTTGCGCTCGCTCCCGATCGCCTCGGGAAGGGAGGTCGTCGGTGCCGCGATGACCCCGCCCGAGGGAGCGAACGTCAGGAGCTTCAACGTGAGGGCCGAGCGCTCCGCGGCCGCACGATGCTCCGCGGCGCACCGGATCTGGCTCGACCACCCCTTCCAGAACGCGACCGTGTCGCTGATGGCGCGCTCGGCGGCCGCTCCGATCGGCGGCGTGATCCCGACGTCGCGATCGGCGTAGGCGAGGCACAGGTACGCGACGTTGCCGGCTTCGATCTCGAGCTTCGCCGCGGCGGTGTCCCGTTCGACCGCGAACGGGCTCGAGCAGGCGGCGAGGATCCCACGGCCTCCCCGCCTGGCGGCGAGCGCACCGCCGTGGGCCCGCAGGTCCCATCGTCCACCGCCGAACGGGTCTCGCGGCGCGACCTCCGCGTCCAGCTGGACCCGTCCTGCCACTCCGTCGACCCGCCGGATCAACCATCGGAAGGGCGAGAGCTCGGCCTCTTTGCGCGCGGCCGGCAGGCCCGCGAATACGTCGGTGAGCGTCGCCACACCGGTCTCGGTGCGGAACGTCGTCTCCAGCGCCGGAGTTCCGGGTAGATAGCGCCGGTGGGTCTCCAAGAACCTTGCGGGGCGCACGCTGCAGTGCCCGCCACCGGGATCGAGCAGCCGTCCGAATACGGGGTCGCCGTCGAAACTCGGTAGACAGAGCCAGTCGATCGAGCCCTCATCGGAGACCAGAGCGGCGGTCCCACAATCGCCGATCAGGCCGTAGCGCTCGATAGGAACGTCGGTCGAGACCTCCACGGCTCCCTCTTACCACGACGAAGCCGACGACGATCGTGGAGCCGCCTGCGTCACAGCCGGGGCAGCCGAACCGGACTCTGCTGACGCACCCGCCGCGCCTCCGGCCACGTGGTGGATCAGGCGGACGCGGCGAGCACGAGCAGGAACAGATCATCCATGCCTGGACGTCACGTTCCTTTCGTCAATCTGCCGGATGGCCTTGGCCCGGAGGACGTCGACGTCCCGTGGGTCGAGTGGAAGTGCTTCCCGCCAGCGAGGTTCGCGCCGTCCCTTCGACTTCTCGATGCGGACGCGCCTCATGGGGTTTCGTCTTCCGAAAGGGTCTGGCGAAGCGTTGCGATCCCCCGTCGGACGCGGCTCTTCACCGTCCCGGGAGGGATGCCTTGGAGCTCGGCCACCTGTGTCGACGACCTTTGCCCGAGGTAGGACAGCTCAAGGGCCGACCGCTGCCCGTGCGGGAGCCGATCCATCGCGTTCCTCGCGCGCCGCATCAGGTCGCGGTGCTCCGCGTACGACTCAGGACTCCGCTCGTCCGAAACGTCCGAAACGTCCGAGCGCCAGCGACCGGACGACAGGCTCCTGGCTTCCAGCGTGCGTCGACGGAGGAGATCGATCGCGAGGCTGCGAGCGTTCAGCAGGATCCAGGCGTCCAGGGGTCCTCGTTGAGGATCGAACGACGCGCCCTTGCGCCAGACCTTGAGGAAGGTGTCCTGCACGAGGTCTTCGGCGTCGGTCTTGTTCCCGAGCAGGACGAGACCGAGGCCATAGATGCGCGAGGCGTACCGATCGTAGAGGGCCGCGGCGGCCCCTGGCTCCCTCTGAAGGAGCCCGATCATGAGGCCGGTGTCCGCTTCTCTCGGCACCGCATCGCGACGGGTGTGGTTCCTTCCGCGAGACGGCCGATCTGCCTCTGGAGCCGTGAGGAGTGTCATCGCTCCGATCCCTTCCGTCCGACGTGCCCCTGGTTCGGGTCGGCTTCGACGCTAGGGGGACGGGATCGGGTCGCAAACCTTGGAATCCGTACGCTAAATGCCCCCTGACCTCACGAAATGGATGGGGCCGGCCAGGCCTCGGAGCATCGAACGCACACCGTGTGGCTCGAACGCCGCCTATCGCTCGGACAGCTTCCGAGACAGTTCGGTCCGCGACCGGACGCCGAGCTTCTGATAGATCCGCCGGAGATTGGCCTCGACGGTGCTCACGCTGAGGAACAGCGCTCGGGCCGCCTCCCGGTTGGTCAGTCCGCTCGCCACCAGGTCGGCGACCTTCTGTTCCGTCGGCGTCAGGCCGACGGGACCGGGAGCCCGACCTCCGACCCTCGCGATCTCGGCCCTCGCCTTGTTCGCCCACAGATCCGCGCCCAGCTGCTCGAACATCGCCAACGACCGACCGAGCGAATCCCGCGCGAGCCGCCACTTCTTCGTTCGGCGAAGGGCTTGACCATGCGAGAGCAGCGTCCGCCCGAGCTCGAAGGGCTCGTCCAGCGCCGCATGATGCTCCAGGGCCCGGTCGAACGCGGCAAGCGCCTCGGGGAGTTCGCCCAACGACGCGGCGAGTAACCCCCGGCCTCGTTCGGCGGCGGCCAGCGCCCACGACCGTCCGAGCGCCTCGGCGCGAGCGAGGAACGGTTGCAGGAACGAGCGTGCCTTCTCCGCCTCGCCCAGAGCGATGAGCGCCTCGATCTCGTCGGGCAGGAACCGCAGCATCCCCGGCTCGCCGATCCCGGCCTCGAGTACGCCTTCGGCGAGCGGCCGAAGCAGGCGATCGGTCGTCTCAACGTTGCCCAGCGACAGTTCGAGGAATCCGAGTGCCGAGAGGTTGAACTGACCGGCCTGCTTCAGACCGGACTGCCGCGCAAGCTCCAGCCCCTCCTCGGCGGCGGTCCGTGCGGCCTGCTCCCGTCCCCGGTGCGCGTCGACCAGCGCCTTGGCGGAAAGAGCGAGCGCGCGATAGGGCTGCTGACCCGTCCACACCGTGACGGTGACGCTCTCGTCCGCGTACAGACCGGCCTCGCTCCAATGACCTGCCCAGCACTCCAGCAGGCCAAGCATGAACAGGATCACGGCGAGCGAGGCCTCATCGCCTCCGTCCCGGCAGCGCTTCTCGATATCACCCAACGCCGATCTCGCAGCGTCAAGGTCGTCCGTCCACAGGGACACGCACGCCTCGCGGAAGGTCGGGCTGCGGAGTGGCCGGAGGTCCCCTCCCATCCCCTCGAGCCCTACCGCGCGGCTCATCACGCTGCGCTGGGTTCCCTTCCCGGCGAGGAAGTCGTAGAAGGCGACCAAAGCGAGACCTTCCGCAAGCGTCGTCTCGTCGCCCCGATCCTCCGCCAGGTCCACGGCTGCACGAGCGTGCACGCGCGCGCCGCCGGGGTCGCCGACCGCCTCCGCGGCCGCCGCGAGCTCGATCTCGATCTGTGTCCGCAAGGCCGGATCCTGCGCCGCCTCCGGAAGCGCCTCCTCGGCGAGTGATCGCGCCGAGAGCGCGTCATGGCTGTGGTAGTGGATCCTGGCAAGGAAGAGCAACGCCTCCGCACGCAGCCAGCCACTCGGGGCAGCCGCCACCGCTTCCTCGAGCAAGGTGGCAGCCCTGTCCATGTCCGCCGCCTCGAAGGCGTACTGACCGGCGTGCACCGTGCGATGGATCCGAGCCTCGGCCTGTTCGGACGGGGTCAGCTCGCGAGCGAGCTCGGATAGCTGGGCCGCGGCATCCGGCGCACCGCGGCCGGCTGCTCTTCGGGCCGCATCCTCCAACTCCGCGGCGACGCCCTCGTCCGGCCCCTCGGCGGCGAGCGCGAGATGACGCGCTCGCTCCTCCTGGTCGACCACGACCGCAGCCAGCCGACCGTGGATGTCTCGCCGTGCCTCTGCCGGGGACTCCGAGTACGCCACGGTCGCGAGCAGCGGGTGAGCCGATCGGATGCGTCCGCCGCTCTCTTCGATGACGCCGGCCTTGAAGGCATCCTCGATGTCGTCTTCGGCCGTCGGACCGCCGATCGCTCCCGCGACCAGCGAGACCGTCGGCTGGGACGAGGCCGAGATGACCAGGAGCACCTGCCTGACCGGATCGGAGAGCTCGGACAACCGGTCGGTGACGAGGTCGGCGAGGTTCGACGGGACAGGAAGGTTCGCTTCCGGTTCCTGTTCGATCCCGCGTCGGAGGATCGCTCGTCCGAGTTCCAGAGCAAGGAACGGGTTCCCCGCCGATGCCTCGTGGATGCGCAGCAGGAGCGGACGCGGGAAACGAGCGGACAACTCAGAGCTCAGCATGTTCCGCGTCGCCTGGAGCGTCATCGGCCCGACCATGACCCGTTGGATCCTGTCGTCTGGGAGAGCGCGCTCGAGTCCGAGAGGAAGAGGATCAGACTCCTGGGAGCGCACGGTCATGACCAGACCGATCGGTGCATCGTTCAAGCGCCGAAGCGCGAACTCCAGCACTCGGGCCGAGGGCGCGTCCAACCACGGTGTGTCATCGATCGCCACCACCGACGGGCTCGCGGAGGCGAGCGCGAGTAGGGCGCCGTGGAAGGCGGTCGAGATCGCGCGCTGGTCGGGTGGGATGCCGGATACGTCCGCGCGAAGGAGAGCGACCTCGAGGGCCGATCGCTGGGGCGGTGGAAGTCCTCCGAGGCTCTCCTCGACGACCCCCTCCAGGAGGTCTCCCAAAGCGGCGAAGGAGAGTTTCGCTTCCGACTCGTTGGGCCGACACGAGAGCACGCGATAGGAACGCGCCTTGGCTTGAGAGAGCGCTTCGAGCCACAGGGTGCTCTTGCCGATGCCCGCCTCTCCTCGGAGGATCAGCGCGATCGGCCCCGAGGGTATGCCGTCCAACAGCTTCGAGACGCGGGCCAGTTCGGTCTCCCTGCCGAACAACCCTCGCTCCATCACCGCCCCCGGTGCGTTCGCCCGCCATTATGCCGGTCGGGGACTCGGTCGCGATGGACGGGTCCCGCCAGCCGGCGGTCTCTCGTACCGCGCGGGGATCGGCATCACGCTCACCCGAGTGCCTGCCGGACCCTTCTGCGATGAACGAATGGGCCAAGCGCCCTGCTCGTTCGTACTCCTGACGATGTGGTCGACCGACCACGTCGCCACGAGAGAAGGGAGAGCATGATGATCGGACATCGCGTACCGGCGATCCACAGGGGATCGCCGAAGCCGCGTCGTCTCCTGCTGCTCGCCGGTGCCGTGCTGGTGATGGGTCAGCTCACGGCGTCCGCAGCGGGTGCGGCCGGTTCGCAAGTCGGGTTCGGATTCAACGCCCCCGACATCGCCGGGTTCCCCACGGGGGAGGTCGCGTTGACCGGTGGCGGCGCCTTCGACCCCGCCGCCGGAACGGTGCACGCGGGCGGTTCGTTCAGCTGCGTCGCGCAGGTGGACCAGGTCCCGCTCGCCGGCTGCCTGGCGGGAGAGGGCGTGCGGTGGGACACGGAGAGCCCACTGCTGTCGAGCACGACGTTCAAGTGCACCGGCGCGGCGGGCGAGGCCCTCAAGACCCAGACCACCACCGACCAGACCGTCGTGCTGCTGTCCGACTTCTATCGGGCCGGCGACGGCAACGAGGAGTCGTTCACGGCGAAGATGATCGTCTCGGCGGTCGACATCGCTCCCGACCTCCCGGGCGTCCAGGACGTCTGGGTGCAGGGCGTGGGCTGCACGGACGCGCTTGTGAACCTCAGTTCCTGAGGAACGGCCCAGACCCGCGTTCGATCCGGTGCCGGAACACGCGAGATAGGAGGTTGGTATGCAAGGGACCAGCGCAAGGATCGGTGTCGTCTTCGTCACGGGGCTGCTGTTCGTTGCCCTCAGTGGCAGCGCGGCGCTCGCGGCTCAGGGGAGCCCGAACGGCGCGGCGACTGAAAGGCCCGTCTTCTACGAAGGGGACCAAGTCACGGTCAACATGTTCGAGGTGCCGGCTGCTGAAGGCTCGCTGCTCGAGAGCAACCCGAGCGTCAACACGATCTATGCCTCGAACGACCTCGACGACGAACAGGACTTCCTCTCGGTGATCGATGCCATCCAGGGTGAGGGGTTCAACCCCTTGTGGCACCAGGTCCTCATCGTCTTCAACGAGGGATTCACTCCCCACCAGTTCGTTTCTGAAGACCAGGTCCTGGCGGCTGCGGCCGGAGCCCACCCCGAGATCACGCTCGTCTCGACGGACGAGGTCTACCGCTGTTCGATCGTTGGATCGAGGTAGGAGGACGAAGGGAGATACCCCGCCTCGCGACCCGATCGCACGAGGCGGGGTATCTCCATCAGGCCAAGAGGTATCGGCGATTCAATGGGACCTCCGAGACCGGATCGACGGCGAGGATGCGTCCCTCGAGGGTCACGGCGCCGTCGGCCGGATCGACCCGGATCGGGGGTACCGCCGTGTTGCGGATCAGCGATCCCCTGGTGACCGAGCGCGTACCGTGCACGGCCACGAACCGCCTCCGGCTCCCGAGCCGTTGCCGGATGCCACCCTCGAGCGCCGCCCCGGAGACGAACGTCGTGGACAGCGCCGCGGCGGCATCGCCGGTCGAACCCCAATGCGGGCCGAGCGTCACCGGTTCGGTTCCTTCGACGGAGGCGTTGCCCTGACCGAGCGTGGAGTCCCCGAGGCGTCTCTAGCCCGCGTCGCCCTGTTCGATGCGGTCCAGGAACGGGGCTTGTGCGGCCTTGATCTTCACGCGCGCCTCGCTCAGGTCGAACCAGACGACGCGATCGATCTCCGGGAACTCCTGGATACGTCCCGACCGGGGCGGCCATTCCATCTCGAACGAGTTGCTCACGGCGGTCCGGGTGTCGAGGTCCCCCTCAACCGCCCAGACCAGGACGCGCTTTCCGGACTTCTGACGGATCTCGCCGAGCTCGATCGTCGGACCCTCCGGCAGCGGCTGCCCCGTCTCCTCCTCGAACTCGCGCCGGGCGACGGCCAGCAGGTCCTCGCCCGGATCCACCTCGCCCTTCAGCACGGTCCAGTGATCGTTGTCCTTCCCGGCGAAATACGGACCCCCGGGGTGGCCGAGCAGCACCTCCACCCGACCCTCCCGCCGGCGCCACAGCAGGATGCCGGCGCTGGTGCGGCCGGTCTTGTCGACCTTCGGCTTTCGGACGCGCGCCATCTCTGGTTTGCCGGAGCCGAAGACGCGCGCTCAGGCCCTGGACTTGGCGCGAGCCTTGACGACCGCCCGGATCGTGAGCAGGGCGACGACGGCGACGACCTGCGCCCCGAGGATGACCTTGTTGAGATCGACGGCGGGCCGCCACATCACCTCGTCGCCCCTGATGAGGAACGCCCCGACCGGGCGGGCGTTGAGGCCGAAACCGCTTCCCGAGCCCTTGCCCTGGCCATCGGGACCCTCCCCGCCTCCTCCACCGGCGCCACCCTGAACCCTGGCGGCCGGGATCACCGTCACGCCGTTCTTCTCATAGGGTTCGCCGAACACGCGCTTGACGGTGAGCGTGTCCCGGGCCTGCGAGATGACGTCGTTGACCTCCATGACGGCCTCCTTCCCGCGTCCTGCGTTCCTTTCATCTTGCACCCTTCGGGATGGTTCCCGCAGGCGAGATCCACGATCACCGGCGCCTCAGAACAGATCCCGGACGAACCGGACCATGGATGCTCCGATTGCGTCCCTCCGTGTCCGTGATCAGGCTTCGGGCATGCCGAGCGTCACGCGCAGTTCACCAAGCATCCGCTGCTCGCCCTGACTGACCAGCTCGGCGCCGAACCCCATGAAGCCGCCCTCCTTCGCCGCGTCGGCGGCGGCACGGGAGACGGCCAAGAGCCAACGGCGGAAGGCGTCCGCTTCTTCGGGTGTCGCCTTGGCCGTGAGCATCTCGTTCACGGCCTTGAGCTCGTCGAGGACCATCTTCCCCGCGAGCGCGGCGCTGTCCGGTTTGAACCCCGCCAGCGGGTTCTGCTTCTGGTTCATGATCGAGGCGATCTCCTGGGAGACCGCGACGAGCAGCTCCTCCCGAGTCGGCGGCGTCGTCGCGGCCCTCAGGGTCGCCATCGTCTCCTTCGCCATCTCGATCGGTCCGCCCGGATCCGCCATCGAGATGGCGAGCCCGGCCACGAACGGCGCGCGTCGCAGCCGGATCCATTCCTCGTCTGTGTAGTCGGCCTTCGTGGTCATCCGAGTCCTCCTTCCCCTCGACCTCAGCTCGGCGAGGCCGCGGCCGCTCGATCTCGGCCGAAGGGGTCACCGGTGATCGCTCCGGTATGGAGCGCACAAACAAAGAGCCGCCGTCACGCCGAACGATTCGGACGGGTCGGCGGCATCGATCGACACCGGCCGTCCAAACGGTGAGGTCCTTGTGCACCTTGTACCCCAGGATCGCACGATCGGCGTCGAGCTGACGAACGTTGAAAGAGAGCCCAGTCCACGGTGAACAGCGAAATCGGCGCAGCGCCGCGGCACGCTCTCGCGCTCGCTGAACGACGGAGGCCTACTCGCCGCCCTTCTGGACGTACGCCTTGACGAACTCCTCGGCGTTCTCTTCGAGAACGGCATCGACCTCGTCGAGGAGGTCGTCCAGCTCGCGCTCGAGGTCCTTGGCGTCCACGCCGCGCTCGACCGACGTATCCGAGGTGGCCTCGGCCCTGGGGCGATGATGGGTCTTCGGCCGTTCGTGAACTCGTTCCATGTGCACCGTCCTCTTCCCGGATGTATCGGCACCGATGGGGGCCGACTCAATCGAACGTGGTGAATCTGCCTCCCGAAACCCGCCCTCCTCCCGGAGAGGAGCGGCGCAAGGAGCACGACGAGGCCCGAGCACAAGACCTGTCACGATGACCGCGGAGGTGACGGGTATGCGGGCGATCGCGGTCGTTGGGTGGCTCGGGATCGTCGGAGCGCTCCTCGTCTGGCAGGGCATCGGGCTGGTCCGCGGTCCCGAGTGGCCCACCCTGTCGGACTTCTTCCGGTCCTTCATGACGGTGCCGCTCGGACGCTTCCTCCTTTTCGGCCTCTGGCTCTGGCTCGGCTGGCATCTGTTCATCCGAGGCTGGTCGTTCTTCCTTCGGAGCTGAGCGTCGTGCTACGAGCGGTCCTTCCTCCCCTGGTTACGGCTTATGCGATCTTCGTCGCGATGGTGGTCCTCCGCCTGCGGCGGCCGGTCCCGCGCCCGCACGGTCGCGCCGACGGATCATCCGGCGCCGCCCACCTGCGTCACGTCGTCCGAACGATGCTCGGCGGCTACGTCGCCTTCCTCGTGATCGTGCTGATCTTCCACGTCTGGCTCGCGGAGGACCCGAACGCATTCGCGAGCGCCGCCTTGGCTGGTGCGTTCCTGTCATTGATCACGCTGGTCGTCGCGGCTGGCTCGCAGCTCATCGGACGCCGAAGCCGGGACGCTTAGGTAGAGACTCGGGGGCCGTGGAGACCGCGACGCAGACGTTGCACCGGATCACGTCCTTCACGTGGGGCTGGTACGAGCCTTCCCGCGAGGACGACGACCTCGTGTGGTCCGTCCCGGTCGACGACCCTCGCGTCGTGCGGGATCTCGAACCCAACGACCTCGAGCGTTTCCCGTGGTTCCTCAAGCGGTACGCGGCGACGCTCCCCCGCGTGCCGCTTCCTCGCGAGCTGCCGGCCACGACGGCCCCGGCCGTCGCCGTGCTGGCGGGCACCGCGGACGTTGCCCGGATCGAGCTCGATCTGGCGCACCTCTCCAGGTTGCTGCACCTGTCGGCGGGCGTGGTGCGGACGACACAGAGACCGCGTACGACCTGGCTCTTCCGCGCCGCCGGGTCCGCGGGTGCCCGCTTCCCGCTCGAGGTGTACGTGGCCGTGCCGAACGGTTACGGGGTTCCCGCGGGCGTGCATGGGTACGACCCGCTCGATCATGCGCTCGTGCGGGTCGGGCCTCCGCCCGGCGGAGACGCACCGGCCCTCGTCGTCACCGGCGTCCCGTGGCGCACCGGGTGGCGCTACCGCGAGCGCGGGTACCGGCACGTCTACTGGGACGCCGGCACGATGCTCTCGCAGCTGCTCGCGGCGGCCGACTCCGCCGGGCTGGTGGCCGGACTCCACACCCGCTTCCCGGACGCCGCGGTCGCCGAGCTCGTCGGCGCGGACGGCATCCACGAGTGGCCGGTGTCCGTCGTGTCGTTCGGGGGCGGCACGCCCGCGCTCGCGGTGACCGGACCGGCCGTGGTCGGCCAGGTCGACGCGTCACCTCTCGAGTTCCCGCTCGTCACGGCGGCGCAGCGGGCGGGCGGGCGCGAGGCGCTCGGGGCATCGTGGGTCCGCGGCGCGCCGGCCGAGGTCTCGGGCAAGGGGTCCGATCCGCTCGAAACGGTCGTGCTCGCGCGCGGGTCACAGAGGTTGATGGATCCGGCCCGCGGCCTGCCGGGCACCGTGCTGCGCACGTGCATGGGCGCGGCGCTGCGCGGCGTCGAGCTCCCGCACTTCGTTGCGGTGCACGACGTCGACGGGGTCGAACCGGGCGTCTACCGGTGGCCGGACCTTTCCTCGCCGAGGCGCGCCGGCGCGATGCGGAACGAGCTCTACCTGGCGAGCATGGAACAGGGGCTGGCTCGCGATGCCGCGTTCGTCGTCATCGCTGCGACGGACGTGGGCGCGCTCGACGACCGGGAGTACCGGGAGGCTCAGCTCGCCGCCGGCCTGGTCGAGGGCCGGCTCCACCTACTCGCGTACGCGCTCGGCGCGAGCGCCTGCGGGATGACGTTCATCGACGGCGAGGTGCCCGCGCTCCTGGGCGAGCAGCTGGACGGCCTGCTGTTCACCTGCGTCGGTGTGCCGGAATACCGGGCGGCGGCCGGCGGCCCGCCGGGTGCGCCGACCTCGATCCGCTCGGTCACGCCGCGGGTGCAGGATCAGGGCGAGAAAGCGCCACCCGAGAGCTGAGCACCCGTTCAGCATGCGCCCCCACGCTGAGCGCCCGCGAAACCCCAGCGTTCCGAGCCGCCCGGTGCCGGTCGAGCTATCGTTCCCGAGATGGAGACCTGGGACGCCCTCCGGGCTCGCCGGAACGTTCGGACGTACGAAGACCGAGCGATCCCCGACGACGACCTCGACCGGATCCTCGAGGCCGGGCGGCGGACGCCCTCCTCGATGAACCAGCAGGCCTGGGACTTCGTCGTCGTCACGGATCGCGATGGGCTCCGCGAGCTGGCGCGGACGTGGCGGTACGCGGCCCACGTCGGAACGTCCGCGGCCACGATCGTCCTGGTCGTCCCCACCTCCGAGGACCGGGACGAGCGCGACACGCTCCAGTACGACATCGGGCAGGTGACCATGTCGATCATGCTCGCCGCGGCCGACCTGGGGATCGGGAGCGGACATGCCTCGGTCGGCGACCAGGACCTCGCCCGCAGCATCCTCGGCCTGCCCGAGGATCGGGAGTGCGCGATCTTCATCGCGCTCGGCTTCCCCGTCGGCCGACGGCTCGAGCCGATGAGGCACCCCAACCGCAGGGCGTTCGAGGACGTCGTCCACCGCGAGCGCTGGTAGCGCCTGCGGGGGAACGGGCTCCTGGCCTGTCTACGCCTCTCTGAGCATCCGACTTGACTATCTCGATGGGTTACGATATATCGTGACCAGTTGAGATAGAACGGAGGAGGCGGGACCTTGCGTCATCGACCGAACCATCCGCACCACCACGACTCCCCCTTCGGGGGCCGGCATTGGGAGAAGGCCTGGGCCGGTGGACCCCCCTGGGGCGGCGGCCGCCGGGCGCGGCGGGGCGACGTTCGAACGGCGCTCCTTTCGCTGCTGTCGGACAAGCCGATGCACGGATACGACCTGATCCGAGAGCTCGAGCAGCGGAGCGGCGGGGCGTGGCGACCCAGCCCGGGATCGATCTACCCCACGCTGCAGTTGCTCGAGGACGAGGGGCTCGTGGCGAGCGAAGAGCGCGACGGCAAGCGCGTCTACACGATCAACGACGCCGGCCGGGCCGAGCTCCAGGAGCGCCGGCAACGCGGCGGCGAGGAGCCATGGCAGTTCGGCCCGCTCGGCGAGGGACTCGGACAGCTCCGGGACGCCGGCTTCCAGCTCGCCGCGGCGGCGATGCAGGTCGCCAGGACGGGTTCGGAGCCGCAGCGCACCCAGGCGGCCGAGATCCTGACCGAGGCGCGCAAGAAGCTCTACGCGCTGCTCGCCGAGGGCTGACACCCGGACATAGAGGCGTCGAGGGACGGCGATCCGCTCCTGCCCGCGGAGCGTTACCGTGCTGATGTGGAGATCGCGCCGAAGGTGCCGCCGCGCGTCACCGATCCGCCCGGGGGGACGAGGCGATGAGACCCCCCCGCGTCGAGGTCACCCGACCGGACAAGCTCCTGTGGCCCGCGATCGGCATCACCAAGCAGGCCTACGTCGACTACCTCGGCGCCGTCGCGGACCGCATGCTCCCGTGGCTGCGCGACCGGCCCCTCTCGTTGGTGCGGGCGCCCGACGGCGTGGACGGACAGCGGTACTTCCAGAAGAACACACCGTCGCACGCGCCGTCGTGGATCAAGACGGTCTCGATCCCGGCGCCGAGCGCCAACCGGGACGTCGCCTACACGGTGTGCAACGACGCCGACACGCTCGCGTGGCTTGGAAACCAGGCGGCGCTCGAGTTCCACCCGGCGCCCGTCCGCCGGGACCGGCTCGACCGTCCCGATCTGCTCGTCGTCGACATCGACCCGCCCGACGACGCGTTCGACGCCGCGGTGGAGGTCGCGCTCATGGTGCTCGACGTGTTGGACGACCTGGGGCTCGAGAGCCTGCTCAAGACCACGGGCGGAAAAGGCCTCCACGTCGTCGTGCCGATCGTGAGGAGCGTGGCGCCCGAACAGCTCCGGCACGCCGCGACGCGGCTCACCGAGATCGTCACCGAACGCCGGCCCGACCTCGTGACCGCCGAGTTCCGAAAGGCCAAGCGCGAGGGACGCGTGATGCTCGACCCCTCGCGCAACGGGACGGGCGCGACGCTCGTGGCTCCCTACTCGCCTCGGATCCGAACCGACGGCACCGTCTCGTTCCCGGTCCTGCCCAAGGACCTACGGAAAATCGCGCCGGGCGACTTCACGCTCGCGACCGTGTCTCGGCGTCTGGGTGGTGCGGCCGTGAGGCTCTGGACCGAGGCGGCCAGCGGCGCGCACCAGCGCCTGCCCGCGTCGCTCCTCGCCGAGTGAGCGTGTCACACTGTCCTGGTGGACGACGAGGAGCTCCTGGCTCAGGCGGAGGAGGCCCTGACCGAGATCAAGGTCGCCAAGGGGCTGTCGGACCGCCAAGCCTCGGTGCTGGCCGCCCTGCGCATCCGGCTGAGGGGGAGCTCCGGGAAGTCGCTCGAGGAGATGCTCGAGGCGACGGGCGACCTCAAGCCGGACCGGCTGGAGCAGGAGCTCGCGAAGGCCGAGGGCGAGCCCAAGCAGTCCCTGGACGACCTGCTGAGCAAGCCGAAGCCCAAGCCCGAGTGGCCCTCCTGACGGACATCCCGTGAGGGCGATCGTCCAGGAGCGATACGGCTCGCCCGACCTCCTCGAGCTCCGGGAGATCGACAGGCCCAAGCCCGAGGATGACGAGGTGCTGGTCCGGGTCCGCGCGACGTCTGTCCACGCAGATGTCTGGCACGCCGTGCACGGTGTGCCCTACGTCCTCCGGATCATGGGCTCCGGTCTGCGCGCGCCGAAGTACCACATTCCGGGCACGGATGTGGCCGGCCATATCGAGTCGGTCGGCAGGAACGTCACGCGATTCCGGCCGGGCGACGAGGTCTTCGGTCAGACACTCGGTGCCAATCTGTGGCGCAACGGCGGTGCCTGTGCGGACTACGCCGCCGCTCCGGAAGCCAGGCTCGAGCTGAAGCCCGCCAATCTCACCTTCGAACAGGCCGGAGCCGTCCCGACGTCCGGATCGCTCGCGGTGCAGGCGGTTCGCGATGAGGGCCGGACCCGATCGGGACAGTCGGTCGTGATCAACGGCGCCGGCGGAGCGGTGGGGGCCTTCGCGGTGCAGCTCGCGAAGGCGTACGGGGCAGAGGTGACCGCGGTCGATGCTTCCGGGAAGCTCGAGATGCTCCGGTCGATCGGCGCGGACCGCGTCGTCGACTACACGCGCCAGGATTTCACCGAGAGCGGCGAGCGCTACGACCTCATCGTGGACATAGCCGGGACCCATCCATGGTCGGCCTCCCGACGCGCGCTGAGTCCCGACGGGACGTACGTCCTCATCGGGCACGACCAGTACGGAGCTTCGGGCCATCGCTGGGTCGGGAGCCTGGGTCGCTTCGTCAAGCTGATGGTGATCGCTCCGTTCGTGAGCCAGCTGCATCCCTTCCGCGGCACCAGGGACCCCGGAGACCGCCTGGTCGTCATGAAGGAGCTGATCGAAGCTGGGAAGATCACCCCGGTCCTCGACCGGACCTTCCTGCTGAGCGAGGTGCCCGAGGCGATCCGCTACCTGGAGTCGGGACAGGCCCGGGGCAAGGTCGTCATCACCGTATGAACTCCGACCGCACCAGTCACCGCTACTCCAGGGATTGATCCTCGGCGAACTGCTCCCCGAGCTCGATCCCCTTCGACGTGATCTCGAACTCGAGGATGCGAGGATCGTGGCTGCTCGCGCGGGTCTTCAGCACCGTGAGCGCGCGCTTGATCCGGGACTCGCCCCGCAGGAACTGCAGGAGCAGGACGTTGTCCGACAGGTGCGAGATCCCGTACTCGGAAAGGCGCGTCACGCCGAACAGCTCGGCAACCTCCTGCGTCATGAACACGCCGATCCCGGCATGGGCGGTCCGCTGGAGCAGCGAGTACACGTACTCGCGGAACCGGACCTCGTCGGTCGCGGTCGCGCGCAGGTCTCCCAAGCTGTCGATCAGGATCCGGCGGATCCCGAGTTCCTCCACCCTCGTCAGGAGTTCGTAGACCCACTCGTCGAGGTACATGTCGACCGGGCTCCGGTACATCAGATGCACGTCGTCGCGTTCGAGCGACCAGCCGAAGCCCTCGACGATCCGGTCGAGCTGCGTTGGGTTCTCTTGCAGGCCGGCGATGAGGCCGGGCCGGCCCATCTCGGCGCCCTTGAAGATGTAGTGCAACCCGATCAGGGTCTTGCCCGCACCGGACGGACCCGCGACGAGCGTCGATCCGCCCGGCCACAGGCCGGAGTCCAGCGCCTCGTCGAGGGCGGGGATCCCCGTCGAGACGCGCTCGGTCTCGAGGGTGTACGCCGCCTGGTCCACCGGGTCGGCAAGCCTCGGGAACACGTGGATGCCGTCGGCAGAAAGACGATATCCGTGCTTCCCGCTCAGGAAACCGCTGCCTCGGAGCTTCATGACCTGCAGGACCCGCGTGTCGCGATCGGCCGTGGGTTCGGCGGCCAGCGAGATGATGCCGTCCGCGACCGCGAACTCCGGCGCGACCGCGATCTCGTCCGGTGCGTACTCACCGACCCACAGGGACGTCGTCGGGTACGCGGAGAGGTTGCCCGCGAGGTCCTGGAGGAAGCGCCGGAACGCCGTCGCGTCCGAGGCGAACGGATACAGTGCCTTGAAGCTGTCGAGCACGAGCAACCCCGGTTGTCGCTCCCGGAGCACCTCGACCACGCGACGGAGCGTCTCGGTGAGCGCGTCCTGATGGTTCAGGCTGGCGCTCAGATCCTCGTAGAACACCCGGCTGCCGATCGCGTTCGGATCGAAGAAGGACAGCGTCTGCCCGTACCGGAGGATCTTCTCGAGCGGCTCGGAGACCGTGGAGAGGTAGACCGCGGATCGGTCCTCGCTCGCGTTCGCGAACAGGTACTGCTGCGCCACGATCGTCTTGCCGGAACCCGGCAGACCCATGACGATGTTGATGGAGTTGCGGAGGAGCCCGCCCCCCAGGACGGCATCGAGCCGCTCGCTCCCGCTGGAGACCCTGTCCGTCACCGCGCGGGCACGACCTCGTTCAGGAACGAGCTCGTTCCCAGGAGGTCCTTCACGGCGGAGACGAGCTGGAGCGGCTCGATCGGCTTCTGCAGGAACGCCGATGCGCCGGCCTCGAGCGCCGCATCCCGGGTCGCGACGCTGGACAAGGCCAGGACCGGGATCCCGCGGGCATGGACGTCTCGGCACAGCTCCAGCCCGGCGCCCCCGGAGATGAGCAGGTCGATGATCGCGAGTTGTGGCCGATCGGCTCCGAGCGCGAGGACGGCGTCGGCCGCATCGAGCGCGAGGACGATCTCGAACCCCTCGGTTTTCAGGAAGAACTCGGCGAACTCCGCCGCGTAGGGGTCGCGCTCCGCCAGCAGGATCAGTACCTGGGTGCCGGCCTCGGCGGCCGGCAACGGGAAGATGCCGGATACCCCCGACAGCATGCGGTGCGCGTCGCCCGGCGAGATCCCCTCCCGCACCCGACCGGCGACGAAGCGCAGGCGCTCCACGTCCAATCTGGAGTACAGGCGGTGGCCACCCTCGCTTCGAACGGGTTCCACGATGCGGTACCGCTCCTCCCACGTCCGGAGCGTGGCCGGGGGGACCCCCACCATCCGCGCGACGGCCCCGATGCTGTAGGTGGCGACCTCAGGCACGATGCTCCCCATCATAGGTGGTTCAGGATGCTGAGATAAGGAGGAAGTCTGTGAAAGTTTTGCTCGCCGGATATTTCGACGGAATCTCGGCAATACTTCCCTAACGCCTTGACCTGCGCACGGCAGAGGGAGTAACTTCCTCATTTATTAGGCGCCGGAACGGTTCAGAGAGGAGCGGATCGAGCGTGGAGCTTCTGTCGATCGAACTGGGCAGGACCATCCGACTGGCCGGTGAGCTGGATCTGAGCAACAAGGCCGAGCTCGACGAGGTGCTGGAGGCGGCCGTTGAGGACGGAGGAGCGATCCTGGTCGACCTCAGCGAGCTCACGTTCATGGACTCAACCGGGATCAACGCCTTCCTGCGCGCTGCGGTGTCTCTGCGCGGGCGAGGATGTCTCATCCTGCACGGTGAACAGGACCGGGTGCGGCGGGTGCTGGACCTCGTGCGGGTCGACGCCTCCGTCCCGAACCTCCACCGGGTCCAGGATGTCCTCGTCCCGTCGCAGAACGGCTCAAGACCCGCGCACGCACAGCTCACGTAGCGCTCTCGGCGTTGGCGCCGAGCTCGAACCAGACCCTCTTGCCGCGGCCCTCGGGTTCGACACCCCACGATGTCGCGAGCGCGTCGACCAGGAACAAACCCCAGCCGCTCGAGCCCGAGCCACGTCTGCGCCGTTTGGCTTCGAACGGCGGACCCGGATCCGCGACCTCAACGCGGACGTACCCGTCCGAGACGATCCGGAGGACGATCTCCTGTGAGGGATCGAGGTTCGCGTGCCTGACCGCGTTCGAGACGACCTCGGACGTCAGCAGCTCGACATCGGACACCACCGCCTCCGGCAAGCCGGATCCGACCGCCGCGACCGCAGCTCGCGCGAGGCTGGTTGCGATCGGTTCGGGCGGGAGTCGAAGCTCAACCTGCGATCGCATGGGGAACCCCTGCCTCGACCTTGCTGGTGGTTGTACCCGGCGGTCCGGCGCCTAATCGGCGATCGTTCGTCGTGGTGCTCTACCCCGCCGCCACGACCGCCAGCACCTCGTCCGCGTAACGCTCGAGCTTCGCGGGTCCGACGCCCGAGATCGCGGCGAGATCGGCCCAGTCCTTGCACCGACGTTCGGCGATCTCGGCGAGCGTCCGGTCGTGGAACACGACGTACGCGGGCACGCCGTCCGCGTTCGCGCGCTTACGGCGCCACTCCTTCAGACGATCGAACAACGCGCCGCCCCGGCCGACCGTGACGGCCGGCCCGGGGGCCGCCCTCGCCCTCGAGGGCACCGACGGCGCGAGCTCCATCTCGTCCAGGAACGGGCTCGGCCGCGCGCGACCGGCGGACGGCCACGTGAGGAACAGGTACCGCCGGGCGCGCGTGATCCCGACGTAGAGGAGCCGTCGTTCCTCCTCGGGGTCGGCCTTCGCGCGGCCCGAGCGGAACGGCAGTTCGCCGTCGAGCAGCCTTGGCAGGAACACCGCGTCGAACTCCAGCCCCTTTGCTCTGTGGTAGGTCAGCAGGTTCACGCCTCGGCCGCTGTGCTCGGTCGAGAACCGCTTGGCGAGCTCGGCGCCGAACGCCGTGGCGTCGCCGTCCGGGTGCGTTCGCCCGAACTCCGACGCCAGTGAGCGCATCCGGCCGAGGTCGGACTGGCGCGTGACCTCCTCGTCGGCGTC
>Ga0105249_10001094_pt1 | contig 24097 bp, 16 predicted proteins | sample KBSS44metaG_FD_81522 | JGI IMG/M metagenome (GOLD analysis project Ga0105249, IMG submission 81522) | Switchgrass rhizosphere microbial communities from Kellogg Biological Station, Michigan, USA - KBS S4-4 metaG | ecosystem: Host-associated > Plants > Roots > Rhizosphere > Soil | place...
ATCGAGCACCTGCTTACTGCTTTGCCCGGCGGACAGCTTGGCTTCCTGATCTTCGTCAATATTTTCATCTTCGTGGTCGCGTTTTTTCTCGATTTCTTCGAGATTGCGTTCATCATCATTCCGTTGCTTGCGCCTGCAGCCGAAAAGCTGGGGATCGATCTCATCTGGTTTGGTGTTCTAATTTGCGCCAATATCCAGACAAGCTTCATGCACCCGCCATTCGGTTTTGCGTTGTTTTATTTGCGGGGCATAGCGCCGCCATCGATCAAGACTTCGGATATCTATTGGGGAGCGATTCCCTGGGTATTCTTGCAAGTCATATTGACTGCCATTGTTATCTTTTGGCCGGGATCGGTCACGTACTGGATCGACCGTGGCACCGGCGTCGATCCCGCGAAGGTCGAGTTCCGGATTGAGCAACCGGATGAGCCTCCTCCACTCAATTTTGACCCGCCGAAAATTCAATAAAAAAACGCCCCGAGGCCGAAGCCCCGGGGCGTTTACGCATTCAATTGAATTACGACCAGCCCTTGCCGCGCGTTCGGATCATAAAGCTGTCGTAGGTGTGTTCGGCCACTTGCCACCACAGATACTGATCGCTGCGATAAGCTGTGATTGAGTCCCAGATTTTCTTGAAATCGGCATTGGCGGCCGAGGTTTCGGCATAGACTTCGTTTGCCGCCTTCAGGCTCGCTTCCATGATCGGCTGCGAGAAGGGCTGCAGCTTTGCCCCGCCTGCGATCAGACGCTTGAGTGCCGGGGGATTGGCCGAGTCATATTTTCCCGTCATCCAGACATTTGCGTATTCGCATGCTGCCGTCAGGATCGCCTGATAGTTTTTCGGGAGGCTGTTCCACTTGTCCAGGTTGAACATGTGGTGGGCGGCAGTGCCGCCTTCCCACCAGCCCGGATAATAATAAAACGGCGCGACCTTGTAGAAGCCAAGCTTCTCATCGTCATACGGGCCGACCCATTCGGCCGCGTCGATCGTACCCTTTTCAAGCGCAGGATAGACATCTCCGCCGGCGATTTGCTGCGGTATCACACCGAGCTTAGTCAGAACTTTACCGGCGAAACCACCAACGCGAAATTTAAGACCGTTCAGGTCGTTGACAGTTTTGATTTCCTTACGGAACCAGCCACCCATCTGACAGGTGGTATTGCCCGCGGGCAAGCCGTACATATTGAACTTCTTGAAGAACGCATTCAGCAGATCATTCCCACCGGCGTGGATCATCCATGAGTTCTGCATCCGGCAGTTCAATCCAAACGGAACAGCGCAAGCGAGCGCGAAGGTGGGGTCCTTACCGAAGAAATAATAGTTCGCGGTCTGACTCATCTCGACCGTGCCGCTGCTGACCGCGTCGTTTGCCTGCAGCCCCGGTACGATTTCGCCCGCCGCGAAGGGCACAATCTGAAATTTGTTGTCTGTCGCTTCGGCGACGATCTTGCAGAAAGCTTCGGCGGTTCCCCAGAGCGTGTCGAGCGATTTCGGGAAGCTTGAGGTAAGCCGCCATTTTATTTCTGGCATCGACTGTGCGATGGCGGGCGCTGCGATCGCGGACGCGGCGATCCCTGCTCCCGCTGTTTTTAGAAAATCACGGCGTTTCATTTTCGTTTTTCCTCCTTATTTTTTTATTCGACCGATCAAGACGCTAGCCCATCAGCCGAAGTGCGCCAACTCGCACAATCGTCGCAGGAATATGCGTGAAGCACACCGAAAACCGAGCTTTCAAAATGAAAAAAGCCCCGGAGCCTGAGGCTCCGGGGCAGAAACTCCGACAATGCTTGGAGGTGTTTAGGTCTTGGTTCGCGAGCGGATCATGAATGTATCGTAGCTGTACTCCGCAACCTGCCACCAGAGATATTCATCGTTCCGGAACGACTGAATGGAGTCCCAGACTTTCTTGTAGTCGGCGTTGACGGCTGAAGTTTCGTTATTTACTTCGGTAGACGCCTTTAGGCAGGCCTCCATTATCGATTGAGAAAATGGCCGAAGTTGAGTGCCCGCCGCAAGCAATCGCTTCAAGGCAATCGGATTGCGCGCATCGTACCTGGCCTGTTCTTCAACGTTCATGTAACCGGCGGCTGCAGTTACAATTGCTTTGTAGTTTTTCGGTAACGCGTTCCATTTATCAAGATTGATCAGCACGTGGTTCGCGGTACCGCCTTCCCACCAGCCCGGGTAATAGTAATATTTCGCGACTTTGTAGAAGCCGAGTTTCTCGTCGTCATAAGGTCCGACCCATTCGGTCGCGTCGATCGTTCCTTTCTCGAGCGCCGGATAAATGTCACCGCCGGCGAGTTGCTGCGGAACGACACCCAGTTTTTGCAACGTCTTTCCAGCCCAGCCGCCGATACGCATCTTCAAACCGTTGAAGTCGGCCGGCTCCTTGATTTCCTTGTGGAACCACCCGCCCATTTGGCAACCGGTATTTCCTGCCAGCAATGGGTAGACGTTGAACTTCTTGACGAAGTCGACCATCAGTTTCGTGCCGTCGCCCTCGTAGTACCAGGCATTCTGCTGGCGGGCGTTGAGACCGAACGGCGCGGCGCAAAACAGCGCCCAGGTCGGGTCCTTGCCGATGTTGTAATAGACCGCCGTGTGGCAAGCCTCGACCGTACCGTTTTGCGTGGCATCGAGAACTTGCAATCCCGGTACGATCTCACCCGAGGCGAAAAGTTGAATTTGGAATTTGTTGTCGGTCGCCTCGGCCACGAATTTGGAGAACGTTTCGCAAGCTCCGTAGAGCGTATCGAGCGATTTTGGCCAGCTGGCCGTCAACCGCCATTTGATCTCGGGCGAAGATTGGGCAATCGCGGGAGCGGCCAATGTTGATGCGGCGAGCCCTGCTCCTGCTGCCTTCAGAAAATCACGACGCTTCATAGCGGCCCCCTGCTGTGTATCTGTCCAAAACAAATATTGCGTAGTGAGAGCAAATGCCTCGACCGGTTGGCCCGGTCTTACGGATTGCTTGTAATTATTGGCCGAAAACGAACGGAGCGCCAGTCAATAAAAAAGCCCCGGAGCCTGAGGCTCCGGGGCAAACCGTCTTCAGTCGCTATGATCTGGTTCAGGTCCGGGTGCGAGCGCGGATCTGGTATGTATCGAAGGAATATTCCGCGACCTGCCACCACAGATACTGGTCACTGCGGAATGCGACCAAATGGTCATAGACCTTCTTGAAGTCGGCGTTCTTTTCGGATGTTTCCTTGTAAACCTCAAGCGAGCCTTTGTAGCACGCGTCCATGATTGCGGGTGAGAATGGATGCAGCTTTGCCCCACCTGCTATGAGGCGCTTCAATGCCGGCGGGTTTGATGCGTCGTACTTGGATTGCATCCAAGCATAGCCCGCCTCGGAAGCGGTGCGCAGGATCGATTGATATCCCTTTGGCAGCTGGTTCCATTTTTCGAGATTGATGAAGTTGTGGAGCATCGCGCCGCCTTCCCACCATCCCGGGTAATAATAGTGCGGCGCGACCTTATAAAAGCCGAGCTTTTCGTCGTCGTAAGGCCCGACCCACTCGCAGGCATCGAGCGTACCTTTTTCGAGCGCGGGGTAGATGTCGCCGCCGGCGAGTTGCTGCGGAACGACGCCGATCTTCGCCATCGTCAGACCAGCGAAGCCGCCGATCCGCATTTTTAGTCCCTTCATATCGTCCGCCGTATTAATTTCCTTGCGGAACCAACCACCCATCTGGCAGCCCGTGTTACCGCCGGGAATTCCATAGATGTTGAACTTCTTGTAGAAGTCATTCATCAACTCCATACCACCGCCGAAAAACTGCCAGGCATTTTGCATGCGGCTGTTGAGGCCGAATGGCACTGCGGTGCCGAAGGCAAAGGTCGGGTCCTTGCCGAAATAATAATAGGAAGCTGTGTTGCACATCTCGACGGTGCCGTTGGTTACGGCGTCTGCCGCCTGAAGCCCCGGAACAACTTCGCCCGCGGCAAACGGTTGAATTTGGAATTTGTTGTCGGTTGCTTCAGAGACCGCCTTGGCGAATACCTCCGAAACTCCGTAGAGCGTGTCCAGCGATTTTGGAAAGCTCGAAGTCAATCGCCACTTAATGGTCGGCGTTGACTGGGCGATGGCCGGAGCCGCGATTGCACTACCTGCAAGACCGCCACCGGCGACCTTCAAAAATTGACGACGTTTCATGAGTATCTCCTCCCCCAGAATGAAAACGCGAGAACATTTGGATGTGCTCTCCGCTTCAGAGAAAGTTATCATGGAATATAGGGGTTCGCCATGCGCACGAAGGCCAACCGTGGGAGCCCCTATATTTCGCGTTTGAGCATAAGCCCTAGTTTTCGATGACTATTTTCGGGGCCGGCTTGCTGCCACTACGCTCGCTTGTGAGTTGAGCCCTGACGCGCTCCGCAATCTCCAGGTAAATCTTCGCGTGGGAACTGTCGGGTTTCGTTGCGACGATCGGCAAACCCGCGTCGGACGTCTCGCGAATTTCTACTTCGAGCGGTACCTCCCCTAGAAAGGGAACGTTGAGGCGCTCGGCTTCCGATTTCGCACCCCCATGGCCGAACGGGTCCGAACGCTTGCCGCAATGGGGGCAGAGAAAATAGCTCATATTCTCGACGAGCCCGAGCACCGGAACATCGACGCGTTTGAACATGGCGATACCGCGCCGGGCATCGATGAGTGCCAGATCTTGCGGCGTTGAAACGATCACTGCTCCTGCAAGGGGAACCTGCTGCGCGAGCGTCAACTGCGCATCGCCCGTGCCCGGCGGCATGTCAACGACGAGCACATCAAGCTTTCCCCATTCAACCTCGCGCAGCATCTGCGTGATCGCCGACATAACCATCGGTCCGCGCCAGATCATCGGCGTTTCCTCGTCGACGAGAAAACCGATTGACATGACCTTGAGGCCGTAGCTGTCCATGGGTCGCAGCGTGCGTCCACCGATCATTTCAGGCTTTCCCTTGATCGCGAGCAAACGCGGCACCGACGGGCCGTAAATGTCGGCGTCCAGCAAACCTACGGCGAGCCCGAGAGCACGCAGACCCAGCGCAAGATTGACCGCGGTCGTGGACTTGCCGACACCCCCCTTGCCCGAAGCGACTGCTATAACCTTTTCAATTCCAGGAATACCGACAATTCGCGGCGCGTGCGAATGCGGAGCGGCTGCTCCAGGGCGCTGCGGCGCGGGCGCCGGAGCAGCGCCTCCGCTCCGTTCAGCAGTGAGCGCAATCAACACCGATGCGACACCGGGAATTGCGCGTACGGCATCCTCGGCGGACTTGCGCGCGCTTTCCCAAGCGGGCGCAGCGCTCGCCTCCACGGTGAGCGAGAAAAATACCTTGCCGCCCGTGACGACGATGTCGGAAAGTTTTCCGGATGCAACGAGGTCGGACCCGCCGGGCCCTTTGATCGTTTTCAGACTTTCGCGAATCTGTTCAACCGTTACGGTCATTGTCATGGTCCGTTTAAGCGGCCGCGCTTGGCCGCGCTGTAATTTCTGAATGCCAGCGGCGAACGTGTTTATTTTTCTCGGGCAAGGGCAATTTTGCGGGCTTCATGAGGTCAATAGTCACGAGTCCGGTAATGTCGGCAACGCTGAAGCGATCGCCAGCAATAAAGGGGCGGTCTGCCAATTCACGATCCATAATATCAAGAAACTCCACTGCCCGTGGCTTGTTCGCCTCACCCCACCCTGCGATTTGCGGCACTTCCATTTTTACCATCGCGGGGTGCAGATGACGAAAGACCGCCTGTACAGCAATGTAAAGGCTGAGTTCGATGCGGCGATTCCACATCTCGATTTTCGCAATCTCCAAGGCATCCCGCCCCAACAAATTTGGCTCGGGATGAAGCGCCTCCAAGTAACGGCAAATCGCCATGGTTTCCGTTATCACCGTTCCGTCGTCGAGCACGAGGGCGGGAACGCGCTGCATTGGATTTATGCGGCTGAAAGCCTCGCCCTTATGTTCGAGGGCACCGATGTCGACCTGTACTTTGGGAATGTCGATACCCTTCTCGACGAGGAAGATACGCACGCGACGCGGGCTCGGCGCACGGCCGCCGTCATAAAGCTGCATCGGCTTCCTCCTTCATGACTCCGAATAATTCCATGCAAAAGGCGATTCATATTCCATTAACTATGCTCCTGAGGCTCCTGTTAACCACCTTTCAGCAATCGTGGCCAAGGCAATTCAGGACGGCGGATCAAGATCATGGCTGGGCAAGCAGCCCGCGGTGACGAACGTGCGGCGGACGCCGCGCGCGCAGCGCATGAGCAACGTCTAAGACTCAGCCGCAGCGTACGCGAAACGCGTGACCGCTTGACGTCGACTACCGGAATTAAACCGGCTTACGACCACGAACTTCTCCGTCTTTATGCCGAGCATCGGCTGGGCAGTTCGCTAGCTCTGTTTCTTCTCGTCGCGCTCGTAGGTTTAGCATCGAGTTTGTGGACGGGTGGCAACTCCGCACTGATATGGACTTTTCTCGCTCTTACAATTCACTCCTTAAATATCTCCGCTTGCCGTCGCTTCATGGCGATGCCGGCGCAGCCAGACATGTTGCGTCGCTTCCGTATTCTATTCGTATTGTTGGATTTTCTGTTTGGAGTCTCGTGGGTATTGAACATCAATGTGCTCGTCGACGTAGGAACGCAGGGTGCCGGCGACTTCTCTCTTTTCGCGATGTTGCTCGTGGTCGCCGTTTTCTCAATGTTGGCCTCGAGCGTGCCGGCCGCAGTCTACGCCTCAACGATGCCGGTCGCGGGCATCGTCGTGCTGCAATATTTGCTACGGGGTGAGCCGCAGGATCTGGTGCTTGCCGGCCTCACCGCCGGTGCCGAAGCTTATTTCGTCATGGTCGCGAACCGGCTGCATGTTTCCGCCATCGCTGCGCTGGATGCGCGCAGTCAACTCGACGATTTGATCGGCGAGCTAGAGCAAGCGAAGGCAAAATCGGATGAAGCCGCGCGGCGTGCCGAAGCCGCTAATCTCGCAAAATCTCGTTTTCTCGCGCAGATGAGCCATGAGCTGCGAACGCCTCTTAACGCTATTCTTGGATTCTCGGAAGTGATGAAAAATCAACTTCTCAGAACACATGCCGTGCCGGCTTACGGGGAATACGCTGGCGATATCCATGAGTCTGGGCAGCATCTCTTGAATCTCATCAATGAGGTGCTGGACCTGTCGCGTATCGAGGCCGGCCGCTACGAGTTGAACGACGAAGCGATAGACCTCGTCCATGTTGCTGAAGAATGTCATCACCTGCTCAAGATGCGTGCGAATACCCGCGGAATAACGATCCACGATCACTACGAACCGGATCTACCGAAACTTTGGGCCGACGAGCGTGCTGTTCGCCAGATTTGTCTCAATCTTCTCTCCAATGCGATCAAATTTACGCCACAGGGCGGAGAGATCTGGATCAAGGCCGGATGGACCGCTTCGGGAGGGCAATATCTCAGTGTGCGCGATACCGGGCCGGGAATTCCAGAGGAAGAAATCTCGGTCGTGCTTTCGTCCTTCGGCCAAGGTTCGAATGCGATCAAGAGCGCTGAGCAAGGCGCGGGACTCGGACTTCCGATCGTGAAAGGTCTGATCGACTTACATAGCGGAAGTTTCACATTGCGTTCGAAACTCCGCGAAGGCACCGAGGTGATCGTCACGTTCCCCGCCGAACGAGTAATGGCTGCATTGCCGCCCGTGGGCCACACCCCACCCGTCCAGCCACGAATGAGTGAAGATGAAAAACAACGCATCCGCATCACGCGGTCTGCATAACAGCAAGACGACTTTACATGCGCGCTGATCGCCCCCTCTGGCTTGTTGTCGCCGCTCTCGGCATCGCGGTGCTCGCTCTTGCGGCGCGACACGAACTAGGGACGATTGCCGGAATTGGCCTCGATTCGCTGGCGACCCTCATCGCCGGGGTCGTTCTGCTTTTCATGGTTTTTGGCGCGTTTTCCGCACTGCTTTATCACCGCATCGGCGAAACTGTCCGCACTGCGATTTTTTGGCTCTTCTTCGCGGGCTTCATCGGGCTTGTCTACACGTATCGCTTCGAGGTCCAATCAGTCGGCGAGCGTGTGCTGGCTCAGATCTCCGGTGCGGCATCAACGCAATTCGCATCGGGCCGCGCAGTCGAAATTTCGCGGGCGCGCGAGGGCGACTTCAATATCAAAGCAGAAATCAACGGCGCACGTATTCCGATGCTTGTCGACACTGGCGCTTCGAGCGTTGTGCTGACGGCGGAAGCCGCGAAGATCGTGGGGTTGCCGGTGGAAATGCTGAAGTTCGATGTGGCAATCGAAACGGCGAATGGGCGCGGACGAGCTGCCTCCGTGGTGCTGGAGCGTGTGTCGATCGGGGGTATTACCGAACGGCGCGTGCCGGCGCTGGTTTCCGCGCCCGGCGATCTAAAACTCAGCCTTCTCGGCATGAGTTTTCTGAAGCGCCTGGAATCAATCGAGATGCGCGGTGAGCGTTTAATCATGCGGGCAAAGCAAGCCGCGCGTTAAAGAAGCAGGCTGGCCAAGAAGCGGGTTGCAACGCTCACCAGAAACAAACCGAAAGCGATTTCGAGCTTGCGCCGAGAAAGATAATGCGCAAGCCGCGCGCCATAAGGTGTGGCCAACACGCTCGCCGGCGCAAATAATGCAAGGCCCAGAAAAGAAACGTAACCAACCGAAAACGGCGGCAATAATGCCTGCTGTGGCCAGCCAGCGATCATGTAGCCGATGGTGCCGGGCACCGAAATCAAAAAGCCGAGCCCCGATGAAGTCGCGATCGCGACGTGAATTGTCTCACCGAATAGCGTGAGAAATAGGGTCGATAACGCACCGCCCGCAACACCAATCAATGAGGATATAAGTCCGATCACATATCCGACAGGGACCAATATCGGAGTCTTGGGCAGCTTGTTTCCGAATTTCCAATCACCACCGCCGAACAAATGTTTCAGCCCGATAATGTAGCCGAACATTACGAAGACAAGTTTGAAGAATGAAGCCGGGGCGTAGTAGGCGACGATGCTACCCGACACGACCCCGAGCACGACGGGAATTGCCCAGACACGCAAAACATTCGTCCGTACGACGCTTTTCGAACGATGCGCGAGAAAGGATCGAATCGAAACGGGGACAATCACGGCGAGCGACGTGCCGATGCAAAGCTGCATGCGTACTTCGTCCGGCACACCAAGAAACAGAAAAAGTTCGTAAAGAACAGGCACGGTAATCGCAGCCCCGCCGACCCCCAGCAGCCCGGCGAGTAGGCCTGTGAAAATACCCCCCGTAATAATCGCTGCGGCGAGCAAAAATACTTCGCCGGCAGGCAAGCCGAATAGCATTTCCACTCCAGTGAATTCGCTCGAATGAGCAGTGAGAATTTATGCGGCGGTTTGCGACAGTTCGGGACCGGTGTCTAGCACCATGCGGAGCGCTTGCCGCAGAACTTCGGCACCGGCCGCCGGCTTCACCGCTTCGGTCGCGAGATGACGGCGGAACGAACGCGCGCCTGGGCGCCCACGGAAGAGACCGAGCAGATGGCGCGTGATGTTATGCAATCTGGCCCCTTCAGAAATTGCGTGCTCGATATAGGGAATAATTTTTTCAACCGCCGTGTGCAGATCGTGCGCTGGCGATATCATTCCGAATATCATCGGATCAACGGAGAGAAGCAGCCCTGGGTTTTCATAGGCTGAGCGGCCCATCATGACACCATCGACATGATCGAGATGCCGTTTTGCATTTTCCACTGTGTGGATTCCGCCATTGACGACAACCGGAAAATTCCGCAGCCGATTTTTCAAGCGATACACCCGCCCGTGATCAAGCGGTGGAATGTCGCGGTTCTCGCGTGGACTGAGACCGTCGAGCCACGCCTTCCGTGCATGGACGATCAGCGCGTTCCCGCCAGCGCTAACAACAGTATCCGCGAAGCGATCCAGCGACTCTTCGATGTCTTGGTTTTCGACGCCGAGCCGACATTTTACTGTAACCGGGAGTGCCATCGCGGCCTTCATCGCCACCACGCACTCGCCTACAAGTTTCGGTTCGCGCATCAAGCAAGCGCCGAAGCGGCCCTCTTGGACCCGGTCAGAAGGACAGCCGACATTCAAGTTGATTTCGCTGTATCCGAATTCAGCGCCGATCAGTGCGGCCTTCGCCAGATTTTTCGGATTGCTACCGCCAAGTTGAAGCGCCACTGGATGTTCAGCGGGATCGAAGGCCAGCAAACGTTGGCGCGGTCCATGAATGATGGCGTCAGCCGTGATCATCTCGGTATAGAGAAGCGTATGACGTGTGAGCAGCCGATGGAAAAACCGGCAGTGCCGATCGGTCCATTCCATCATGGGGGCAACGCAAAAGCGGTGCGTCTGTTGGGGGAGGGTCACAGGGATGCTCATTTCGCGCTTCCCATGGCGGATATCTGGCAAACCGGCAAGGGCAAGTTGCGAACGAATGGCAGTTTTATAGCGCCCTTGACGCGAAGGCAGGGGCCGGAAAATGTGCCCGGACCTGCCTGCTTTACCCCGGCTCGAAAGGTCTCGTCTTGCCCATTCCCGCCCAATTCCAAGGACGCCTAAGCATCCCCGCTGTCGCGGCGCCAATGTTTCTGGTTTCTAATCCCGATCTCGTGGTCGAGACTTGCCGCGCTGGTATTGTCGGGACTTTCCCCGCCCTCAATCAACGCACAAGCGAGGGCTATGAAACCTGGCTTATCGAAATTCGTGAGCGCCTCGACAAAATCGAACAGATAACCGGGAAACCAACAGCCCCATTCGGGGTCAATTTGATCGTGCACAAGAGTAATCCGCGCGTGCAGCCGGACCTGGAACTTTCGATCAAGCACAAGGTTCCGCTGATTATCACCTCACTCGGCGCAGTGAAGGAACTTGTCGGCGCGGTTCAGGGCTATGGCGGCATCGTGTTTCACGACGTGATTAATATTCGTCACGCACGTAAAGCCGCGGAGGCCGGTGTCGACGGTTTGATCGCAGTTTGCGCGGGCGCCGGCGGCCATGCCGGGTTGCTCAGCCCGTTTGCACTCATTCCCGAAATTCGTAAGTTTTTCGACAAGACAATTCTTTTATCCGGTGTCCTGTCGACCGGCCGTCATGTTGCTGCGGCATGTATGTTGGGTGCCGATCTCGCCTATCTCGGCACGCGGTTTATCGCCACGCGCGAGAGCATGGCGGCGGACGAATTCAAGAGCATGATCCTAACGACACGGGCCGAAGACATCGTCTACACTGCCGCGATTAGCGGCGTACATGGGAATTTTCTACGCCCCAGCATTGATGCGAGTGGCGCTGAGATCGACCTTTCGGCACCGAATAAACAGCTATCGGTTGGTGCGCACGAAAAACGTGCATGGAAAAATATCTGGTCGGCGGGCCAGGGTGTGGGCAGCATCGAGGACGTTCCGACCATCGCCGAACTGTGCGATCGGCTCGCTGTAGAGTATCGCGCGGCTCTGCAGGAAGCGGCTGCAAGCTTCAAATGAATCAATGCTCAGGTTCAATGCGGTAAAGTATGCAAGACCATAAAGAACGAGTAGCGCTCGGATCGATTGCCGCATCAGGTGGGCTCACGCTCGCGAAGCTGTTTGTGGGGTTTGCTTCCGGGTCGCTCGCGATTTTATCTGAAGCGGCGCATTCGGCCCTCGATTTCGTCGCGACGCTGATTACTTATTTTGCGGTGCGTATTTCCGGCAAGCCAGCCGACGAAGATCATCAATATGGCCATGGCAAGTTCGAGAACGTTGCAGCCCTAGCCGAGACCGCACTGCTGTTTCTGCTTTCCGGAGTGATTATTTGGGAAGGGATGCAGCGATTGTTTGGCGGACACGGTCATGCGGTCGAGGCATCCGTGTGGGCCTTCGCCGTCATCATCGGTTCGATAGTCGTCGATTTCTTCCGAGCGCGAGCGCTCAAAAACGTGGCTAAAAAAACGTCCAGTAACGCGCTGGAAGCGGACGCGCTCCATTTCAGCTCCGATATGTGGTCGTCGTTGGCAGTCCTTGCTGGACTTGGCGCCATTGCGCTTGGCTACCCGATTGCTGACTCGATTGCGGCGATCGTCGTCGCACTCCTGATCTGCGCCGCGGGTTGGCGACTTGCTCGGCGCAATGTCGATACCTTAACCGACGTAGCCCCTCCCGGGGTCGCAGAGAAAATGACCGAGATCGCTCGCAAGACAAACGGCGTCGTTTCCGTCAAGCGCGTAAGGGTTCGCCAGGTCGGGGCGTCCCTATTCGCGGACGTGTCCGCCGCCGTTAGCCGCACGCTACCGCTTGATCGAGTGGCAGAGATAAAATCAGAAATTGAACAGAAAATTCGCGGAAAGTTTCCTAAGTCGGAAATCAACGTAACCATCGACCCCCGTGCTCTCGATGACGAGAGCGTGCTCGAACGGATCATGGTGATCGCACGCAATCAGGGTCGCGCCGTACATCACGTTACCGTCCATCACCTAAAGGATAGGCTTGCTGTCAGCCTCGATTTGGAAGTCGATCGCGGATTGTCGCTTGGCCAGGCACATGCGATCGCAAGCGAACTTGAGGCTTCAATCCGTGCCGAATTCGGCAGCGACATCGAAGTTGAAACCCATATCGAACCGATGCAAACAGTTGGAATCGCCGGCCAGGATGCGCCGCTGGAATTGCAAACCGCGATTGCCGCGAAACTGCGTGGGCTGGTTTCGTCCGGCGGGTCGATTCGCGACGTGCATTCCATACGCGTCCGGGAAACGCCGCACGGTCTAGTGGTCAATTTTCACTGCCGCGCCGATCCGTCGCTGAGCATCGAAAAAGTGCACGCTGCGGTCGACGACCTTGAGCGCCGGCTTAGCGCGGAGCGACGCGATGTTCACCGCGTGATCGGCCACGCCGAACCGCCTTCTTCACGTCCTCATTGAGCCTTAGGGCTTTCGCTATTGCCACGAAATCTCTAGACATTCTATTTCGGAGTCAGCATGCGCGATCCAGAGCCTCGCGTCATACGCCTTTCGGACTATCGCCCCCCCGATTGGCTAATCGAGCATGTCGATCTCGACGTGCGGTTACATCCAACAACGACACGTGTTGTTACGCACCTAAAAATTCGCCCAAACCCTGAAGGCCGCGCGGACCAACCGCTCGTCCTCGATGGCGACGAACTTACGCTGGAGAATTTGCAGCTCGATGGAAAGTCGCTTGGCAGCAATGAATACGTCGCGACCGCGTCATCTCTTACCCTGAATAGCCTACCGAGTAAGCCCTTTCTGTTGACGATCGAGACGCGCATCAACCCGTCGGCAAATACAAAGCTCATGGGCCTATATCGCTCGAGCGGTACCTATTGCACCCAATGTGAAGCGGAAGGATTCCGCCGCATCACTTACTTTTTAGATCGACCGGATGTACTCGCGGTCTATCGCGCGCGCATCGAAGCCGAGCGCGAAGAAGCACCCGTGCTGCTATCGAATGGAAATCCCGTCGAAGCAGGGCTGGTTCCGGGAACCTCTCGCCATTACGCGATCTGGGACGATCCCTTCCCTAAGCCCTGTTATCTTTTTGCTCTCGTCGGCGGAAAGCTGGATTCGGTCAAAGACAAATTCATTACAATGTCGGGGCGCGAGGTAAAGCTCGCAATTTTTGTCGAGCCTGGCCGAGAAAAATTATGCGCTTACGCCCTCGACTCCTTGAAGCGCGCCATGCGCTGGGACGAACGCGTTTTCGGGCGCGAGTATGATCTCGAAGTTTTCAATATCGTCGCCGTTTCTGACTTCAATATGGGTGCTATGGAAAACAAAGGCCTTAATGTTTTCAACGAAAAATATGTCCTTGCCTCACCCGAAACCGCGACAGATTCCGATTACGCCGGCATTGAGGCCGTCATCGCACACGAATATTTCCACAACTGGACCGGCAATCGCATTACCTGCCGCGATTGGTTTCAGCTTTGCCTGAAGGAGGGGCTTACTGTTTTTCGCGATCAGGAATTCACATCCGACGAACGCTCGCGCCCGGTGAAGAGAATTTCCGATGTGCGCGTACTGAAGAGCGCTCAATTCACGGAAGACGCGGGACCCCTCGCTCATCCGGTTAGGCCTGACCATTATCGCGAGATCAATAATTTTTACACGACGACAGTTTATCAAAAAGGCGCAGAAGTCGTGCGCATGCTGAAAACTTTGCTGGGCGAAAATGGTTTTCGCGCAGGCATGGACCTTTATTTCCAACGCTGCGATGGCAAGGCTGCAAGCGTTGAGGATTTCATCGCTTGCTTCGCAGACGCAAACGGCGTCGACCTCACCCAATTCAAACTCTGGTACTCACAAGCCGGCACGCCGGAGCTCGCGGTGCGCGGAAACTATGACGCCGCGCATCGAACTTTTCGGCTTGAAGTGAACCAGGTAGTGCCGCCGACGCCGGGACAAAGCGCAAAGCAACCGATGCTAATACCCCTCGCATTTGGTCTTGTCGGTCGCAATGGAAAGGATCTCCCGCTTGTTCTTTCTGGCGGCAGGCGTTTCGAGACCGATATTCTGCGTATTTCCGCGTCAAACGAAGCCTTCGAGTTCGATGGAATTGATGAACGCCCAGTACCATCGCTCAATCGCGGATTTTCAGCGCCGGTGAAGCTGTCATCGAATCTAGGCGACGACGATTTTCTATTTCTCGCGGGAAACGATCCGGACTCGTTCAACCGCTTCGATGCGGCCTCAACACTTGCGATGCGCTATCTTGTTGCGAGCAGCAAAGCTTTCCAAGAAGGGCATAAGCCCGAAACGCCCGATGCGCTAATTTCTGCGCTCGACAAGACGCTTGAAGACGATCGACAGGATCCCGCTTTCGTGACGCAGGTCATCGCAGTACCGTCGGAGAGCGATATCGCACTAGAAATTGGAGCCAATGTCGATCCCGATGCAGTTCTCGCTGCAAGGAAGGATCTGCGTCGTAGACTCGGCATTGCACTCGGAGGTCCGAGCGAAACAATTTATGCGAGACTTTCAAAACGAGAGCCCTATTCCCCCGACGCGACGAGCGCAGGACGTCGAGCGCTCAAAAATTCTTGTCTCGACCTAATCGCAGTAAACGGCGCGCGCGCTGCGATCGAACGGGTCTATCGACAATTCTCCGCGGCCGACAACATGACCGACCGCTTCGCTGCACTCTACATTCTGACCGCGCATGACGTTCCGGAACGCGAACAGGCGCTGGCCGAGTTTCATGACAAGTTCCGTAACGATCCACTGGTTATCGACAAATGGTTCTCCGTGCAGGCGCAGATTGGCGAACCGACCACACTTGCACGCGTGCGCAAACTGATGAGTCATCCTTTGTTTTCAATGAGCAATCCTAACCGGGTGCGCGCGCTTATCGGTTCCTTCGCCGCCGGCAATCCTTCGCAGTTCAACCGGGCGGACGGAGCGGGTTATCAATTCATTGCGGACATAGCACTCGAACTTGACCCCAAGAATCCACAGGTCGCGGCACGGCTGCTTTCAGCCTTCAATAATTGGCGGGTGTTCGTGCCGAAACGTCGTAAGGCCGCTGAAGCCGCACTCAAGCGGGTGGCAGCCGCCCCGGGTCTCTCTGCAGACAGTACCGATATCGTGGGCCGCACGCTCGCCTGACGTCGTCTTTACAAGTGTGGCAGACCCGATTTTTTCCCTCCGGACTCTAGACAAATCACCACAACTTCGATTCTTATCGAAGTGATTCGGGGAGATGCGGCACGTCCCTCCGATCGGACGTTTTGGGACCCATCCAGGAGGCTGGCGATGGCGCGTGTCCACGCTGCCAACGCATCTTTGCATGACCAGGCCGTTCGCGGCCTTGCTCGTTCCCTAACTCGCCCCGCCTATCAGCGCCTACTGGATGCCGAGCCGTTTCTGCGGCGGGCCGTGCCCATTCTGATCGTCGCGTTTCTCGCAGCCGTCGCAGTTGGCGCGATCGTACAAATCACCGAGCATCGACGCGAAGCGTTCGCCGAAGCGCGAGATTCCCTTGTCATGGTCACAGGCTCTGTCGCAGACGATCTGAGTAGGCGTATTGGAAAGGACACCAGCAAATCGAAAACGGATGAAGCGTTGCGAAACGCTCTACCACCTCAAGCGCTGACCGGCGGGAAGCGTTTCTTCGTTACCAATAGTGCGGGCCAAGTTATCTCTACGATGCCCGATTCAATTTCTTCGTCAGCACCAACTCTCGCGCAAATGCCCGACGCGAGCCAATACCTCACCATTCCCGCAAATCAGCGCTTGCGCACGATGGATTTGATGCTTAACGACGGCACCGAGGCGATAGCCGCTGTAAGGAACCTGCCCCAGCCTTTTGGTCATCTTGTTGCCGTTCAATTGAATCGCGATGCCCTTGATCGCTGGCGATCGGATTCGGCGCTCACGATCACGCTGGTGACGACCACGGGTTTCGTACTCTTGATTCTTGGATTTGCATTCCATTGGCAGTCGAATCGAGCGCGTGAAGCTGATGCGATTTATGAATTGGTGCGAGCCCGCATCGATACCGCGCTCAACCGCGGACGATGCGGTCTTTGGGACTGGGATCTCGCACGTGGCCGCATCTATTGGTCCGATTCCATGTTTGAAATTCTTGGCTTCGATCCACGCGAAGAGCTTTTGTCATTCGGCGAGGTCGACAGTCTCGTTCATCCAGACGATGGGAGTCTCTACGAGATTGCTGCACAACTTGCGGAAGGTAGTGACGGCACAATCGACCGCGCATTTCGCATGCAACACGCACGTGGAGACTGGATTTGGCTACGGGCGCGAGCGGAGATTGTGCGTCAAAGTGCTGACAGCGGTCCGCATCTCATTGGCATTGCAGTAGACGTCACTGAAGAACAGCGTCTCGCCGAGCGAACAGCAACCGCAGATATCCGCCTACGCGACGCAGTAGAGACGATTTCAGAAGCCTTCGTTTTGTGGGATTCGGAAGACCGGCTTGTGCTTTGCAATTCAAAATTCCAACAGCTGCACGATTTGCCTCCGAGCGCGACCCAGCCAGGCACTGCTTACGAAGAAATTGTTTCGGTCGGACACCAGCCGGTCGTACGGACGCCTCTGAAATCGGAAGATATCGCTGAGGAAGGTTCGCGTTCCTTCGAAGCGCAATTGCGCGATGGGCGTTGGCTAAAGATCAGCGAGCGTCGCACTAAAGACGGTGGTTTCGTTTCTGTTGGAACCGACATCACGACGATTAAGCGTCACGAAGAGAAGCTAATGGACAGCGAGAAGCGGCTTCTCGCGACCGTCACCGACCTGCGTAAATCGCAGCACACACTCGAGTATCAGGCGCAGCAGCTTGCAGAACTCGCACAGAAATATGCCGACGAAAAAACGCGCGCGGAGCAAGCGAACAAAGCCAAATCCGATTTCCTTGCGAATATGAGTCATGAACTTCGCACGCCGCTCAATGCCATAATCGGATTTTCCGAGATTATGGAGTCGGGCATGTTTGGTGCCCTCGGATCCGATAAGTATCAGGAATATTGCCAGGATATTCGCGAGAGCGGACGTTACCTGCTGGAAGTCATCAATGATATTCTCGATATGTCGAAAATCGAAGCGGGCCGTTTGCGGCTTACGCTCGAGGACTTGCGACTCGATGAGATCATCTCGGAAGCGATGCGCGTGATGTCGATCAAGGCAGATGAAAAACGCCTAACCGTCGTTTCGGAAATAGCCCCGGGCTTTATCATTCAAAGCGACCGCAGAGCACTAAAACAAATCGTGCTCAATCTTCTTTCGAATGCAATCAAATTCACCGAGGAAGGCGGCCGGGTCGCCGTGCGCGCGCGGATGTCTCGAAATGCCGCGTTGCTGCTGATCGAGGACTCCGGAATCGGTATTCCTCGAGAAGCGTTAAAGAAGCTTGGAAGACCATTCGAGCAGGTCGAAAGTCAATTCACCAAGACCTATAAGGGATCTGGCCTCGGGCTCGCTATCGCCAAATCGCTAATCGAGCTGCATCGTGGAGCGATGAAAATTCGCTCAATCGAGGGCATGGGCACGAGCGTCATCGTGCGTCTGCCTGTCTCGGACAAAAATGCTCCTGCGGTCGCGGCCGAGTAATTCAATCCACTTTTACAATTCGATCGAAGGATAGTCGCACGCGCGATTGAGTCTCGATTAGATGGGCTTCCAAGGTCGGAAAGTCCGGCAACTCACCCCCACGCGCGAGCAGGGTCAACAGCGCTGGTCCTGCTTTCTTTGGATCGAAAGGGCTTGTAAGGCACAGCCTTAGAATTTGGGTGAGATCGTGATAGAGCCGCGCGGCCATGCGCAACAATTCGCCATCGGATGCACTCAGTGCACCCAGCTTTTGCGCCTGTTCGAGCACACGAATGGTGTTTGTATCGAGGATTTGCGGTGATGAAGCGGCGTGTATCAGCGAAAGGTATTGCGCAATAAATTCGATATCAACGAGACCGCCGGCGGCATATTTTAAATCCCAATGTCCGGTCCCTCCTTTTTCCTTAGCGATCAAGTTTCTCATCTCTTTGATATCAATCGCGATTTTTTGTCGTTCGCGCCTCACACAAAGAACGTCTCGAATGAGCGTTTCGATCCGCACACGGAATTCTGGGCTCGCCGAAACGACGCGTGCACGCGTGAGCGCCATATGCTCCCAGGTCCAAGCCTCCTTGCGCTGATAAATTGCAAAACTATCCAATGCTGTCGCTATGGGGCCAGACCGGCCTGAGGGGCGCAGGCGCAAATCAACATCGTAGAGTTTTCCTTCGTTAGTTGGCGCCGTCAACGAGTTGATAAGCTTTTTCGTAAAGCGCGCAAAATAGTGCTCGCCGCTGAGGCGCCGCTCCCCATTGGACTCCGGATGTTCGCGGTGAAATTCATAAAGGAGAATGAGATCGAGATCTGATCCTGCAGTCATTTCACGGCCGCCAAGTTTCCCCAGAGCGAGAACAGCCGTCTCGGCATTCTTTACTTGCCCGTAAACCGCGCTAAAGTGGGTCTCGACCACCCGATGAAGCGCCCGTATCAACACGTCGGCAAGCGTTGCATAAGATTCACCCGCCTGACTCGCCGACAATACTCCGGAAAGTATTCGTACGCCGATCAGCACCATTTGTTCGCGACCGAACCTTCGCGCGCAGTCGAGCGCTTCTTCTTCCGTAGCCGCAACGGCCAAGAGCGAATTTAAACGCTCAGTCAAAATCGCCTCGCCAGGCGGCGCGCCAAAAAACGCAGGATCTAGCAAGCCGTCGAGAAGCGACGGCGAGTGTGCCACGATCTCACCAAGGCGCGGAGCGGTGCCCAGAATAACGGCGAGAAGCTGCACAAGATCGGGATGCGTACGTAACGCTGCCAGGAGTCGCACGCTGCCGGGCAACTCTGCAAAAAAGTGGTCGAATGCGAGAAGAGCCGCGTCTGCATTGCCGGAACGGGAAATCGCATCGAGAAGGGCGGGCGTAATAGCGGTCAAATCAGTGCGGGCAGATTCGGGTTTCAGCGACTGATAGCGGCCAGCGTGCCAGGCGCGCACGATCGAACTCGCGGCCAAAGGCTCGTGAAACCCCATTTTTGCTAGCCTATCAAGCGTCTCGCGATCATCTGCGTCAGGTGGGAAGACTAAGCGCCCTACACTAGTCGCCAACGGTGGGGCGTCTTCGAACAAGCGGGCGTAATGCGCCTGGACACGAGTCAGATGACCGACTAGATCGGCCGCGAACTCACCGCGCCCGCGATAGCCGAGAAAGCATGCAAATTTTTCGAAGGCAGCATCGTCTTCGGGCAGTGTGTGTGTTTGTTCGTCGGAGACCATCTGCAAACGATGCTCGACCCGGCGAAGATATACATAAGCTGCCGCAAGCTCGTCCCGAACGTTGGTATCGATCCAACGGGTAGCTGCCAGCGCGTCCAACATCGACAACGTTTCGCGCCGACGCAGCTCCGGAGCACGGCCTCCTGCTATCAGCTGCTGCGTCTGAACGAAAAACTCGATTTCGCGAATACCCCCCCGACCAAGCTTAATGTTGTGGCCCTCGACGGCAATTTCTTCATGGCCGCGAAACGCATGCATTTGGCGTTTCATCGCGTGCACGTCAGCGATTGCGGCGTGGTCGAGATAGCGGCGCCAGACGAAAGGTGAAATTTCCTGCAGGAAAGTCTTGCCCGCGGTTATATCGCCGGCCACCGGGCGCGCCTTGATGAAAACAGCACGCTCCCAGGTTTGGCCTTCGCGCTCGTAATAATTTCGCGCCGCCTCTGTTGACACTGCAATCTGCGTAGAGCCTGGATCGGGGCGGAGTCGCAAATCGACTCGGAAGACGTATCCGTCCTCCGTCCGCTGCTGCAAGATACGAGTAAGATCCCGCGTGATCTTTACAAAAAACGGATTCGCTTCGATGCCTGAAAGAGGTGCTTCAGGATCGAAAAGAACGATCAGATCGATGTCGCTTGAATAATTGAGTTCACCCGCACCGAATTTTCCCATGGCGAGGACGACATAACCTGAGCTATCCCCCGAAGGATCTTGAAGCTGCCCCGACAAGCGGGCTCGATTGAGCAGGAAATCAACCGTTGTGCTTACCGCCGCGTCGGCAAGTCTCGTCATCGACTGCATGACTTCATCGAGCGACCAGACGCCGCCGATGTCGGCGAGCGCTATAAGCAATGCCGCTTCGCGCTTCATTTGTCGCAGCGCACGCATGACATCTGCTTCGCTTGCCGCAGCGCGTACACGCTGCACTGCTTCTTTGATCAAGCGCGTTAGACGTTGCTCAGGATTGCTATTCAATTGCGAGAGGAAACGGGAGATATTCTCTCGAATTATCTCCCATAGAAAGGGAGACCCATCCGTGATTCCCTCAAGGATTTTAGTGACGGTTTCGCGCTCCAATTGCTTCTTCAATGAGGGCGCAGCACTGCCGGCAGACGCAATTAAATCAGTAACAAGAACTTGCGCGCGCTTAGGATTTGACAAGCGCGGAAATTCCCGAATTTGCTCGGCAAGTGATAGTTTTTCGTCTTGATGAGAGGTCTTACCGCGCCCGGCCATGCCTCAACGTGCTGGCTCCCGCGAGCGCGTCAAGTCCTTTCGTGCGGAGTCGTGGGTAGCACCAGCTTCACCTGCAGGCCGGGCGTATTGTCCTCGAGGCGCAGTTCACCTCCATGCAGATGCGCAACCGCCGATGCGAGCGAAAGACCTAGGCCCGCTCCTGGCCGCGAACGACTCGTTTCCAATCGCACAAAACGCTCAACAACCCGGCCACGATCCTCCACAGGAATGCCAGGACCGTGATCGGCGACGGAGAGCAATACGTGTCCAGCCTCTTGGCCCGTTGAAATCCGAATTTCCCCGTTGGAGCCTGGAGTTTCGGGCCTACCATGCTTGATCGCGTTATCCACGAGATTGGCGAGCGCCTGCCCTACCAACTCGCGGTTACCATGGATCGGCAGCGGTCCCTTCGTATCTACTTCCAGGTGCAAGCCTTTTTGCTCAGCGAGGGGTTCGTAAAGCTCGGCTACGCTTTCAGCGACGTCAGCCGCGTCGAACTCGGTCATACCTTTACGCGCTTCGCCCGCCTCCGCGCGTGCGATCATTAAAAGCGCATCGAAGGTGCGAATTAGACCGGCCGATTCTTCGATCGTTGATTCCAGAGCAGCGCGATAACCAGCCTCTGTCTTCGCACCGCGCAGCGCCTCTTCCGCTCGATTACGAAGACGTGTGAGCGGAGTCTTCAAGTCGTGGGCAATATTGTCGGAAACTTGCTTCAGACCGGTCATCAAAGCTTCGATGCGCTCGAGCATCGCGTTAAGACTATTGGCCAGCCGGTCGAACTCGTCGCCGGAGCCCGTGACCATAAGCCGACCACTAAGATCACCCAACATGATGCGCTCACCGGTCGCGGTCATCGCATCGATACGCTTCAGCACTCGCCGTGCAACGAAAATGCCCCCGGCTACGCCCATTACAACGATCAAAACAAAAGCAAACATTGCTGGCCGGGCAAGAATTTGCCGGAGCCTGTCGCGTTCCTCAAAATCGCGGCCGACCAACAAACGAAACCCGCCAGAAAGAAAAAACACACGCACTACTGCGCGGCTTGGTCGCGCTGCCGTGCCGCTGCCTTCCTCCGAACGACGGTAAGAAATTTCCGACCAGCCCTGTCGCTCCAGAACACTGTTTGGCGTCTCGGTCAGGTTCCCGGCGATCGTATCGCCGGAATACGTAGTGACTAGGTATAGATTGGAGCCGGGTTGCGCAGCACGGCGTTCCACCGTCTCAACGAGCCGGCGAATGCCGCCAATGCGATATTGCTCATCCAGGCTTCGGATCTCGGCGTCTATCGTTTCAGTAATCTGAGAAAGGACGAGTTGCTGCGTATGGCGGCCCAAATAGAGAATGATGCCCGCAGCAAAGAGAGCAAATACCAACAAATAAACAGCGACGATCTTGAAAGCCGTCGTGCGGAGCAGCTTAGCGAGCGCCGTCACGGATCATATATCCAGTGCCGCGCACTGTATGGAGAAGAGGTTTGTCGTAGCCCTTGTCGATCTTGCTGCGTAGACGCGAAACATGCACGTCGATTACGTTCGTCTGGGGATCGAAATGATAGTCCCATACGTTTTCTAGAAGCATGGTGCGGGTGACGACCTGACCGGCATGGCGCATAAGATACTCAAGCAAGCGAAATTCGCGCGGCTGGAGCACAATTTCCTTGCCCGCCCGCAAAACGCTATGGGCAAGGCGATCGAGCTCAAGATCGGCGACACGGTAAACGGTGTCAGCTGCTTGCGGCGCGACCCTGCGAGCGAGCGCTTCAATACGGGCCAAGAGCTCTGAGAACGCGTATGGCTTCGCGAGATAATCGTCGCCACCCGCGCGTAAGCCAGTCACCCGGTCATCAACCTGTCCGAGTGCAGACAGGATGAGAACGGGTGTCGTTACTCCGCGCTTCCGGATTTCCGAGATCAGCGAAAGTCCGTCGCGCTTTGGAAGCATACGATCGATGACAAAAACGTCGAATTCGCCGTCGAGTGCGAGCGCAAGGCCTTCCTCTCCGTCGGCCGCAAGTTCGCAAACGTGTCCGGCCTCGCGAAACGCCTTACGCAGGTAGCCTGCAGCTTCGCGGTCATCTTCAACAACGAGCAGGCGCATGGTGGGGTTGATCCCTGGGAGGGAATCGTTTCTTACCGGTTTTATCAACATAGGCGTTCACATGCGTTTTGAAAAAGCCGGGCGGGAAGCCTTTCGGCCTCCCGCCCAGGGGAACACCGGCGGTCGACGGGGGCGACGGGGAAGACGCCGCCGGGTCCCAAGCTCATCCGCGTCCGACCGGGAGGGTCAGAAAGCGGCTTCCTTCTTGTCCTTTGACGCGCAGCAGAATGACGCTCTTGCCGTCCTTTTGAGCGGCGGCGAGTGCTTCACGCACTTCGGCAGGGTTCGAGACCAATTTGCCGCCAATCTCCAAAATGACGTCGCCCGCCTTTAAACCGCGGTCGGCGGCAGGCCCTGATGCGTCAACGTCGGTCACGACCACGCCTTCCTTGCCTGCACCCGAAACCGAATTCGCGGGCGCAAGTTTAAGGCCGAGGCGCGGAAGGTCGGTCCCCTGCTGCTCCTGGCGGTCGCCGCGCGGAGCCGAACGGTCCGCACGTTGCTCAGGAAGCTTGGCGAGCGTTACCTCGACAATACGTTCCTTGCCGTCACGACTAATCGTGAGTTTCACAACAGCACCGGGCTGCAGCGACGAGACGCGACGAGAGAGATCGCGCGCGTCTTTCACCTGCTCGCCATTCACTGCAAGGATTGCGTCACCAGCACGAACACCGGCCTTGGCGGCAGGCGTATCCGCTTGTGCGTCGGAAACGAGTGCACCTTGCGGCTCTTTCAATCCGAGACCTTCGGCAATTTCAGGCGTAATCGGCTGAATATTCACGCCGAGATAACCTCGTGTAACGGTCCCGGTTTCCTTGAGTGACGCGACGACGCGAGTGACGGTCTCGGATGGAATCGCGAAGGCAATGCCGACGCTGCCGCCCGATGGGGAAACGATCGCGGTGTTTACGCCGATCACTTCGCCAGCAAGGTTGAAAGTCGGGCCGCCCGAGTTACCGCGGTTCACAGCTGCGTCGATTTGCA
>Ga0105249_10001095_pt1 | contig 24097 bp, 13 predicted proteins | sample KBSS44metaG_FD_81522 | JGI IMG/M metagenome (GOLD analysis project Ga0105249, IMG submission 81522) | Switchgrass rhizosphere microbial communities from Kellogg Biological Station, Michigan, USA - KBS S4-4 metaG | ecosystem: Host-associated > Plants > Roots > Rhizosphere > Soil | place...
CTTCGCTACGCCATCCGCACGCTGCGCCGCAGCGCCGGCTTCGCCGCGGCCTCGCTGCTCACACTGGCGCTGGCGTTAGGCGCGAACACCGCGATCTTCAGCGTCGCTCACAGCGTGCTGCTCGAGCCGCTCCCCTACGGACGTCCGGAGTCGCTCGTCGCGCTCCACGAGACTCGCGCCACGAGCCCGTCGGAACGCTATCAGCTGTCCCCGGCGAACTTCTTCGACTTTCGCGCACAGCAGCGGTCGTTCACAGGCATCGCCGCCTACAACGGCGCGCCATTCACCTGGCTCCCGGACAACGGCGACCCGCAGTTCCTGTTCGCGTCCTCCGTCACGGCGAACATGTTCGACGTGCTCGGCGTACGCGCATTCCACGGCCGCACGTTCGCCGCCGGTGACGATGCCCCCGGCAGGGACCGCCAGGTGGTTCTCTCGTACGGATTCTGGGAGCGTGCGCTCGGCGGCAATCCCGCGGTGGTGGGCACGAGGATGACGCTCAGCGGCCGCACGTACGACGTCGTCGGTGTCATGCCGCGTGGCTTCACGCTCGGCACGAACGAGGACCTGTGGGTGCCAATGGACCTGAGCGAGGCCATGGCCGACGCCGTGCGCTCGCGCAAGCAGCATTACCTGCGTGCCATCGCGCGGATCGACACGCGCACGACGCTGGAACGCGCCGGCGCCGACGTCAGCGCCATCGCTCGCCGGCTCGCGGCGCAGTACGCCGAAGCGAACACGGGTCTCGACGCCCTCGCCGTCCCGCTCCACGAATCCATGACCGGCACGCTGCGTCCCGCGCTGCTGCTCCTGCAGGGTGCGGCGGCGATCGTTCTGCTCATCGCGTGCGCGAACATCGCGAATCTCACGCTTTCCCGAACGATGGGTCGTCGTCGTGAGATGGCGGTCCGTGCCGCACTCGGCGCGGGGCGCGCACGGCTCGCGCGGCAGCTGCTCGCCGAGTCGCTGGTGCTTGCGTTCGCGGGTGGTGTGATTGGCGTGGGCGTGGCCGTCGTCGCTACGCGAACGCTGCTCGCACTGAACCCGGACACGCTGCCGTCGATGTTCACCGCCACCGTCGACGGCGGCGTGTTGCTGTTCAGCCTCGTGCTGACGGTTGGCATCGGGCTCCTGATGGGGCTCGTGCCGGCGTTGCACGTCGCGCGGGTCGATCCACAGGAGTCGCTCAAGGAAGGGGAGCGGGGAACGAGTCAGGGCCGTGGCGGCGAGCGCGTGCGGCGAGTGCTCGTCGTTGCCCAGGTGGGGCTGGCGGTGATGCTGCTGATCGGCGCGGGGCTGCTCGTGCGAAGTTTTCGCGAGCTGACGCGCGTCCAGCTCGGCTTCGATCCGGACCGTGTGCTCACGGCGCAACTCCGGGCGGGCGGCGAGCGATACGATTCGCCGGACGCGGTGAACCGGTTCTATGATCGCGTGCTCGATGAGATCGCCCACGGGCCGGGCGTCGCCGCGGCCGGTGCGGTGACGATTCTGCCAACGCGCGGGAGCGTGGGCAGTAGCGTGCGAGTCGAGGGCGAGCCCGTCGACGAGGCAAACATTCCCGAGATCCGCTACCTCGCGGTGCGGCGGGATTTCTTCAAGGCCCTGCGCATTCCGCTCAAGGCCGGGCGCGAGTTCGACGCATCGGACGCGGCCGATGGACCGAAAACCGTTCTCATCAACGAGGCGGCGGAGCGACGCTTCTTTCCCCGGGGCGACGCGTTAGGCCGACGCATTCGCATCGGCCCGGATCCCAACGGCGAGCCGATGACGATCGTCGGAGTCGTCGGCGACATTCGCGCGGAAGGATTCGCCGTGCCGGTTCCGCCGACGCTGTTCGCGAATCATCGCCGTGAGACGTGGGAGCGCTCGCTCGCGGTCGTGATCCGCACGTCGGGCGACCCGGCGAGCGCGACGCCGGTACTGCGGAGGGCCGTGAAGAGCGCGGACCCGACGCTCGCGATCCGCGATGTGCGAACCCTCGATGACGTGATCGGGTCGAGCCTCGCGCCGCGCCGGTTCGCGCTCGGTCTCGTCGCGTCGTTCGCGGGGATCGCGCTGCTCCTCGCGACGATCGGCATCTACGGCGTGCTCTCGTACGCGGTCGCGAGCCGCACGCGCGAGTTCGGCGTCCGGCTCGCGCTCGGCGCGACGGAGCGCAGCATTCTCCTGCTCGTGCTGCGACAGGGACTCGCATGGTCGCTGTTCGGGCTCGCTGTGGGCGTCGGCGGCGCACTCGCCAGCGGCAGGTTGCTGAGCCGCATGCTGTACGGGGTCCAGCCGCTCGACTCCACAACGTACGTGGGAGTGGTTGGCGGCCTGGTGGTGGTCGTGGCCGCGGCGTGCCTCGTCCCGTCTCTGCGCGCGACGCGAGTCGACCCGATCCAGAGCATGCACGTCCGATAGGCGTGGGTGTCCGCTAGGCTTGGGTGTACGTACGGCACACTCTCAGTCGCCAGTCAGTCATCAGGCAAGAGTCTCCAGTATGAGTGAGCAGTAGGCCCGTTCTCTCGTCGCTGTCGCTCTTCGGGATGACAGTCGAGTAGTACTCAGGACCCGGCACTGCCCCTCGGAACTGCCCCCTCGGAACTGCCCCCTCGGCACTGCCCCCTCGGCACTGCGACTGGCGACTGTTGCCCGATGACCGACTGGTTACTGTGAGCGGCACACCCGGAAGCGAGGACTAACAGGCCCCGCCGTCTCTGCACGGTGGACCGGTGCTTGCGGCTCGGCGACCACCATGCGGTCTCGTGAGAACGCTGACTACGAACGGAGCCCAGGTGGGCCTCGGCGATGACGCGCGGGCAGCGATGGGCGCTTGCTGCAGCGGTGCTCGTCGGCATGGCCGGCGGGCTCGGGCTTTACACGTTCGGCTACGCCCGCGGGTACTCGTACCTCACCAACGATCCGGGTGCGTGCGCCAACTGCCACATCATGCGGGAGCACTTCGCGGCGTGGATGAAGGCAAGTCACCACGCGGTGGCGACGTGCAACGACTGTCACACGCCGCACAACCTCGTCGGGAAGTACACCGTGAAGGCCGTGAACGGTTTCTGGCATTCCTTCTACTTCACGACCGGCAACTATCCCGATCCGCTTCGGATCACGGAGCGAAACCGACGGGTGACGGAGCATGCGTGTCGCTACTGCCACGCGGAGATCACGGACGCGATCGACCACGGTCCGGGCACCGTCTCGCACTCGCCGCCGTCGACCGGGGCGTCGCTCCGTCCCGCGTCGTCGCGCCCGGCTAACCGTGCCGCCGAGCCCATCTCGTGCATTCGATGCCACACGTACGTCGGACACTGGGTCCGTTGAGCGCCGTGGACGCAATCGGTCGCACGCCATCCGGAGGATGAGAGCATGAGCGAATCGCCTGACAGCCCGTCGCCCGCACCGGTGCGCTATCGGCTGAGCCGGCGCTGGCTCTTCCTCGCCGTAGTCGGTGGGGCGCTCGTCGTCGTGGGCATCGCCGCGCTGTTGACGAGCGTCTTCCAGCGCCAGCAGGAAGCCCGGACTCCGTTCTACCGCGTTGTTGCGCTCAACGACACGATCGATGACCCCGCGATCTGGGGCAAGAATTTTCCGCTCCAATACGATGACTACCGGAAGACCGTCGATCAGGTGCGCACGCGCTACGGCGGCAGTGAGGGTGAGCCACATACGCCCAGCAGTGCGGATCCGCGGTCGGTCGTGGCGCAGTCGCGACTGCAGGAGGATCCGCGCCTTCGCGAGCTGTGGGCGGGCTACGCGTTCGCGCAGGATTTTCGCGAGGAGCGCGGGCACGCCTACATGCTGGAGGACCAGGAGTTCACGGCGCGCCAGCGTGTGACGCCGCAGCCGGGGACTTGTCTCCACTGCCATGCGTCCGTGTATGTCCCGTACCGACGCGTGGGCAACGGCGACCTCATCAAGGGATTCGAGACGCTGAATCCGATGCCGTACTTCGAGGCGCGCAAGCAGGTGAGGCATCCCATCTCATGCATCGACTGCCACGACCCGGAGACGATGCAGCTCCGCGTGACGCGTCCCGGCTTCATCGAAGGCATTCGTCTCCTCAAGGCGAGCCAGGGCACGGCGAACTACGAGGTGAACACGCAGGCGACGCGGCAGGAGATGCGCACGTTCGTCTGCGGGCAGTGTCACGTGGAGTACTACTTCAAGGGACCGTCGAAGCGGCTGGAGTACCCATGGGGCAAGGGACTCACCGCGGACAGTATTCTCGCCTACCACGACTCCACTGGGCACAAGGACTGGGTCCACGCGATCAGTGGCGCGCCGGTGCTCAAGGCGCAGCACCCGGAGTTCGAGCTGTACAACCAGGGCATCCACGCGCGGTCGGGCGTCGCGTGCGCCGACTGTCACATGCCGTACAAGCGTGAGGGCGCGATGAAGATCTCCGACCATCATGTGCGGAGCCCGATGCTGAACATCAACCGCGCGTGCCAGACGTGTCACAAGTGGTCGGAGGAGGAGCTCGCGTCACGCGTGACGACGATTCAGGATCGGACGTTCGAGATACGCAACATGGCGATCGACGCGGTGCTGCAGCTCACGCACGAGATAGCCGCGCAGGTGAAGGCCGACAGCACGGTGCCGACGGTGGCGCTCGCACGCGACTATCAGCGCAAGGCGCAGTTCCTGGCGGACTTCATCGAGGCGGAGAACTCCATGGGCTTTCACGCCGACCAGGAAGCCGCGCGGGTGCTCGCGAAGTCCATCGACTACGCGCGGCGTGGGCAGATGGCGCTGCGCGGGCAGAACCCGCCGCCGGTCACGAATCCTGCGCGAGCGACTCCAGCACCGGCCGCCTCCGCGTCGCGCCGGTAACGCGGATGTGATGTCGATATCGCTGCCGCCTCGACCGGTAACAGCACCCGTTCCGTCGGCAGCCAGATCCGATCACGGTGGGGAGCGAGGCCGGGCGCGGGAGTATGTTCACGCTCCGAACGTCCTCACGGTCGGTACGGGCCGCCGGGAACACCCCAACCCCAGCGCGGCATCGGTGCCGACGTCGGCTCGGCCACGCCAGGCTGTGAGTTGAGCACGGCGAGTCGGGTGCCCCACTCGAGGTAGGCGACGAACGCCGATCGGAACTCGGGATCGTCAGGCAGCGCGATCTCGTCGGCGCAGGCGAGCAGCAGCTGCACCCAGCGCTGCCGCTGCGGCTCCGTCAACATCCGCCCCAGGTGATGCGAGACCATCCGCACGTGGCCGCCCTGCGTGCCGCCGAGCTCCGTGGAGTATACGGGCGGGCCGCCTAACACTTCGGCCAGAAACTGAGCGACGTGCCGGGGGTGCTCGGCCGACATGTGCGCGAACACGGGCGCGAGCAGCGCGTCGTCGGGGACGCGTGAGTAGAACAGCGTCGTCAGGCGGAGCAGGGTGTCGATGCCACCGGCCCACTCGTACAGCGTCGGCACGCCGGGCGCTGCGTCGATCGTTGGTGGTACGGGGACGAGCGCGGGCGTGGAGGCGGGCAAGCTCGTGGGCAATTCCGTCATGGTCGCGGTTGGATGCTGGACGGCCGAAATGTCGCCGTCCGCCGAACCGCTGCGCTATCCGTCGATCGGGCGAGCCCCCTGAGAAAATGGAAAATGGGGTCAGATTCGAATTACAAGCGCTGGAATGCTGCGGCTGAGACAGAACGATCTAATTCGATCGCGCGGACCCTATTTTGACTTGACGCGGGCGGCGGCAAGCCTCGTGCTCGCGTCGGCGCCAACCGTCGTCCCGAGGTGTCGAGCCTGGCTCGCCAATGGCCAGGGTCGCAGATTGAGCTGCTGGCAGGGCAGGGCCGCATTCTTATCTCGCTCTGACATTGCGCGACCGCACCATCACGACGCTTCATCAGCACGTCATTCCGAGCGAAGGCGAGGAATCGCACTCGTCCCGTCGGGAGGTCCTCTACCGGGATGATGGCGATTCCTCGCCTCCGGCCTGCGCTCGGAATGACTCGGTCCGGCGATTCCTCGCCTCCGGCCTGGGCCTCCGCTCGGAATGACATCCCATCTCGCCACTCGCCGCATTCGGAAATCGAGCATGCCTACGCACACGAACGGCCGCGCCTCGGTCTGGATCGATCACCTCGGCCGCGACGTCCGCCACGCCGCGCGCATGATCGCGCGCATGCCCGGGCTCGCGACGGTCGTGATCCTGTCACTCGGCATCGGCATCGGCGTCAACACGGCCATCTTCTCGTGGATCCAGGGGCTCGTCTTCAAGCCGATCCCCGGCGTCCGGGACGCCGCGAGCTTTCACCTCATCGAGCCGCGCAACGAGTCCGGGTCCTACACGAGCGCGTCGTGGCTCGAGTATCGGGACCTTCGCGAGCGAACGCACGCGTTCCGCGATCTGCTCGCGTACAAGATGGTGCCGCTGACCATCGGCGAATCCGGCCGCACGGTTCGAGCATTCGGCATGCTGGTGTCCGCGAACTACTTCCCGGTGCTGGGGCTCGAGCCCGCGTTAGGCCGCTTCCCCCGTGCCGATGAAGTCGAGCGTCCGGGCAGCGAGCCGGTCGTCGTGATCTCCGACGGCTTCTGGAAGACGCGCTTCGCCGGGGATCCGGCGATCGTTGGCAGGACGCTCCGGGTCAACGACCAGAGCCTGACGGTCATCGGGGTCGCCCCACCGAAGTTCCAGGGGACCGTGACCATGGTCGACTTCGACCTCTGGGTCCCTGCAACGATGGCGCCCGTTCTGTTCGCGGGGTCGAGGGAGCTGGAGGACCGAGACACGCGCGGGTACGCCGTGCTCGGCCGGCTCCGGCCTAACGCGACGCGTGACCAGGCCCAGCGCGACGCCGAATCCGTGATGGCGGAGCTGGCGCGCCTGTATCCGGCGTCGAACGGGGCAATGGGGGTCGACGTGTTCCGGTTCTGGCAGGCGCCGCGCGGGCCGCAGCGGATGTTCGTGGGCGCGCTGTCCATCCTGCAGGGCATCATGCTGCTCCTGCTCCTCACCGTGTGCGCGAACACCGCGAACCTCATCCTGGCGCGCTCCACCGCCCGCCAGCGTGAGGTCGGCATTCGTCGGGCTCTTGGCGCCAGCCGTCTGCGGGTCACCAGTCTGCTCATCACCGAGAGTCTCCTGCTCGCACTGGGCGGATCCGTGCTCGGCGCGCTCGTCGCGGCGTGGGGGACGAATGCGCTCCGGGCGGTGCCGATGATCGGTGCGTTCCCGATCCGGTTTCAGACGAGCCTCGACGCCGGCGGACTGACGTTCGCGATCGGGCTCGGGCTCGCGTGCGGTCTCATCTTCGGGGCCGCGCCGGCGCTGCAGCTCTCGCGCATCGACGTGCTGCGCGCGCTGCGATCGAGCTCGCGCGCGGCGCCACGTGGCCGAGTGCGCAGTGTGCTCATGGGGGTGCAGGTGGGGCTCGCGGTGATCGTGCTCGTCGCGGCGACACTGTTCTACCAAAATTTCCGCGAGTCGCGCGACACCGATCCCGGCTTCAAGCGTGAGGGCGTGCTGCTGACTGCGTACGACCTGAGCGGGCGCAACATCGACTCGACCGGCGCGCGCACGTTCGCGGCGCAGCTGCTCGAGCGCGTCCGCGCGCTGCCGGCCGTGGAGGCGGCGGCGATCGCGACGTCGGTCCCGCTCGACATTCACGGATTGCCGGTGCGCGGGTTCGCGCTGGAGGGGCGCGCTCGGGACGACGCAGCGCAGGATCAGGCGCTCTCGAACACGGTGACGCCGGACTACTTCCGCGTCATGGGCATTCCGATCCGTGCCGGCCGGGATTTCGCGGATCTCAACGCCACGGACGCGGCGCCGCAGGCGATCGTGAACGAAGAGTTCGTGGCCCGCTACCTCGGTGGCGCCGAACCGCTGGGGCGCCGCCTCGACACGCGCGGGAGGAGCTACACGATCGTCGGCGTGGTGAAGACGACGACGTACGACTCGTTCGGGGAGAAGCCGAAGCCGATCATCTACACCTCGTATCGCGACCGGCCGGCATGGTTCGGCGAGATTCACATCCGCACGCGCGCGGGGTCGGAATCACTGCTCGTCCCGGAGTTGCAACGGCTCGTGCGCGAGCTGAACCCGACGCTGCCGGTGTACGACACGCGCACGCTCGTGGAGCACGTGGACAAGAATCTCTTCCTGCGTCGGATTCCGGCGCGGATGTTTGTGGTGCTCGGCCCGCTGCTGCTCGTGCTGGCGGCGATCGGGATCTACGCGGTGGTCTCGTACACGGTCGCGCATCGGACGGCGGAGATCGGCGTCCGGCTCGCGCTGGGCGCCACGGGTGCGCGGGTCGTTCGGCAGATCGTGCGGGAGAGTCTGCGCGTGATCGCGATCGGGGCCGTGTCGGGGCTGGCGGTGGCGTTCGTGGTCGCCATTCACGTCGTGCGTGGCGGGACGATCAACCTCCTGCCGTTCATCGGGGTCGGGGTGCTGCTGATGGCGGTGGCGGCCGTTGCCTGCTGGGTACCGGCGCGGCGGGCATCCCGCGTGGATCCCGTCGTCGCGCTGCGAGCTGCGGAGTAGCCGGCGGTCATTCCGAGCGAAGGCGAGGAATCGCCGTCGTCCCGATCGAGGGCTGGCCCCTCTACCGGGATGATTGCGATTCCTCGCCTCCGCGCTGCGCGCTCCGCTCGGAATGACAGCAGCTACAGCGGCTTCGTCATGCGAATCAGTCGGACGGGGCGCTTCGTCTGCTCCGGATGCGCGAACGGTGACTCACCCACTACCAGGTAGCCGAGCGAACCGTAGAACGACGTGAGCTCGCGGCGCAGGTCCACGACGTCCAGGTCCATCGCCACGCTGCCGGCCGCGCGACAATAGTCCTCCGCCGCTCGCACGAGGGCGCGCCCGAGGCCTCGGCCCTGGCACGCGGGATCCACCGCGAGCATGCCGAAGTAGCCGCGGTCCGCACGCGTCTCGACGTACACGCTTCCCACCAGCACGCCATCCGCAGCGTCGTCGTGTGCCACGAGGAATAGCGCGTTAGGCTGCGCGAGCCGGTCGTGCACGTCGGCATCGGTGGTGCGCGTCCCGTGAAACATGTCCGCTTCGACGAGGTAGGCGAGGTTGATGACGCGGACCAGTGCGTCGACGTCGGCGAGGGTGGCGGGGCGTGGTATCATTGGAGGTCGGCGTGGTCGAGCAATGTACCATCCTCCAGCGCGCCACACTCGAGCATGCCCCACGAATCGGAGTCGTCATGAACGGAAAGGTGGTCGTCATCACGGGAGCGAGCGGCGGAATCGGCGCGGCCGCGGCAACAGCCATCGCTCGACGCGGCGGGTCGGTCGTGCTGGTCGCGCGGCGCGAGGTGGAGCTGCGCGCGGTTGCCGACGACATCGGCGAGCACGCGCTTCCCGTCGTCGCGGATGCCACGAACCGCGCGGACGTGCGCCGCGTCGTCGGCGCCGCGCTGAAGCGGTTCGACCACGTCGATGTATGGGTCAACAACGTCGGCCGCGGCATCACCCGCATGCCCTCCCAGCTCACCGACGACGACATCGACGACATGATGCGCGTCAACATCAAGTCGGTCCTGTACGGCGTGCAGGAGATCCTGCCGCATTTCAAGGAGCGCGGCAGCGGTCACATCATCAACGTCTCGTCGATGCTGGGACGCATGCCAATGGCGACGTTCCGCTCCGCGTACAACGGGGCGAAGCACTTCCTGAACGCGTTCACCTGGAACCTGCGCGAGGAGCTCCGCGAGGCGCAGCCCGGCATCGCGGTCTCGCTGGTCTCGCCCGGTGTCGTCGCGACGGAGTTCGGCAAGAACGCCGCGCACGGCGGTCCCGACTCCCGAAGCCTGCCGAACGCCCAGGAGGTCGGCCCGGTGGGCGAGGTCATCGCGTGGATCATCGAGACGCGGAAGCCTGACGTCTACACCTTTCCGGGCGCGAAGGCGGTGGTCACGAAGTTCCTGTCGCAGCTCGGTGAGGACCCGGTGATGTAGAGCCGTCGGAGACGTCAGACATCCGCGCGGCGGCGATGGCGGCGTCCTCGGCGTCGTAGTCGATCGGCATCATGGGCGTGGCCGGCGGGTGCGACCGCTCCCACGTCACGGTCCGGCGAATCGCTTCGTCGACCCCCACCAGCTCCTTGAATCCCAGCTCGTCGCGTATGCGCGTGGAGTCCGCGCTCCAGTGCTGGTCGAAGTTGCCGGGCAGACGCAGGTGCGGCGGGGTCTGGTCCGGCGCCAGGGCGACGACGTCCCCCGTCCAGCCCACGACCGTCGCGACGCGCCGCGCCCATTCGAGCTCGGAGTACGACTCCGGCTCGGCGACGTTGTAGACGCGATTCGCGGCGCGGCCCGACATCGCCGCGAGCGCGATGGCCGCGGCAACGTTCTCGACGTATCCGCGCGGAGAGCGCCAGGCGGCGACGCGTGCGTCCAGGAGGATGGCGGCACGCCCGTCGTCCATGCGCTTCACGAGCGGCCAGAGGCGGTGCAGCAGATCGCCCGGCCCGTAGATCATCGGGAGTCGCAGGACGGTTCCCGGTAGTGATGGGTGGCCGAGCACGGCCTGCTCGACCGGGATCTTGTCGTACTCGTCGTCGAGCCAGCCGAAGATCTGCTGCAACGCAGCGATCTGCGCCGGCGGATAGGTGGCGAGCTTCGTCCGAAGCGGCGAGTCCTCCGTGAGCGGTACCGGTTCGAGCGGTCCTTCCTCGAGCCCGTGCAGGATGCCGCACGCACGGTAGACGTCGATGCTGCTGATGGCGACGACGCGACCGGTGGCTCCGTGCAGGACCGACATGAGCTCGCGTGCCTGTGTCCCCGAGCTCAGCACGAGGTCGACGACGACGTCGGGCGCGAACGCGCGGATGCTCGACAGCGCATCGCGGAGGCGCTTCCGGTCGCCGATGATGCGCGTTAGGCCGTCGGCATGGGCAATGCGCGACCGGCCGCGGGTGAGCGTCCCGACCTCGGCGCCCCGCCGCTGCAGCTCGGGTGCAAGGAAGGAGCCGACGAAACCGGTGCCGCCAATCAACAGAATGCGCATTCGACGCTCGGCCGTGATGTTCGCCGCGGAAAGCTACGAGAAATTGGGGTCAGACTCGGATCAGAGTTGCTTTTCCTTGAAAATCCTTTGAAAATCCGACGCCAATAGCTCGAATGGCCTAGGCGGCGTGAACGAGTTGCCGCGTTCCAGCGGTGACCGCCATCTTGTGGGCGTCCTGTCGGCCGAAGGGCGCAGCAATGACGCTCGCCATCGCGACCGACGATCCGGAGCGAACGCGCACATGACGAAAGGGCGGCTGGAAGCGTTCACCGACGGCGTGATCGCCATTCTCATCACGATCCTGGTCCTGGAGCTGCGCGCGCCGCACGGGGCGACGTTCGAGGCGTTGGCGCCGCTCGCGGCGGCGGTGGTCAGCTACATCCTGTCGTTCATCTATCTCGCCATCTACTGGAACAATCACCACCATCTGATGCACGCGGTGCGCCACGTGGATGGCCGCGTGCTCTGGGCGAACGTCCACCTGCTGTTCTGGCTGTCGCTCGTGCCGTTCGCCACGGCGTGGATGGGCGACAACCACTTCGCGCCGCTGCCGGTGGCATTGTACGGCAGCGTATTGTTCATGGCGGCGGTGGGGTTCACGATCCTGGTGCGCGCCCTGATCGCGCGGCACGGGCCGGACTCACCGCTTGCGCGCGCGGTCGGCGCGGATCGCAAGGGCTGGGCGTCGCTCGCGATGTACGCCTCGGCGGTACCGCTTGCCTTTGTGAGCCGTTGGATCGCGCTGGGCATCTACGTCGCGGTGGCGATCATCTGGCTCGTGCCCGACACGCGCATCGAGCGCATCCTGATCGATGAGTCGGCGTCGCCGGAGCATGCGGATGCCTGATGACGGTCGCGAGCGACACTCGATCGACAACCGTGCCTAACGCAGACGAGGGAGCATGTGCCGCAACATCAAGGTGCTCGCGAACTTCGAGCCGCCCGCGACGTCCGACGAAATTCGCGCGTCGGCGCTGCAGTTTGTCCGCAAGCTGAGCGGAACGACGAAGCCCTCCAAGGCCAACGAGGAGGCGTTCAACCGCGCCGTCGATGAGGTGACGGTCGTCGCGAACCGGCTGATTGCGTCGCTCGTGATCCATGCACCGCCGCGGAACCGCGAGGTCGAGGCGAAAAAGGGGCGCGAGCGCGCGATTCGCCGCGGCCGGCCTGTCAGCGCCGTCGATCCGTCGCTGCGCCCGGGCTGACGCCGATCGCGACGTCGCGGCGTCGCATACCGAGGGGCTCGCCTGGACGGCCTGATTCGGCCGTTCCCCAACAGCTGCGGCGTTGCCGATTCGCAGAACGCGGCCTCGTGCTTCTAGCGGAAGAGGCCGCCTGACGCGCCTCAGCAAGTCGATCGGAATTCGTCGCGCGCGACTTCCCCCTGCGCCAAAATGGAACGAGTATCCCCGGCGTCGCTGCAGGAGGAGTTGGTGTCGGTCAGAAGGGCTTGGAAACAATGACGCTGCTGCTTCGCACGCCTCTCGTGCTCGATGCAGCAGCCCGGAATGCTGCGACCGCGAGTCAGCTCGCCGAGCATCCGCCAGGAACGCCCGTCGTCATCGTCCTGCGCGACGGGGTCGCGCGCACCTATCACACGACGACCGTCGAAACGCTCGTGGACCGGCTTGCCAAGCTGCCGAAAGCCGGGCGACTCGCCGACACGCTGAAACCCGCGCAAGCCGCAGCGACGATGCAGGTCGGCGATTGGAAGCGCTCGGCCCTCGGCACGTTCAACGGCGTGCTGCTCGACGGGTATCAGGTCTACGCCGTCGTCGGTGAGCCCGGGCGCGCCGCGCCGCCGGGCTCACGCGGGGGTCCTCCCGCTCCGCCAGCGGTCCGCGAGAGCATGGCGCCGCCACCGCCCCCACCGCCCCCACCAGCGCCGCCAGCGCCGGCGCCTGTCGCCGCTGCGCCTGCTCCGCCGCCCGCCGAGGTCGTTCCGCTCCCGCCGTCGCGCGCCGGCGGCCGGAAGAGCGCCGCTTCGCGTCCTGGCCAGCGAGCGAAGCCGCCGGAGCGCGAGCCGGCCCCCCCGATGAGCGGCGCGACACCCGAGGAAGCCGCAGGTGCCGCGGCCGGGCGCCTAACGGGACACGCGTTCGTCGACGCTCCCGCCGCCGTGCGTGAGGAAGATTCGATCGACGTCACCATCGGGCTCGCCGCGAAGCCGTCGACGGGCGTCGAAGGCGGTGAGATGTCCATCGAATACGCGGCCGGAACCACGACGCTGACGCTCGACGTCCAGGTCGCGGCCAGCGGCTTCTCTGCGCCCGCCGGATGGCGTCGCACGCTCGATGTCGAGGTCGCGAATCCGTACGCCGCCCGATGCTCCGTCAAGCTCACCGCGCTTCGCCTTCCGGCCGAGGAAGACGATCCGAGCGTGTCGCTGCTGACGGTGCACTACTCGTACAAGGGCGTGCCCTGCGGCGTTGCCGTCCGACGAATCGCCATTCAGCGCCGCGCCGGCGCGCGTGTGGCGGCAGTGCCCGCGGACACCACCACCGTCACATCGCCCGTGGTGGTGGACGCCGCCGCGGTCGCGAACCGGCCGGACGTCGTCATTCGCATAGCGCCGCGCGACGACACCGACTCCGGTCGCTACCTGCTCACGTTCGACCCGTCGCCCGACCTCGCCTTTCCCGCGGAGCCGATCCCGCTCACGCTCGGGAAGGATCCCGCGTCGTTCGCGCGTGGGTTCATCAACGAGGTCACGCAGAACGAGGGACAGCCGTCGCTGGACAATGCCATGCGCGGGCAAGGGGTCCACGTTGCCGACAAGATCCCGGCGAACGTCTGGCAGGCGCTCCGCGACGCGTGGACGGCGGTGCAGGCGAGGACCGGCCGCATCCCGACGCTGCTGCTCATGAGCGCCGAGGCGCACGTGCCGTGGGAGCTCGCGCGCTTCCCCGAGCCGGTTCCCGACAAGACTCGGCCGCCCTTCCTCGCGGCGCAGTTCGCGATGGCGCGCTGGATTCTCTCGCCTAACGTGGCACCGAGCCCGTCGCTCAAACACGATGTCGATCATATCGCCGTCGTGATCGGCGAGTACGGCAAGTTCGGCCGCCTGCCGAACCTCAAGTTCGCGCAGGACGAAAAGACGTTTCTCGAGACGTCCTACAAGGACGACACGATCGCGCTCACGGCGAGCAACCTGGAGCTGACGCAGCTCATGGCCGGGCAGATCCCGACGGCCGGCGGCCCGGCGCGCAGTGCCGAGATCGTGCACTTCGCCTGCCATGGCGACGTGACGGGCACGAACCCGCCGGCCGCCGTGCTCTATCTGAGCGACGGCAAGACGTTCTCGTCGACGCTGTTCCTCGACTCCGACCTGGGGCGCGCGTCGAAGCCGTTCCTGTTCCTCAACGCGTGCAAGGTCGGCGCGGCGATCACGCAGCTCGGCGACTACGCCGGGTTCGCGGGCGACTGTCTCCGCGCCGGCTTCAGCGGCGTGCTCGCGCCCCTGTGGTCCGTCGAGGACGGCATCGCGCACGGCATCGCCGAGGAGTTCTACAAGGCGACGCTGCCGGCCGCCGGCGAAGCGAAGCCGGTGGCGGAAGTGCTGACCGGAATTCGGGCGCGGTATGCCGCCGACCCCGTGACGGCGCGGCATTCGACGTACCTCGCGTACGTGTTCTACGGCCATCCCAATCTTCTGATGGCCCGCACCTAACGTTGGAGCGGCGCAGGCCGCGTAGGAGGCAGCGATGACCGACTTTCAGCTGGATGGCTCGAGCGCGCCGATCGAACTCGGACTCGGCGTGCGGCTCACTGCGCCGGGACTCGTGGGGCACGGTCGCACTCACGAGGCGCGGCAGCCCGGCTTCCGCGACGGAACGCCGGGCCAGGAGACCGCGGCGCTCGACGACGCGCTCGCGTCGGCCGAGATGTCGGAGGCGATGAGCGTCGAGCTCGACGCGACCGAGGCGCCCGTGGCCGGTCCAGCGCCCAACCTCCGTGCGCCGGGCGGCGACGACGCGCTCATGCTCGAGGTGCCTGACGCGGGACCGGAGTGGGAGCACGTGGTCCTCGAGATCGACGAGGGGGGCGTCATGCGCTGGCACCTGCCCCTGACGGACGATAATCAGGTGGCCCCACCGGCGACTCGCGGCGCGGGTGCCATGAAGCGCTTCCGGATTCCGCGCGCCGTGGCGCCGACGCCTGTCGGCGACGGTCAGACGCGCGGGCTCGTCGGCCTGGTCGGCAAGAAACTCCTGAAAGTGCTCGTCTATCCAGTCACCGACGTGCTGCTCGGGCACGCGGTCGACCTATTCGCCGCCAAGTGGGAGGCGAAGAAGCGCCCGTACGGGCTGCGGCTCATGACTCCCGACAACTACGCGACACCCGGTGCGCCGCAGCTCACGGCCGACGACTGGCAGCGACTGTCGTCGGGGCGCGCGCTGCTGATGATCCACGGCACGTTCAGCACGGCGCACGGCGCGTTCTCGGGACTCTCACGGGAGGACGTCGACGTACTGAACGCGCGGTACGGCGGCCGCGTGTTCGCGTTCGACCATCACTCGCTGTCGCACGATCCGGCGCGGAACGCGAAGGAGCTGGCGTCGCGCATCCCGCCCGGGATCTCGCTCGACGTGGACATCATCTGCCACAGTCGCGGCGGGCTCGTCGCGCGCGAGCTCGCGGAGCGCGGGGCGACCTACGGCCTGACGCCGGACCAGTTCAAGGTCGGGCGCGTGGTGTTCGTCGGCGCCGCGAACGCCGGGACGATCCTCGCGCAGCCGGATCACATGGTGAGCATGATCGATCGCCTGACGAGTGTGTCGAATCTCATTCCGACCGGCTTCGTCTCGGAGCTGCTCGACGGGCTCATCACGGTCATCAAGGTGATCGGGCACGGCGGGCTCAAGTCGCTCGACGGCCTCGCGTCGATGAACCCGGACGGACCGTACCTCAAGGCGCTGGCGGGCGCAGGGAAGAGCGGCGCGACGTACTATGCCATCACCGCCGACTTCGACGCGTCGGCGCAGGAGGCCACGGCGCCGCTCAAGTCGCTCGTGAAGGACAAGCTGATGGACAAGATCTTCGAGAAAGCGGCGAACGACCTCGTGGTCCCGACGGAGGGCGTGTTCGCGCCTAACGGCAGCCTGTCGTTCCCGATCGAGGCGGTCGCGCGGCTCGAGATCTCGCCGACGGCCGGCGTGGTCCACACGACGTATTTCCTGAGCCCGGACGCGCGAAAGAAGATGAAGGAATGGCTCACGGCCGACGCGACCGTGGCGAGCCTCGAGCCCGCGCCGGCGGGCGTATAGCGGATGTCATTCCGAGCGGAGCGCGCGAGATCCCGCGCTCCCACTCGGAATGACGCGAATTTCTCGGAGGCGATGTTGCGATGAGAAGCGTTGCACTGCGCATCGGAGTGAAGGGCGAAGGCGGCGCTGCCGGCTACCCGCTCTCGCTGTTCGTCGGCGACGACGCCGACGTCGTTCGCCAGCTGGCCGACGGGTCGCCGCCGGCGGCCTCCGACCTCATCCCGCCCGATCTCGCCGTCACCAACCCGCCACTGCATCCGGTCACGAACACACCGCTCGACCCGACGCAGGCCCGGGACTACCTGCTCGGTCCGACCGCCGGTACCGAGCTCCTCGAGCGCGTCGGCACACTGCTGTTCGACGTGCTCAACCGACCGGGCATCGCCGCGCTCTGGAAGCAGGAGCGCGACGCTGCCTGGGCAAACCGTGTGCAGGCCGAGCAGGCCCATCGGCCCGCGCTGCGCCTGCTCCTGGACATCCGCGATCCTGGCCTGCGTCTGCTTCCCTGGGAGCTCCTGCGCACCGGGCCTAACGCGCTCGCGCAGCAGTCATGGTGGCCGGTCATGCGCTGGCGCGTTGGGGAGACGCCGACGCCCGAGACGGGAACCCTGCCATGGCCGTTCCGCGTCCTCGTCGTGATCGGATGTCGCGACGACGACAAGGCGATCCAGTGGCGCGACGAGATCTGGGCCGTGCTCGAGTCGGTGAAACAGCTGCGACGCGAGGCGGCGGCAGAGGGCGAGGAGATCGACCTCCTGTGGCACAAGATCGACGTCGAATTCTTCGAGTGCCGTCTCCCCCAGCGCCTCAAGGACCACGACGTTGGGCCGAAGGAAGCGCTCGAGCAGCGCATCAACGAATTCAAGCCGCACGTCCTGCACTATCTCGGGCATGGCGTTCCCGGTGCCGGCGCGCAGAAGCCGGGACTCAAGCTGTTCGACGCCCGCACGGAAGTGCTGGACGACGAGCTCCTCACGACGAAGGAGCTGTACGGCTGGCTCGCCGGCGCACCACCGCGGCTCGCCATCATCAACGCATGCCGCTCGGCGAACCTCCCGGAGCTCGAGGGGGCATGGGCCATCGCCGATGCGCTCGTGGACGCCGAAGTCGCTGCGGTGGTTGCCATGCAGGGCGATGTGCGCGGCGACGCGGCGGCGCGATTCGCGACCGGGCTCTATGTGGCGCTGACGCGCGGCATGACCATCGACACGGCCGTCGTCGAAGGGCGCAAGCGCATGCTCACGGTCGCGCCTGACGACGAGCGCGACTGGGCGCTTCCCTCGCTTGTCCTGCGCACGCTGCCCGAAAAAGTCCTCGACATGGAAGCGGACTCGCCGCTCACGATCAAGCGCCAGATCGTGTCGGACCCGTCGCTCAGGAACGTCGCCGGCTTCGTCGGCCGACGCGACGAGCGACGACGACTCCGCCAGGGCGCCGAGATTCGCGCGCTCACACCGCAGCTCAGCAAGCTGCTGCTGGTGCTGGGCGAGTCGCAGGTCGGCAAGACGTGGCTCGTGTGGCGATGCCTCGAGGGATGTCTCCTGCGCGGCCATCTCGTGGTTCACGTGAGCTTCAAGGATCAACGCGCGACGTTCAATGCGATCGACGTGCTGCGCCTCATTCGCGGGTCGGAGAACGAGCCCGCGGGCGTGCTGCGGCCCAACATCCACCAGCAGTTCGATCCCTTCAACGCGGCGCTGTACCATCTGCTGCGCGGCAAGGTGGTGCCCCTCACGCCCGGACCCGAGCGGGACGACGGCCTCGACTTCAAGCTGGGCGTGGCGCATCAGGACACGCTCAAGCAGGCTGGCGAGCTGTTCCGGCAGTGCCTGCGGAAGCTCGCGACCAACCAGCTCGTGGTCATCGTGCTCGACCACATCGCGGACACGACGGGCGTCGGCATCGTGCCTGGAGAGCTCAAGCCGGGCGGCGACCTGCGCCGCGAGCTCATCGAGCCGATCGCGAACGGCGACGTGAAGAACGTGCGCCTCATTCTCACCGCCGGCGCCACGCAGCTCAAGGCGCTCGGCCTGTCGGACCTGTCGGCGTTAGGTGCGGACTGCCAGCTCGAATGGTTCGCGCCGGCCGATTGGGAGCTGCTGGCCCGCGAGTTCTCCGTGGACCGCGGATTCGACCGCCAGCGCGCCGAGGAGCTCATCGGGTGGGTGAGCAAGAAGATGAGCGCCGCGCCGCACGACAAGCGCTGGGGGCGTAGCGAGCTCGATGCCATCGGGAAGATCATGGCCATGGGTATCGGCCCGTGACGACCAGCTCGAGTTCCGACTCGCTGACGGCGCTTCGCGCGCTGCTTGCCCGATCGAGCCACCTCGGCAGCCTGACCGAGATCGCCGATACGCTCGTGCCGGAGCGGCGCCACGTCCTGCTGCGACGCGCGGCGATTCCCGTCGTGTTCGACGAAGGCATGGTTCGGGATGTCCTGCTGCCGAACCTCCCGGCGATTCCCGATTCGACCGATCACGAGCCCGAGTCGGACGTCGGCTGGCTGCTCGGCCACTCGGACATCGAGCGGGTGGGAGGTGCGCTGCCGCTCTTCCGGATGCGCGCCGACATGCGAGCCGCCCGACTGGAAAAGTGGTTCGCGCCGAACGAGAAGGCGCCCGGGTACACGGACGCGGTCACCGGGGTGTCGCTGAGTCAGGCGATCGTGGCGCATCTGTCGATGGCCGATGGTGCGCCACGTGGCGGCTGGGAAGCCGAGCAGTTGTATCACCTCGCCTTCGCGGATCCGGATCGCGCCGGGAAGCGGCTCGACCAGATGTACCGCACGGCCGATGCGGAGTTCGACGTGCCCGCCTGCTTTCGCGTGCTGCAGACGATCGGCGGCCAGCGCGCACTACTCGTCAGGCACCGGGATCAGCGCGACCAGCCGACGGAGCGTCGTCAGGCGATCACGCGTCTGATCGAGATGCACGATGCGCTGCAGCAGTACTACGAGGCACGCTGCGCGTTCGCCGGCGATCTCGCGAAGAGTGCGCATGCGCTCGAGCGCGAGTTCATGAAGGAGGAATGGGACCGGATCCAGCGCATCAACACGACCAGCTCGGCCTCGATCAACACCGCGGAGAAGGAGTGGATCATCGACCTCACCGCGCAGGGCGGGATGGGGAAGACGATCTTCCTGCAGTGGCTAGCGTCCCGGAAGTGCGTGCCGAATCGCGTCCCGTACGCGCGGATCGACTTCGACTTCACGGACCCGACGGTGCTCCCCGAGGCGCCCTGGCTCGTGCTCGTTCGCCTCGCCGAGCAGTTGAACACCCAGATTGCGGGTCGGCCGTTCTCGGGCTTCATCGAGAAGTACGACGAGTACGCCTCGATCGCGCGTGACCTCGCGGTCGAGGGACACGCGCAGCACACGGGCGAGATCCTCGACGTCACCGGCGAGCAGCGGCTCGGCCGCCAGGTGACCGATGACTTCGCCGACACGCTGCGCGACACGGTGGGCGGCGCCGTCGTCATCGTGCTCGATACGATCGAGGATGTCATCCGTCGGCGCACGACGAATCTGCTCGCCGTCATCACGTGTCTGGCGAACGTCCACGACGCGTATCCGAACCTGCGACTCGTACTCGCCGGCCGATTCGACCTGCGCGACGATACGAAGCTCAAGGGCTTCAACGCGGCCTTCGGCGGCGTCACGCGCGAGGTCGAGGTCCATCGCTTCAACGTCGTGGAGAGCGTCAACTACCTCGTCGCCGTTCGCGGCCTCCCTGACGGCGATGCGGTTCGTGCCATGGCGGAAGCCTCGCGCGGGCTGCCGTTCGCCCTGTCGCTGTACGCGGATGAATGGCAGCTCGGCGGCGCTATGACGGCCGAGCAGGTGCGCGCGTCGCCGAACCCGGAGCTCAAGTACCTCGTCAATCGCGTGCTGCGGCGGATCGAGGCGTCGGACCAGGCGCTCTGCTGGCTGCTGCGCTACGGCGTCGTCCCGCGCCAGCTCACGAAGAGCTTCGCGCGGGACGTGCTGCTCCCGGAGATGGAGGCGGCGTTAGGCGGCGAATCGAAGCACGACGACCCGAGCCGCGATGCCGACCCGTTGCATCCCTTCTATGCGACGCAGCACACCAGGCCCGTCCCGGTGCTGCTCGACATGGACGACCTCTGGGCGCGACTCGAGGCGTACACCAGCACGTTGTCCTTCGTCCGCGCGGATGCAGACCGCGATACGGTCATCTTCCACGAGGACGCCGTTCGGCCGATGCGCCGCGAGCTTCAGCGGCAGCCGGTGTATCGCCGGCTGCAGCAGCGAGCGGCGTCGTACTACGCGCGCGTCGCGCGCGAGATCGAGAGCCAGGATCCGGGCCGCTGGGTTCGCGCGACCCGCGCGATGCTGTTCCACAAGTTCCAGCTCGGTGGGCCTGATGCCGAGCGATCGTGGCGCCGCGCGCTGCATGCCGCGAGCGCTAAGAACGACGTGCGGCTCGTGTTCGACATCGCGACGGAGCTCACGCAGCCCGAGTACCTCGACGACGACCGTCGCCCCATCGTTCGCGAGGACGGCACGCCCGTGGTGTCCGCCGAGCTGCTGCGTGACGCGCTGCTCGCGAAGACGCGATCCGCGTTGCAGCTCGGCGCCACGACTGGCGGCGCTGCGGACGTCGACTGGTGGTCGGAAGCCGAACGCTCCCTCGATGATCTCGACGCGCTCCAGCGCCGCGACGAGACGCTGGAGATCAATCGCGGCACCGTGGCGGTGCTCCGCGCGCAGATCGACGCCCGGTACGGCAACGCCGACGATGCGCTCAAGCGGCTCGAGGAAGTGCGCCCCTCCATGACCTCGCGCGCGGACCGCATGGAGCTCGCCGTCGCGCTCGGAGGCGTGTTCGCGACGCGCGAAGAACCGGAGGCGATCGATCATCTCGCCGAAGCGATCAAGTTGGCCGAGGACGACCCCGGGATCGCACCGCGTCAACTGCTGGAGCTTCGCCAGCTCCTGGCGGCGCACTGCACGCTCCATGACCGGTACGACCTCGCCGCGGAGCAGCTGCTGCTGGTCCGAGCGCGGCTGCGTCGCGCGTCCATCGACCGCTGCCAGGTGACCGCGCGCCTCGCCGAGACGTGGCTGGCGAGCGACGAGCCGCGTCAGGCGCTCGGCGCCGTGCGGAACGCATCCACCGAATGCGCGTCGGCACTGGCAGCGTTGTCGAACCGCGCGCCGGTCGACGAGCGCGCCCTGTGGCTGGCGACGCGTGCCGAGCTCGAGGTCCTGGAGGCAAAAGCGCTTGCGGGGGTCGGCGACCACGCTCCCGCGCTCGGGCGGCTGGACGCCGCACTCGAGACGGCGAGCGAGCTCTCGGCGCTGCAGGCGGGGAATTCCAGTGTCGAGCTGCACGCGGCCGTCGCGCAGGCGCGCGCGCGATCCGCGCGCGGTGGCGTGTTGTCCGTGATGGGCCGGCACGGCGCGGCGCTCGACGAGCTCGAGACCGCGCGTCAGCTGTGGGCGCAGAGCGTGAAGCGCGTCGAGCAGAGCGCCACGGACCTCCACGAGAAGGTGCTGCTGCTGCTCTATCGTGTGGGCAACCTCAACATGGCGGAGCAGCACCTGAACGAGGCCGAGCGCATCTCACTGCCGCCGCGCGGTGATGCGTGGACGTGTCTGCGCGCGGATGCGGTGCGGCTCGATGATGCGCGGCACGAGCCGGCGAATGCCGCGAATCGCCTGCGGAGCTCGTGCCCGCCTGAAACGCGGCGGATTCCGCGCGTCGATGTGCGCGTGGCGGTGGCCGCGCTGGCGAGTGATCGCGGTGATGACGTGCCGGCATACGTTGCACTGCTCGACAAGGCGATCGACCGTATCTCGCCGCCCGGCGCTGCTCGGCAGGCCTTCTCGGTGGCGCTTCCGGGCTTCGCGCCGCTCACGCCGCTCGCGGGGCTCGGGGAGGACGGTCTGAAGTTGGCCCAGCGGCTCGGCGTCACGTACGACACGGCGTCGGCGTCGAGCCGGTCGCTGTGCTCGTGGTCGCGACTCGACCGCGCACGCATCGCGTTCGCGCTTGGTGCGCGTGACGACGCGCGGCGGTGGCTCGCCAGCGTCTCTGCTCGTACGCTCTCCCGTGCGCCGGCGACGACGGTCGCGTTCGCGCACTACCTCGAGTGCGAGCTGCAGGTGCCGGACCCCGAGCGCCAGGCGCGGGAGGCGTCGCTGGCGTTCATCGCCAGCCCGGGCGACGCGCGCGTGCTGGCCGGCGTGGTCGCGAGTCGCGAGGCGGCACTGCTCGCTCGTGCCGGCAGGAAGGATGACGCCCGCGCGATGGCCGATCTCGCGGCGCCGCTCTTGTCGGGCCCTGGCGACATGCCGAGCATCTGGGCGGCGCGGTGCGACGAGCTGCGCGCCGAGCTCGCGACCACGCCCGACGATCGCCAGCACTTTCTGGCCGAGGCGATCTCGCGCTACGAGGCGCTGGGCCAGCGTGATGCAGCCGCGCAGCTTCGCGAGCAGCGCGGTCCGCCGAAGTTCGAGGCGTCCGTCTCGCGCGAGCGCCCGCCGATCGTCGTACGGCTTGGCGTGTCAGGAATGGATGTCGCCGGCGAGATCTGTGTCGAGGGAGAGGAGGCGGGCTCGGTCGCGTTCACCGAGGCCACCGAGCGCACGCCGGCCCTCGTCCATCTGCGAAGCGATCTCGAGGCGGCGCGATCGCAGGCCATTCCGTATCAGGTGTCGCGTCTGCTCGCCGACGAGTGGGTCGGCACGATCCGCGAGCTCGGGCGCTTGTTAGGCCCGCGCGAGCTGTGGGATACGCGTCTGTGCGACCCGAGCCAGCGAGACATGCCGCCCGTCGACGTGCGGCTCGAGGTGAGCGCGCCGATGCTCGACACGCTGCCGATCGAGTGTTTCGCGGAGCAGACCGACGAGCCCGCGTATTTCACCGTCGACCGGCGCATTGGCACGCTGTATCGCAGCGTTCGCGTGGTCGACGCACGTCGGACGCACGTCACCTGGGTGCAGCGTGCGCTGGCGACGATCACCGGCACACGCGTCTTCGCGGACGGAATCGACGGGCCGCAGACGCGCGTCGCGGTCACGGCGTTTCAGGCGAGCGTCGGTCTTCCGGCGACGGGACAGGCGGACGGGCCGACGTCGGCCCTGCTGTTCGATCGTCTCCGGCGGCTGCAGCGCGGCGACCAGCGGTTGCGAGCGCTCGTGCTTGCGCCGGCCGCGGATCTCGCACGGTCGACGGGCGCGGAGGAAGAGGCGGCGGCCGATCGTCTCGCGCGCGTGTACGAAGAGGCGGGCTTCGAGACGACGGTGCGCGAGGGCGTCGCGGTGGCCGAGCTGCGCCAGATCTGCACGGAGTTTCATCCGGACGTGATTCACGTCCGCGCGCCGCTGCGCGAATCGGCGTCGCTGGGCGGCATCGTGCTGGACGCGCGGGCCACGGGTTCCGGCGACAACGTTTCGGCGTCGCGCGGTGATGCGCTGACGCCGAGCGGCGTCACGCGCGCGTTAGGCCAATCGCGCTGGCCGGACCGTCCGATCGTGGTGCTCGATCCGTCGCGCGGTCGGGGTCGCACGCAGGCGATGCATCAGCTGCTCCTGCGGAATGGTTTCGCGGCGGATCTGTTCCGGCAGGGGACGGCGGTGGCGGTCCTGGGTGTGGGGCTCGGCGAGCCGGACCTGCACGCGCGGGTGACGCGGACGATCGCGGAGTCGTTCGCGCGGGGCCGCTCGCTCGCGGCGCTCGCGGCGGAGCTTCGCGAGACGCCGGGGGGGACGACGGTGCGGCCGGTGGACATGACGCTCGAGTCGATGCTGCCGACGGTGGGCGTAGCGCTGTGGGCGTACGATCCGTCGCTGGTCTACCTGGCCCCTCCGAGCGCGACCGCGTAGGTCATTCC
>Ga0105249_10001098_pt1 | contig 24063 bp, 21 predicted proteins | sample KBSS44metaG_FD_81522 | JGI IMG/M metagenome (GOLD analysis project Ga0105249, IMG submission 81522) | Switchgrass rhizosphere microbial communities from Kellogg Biological Station, Michigan, USA - KBS S4-4 metaG | ecosystem: Host-associated > Plants > Roots > Rhizosphere > Soil | place...
CACCAGCTTCGGCGGCTCGGCGGCGGCCGGCGCCGGTTTCGGCGCGGCGGCGGCCGTTTTCGGCGCTGCCGGCGTCGGTGCGGCCGGGGCCGGCGTGGGTGTCGCGGGAACCGGAGCGGGTTCAGCCGCGGGAGACGGCTCCGGCTTCGGCGCGGTGGCGGTATCGACCGTCGTGATGTGATCGGGCGACGTCTGCGTCGACGGGCCGGTCGGATTCTGCGCAGCCGGATCGACCGGCAGCACGCGCGTCTGGAACTCGCGGTCCGGCGCGGGCGGGATCGCCAGGTTGGAGGTCTCCATTTCGGCGGATTTCTGCGGCGCCGAACCGGAAAGGAACATCGGTACGAAGATCACGGCCAGCGCGATCAGCACGGCGGCGCCGAGCAGGCGCTGTTTCAGCGACAAATCCATCACGAGTCCGCATCGGGAAAACCGGCGCGATTATACGCCCCCGCGGCGCTGTATCGCCGCTGACGCGGAGCAGGCGCCGCGATCAGCTCGCGGCCAGCCGGCGCGCCTGCGCGAACTGTAGCGCGGCGGCGGCGACGAAGAACGAACCGAATGCGATGACGCGATCGCCGCTGCGCGCATCCGCCCACGCGGCGGCGAGGGCCGTGTGGATGCGCTCATGCGCGATCGCGCGCGCGCGCGCCGGCTCGGCGATCGATGCCACGAGCGCGCCGGCGCCGAGCCCGCGTGGCGAATCGTATTCGAGGCCGCCGATGAACCAGGCGTCGATCTCGCTCGCGAGTGCATCCGCGATACCGCGCACGTCCTTGTCGCCGAGCGCGCCGAAGACCGCCAGCGTGCGCCCGGCAACCGGCACCGAGCGCAGCCAGTCGGCCAGCATGCGCGCGGCCTGCGGGTTGTGCGCGACGTCGACGATCAGGAATGGATCGGAACCGAAGCGCTGCAGGCGCGCGCCGATGCGAGCGCCGGCCACGCCCGCGGCGATGGCCGCCGGACTCCAGCCGAGGCGCCCGCGCAGGGCATGCAACGCGGCAACCGCGGCTGCCGCATTCGCCAACTGCGCCGGCGCCGCGAGGTGCGGCAGAGGCAAGTCGAGCTCCATATCGCCCGCGCGCCAGCGCCAGCCGCCGTCCGGCGCGCGCGCGAACTCGAAATCACGCCCGGCCCGCCGCAGATCCGCTCCGATCCGCCCGGCGGCATCGAGCAATCCGTCCGGAGGATCCGACTCGCCGACGATCGCCGGCCTCCCTGGGCGGAAGATGCCTGCCTTTTCGCGCCCGATGCTGTCGCGGTCGTCGCCGAGCCAATCCTGATGGTCGAGGTCGATCGTCGTCACGATCGCCACGTCGGCGTCGATCAGGTTGACCGCATCGAGACGGCCGCCGAGACCGACTTCGAGCAGGACGACATCGAGCGCGCTGTGCGCGAAGATCCACAACGCCGCCAGCGTGCCGTATTCGAAATAGGTCAGCGCGATGTCGCCGCGTGCCGACTCGATGCGCGCGAACGCGTCGACCAGCGACGCGTCGCTCGCATCGAGCCCGAGCACGCGCACGCGCTCGTTGTAGCGCAGCAGATGCGGCGAGGTGTATGCGCCGACCCGCCGCCCGGAAGCGGCGAGCACCGCTTCGAGGAAGGCGACGGTGGATCCCTTGCCGTTGGTGCCGCCGATCGTGACGACGACCGGCGCCGGCGTTGGCGCGCCGAGCCGCTGCCAGACCGCACGCACGCGATCGAGGCCGAGTTCGATCGCGCGCGGATGGACGCGCTGCTGATAGTCGAGCCAGTCCTCCAGCGTGACCGGCACGAGGCCCGGATCGAGTGACATAGGTCCGCTCAGCGCATCAGGATTCGGTTCGGCTTCAAGGGCAGCTTGCCGCGCCAGTACTGGATCAGTACGAAGCCGAAGGCCATCCCGCCCAGATGCGCGAAATGCGCGACGCCGGCCTGCGTGCCGGTGACGCCGAGGAACAGTTCGAGGCCGCCGTAGAGGATCACGAACAGCCACGCCGGCATCGGGATCGGCAACAGCAAGGCGATCACGCGCGCGTTCGGATACATCATGCCGAACGCGAGCAGCAGCCCCATCACGCCGCCCGACGCGCCCAGCGTCGCGTAGAAGCCGCCGGTGAAGAAATGCATGACGAACAGCTGCGCGACGGCAGCGCCGATCACGCAGACGAGATAGTAGATCGCGAACGGCCGCGCACCGAACAGGCGTTCGATCGGGCCGCCGAACATCCACAGCGCCAGCATATTGAAGACGATGTGGGTGATGCTGTTCGGATCGTGCAGGAACCCGTACGTCACGACCTGCCAGACCTCGAAGCCGACCGTGATCGAGTCCCCGTTAGGCAGCAGCGCCTGCTGGTGCGCGCCCCAGGGCCACAATTCGAGCGGCGCCTCGAACGGCTCGCCGAGCCACAGCTGCAGGAGATACATGGCGACATTGGCGAGCAGCAGCGCACGTGTCACCGGCGGAAGATCGATGGGCATGAAGCTCCTGCGAGGCGGTCGCCGAACCTGCAACGGTTCGGCACGAAGCGCGCAGGATGCGGTGAGCGGCCGCGAGATTCAATACACCAGGTGCCCAATCTCCGGCCTCAGGGCGCGGGCGCCGTCTCGAAACCGTCGACGAAGATGCGGTCGATCACGGTGACCGTACCGCGCATGCCGCCGCTGAGGTCACCGTGCGCGTCGCAGTAGTAGCCGAACGTGCCGAGTTGCCTGAATTGGACGTCCGCGCGCCACGCCGCGGCATTCGGCGCGCTATTCGTCGTGCAGTTCACCGAGCAGATGAACCGGTTGTTGTCCGCATGCACGTTGTGCACGCCGCCGGCATTCTGGAAGGCTATCGTGTCGCCCTGGTGGATCGTGATCGTCGCCGGGGTGAACGTGAGGCCGGGATTGGCCGTCACGACGTAAATCGCTGCGCGCGTTCCGCCGCAGCAGGCGATCGCGATGGCAGCGACCGCCGCGCGCGACAGGCGTGTGCCGCGACGACGCGCGGACATCACCCCATGAACCCGAGGTCGGCGCTGCCGAAGCGGCCGAGATTCGGGAAGATATCGGCGATGCCGCTTCCGTCGACGCCGAACCAGCGCGCCAGCGTCGCCGCGTACTGGTCGACCGCCAGCGTCGGGATGATCTGGCCGTAACCGGTATCGTCGGGATTGCTGGTCGGGTTGCCGTCGTCATAGCGCGCCAGCGACGGCATCGTGCCGTAGAAGCGCTGCCCGCTGACGCCGCCGCCGACGACGACGTGATGGCCACCCCAGCCGTGATCGGTGCCGCTGCTGTTGACCGCCAGCGAACGACCGAAATCCGACGCCGTGAACGCGGTCACCGAATCGGCGATGCCGAGCTGCACGGTGGCGTCGTAGAACGCCTTCAGCGACTGAGACAGCTGGGTCAGGTTGTCCTGCTGGTTCGAGGACTGGTCGGTGTGCGTGTCGTAGTTTCCGGCAGAAACGAAGAAGACCTGCCGACTCATGCCGAGCGCGCCGCGCGCGCCGATCAGCCGCGCGACCATCTGCAGCTGATTGCCGAGATCGGTATCCTGGAACGGCGTCGTCCACGTCGGCGGATCGCCGAGTGCCGCATCGATGATCCGGTAGTTGGCAATCGAACGCGTCGCTGCATCGGCGAATGCGCGCTCGAGCACGTGTGCCTGCGTGCCCGCTTCGATCAACGCGTTGTATGCGGCTGTATTGGCGGCCATGTTCGCAGCGCCCCAGTCCGAGCAGCTGTTGCTGATCCAGCACTCGTCGCCGTCGTCCTGATAGCTCATGCGGGTCACGCCCGACGAACTCATGGCGTACGGATTGACGATCGCGCCGCGCTGGAACAGGTTGCTGCCGCCGAGCGTGACGCTCATCGGAATCTGTCCCGCGTTCGCCGTGTGGAGCAGATCTGCGATGCGTCCGCCCCACCCGTTCGCGTTCGCATCGTCGGGCCGCGAGGTCTGCCACTGGCTGGTCTGGTCGTCATGCGAGAACAGCTGCGGCGGTGTCGGTACGCCGCCGTTCTGATATTGCGACTGCGTGATCGGATAGAGCAGGCTGCCGACGTTGGCGACGACCGCCGCTTTGCCGGCGTTGAACAGGCCGGCCACTTCCGTCATCGCCGGATGCACGCCGTAATTGGCCGGCCCACCGCCGGCGGCCGGCGTCAGCGCGGCCAGACCTGACGCCGGCAGCGCGAGACCGCCGCGGGAGGATTCGTAGTCGGTCCGCGCCTGCCCGCTGACCGGCACGATCGTGTTGAAGCTGTCGTTGCCGCCGTAGAGGAAAACGCAGACCAGCGCCTTGTAGTCGGAGAATGCGTAGCGGCGCGCATTCGCCGCCGCGGCCACGAGGCGCAGGTTGCCGAGGGCGGAATACAGGCTCGCGCCGCCGAGCGCGGCGCAGACGCTCTTGCGCAGGAAGTCGCGGCGGTTCACATGCATGGCGGCAGCCTCATTTCTGGATCGAATATTCGGGCGAATTCATGATCAGGTACAGCGCATGCTGCACGCGGACGCGGCCGAGATCAGCGCCGTAGTCGCTCGCATCGAGCGCATTCAGGCGCGTGATCAGAACGTCGCGCATGAACGGCGACATCTGGCCGCTCATCAGCAGGTCGTTGTAGGCGTCGACGAGCGCCGCGGGGTCGCTCGCGGCCAGTGCCGCATCGCGCGCTTCGTTCATCTGCAGCGTGGCCGGATCGTCGCTTCCCCAGCAGGCATCGCTGCCGGTGTAGTCGCAGAATATCTGGTGGAACAGATCGTTCGGCGTCGCCACGATCATCGTGTCGCTGAGGATCTGGAACTCCGGACTGCGCAAACCGAGATCCTGCACTTCGCCCGGCTGCTGGAAGTCCGGCTTGAAGAAATTGAACACCGTCGGCGAACGCAGCGGCGCTTGTCCGTAGAGATTTTCGATCGACGGATACGTACGAAGATTGGCGACACGCCCGCCGGACGAACGCCCGGCCAGTGCGCGCCACAGATGCGTTGCCTTCAGCAACGGCTCGCGCAGCTTGCCGAACGTATCCGGGCGCTGCCATTGCCCGTAGCGCGCCTCGCTGTCGAGCAGGATCGCGCGTACGACCGCCTGCAGGTTGCCGCGCACGTGCTGCGCGCTGCCGTCGTCGTTGAAGACCTGCGCGACGCGCTGCACGTATTGCGGCGTCGGATTGCTGGTGACCAGGCGCTGGATCAGCCGCGTCGCGATGAACGGGCCGACGTTCGGATGATGGAAGATGTTGTCGAGCGCAGCCGTCAGTTCGGCCTGCGCGTCCCCGCCCGCGTGCAGCACGCCGCCGCCGAGCGCGACGCCGGGATAGGTCAACAGCAGCTTGTCGGAGGTGTCGTCATGCCAGTAGTCGACCGCCTGCATCGGCAGTCGCCACTGCGCATCGTCGGAATTGCTCGGTCCACAATAGAAGAACTGGTCCGGGTTGTCCGGGTTGCTGCAGCACAGCGGCACGCCTTCCTGATAGTCGACGCTGCAGCCGGCGCCGTTCCAGTCCCATCCGGTGAACACAGCGGCGAATCCGCGCACCGTGGTCTGATCGTAGGTCGGTATCGGCTGGCCGCCCGACTGCTGCGGGGTGCCGTCGGCATTCAGCTGCACCAGACCGACCGAGAACAGCTGCATGATTTCGCGCGCGTAGTTCTCGTCCGGATGCACGTTCTCGCTCGCATCAGCCTTCCGGTTCTGGATCGAACTTAGAAAGATGCCCATCGCAGGATGCTTGGTGACGTCTTCGAGCAGGACGCGATAGTTCGAGAACGCATCGGCAGCCAGCAGATCGTAGAAACTCGCCAGACCCCACGGCTGATAGGCCAGGGTTCCGTTGCTGTTGGACACGACGAAGATTTCGCTCAATGCGAAGGCGACGCGCTGACGCAGCTGATCGGTCGGTGCATTGTCGGGGTAGCCGCTTCGGCTCGGATCGGGTGTTCCGGCCGAGTTGATGCTCCAGCTTTCCAGACGCGTGTCGTCGCTGATGTATTCGCCGGGATCCTGCGCGAGGACCCAGTCCAGATACTGCGTCTGCGTCGCCGGCGACGCGGCGAACTGCTCGTTCAACCAGCCCTGATAGCCGATCAGGCGCAGATGCGCGATGTCGTCCGGCGTGGCGCCGAACGTCGCCTGTGCGAGAAAACGCGCCGCGTCGGCATCGCGCGTGATCGCGCCGGCGATGCCGTCGAAACCGTCGTGGAAGCCCGCATCGGGCCAATGGCTGAGCGCCTGCGCGTGCAGCACGCGCAAGGGCAAGCCCATCAGCAGCGCAGCAGCAGCAGCCGCGTAGCGCGGAAAACGACGCACTCTCGCCCAGATCATCAAGCCTCCCCGCATCGGACGACGACGTGTCGGATGCGGGGCGGACTCTAGCGTGATCGTTCGGCGCAGGCCATGACGCAAGCCGCAGTTGGCATCAACCCGCCTTGCCGGTCTTCCCTCGCCGCGCAGCCGGCGCCTTCTTTCGCGGCGGCGGCCCCCACAGCAGATCGTCCAGATTGCGTTCCCAGCCGTGCTGGGCGAGATCGACGCGCGCGTTGCGCACCAGTACGCCTTCGCCGGCCAGGCGGCGCACCTGTTCGCGGAAACCGCGGCTGCCGGGTGCGAACGCACTGCGTCCGTCGGAGCGCAGTACGCGATGCCAGGGCAGTTCCAGTTCGGCCGGCGCTTCGCCGAGCACGCGGCCGACCAGCCGCGCGCGGCCCGGCAGGCCGGCGCGCGTGGCGATTTCTCCGTAGCTGCTGACGCGCCCGGCCGGTATCGAGGCGATCACGCGGCGGATGGCCGCATGCTGGCCAGCGCTGTCGGGATTGACTGACTTCATCGGCCCCGCACGCTAGCATAGGCGCCAGTCCAGAACGAAGGAACGCCGTGCAGAGTTTCGAACAGATTCGCTCCCACGTCGGCGCGCAACATGCGCTGCGGACGAACGATCCGTACCTGATCAGCTTCGATCTGACCCTCGACGACGGCCGCCACCAGGGCCTGTACCTCGCCGAGATGGACGACGAGGACGGGACGAAGTACCTGCGCGTGTCGACGCCGATCGGTCCGTACACCGGCATGGACGGGCTGCGCTGCCTGCGCTTCAACTGGGAACAGCGCACCGGCTACCTCGCGGTCAGCGATCTCGACGGCTCGCCGTATCTGCAGCTGTGCGAGAACCGTCCCTACGGCCTGCTCACCGACGCCGAGATCGATCGCTTGATCAAGGAACTGGGCAGCCTCGGCGACCGCATGGAGCAGGCGATTTCCAGCGGCGGCGATTCGTTCTAGCGTTCGACTCCGGCGCCGGCGCGCGCCGGCCACGACGGATTCGGACCGCACGCGGAGCATGCGATGTTGTTCGGCACGATCCTGTTCTGGCTGCCCGCCGTCGCGTCGGCCGTCTCGATGATCCTGCTCGAAGGCGGCATCGCTGCGCAGCCGAGAATCGTTCCGTCGTGGTTCGCGGCGGCCTTGCTGGCGCAGTTCTTCTGCCCCGTCTACTCGGCCGGCTGGATCGCCGGCATCGTGCTGCAGACCATGCTCGCGCTGTACCTGACGGCGCGCATGAAACTCGAGCGCTGACGCCGGCCGCTCAGTTCGCCCAACCGAGCGAGCGTGCGGCGCGGAACATCAGCCAGGCCAGGCCCCCGGTGATCGGCAGCGTCAGGATCCACGCCCACACCATGCGTTCGACGATCGTCCAGCGGATCGCGTTGGCGCGCTTGGCGACGCCGACGCCGAGAATGGCGGCCGAGATGTTGTGCGTCGTCGACACCGGAATGCCGAAGTGCGAGGCGGTCAGGATGATGCTCGCCGACGCCGTCTCGGCCGCGAAGCCGTTGATCGGATGCAGCTTGACCATCTTGTGGCCGAGCGTCTTGATGATGCGCCAGCCGCCGACCGCCGTGCCGGCGGCCATGACGAGCGCGCAGACGACCTTGATCCAGGTCGCGATCTCGAACTGCTTGCCCGCATCCTCGTCGATGCGCAGGAAATGCAGCCAGGCCGGCACATGATCGAATGTTCCGGACGCGGTCGCGCCAGCGAGCGCCAGCGCGATGATGCCCATCGTCTTCTGCGCATCGTTGAGGCCGTGCGAAAGACCCATCGCGCTCGCCGAAACCAGCTGCGCCTTGCCGAAGAAGGAATTGGCGAAACGCGTGCGGCCGAGTTTCTGCAGCGGCCCGCGCGTGCTGCCGAGGAACTCCATCAGCGAAAACAGCAGCCCCATCAGCAGCAGCCCGAGGATGAAGCCGGCGACCGGCGACGTGACCATCGGGAGCACGACCTTCGGCAGCACCCCCTTCTCGCCCCACCAGTGCGCGCCGCCCTGCGACCAGATGATCGCGGCCCAGTTGTCGCTCGCGGCAGCGAGCGCAGCGCCGCACAGGCCGCCGACGAGCGCATGCGAGGAACTCGACGGCAGGCCCCACCACCACGTGATCAGGTTCCAGATCACGCCGGCCAGCAGCGCGCAGATCAGCATGACCGGCGTCACCGCGACGACGTTCGTGTCGATCAGGCCGGAGGCGATCGTCTTCGCCACCGCGGTGCCGGCGAGCGCGCCGACGAGGTTCGTGCCTGCCGCGAGCAGGACGGCCTGGCCAGGACTCAGCACCTTGGTCGCGACGACCGTCGCGATCGAATTGGCGGTGTCGTGGAAGCCGTTGATGTATTCGAACGCGAGCGCGATCACGACGACCAGCAGGACGAGGGCGAGTTCCATCGAAGAGTGTCCTTCTCGCTGAGCGGCGTCAGGAATTCTTCAGAACGATCTGGTACACCACGTTGCCGGCGTCGCGGCAGCGGTCGATCGCCTTTTCGAGGAGTTCGAACAAGTCCTTCAGCAGGAGGATGCGGATCGGTTCGTGGCGGCCGCTGTAGAGATCGCGATACAGGTCGAGCAGCAGCCGGTCCGCCTCGTTCTCGATCGACTGCAGGCGATCGTTGAGCGACTTCATCGCCTCGAGGTTCATGCCCTTGCGCAGCTGCGCGACCATCTGCGCGATGACCTCGCCGGCTTTCTCCAGCAACGCCGCGCGTGCGGTGAAGTCGATGTCGCCGAGCCGGTCGGCCGCCAGCGCGTAGCGCTCGGCGAACTTCGAGATCGACTTGGTGATCTTGTTCAGGGCGGCCGACAAGGCTTCGATGTCCTCGCGGTCGAGCGCGGTCACGAAGGTGTTGACCAGTTCCTGGCTGATCTGCGCGGAGAGGTCTTTCTCTCGCTTGCGCGCCAGCATGAACTCGTCCAGCGACGGCGACTGCGGGCGCGCCTGGAACATGCGCACGAGGGCCGCGGCGGAGTCGCGCGCCGCATCCGCGCTGGCTTCGAGCAGTCCGTAGAACTTGTCGCCTTTGCCGAAAATCGTCTGCAGCGAGAACATGGGCGCGCCTTCCTGTGACGGGGCGGCCCTAAGGCCGCCGTAGTTGCGCGCGAGGCGCAGCGGAATGTGACGGTTATGTTACCGCAGCATCGGCGGCGAGCGCTTCCCCCGCGGCGCGTCCATGGCGCCGCCTGCCACTTGCTACACTCCATGCTGGACCCTCGGGGGTAACCGGTCCCGGATGCTGATCGAATTCGTTCTCGTCGTCTTGCTGGCGCTGCTCAACGGCTTCTTCGCGCTCAGCGAAATGGCGCTCATGACGGCGCGCCAGAGCCGCCTCAAACAGCTCGCGCGCGAAAGCCGCCGCGCCCAGCTCGCCCTCGCACTGGTACAGCAGCCGGAGCGTTTCCTCGCGACCGTACAGGTGTTCATCACCTTGCTGCAGATCAGTGCGGGCGCAGCGCTCGGCGCCGATATCGGCGATCGCATCGGCGCGGCGTTCGACGCCTTGAACATTCCCTGGCTGGCGCACTACAGCGTCGCGATCGGCGTTTCGCTGAGCGTGGCCGGCATCACGTTCCTCAACATGCTGCTCGGCGAGCTCGCTCCCAAGCGCATCGCACTGGTCGATCCGGAGAAGTTCGCGATCGCCGTCGCCGTGCCGATGCGCTTCATGACCTGGCTGGCGACGCCGTTCGCGTTCGTGCTGATCGCGTTGACGCGCCTGCTGCTGCGCCTGCTGCGCCTGGACAAGGCCAGCCGCGAGCATGTCAGCGAAGAGGAGATCCGCCTGCTCGTCGCCGAAGGCGCCGACCAGGGCGTCATCGATTCGGACGAGCGCAACATGGTCAATCGCGTGCTGCGCCTGGGCGACCGCACCGTCGACAGCGTGATGACGCCGCGCATCCGCATCGCCTGGCTCGACGCTGCCGCATCGACCGACGACAACCTCGCGACGATGCGCGAGACGCCCTACTCGCGCTACCCGGTCTACCGCGGCGGCGAACAGGAAATCCTCGGCGTGCTCGAAGTCAAGCGCGTGATCGGCCGCATCGCGCGCGGTGCGCAGGCCGACCTCTTCGCGACGCTCGGCAAGCCGCTCTACGTGCCGGCGACCGCGCGTGCGCTCGACCTGCTGGAGGAATTCCGCGACGCGGAAACGCCGTTGGCGCTGGTCGTGGACGAATACGGCGACATCGAAGGGCTAGTGACGTTGAACGACCTGCTGTCTGCGGTCGTCGGACGCACCGCGACGCCACTGGCCGAGACGCGCAGCCATCCGATCGTACAGCGCGACGACGGCAGCTGGCTGGTCGACGGCAGCGTCGGCATCGACGACCTGCGCGAGCTGCTCGGCCTGACCGAGCTTCCGAACGAGGAAGAGCACGATTTCCGCACGGCCGCCGGCATGGTGATGGCGCAGTTCGGCCGCATTCCGCAGCCGGGCGAGCACTTCAGCTGGGGCGGATTCCGCTTCGAGGTCGTCGACCTCGACGGCACGCGCATCGACAAGCTGCTGATCGGCAGGACCGACGCGGCGAAGACGGACGCCTGAAAGGTCCTCCTCCGCACGCACATCCGCGCTACGGACCAGCTAGGCGCCGTCCTTGGGAACCAACCCCGCCATCCGCTGCGCGTCGCTGAGGATGCCGTGCAGGATGCGCAGCTCGCGCCGATCCGGCTGGGCACGCAGGAACAGGCGGTGCAGGCGCTGCAGGATCGTGCGCGGCGAGCGTCCCTTGTGGAATTCGATATCGTCCAGCGCCTGCGCCAGGTGCACGAAGAAGTGCTCCATCTCCGCGCTGCTCGCCGGCGGATCGGTGCGCTGCGGCAAGGCCTGCTGCGCAGTGGCCGCGAGCCACGCCGTGCGCACCTCGTAGGCGACGACCTGCACCGCCTGCGCCAGGTTCAGCGACGAATACGTGGGATCGCTCGGAATCGTGATCGCCGCATGGCAGTGCTTGATCTCGTCGTTGTCCAGGCCGACGCGCTCGTTGCCGAACAGCAGCGCGACCTCGTGGCCGGCCGCAGCCGCAGCGAGAACGCGCTGCGCGGCTTCGCGCGGATCGAGCTCTTCGAGCACGACGCCGCGACGGCGTGCAGTCGCGCCGAGCACGAGGCGGCAGTCGGCGATCGCCGGCGAGAGGTCGCCAGCGACCACGGCCGCGTCCAGCACGTCGTCGGCACCGGCCGCGAGCGCGCTCGCCTCCGCATGCGGAAACGCCTGCGGCGCGACGAGGACGAGGCGCCGCAAGCCCATCGTGCGGATCGCGCGCGCGGCAGCTCCGATGTTGCCGGGGTGCGAGGTACGCGCCAGTACGAAGCGGATGCGCTCGAGCGCGGAACCGGGCGCTGGTTCGATCATGGATTCCAACAGTTGTGCGGATTTGCCGCGATGGTAACGCGACTGCGCGTTTGGTGAGCCTGCCGCTATCTGCTACCCTGCGCGCCGCTCGCGCGTTCGTGCGCGGTGCTTCGTTCTTTCCCAGCGGAATCCGTATGCCCAGACCCGCCGTCAATGTGGCGGTGCGCGCCGCGCGCGCCGCCGGTCAGATCATCCTGCGCTACATGAATCGACTGGACAGCCTCGATGTCGTCGAGAAGCAGCGCCACGACTACGTGTCCGAAGTCGATCGGCTCGCGGAGGCGGAGATCCTGCGCGAGCTCAAGCGCGCCTTCCCGCGCGACGCGTTTCTCGGCGAGGAGTCCGGCGCATCGGGCGATTCGCGCAACGTCTGGGTCATCGATCCGCTCGACGGTACGCACAACTATCTGCGCGGCTTTCCGCATTTCTCGGTGTCGATCGGCCTGCTCGAGAACGGCGAGCCGACGCTCGGCGTCGTCTACGACCCGCTGCGCGACGAGCTGTTCACGGCCGACAAGGGCAATGGCGCCTATCTCAACGATCGCCGCATCCGCGTCGGCCGGCGCGATGGCATCGGCGGCGCCCTGCTCGCGACCGGCTTCCCGTACCGGCAGCGCCGGCACCTGGAAGCGCAGCTCGGCATGACGCGTGCCCTGCTCGCCGAAGCCGAGGACATCCGCCGCACCGGATCGGCCGCGCTCGACCTCGCCTACGTCGCCACCGGCCGTTTCGACGGTTTCTGGGAGATCGGCCTCAAACCCTGGGACATGGCCGCCGGCTGTGTGCTCGTGCGCGAAGCCGGCGGACGCTACTGCGACTTCGTCGGCCGCGACGGCATGCCCGAGAGCGGCCACCTGATTGCAGGCAATGTCAGTATCGCTGCCGCTATCGTGAAGACGATCGCGCCCGAGATCGCCTCGCCGCTGACGCTTTGAGCGGTTGCCGCGGACTGCAACATTGCGACTGAAGCCGCTCCCCGCGAGCGCCACGACGGGGAGCGGCTTTGTCGCGCTCAAAAGCGAAGTCATCGACGCCAAAAGCTCGTCCCTCCTGCAGGGCGTCATTCCCGCGAAAGCGGGAATCCACTTTGATGTGGCCCAAGCACCATGGATTCCCGCTTTCGCGGGAATGACGTCGCGTTTGCGTGCCGCGTTCGACCTGCACGAGCGCAGAAGGGCAACGACTCCGTAGGCAGTCCTTCAATTCGATCCAACAATGACCTAGTCGCGGTCAAGCGCGATGTCATCGACGCCAAAGCTCATCGCCGCCTGCGCGGCGTCATTCCCGCGAAAGCGGGAATCCAATTTGATGTGGCCCAAGCGCCATGGATTCCCGCGATCGCGGGAAAGACCATCGCCTGCCCCACAAAGAAAAAGCCCGGCTTGCGCCGGGCTTTTTCGTCATCGGTACTGCGAACCCCGATTACTGCGGGTTCTCGACCTTCAGCTCGGTGCGGCGGTTGCGCGCACGGCCTTCCTTGGTCGCATTCGTGTCGATCGGCTGCGTCTCGCCGAAGCCCTTGATCGCGGTGATGCGGCTCGCGTCGACGCCGTGCGCGGTCAGGTAGTCGGCAACGATCTGCGCGCGACGCTCGGACAGCTTCTGGTTGTACGCGTCGGTACCGACCGAGTCGGTGTGACCGTCGAGTTCCACCTTGATCGCCGGGTAGCGGTTCAGAGCGTCGATCGCCTGATCGAGGATCGCGATCGAGTCAGCCGTCGGGACCTGCAGGGTCGGCTCGATCTTGTGCTCGCCAACCTTCGGGCGGTCGAACTTGAAGTTCACGCCGCGCAGGTCGATGACGACCTTCTGCGGGCAGCCGTCCGGACCCACGACGGTGCCGGCAGCCGTATCCGGGCAGCGGTCGTCGCAGTTGTTGACGCCGTCATGGTCGTCGTCGAGCGAATGGCAATCCGGAGCCGGCGGCGGTGCGACCGGCGGAGCCGACGGCGCCGGCGGAGCAGCGTGGCCGCCGAAGCTGTAGGTCAGGCCGACGCTGACGATGCCGTCGGTGAAGCCGCTCTTGCGCTTGACGGCGTAGCCGAGCGCTTCAGCGATGTTGTTCTCGGTGTTGTTGTCGTGGTCGTAGCGGGCGGCGATTTCACCGCGCAGCGCAACGCGATCGGACAGGTTGTACTGGATACCGCCGCCGACGGTGGCCATCGGATCCCAGCCGCCGTCCTCGGAGAAGCCAGCGCCCTTCAGCAGGGTGCCCGAGTAGGCCTTGTGACGCAGCGCGCCGACGCCGGCGAGGACGTACGGACGCCACTGCGAACCTTCGTCGCCGAAGAACCAGCGACCAGTCACGCCGAGACCGACGCTTTCCCACTGGTGGCCGCTGCGGAACGAGTTGTCGTCGAAGTCAGCGTTGTTGGTCGTGTATTCGAAGTCGACGGCGAGGTGCGGGTTGACCCACACGCCAACGCCGATACCGCCCCACACGGAGGTGTCGGTATGACGGTCGCTGTCGGAGATGTCCGCGCCAATGCGCGGAGCGATGTACCAGTTGCCGGAATCCTGCGCGTGCACTGCGGCGCTGCCGCCGACGAGCGCCAGGGCGATGAGCGCACTTAGGGCATTACGTTTCATTCAGAGTCTCCTCTCTCGTTTTGGTATTCGTACGCGTCCGCCCAACCCCTCGCAGGACGCAACACTCTTCCTATTCTACGTCAAAATGACGCGGAGGAAACGTGTACTTAACACATTACCACGGGTTCAGGGCTGCGGCGGAAGTTTAGCGGCAGGATCCCGCCGCAGCCAGTCTTTTGTGAAGATGCCGTTAAGTTTGGAGTCAGTCAGAGCGCGAACCAGTCCACAAACTGGTGAATTGGGAGTGCATCCAGTCGTGCCGGGTCGCGACTGGCGGCCAGGATCGCCTCGACGCGCTTGGCGGGCAGATGCTCCGACAGCGCCGCCTCGAATTTCTTCAGCAGGACCGGGATACCCTCGGCGCGGCGCTTGCGATGACCGATCGGAAAATCGATCGACACCTTGTCGGTGGAGCTGCCGTCCTTGAAGAAGACCTGCAGCGAATTGCCGATATAGCGCTTGTCGGGATCGAAGTAATCCTTCGTGAATTGCGGGTTCTCGCGCACTTCCATTTTGTTGCGCAGCGCATCAATCCGCGGATCGGCAGCGACATCGTCGGCGTAATCGGCTGCGGTCAGGCTGCCGAAGATCAGCGGCACGGCGACCATATACTGGATGCAGTGGTCGCGGTCGGCGTAATTGGCCAAGGGACCGGTCTTGTCGATGATGCGCACGCCCGCTTCCTGCGTCTCGATCACGATGCGGTCGATCTGGTCGAGCTTGCCGGCGACCTGCGGATGCAGCGTCATCGCGCACTCCACGGCGGTCTGCGCGTGGAACTCGGCCGGATAACTGATCTTGAAGAGAACGTTCTCCATGACGTAGCTGCCGAACGGGCGCTCGAACTCGAACGGCTTGCCCTTGAACGCGACGTCGTAGAAGCCCCAGGTCTTGGCCGACAGCGCGGACGGATAGCCGACGCAGCCCTTCACCGCATTCAACGCATGCGTGACCGCGCGACGGCAGGCGTCGCCGGCGGCCCAGCTCTTGCGCGGCCCGGTGTTCGGCGCGTGGCGATAGGTGCGCAGCACGCCGTTGTCGATCCAGCTGTGCGAGACGGCGTTGATGATTTCTTCCTTGCCGCCGCCCAGCATCTGCGTGGCCACGGCCGTCGAAGCCAGGCGCACCAGGATCACGTGGTCCATGCCAACGCGGTTGAACGAATTCTTCAGCGCGTAGCAGCCCTGGATCTCGTGCGCCTTGATCGCGTGGCCGAGCACGTCGCGCACGGTCAGCGGCTTGCCGCCTTCGCGCACGGCCTTGCGCGAGAGATAGTCGGCAACGGCGAGGATCGCGCCGAGGTTGTCCGAAGGATGGCCCCACTCCGCGGCAAGCCAGGTGTCGTTGAAGTCGAGCCAGCGCACCTGCACGCCGATGTTGTAGGCGGCCTGCACGGGGTCCAGCTCCCAGCTCGTGCCCGGCACGCGCGCGCCGCCCGGCAGCACCGCACCCGGCACCAGCGGTCCGAGGTGCTTCACGCACTCGGGAAACTTCATCGCCAGCATCGCGCAGGCGAGCGAGTCGAGCAGCATGTAGCGCGCGGTGTCGAACGCCTCGGTCGAGTCGATCCGGTAGTCGGCGACGTAGTTGGCGATGTCGACCATAGGCTGGTCGGGATCCGGCCGCACGGCCGAGCGGATATCGTGTTGGGACATGGGCATTCCGTATCGGTAGGAAAGTTTCGGCGGACGATGCACGGATCGCAGCGCGCGCGGGGCGCGCATTGTGCCAGAGCGAAACCGGGACCGCCGCAGCCGCGCGAGGCCGTCTCAGCCCTTGCGCACGGTCTTGCCGCGCGCAGCCGGCGTGCGCTGCCACGGCGGATGCGTGCCGAAGCGCTCGATCAGGAATTCGACGAACGCATGTACGCGCAGCGGCGCCAGGCGGCGCTGCGGCATCACCGCGTAGATGCCGGAAGCGGCGATGCGCCAGCGCGGCAGTACCTGCACGAGCCGACCGGCACGGAGGTCCTCGTGCACGTGCCAGGTGCTGTGCAGTGCGATGCCGAGGCCTGCGACGGCCGCGTCGCGCAGCACTTCGCCGAAATTCGACTCGAAGCGGCCGCCGACGCGCACGGCGGCCTCGCGGCCGCCGGCGTCGCTCATGCGCCACAGATCCTGCCGGCCCTGGCTGCCGACGAGGACGACGCATTCGTGCGCGGCCAAGTCCTCCGGCGTCGAAGGCACGCCGTGGCGGTCGAGATAGGCCGGCGCCGCGCAGAGCACGCGATCGTTCACGGCGATCTTGCGCGCGACGAGGTTGGAATCGACCAGCGATCCGATGCGGATCGCGAGGTCGTAGCCGGCGCTGACGAGGTCCTGCATCTGGTCGCTGAGATCGACGCTGATGCGCACGCGCGGATAGCGCGCGAGGAATTCCGGCAGCAGCGGCGAGAGGTATTGGCGGCCGAACGAGGCCGACACGGTCATGCGCAACGTGCCCGACACTTCGCCGCCGCTCTGGCGCACGTCGGTCGTCAACGCTTCCAGGTCCTCGACCAGCGTGCGGCCGCGCTCGGCCAGGGCCGCGCCTTCCGGCGTCGCATGCAGGCGCCGCGTGGTCCGGTGCAGCAGGCGCACGCCGAGTTCGCGCTCCAGGCGCTTGAGCCGCTGGCTGGCGACGGCGACCGAAATATCGAGACTGCGCGCAGCGGCGCTGATCGAGCCCTGGTCGAGCACGCGCAGGAACAACACGAGGTCGCCGATGCGATCCATTATTATCAACGTAATCGATAAACTGATTCGCGATACTGACCGTTTTTCATGAAGATGCAAGCACCTATGCTGGCATGGTCTTTTTCGATGCCGGCCATCCCATGACCACCTCCGCCGTAAATTCCCCGCGCTTTCCGCCCGGTCTGTACGCGCTGACCGCCGGCGCCTTCGGCATCGGCACGACCGAGTTCGTGATCATGGGTCTGCTGCTGCAGGTCGCCGCCGACCTGCACGTCTCCATCGCCGCCGCCGGCCTGCTGATTTCGGGCTACGCGCTCGGCGTCTTCGTCGGTGCGCCCCTGCTGACCGTCGCGACCAGCCGGATGCCGCGCAAGCGCGTGCTGGTCGGCCTGATGGCGATCTTCACGATCGGCAACCTCGCCTGCGCGCTGGCGCCGAACTACGCCGTGCTGATGGGCGCCCGGGTGATCACCTCGCTCGCACACGGCACGTTCTTCGGCGTCGGTTCGATCGTGGCGACTGGCCTCGTCGCCGCGGACCGCAAGGCATCGGCGATCTCGATCATGTTCACCGGTCTCACCGTGGCGACGCTGCTCGGCGTGCCGGCCGGCGCGTGGCTCGGCCTGCACTTCGGCTGGCGCGCGACGTTCTGGGCGGTCACCGCGATCGGCCTGGTCGCGATGGTCGTGATCGCGGCGCTGGTGCCGGCCGACCGCGAAGGCCACGCGCCGATCGCGTTGCGCGAGGAGCTCAAGGTCGTGCAGCGGCCGCAGGTGCTGCTCGGCCTCCTGATGACCGTATTCGGCTTCGCCGGGGTGTTCGCGGTGTTCACCTACATCCAGCCGATCCTGACCCGCCTGACCGGTTTCGCCGACAGCGCGGTGTCGCCGATCCTGCTGGTCTTCGGCGTCGGCCTGATCGCCGGCAACCTGATCGGCGGCCGTCTTGCCGATCGCAAACTGATGCCTGCCCTGCTCGCGACGCTGATCGCGCTCGCGGCCGTGCTCGGTCTGATGACGTTCGCGCTGCACGACAAGATCGCTGCGGTCGTCTTCGTCGGCCTGCTCGGCATCGCCGCGTTCGCGACGGTGCCGCCGCTGCAGCTGTGGGTGCTGCACAAGGCCGACGGCGCCGGCCAGAGTCTCGCGTCCAGCCTCAACATCGGCGCGTTCAATCTCGGCAACGCGCTCGGCGCGTGGCTCGGCGGCGTGGTCATCGAACGCGGCCCCGGCCTCGGCGCGGTCAGCTGGGTCGCGGCGCTGGTGACGCTGTGCGGACTCGGCATCGCGCTGTGGAGCGCGCGCCTGGATCGCACGCCGCGCACAGCTGCGCTCGAAACGGCAGCGTGCGCGACGGAAGGGGCATAGACCCTCGATCTTCCGACACGTGCCACGCATTCGTAGCAACATGTCTTGCGCAGTCGCATTCATCCACTTTTCCACCTCTAGCAGGAACCTTCCGTCATGAGCACTCCCCTCTCCGGCCAGACGGCCATCATCAGCGGTTCCACCGCCGGTATCGGCTACGCGATCGCCGAAGAACTCGCCCGCAACGGCGCCGCCGTCGTGGTCAGCGGACGCACGCAGGCGCGTGTCGACGCTGCCGTCGCTGCGCTGTCCAAGGCCGTGCCGGGCGCCTCGCTGCGCGGCGTCGCCGCCGACCTGTCGACGGCCGAAGGCGCCGCCGCGCTGATCGCGCAGGTGCCGCAGGCCGACATCCTGATCAACAACGTCGGCATCTTCGAGCCTCGCGCGTTCGCCGAGATCGCCGACGCCGACTGGCAGCGCCTGTTCGATGCGAACGTGATGAGCGGCGTGCGCCTGTCGCGGCACTACCTGCCCGGCATGCTCGAGCGCAACCGCGGTCGCATCGTGTTCATTTCGAGCGAATCGGCGCTGCAGATTCCGGCCGAGATGATTCACTACGGCATGACCAAGTCCGCGCAGATCGCGATCGCCAGCGGCATGGCGCAGCTGACGCGCGGCAGTGCCGTCACGGTGAACTCGGTGCTGGTCGGACCGACGCGATCGGAGGGCGTGGGCACGTTCGTCGAGCAGTTGGCCGAGCAGGAAGGCATCAGCGCCGCCGACTTCGAGAAGAAGTTCTTCGAGACGATCCGTCCGACTTCGCTGCTGCGCCGCTTCATCGAGCCGGTCGAGATCGCACGTTTCGTCGCCTTCGTCGCCAGCCCCGCCGCCTCCGCGATCAACGGTTCGGCGTTGCGCGCCGAGGGTGGCCTGGTCCTATCTGCGTTCTGATTTCCATTTCCGGAGAGTCGTGTCATGAAAGCCGTTGGACTCACGCGTTACCTGCCGATCGCCGACCCGCAATCGCTGCTCGACGTCGAACTCGCAAAGCCCGAACCCGGCGCGCACGATCTGCTCGTGCGCGTCGAAGCGGTGTCTGTCAATCCCGTCGACACGAAGGTGCGCTCGCCCAAAACGCAAGTCGAAGCGCAGCCGAAGATCCTCGGCTACGACGCCGCCGGCGTCGTCGAAGCGGTCGGATCGTCCGTCACCTTGTTCAAGCCGGGCGATGCGGTCTACTACGCCGGCGACATCACGCGCAGCGGCAGCAATGCGCAGTTCCAGCTCGTCGACGAACGCATCGTCGGGAGGAAGCCGCGCACGCTCGATTTCGCGCAAGCTGCCGCGTTGCCGTTGACCACGATCACCGCGTGGGAGCTGCTGTTCGATCGCATGGGCTACGATGCCGACGGCGCCGATGCCGGCAGCTCGCTGCTGGTCGTCGCCGGTGCCGGCGGTGTCGGCTCGATCGCGATCCAGCTGGCGCGTCGCGCCGGCTTCGTGGTCATCGCGACCGCGTCGCGCCCGGAAACGGTCTCCTGGTGCCGCGCGATGGGCGCGCAGCACGTGATCGATCATCGCCAGCCCTTGGCGCCTCAACTCGCGGCGCTCGGCATCGCCGAGGTCGACGCTATCCTCAACCTCACCGACAGCGCACCTTACTGGCAAGCGATGGGCGAGATCATCGCGCCGCAAGGCCGCATCGGCCTGATCGTCGAACCAACCAGGCCGCTCAACATCGGCGACCCGTTCAAGGCGAAGTGCGTCGGCATCCACTGGGAAATGATGTTCGCGCGCGCGCGCTTCAAAACGGCCGACATGATCGAGCAGCACCGCCTGCTCGACCGCGTCGCCGACCTCGTCGATGCGGGCGAACTGAAGGGAACGCTGACCGAGACGCTGGGCACGATCGACGCTGCGAACCTGCGCGAGGCCCATCGCCGCCTCGAATCCGGCACCACGATCGGCAAACTCGCGCTGGCCGGCTGGTAGCGGCGGCGCTTGGCGTGCGGCGGGGCGGCGTGCAGAATCGCGCCGCCTCCGCTGATCGGCCGCGCCGTGTCCTCGATCCTGCCGACCCTCGACCGCATCCTGCGCCTCAGCGCTTTCGACGGCGATTCCGCGGCCGCGCTGCGCACCGTGCACGCGCACTTCGCGGAGCGCTTCCCGGACTGCTCGCTCGCCCTCGTATTCGTTCGCGGCCTGCCGCCGGGGCAGTGTCGGCTCGCTGGGCTGATCGGGCCGGACGCACGCGAACACGTGCCGAACGTCGATCCGTTCGGCGACCGCTCGACGCTGCCGCTGTTCGACGACGCGCTGACGGCCCGCCTGTTCGCGACCGCCGAGCCACGCACGCTGCGCGTCGCACCGACCGAATTCGCGCTGCCGTTCGAGCAAGCGCTGCTGAGTCCGGCAGCCCTGATCGGCATCCCGCTGGCCAACACCGGCGCGGTCAACCACTGGCTCGTGTTCGGCAGCAGTTTCCATCCGCGTTTCGACCACGTCGATCTCGCCGCGCTGCTGCTCGAGGCCAATCTCGCCACCAGCCTCGTCGTGCGGCCGATCGTCACGCGCGCGCTGCGCGACGAAACCGCGCGGCAACGCGAAGCGATCGAAGGCCTCGCCGACGTGCAGCGCCTCCTGCTGCCGGACAATCCGCGCATCCGCGGCCTCGACTACGCCGTGCACTGGCAGCCCGCGGAAACCGCGGCCGGCGACTACTACGACCTCGTCGACCTCACCCAGTACGCGCCGCCGGATTTCCCGCGCGACCGCTACGACACCTGGGTCATCACGCTGGCCGATGTTTCCGGCCACGGGGCCGCGGCCGCGATGGAAGCCGTGCAGTTCGACGCGATCCTGCGCACGTACCATGGCGACGAAGAGGCCGGCCCGGCCGGCGCGCTGACCTACGCGAACCGCTATTTCTTCTCGCGCCGCCAGCGTCATCACTTCCTGACCGCGTTCGCGCTGCTGTACCGGCCTGATCTCGGCCGCGCCACGTACGTTGCCGCCGGCCATCCGCCGCTGCTGCACAAGCGCGGCGAGGAAGTGACCTTGCGCGGCGCCGGCGAGCAGATTCCGCTCGGCATCCTGCGCGACCACGCGTTCGAGAACCGCACGTTCGACGTCGCGGCCGGCGACATGCTGGTGCTCTATACCGACGGCATCATCGAGGCGCGCGACCGCGCGCAGCGGCCGTTCGGCACCGAACGCCTCGCCCACCTGGTCGCCGGCGGCCCGCCCGATTCCGCCGCGCTGCTCGCCCTGCTGCGCGACGAAGTCATCGCGCACCAGCGCAGTCCGCTCGGCGTCGACGACCAGACCTTGATCGTGCTCCACGTGACCGACTGATTCGTCGATCCGTCGAAACAGGTGCTTGTCGCGAAGCCCTGTTCCGGGCATCTTCATACGATCGTTTGAATCGAAGGAAGGCAGCCGCGTGCGCTACCCGAACCTGTTCGCCCCGCTCGATCTCGGCTTCGCCACCCTGCCCAATCGGATCCTGATGGGATCGATGCATACGGGCTTGGAAGACCACGCACGCGACTACGACAAGCTGGCCGCCTACTTCGCCGAGCGCGCACGCGGCGGCGTCGGCCTGATGGTGACCGGCGGCATCGCGCCGAGCGTCGAAGGCTGGCTGTCGCCGTTCGCCAGCCGCCTGTCGCAGCCGTGGCAGGTCGCGCGCCACCGCAAGGTCACGCGCGCGGTGCACGCCGAAGGCGGCCTCATCTGCATGCAGATCCTGCATGCCGGACGCTACGGCTATCACCCGCTCTCGGTGGCACCGTCGAAGATCAAGTCGCCGATCACGCCGTTCACGCCGCGCGCGCTGACGGCACGCGGCGTCGAACGCACGATCGGCGATTTCGTCGCGTGCGCGAAGCGAGCGCAGGACGCCGGCTACGACGGCGTCGAGGTGATGGGTTCGGAAGGCTATCTGATCAACCAGTTCCTGACCGAGCGCACCAACCGGCGCGAGGACGACTGGGGCGGCAGCGTCGACAAGCGCCAGCGGTTCGCGGTCGAAGTCGTGCGACGCATGCGCGCGGCGGTCGGACGCGAGTTCATCATCATCTATCGCCTGTCGATGCTCGACCTGGTCGAGAACGGACAGCGCTGGGACGAAATCGTGCAGCTGGCGAAGAAGATCGAAAACGCCGGCGCGACCTTGATCAACACCGGCATCGGCTGGCACGAAGCACGCATCCCGACGATCGTGACGAGCGTTCCGCGCGCGGCGTTCGCGTGGGTGACGCGCCGCATGAAAGCCGAAGTGCGCATTCCGCTGATCACGACGAACCGCATCAACATGCCCGAGGTCGCCGAGCGCGTGCTCGCCGAGGGCGACGCCGACATGGTCTCGATGGCGCGCCCGCTGCTGGCCGACCCGGACTGGGTACGCAAGGCGCGCGAAGACCGCGCCGCCGACATCAACACATGCATCGCGTGCAACCAGGCGTGCCTCGATCATGTGTTCGAGAAGAAGCTCGCCAGCTGTCTCGTCAATCCGCGCGCCTGCCACGAAACCGAACTGGTGATCCGCCCTGCGACGACGAAGAAGCACATCGCCGTCGTCGGCGCGGGACCGGCCGGCCTCGCCTGCGCGACGACGCTGGCCGAGCGCGGCCATGCGGTCACGCTGTTCGATCAGGCACAGGAGATCGGCGGCCAGTTCAACATGGCCAAGCGGATCCCCGGCAAGGAGGAGTTCCACGAGACGCTGCGCTACTTCGCGCGCCGCATCGAGCAGACCGGCGTCGCGCTGCGTCTCGCCACGACCGCGACGCCTGCCTCGCTGCAGGGCTTCGACGAAGTCGTCTTCGCGACCGGCGTGAACCCGCGCGCGGCGGCGATTCCCGGCAGCGGACGCGCGAACGTGCTGAGCTATGTCGACGTGCTGCGCGGCGGCGCGAAGGTCGGTGCGCGCGTGGCGATCATCGGCGCGGGCGGCATCGGCTTCGACGTCGCCGAATTCCTCGTCGAGCAAGCGCCGTCACCGACGACCGACATCGCGCGCTGGACACACGAATGGGGCGTCGACACGACGCTGTCCGCGCGTGGAGGCCTGGCCACGCCGGCACCCGACGCGCCGGCGCGCGAGGTCTGGCTGCTGCAGCGCACGCCCGGCAAACCCGGCAAGCGCCTCAACAAGACCACCGGGTGGGTGCACCGCTCGACGCTGAAAGCCAAGCGCGTGACGATGCTCGGCGGCGTCAGCTACGAACGCATCGACGACGAAGGACTGCACATCCGCATCGGCGAGGAAGCCAAGACCTTGCCCGTCGACACGATCGTGATCTGCGCGGGCCAGGAGCCGAACCGCAGCCTGCACGCGCAATTCGCCGCGAACGGCGTCGCCACGCATGTGATCGGCGGCGCCGATGTCGCCGCCGAACTCGACGCGAAGCGCGCGATCGCGCAGGGGACGCGGCTGGCGGCGATGCTGTGATCCAACGACGCGCCCGGGATGGTGCGGACTCGCTCACCCGACGTTCCGCTTCGTCATTCCCGCGAACGCGGGAATCCATTTTGCATTCAAGGCACAGCGAAGCCTTTGGATTCCCGCCTTCGCGGGAATGACGGCAGGAGCAGACTGAAACGGTGCGCGCGCTTGCGGAAGTGCTTCGAAGCTGCGAGACCGTGCCGCAGCGAAGAAAATCCCATCCAGCCCCTCACTTCGTCATTCCCGCGAACGCGGGAATCCATTTTGCATTCAAGGCACAGCAAAGCCTTTGGATTCCCGCCTTCGCGGGAATGACGGCAGGAGCAGACTGAAACGGTGCGCGCGCTTGCGGAAGCGCTTCGAAGCTGCGAGACCGTGCCGCAGCGAAG
>Ga0105249_10001099_pt1 | contig 24057 bp, 28 predicted proteins | sample KBSS44metaG_FD_81522 | JGI IMG/M metagenome (GOLD analysis project Ga0105249, IMG submission 81522) | Switchgrass rhizosphere microbial communities from Kellogg Biological Station, Michigan, USA - KBS S4-4 metaG | ecosystem: Host-associated > Plants > Roots > Rhizosphere > Soil | place...
GATATTTAACTTCCAAACCTGAAGGAATAACAGATAATATTTGCCACACCTGTTTGGTTTTTTCGTTTTGCCGGTTATATACAGATAAAATGGAGTCTTTTATGTTATCGGGAATACCAGTACTATAACTAGCTAATATTTCATTTACATAAAATGGATTGCCCCCCGAAATACTGTAAACGTCTTTTCCTTTGTAGCCTTTTTCTGCCGCCATTGTTTCAACTGCGCCCCTCGACAATGGAGTTAGCTGGAGACGTGTAAAAAAATCCGGGGGAAGCTGACCCAATACAGTTCTTAACGGATGACTTAAATGAATTTCATTGTCACGGTAGGTAATGAGTAAGAGACAATGAAGTTGTGTGATACGTCTGATAAAAAATTTCAAAAAATCAAAAGTTGCCTCATCAGCCCAATGTATATCTTCCACAATGATCAGTGTTGCTTTTTTTTGATTTTCTAATTCAAGAAATATTCCGGCGAATAGCATTGACCGATCATCGATATCCCAGCGATCGTCTTTGATTTGAAGTGCAATATCATATATAGGCGCCAGTGGACGAGGAGTAAATAACGCATCACAAGCTCCAAGGTAAATTTGGCAATCTTCTTTTTTTTCTTTGGAAAAAGCTCTTACCAGGGAAGTTTTGCCAATACCAGCCTCACCACTAATTAATATGCAATGACCTTCGCCGGTTATGACCTCATCAAAGGTCTTTTGCATTATTGATAAAAAATTATCTCTCTCTACCAACTCCATGATCCGTCAATTATAAAATAGGGAAGCAAATTACATTAAAATAGGGAATCACTCTTATATCGTAAACCATGATTAAAAGTTGCTTTGCATAATAATATTTATTAGTTAATAACAGATCGATGCAAATAGGTACAAAGAAAAAAGTTTTTGTCGCTATAAGCATGATGGCATTGGTGGCAGGATTATACGGTTACATGGAATATACAAGGGGCAGTAAAGACTTGCTGTACACTAAAGCAGATTATATAACTATAGCAAAAGATTTGATTAAAGAATTTGAAGAAAATGAAAAAGCAGCAAATGAAAAATTTATTAATAAGATTATTGCTGTAAATGGCTCTGTCAAAGATGTCATAAAGGATGGCGATAAATTTTATACAGTAATGCTCGGGGATGCGGCCGGCACATCATCCGTAAGATGTAGTATGGATTCTAATTATCAACCAGAGGCAGCGTTGCTGCAATTGCGAAGGAATGTTACGATAAAAGGTATTTGTACAGGGTTTAATGCGGATGATTTATTGGGATCTGATGTCATCCTGAATCGTTGCATAATTGAAAAAAAAGGATCGGAGTAAAATATATTGAATGAAAAAGATCAGTTTGACAATTATAGTCTTTGTTACTGTGTGTTCTGTTCTGGAGGCGCAGGATAAATTTTATACAAAAACAGGGAAAATATTTTTTGAATGCACTAAATCACCGCTTGAAAAAATTGAAGCAACCAATAAGAGCAGCACATGTGTATTAGATATAAAAACAGGTCGCTTGCAATTTGCAGTACTGATGAGGGGTTTCGAGTTTCAACGGGCACTCATGCAGGAACATTTTAATGAAAACTATGTAGAAAGCAGCAAATTCCCTAAATCGGATTTCAAAGGAGAGATTTCAAATAACAATGAGATCAATTACACGAAGGATGGAGAATACATCGCTAAAGTAAAAGGCAAGTTGCAGCTTCACGGTCAAACTCAAGATGTTGATGCAATAGGCAAAATAATAATAAAGCAGGGGAGGGTCATAGCAAATGCCAGGTTTGCCATATTGTTGTCTGATTACAACATTCGTATTCCCTCTCTCGTAAGTGATAAGCTCTCAAATAGTGTAAATATTATTATTGATTGCAATCTTGAGCCGTTTAAAGATTGATGAGTTTTAATTTATTAAAAATGAAAAAAAATATTTTACTGGTTGCTGCTTTTTATTTGGTCACTTCATCCATGTTTGCACAAGATGATCTACTAAAACAAGTTGAAGACCAAGGGAAGAAAAAAGAATATGCAGATTATGCCTTTAAATCATCACGGGTTATTATGAGCCACAGCATTGAATTGCTGAAACCCGGAACGATGGACTTCAGAATTCTTCATCGTTTTGGAAATGTAAATGATGGGGCTTCTGAGTTTTTTGGATTGGACCACGCAACTATGCGAATGGGATTTGATTTTGGTATTACAAAAAATCTTATGCTAGGAATTGGACGAAGTACAAACAAAAAAGAATTTGATGGTTTTTTAAAATATAGATTCATTCGACAGGCGACTGGCCCGCATTCCGTACCTTTTTCCTTATTAGCAGCAGTTGGCAGCACATTGCAAACATTAAAATGGAGTGATCCTTCGAAGGATTATGTTTTTCCTGATCGGCTGGGTTATTATTATCAAATTATAATTGGAAGAAAATTCAGTGATAGAATTAGTTTGCAATTATCTCCAACATTACTTCATCGGAATTTAGCGCCAACAGTAAATGATCCCAATGATCTTTATGCTATTGGCGCAGGAGGACGTTTAAAACTCAGCAAAAGAATTTCATTAAATCTTGATTATTACTACAGGTTCAATCCGAATACAGCAGATGGAACGCATAACCCGTTTTCTGTTGGCTTTGATTTTGAAACTGGTGGCCATGTTTTTCAATTACATTTTACAAATGCGATTGGTATGAATGAAAGAATATTTCTAACAGAAACGACAAATGATTGGGCAAAAGGAGATATTCAATTTGGATTTAACCTTTCCCGCATTTTCCAAATAAAAAAGAAAAGACTGTCTGAGTAGACAGCAAAGAAATGCAAATAAAGGTCAATGTCATAGTTGGGTAGAATATGTCTAATGCAGATAGGGAAGAATATAAATTATTTGTGGCGTTGCTGCAGATACTGAGGATTGTACTTATTGCTGCGCTTGGTATAATAGTGATCATGGCGCTAAGTCAATGAGAAATTGTTTTAAGTATTATATGCAGGAGTTGCGTGGCTTTTCAGAGTTAAGCTGGCCAATACCCTAATGGCTGGTGCTGTCTACTCCTGGCAGGTATGAAGAAGTTAGGAAAAAAATAGTACGATAACAAGCCAAAGATTGATTTAGATCCACAAAAAAAAATCAGCATGCGCACCCTCCATCATACATCTGTATAATATTAAAAGCAATTTTTATGAAGGCAGCTATCCTTATTTTTCTTAGTCTTTCTTTATTTAATAACCCAGGTTCAGCACAGGCCAATGCTGATGATATGAAAACTTTAAAGTTGCTGAATGCAAAATTCATAAACAACTTTGTTACGAACGATACGGTAAGCCACAGTAAAATTATCCACAAGGATTTTGTGTGTATTGGGTCCTCAGGACAGTATATCAACCGGAAAGATTACATGAACGGGTGGCTTAACGGATTTGATGGTTTTATATATTGGGATTATCGCGATGAAAGAATAAGCATTTTTGGTAATACTGCCCTGGTTCATGCAGCAAATAAATATGTAGTGGTTAGCAACGGGAAAGAAAATAAAGGCATGTCTATGTATACAGATGTATACATAAAAGAAAACGGGGAATGGAAATGCATACAGGCACAAATATCAAAATTATCTCCAGAATTTTTTCCCGGCGATGAGACAATCGTGAGGAAGTATGATTTTATGAATAGATAATTAACAATGAATAAAACCGCTTCGCAAAATTGAAGTTGTAGTCAAAGTCACATCAGGTTATGAATAAAATTATTTTATGGGTTCTGTCATTACCTTTTTTTGTTGCCACAAATGCGCAATGGTATTAAAAATTTTGATATGATAACTGAAGTAAACATCAACAAAAAATTTGAACTGATCAACGAATACTGGACACCAAAGATTATTGGTGAGCTTAATGGGCAATATGTAAAGCTGGCAAAGATCAAAGATGAATTGATCTGGCATACTCACCAGGATGAAGATGAAATGTTTATTGTATTTAAAGGAACATTGATAATGGATTTTAGAAATAAGACAACTAAAACGAAGCAAGGGGAAATATTAATAGTGCCAAAAGCTACTGAGCATAGGCCCAGCACAAATGGTGAGGAAGTATGGATAATGTTGATAGAGCCAAAAGAAACAAAGCATACTGGCGATGTTGAATATGAAAAAACAATAAAAGAAATTGAATGGATTTAGAAAGACCAGGAACCAGTGCTAACAAAAAAATATTTGAACCATACTAAGGCCCTAACAGGTTTTTTCATAGGATCTTTTGTTAATTAAAACATATTAAGGAAATAAAAATAAAACAATGTTAGAATTAAGACTTATTTGCGAAAACTGCGGTAAAGATCTGCCAAACGATAGCAATGAAGCAATGATCTGCACTTTTGAATGCACTTATTGTGCAGATTGTGTAACAAACGTTTTACACAACGTATGCCCTAATTGTGGTGGCGGTTTTGAAAAAAGGCCAACAAGACCTACTGAATGTGTAACGCATGACTGTCTCAAAAATTTTCCTGCAAAAACAGAAAAAAGATACAGACCACTAAATCCTGAAAAATTCAAACCGCTTCACGATCATTATGTATATGTTGATCCGAGAAAAAGGTAATATCCTTTTAACAAGAAAGTTCAGGCATGATCAATACTTCTTTTAGATGACGAGAATGATGATCATTATGATCAGAAAACCGTTACTACTAAGGATATTAAAAAAAAATTGCGAGAAGTTGTACGTCACATAATTCAGTATGGCAGTAATTCCGTGTTTGCGAGGGTGCCGTTAAGGTATTCCATGAGTTGAGTACAAGCGATATCGGCAAACTCTTCAAAAACTTCTTCTACTGTCCAACCAATGTGCGGAGTTAAGATAACATTGTCAAACATGCGAAGAGGAGAGTCCACAGCTAAGGGCTCGTGAGAAAATACGTCAAGGCCGGCACCTGCTAGTCTTCCATTTTTTAGTGCTTCTATTAAGGCATTTTCATCAACAATTGCTCCACGGGAAGTATTTATTAATATGGCATCTGGTTTCATTTTAGCGAGTCGTTCTTTATTTATTAAACCGGTGGATTCTTCGGAAAGTCGTAAATGAATACTAACAACATCACTTGTTTCTAATAGTTCGTCTAAAGACAATCTTTTGAAACCATCGTTTTTCCCATAGGTATTTTCATTTCTATTCCACGCTACAACCTCCATATTGAAAGCAGAGCTTGCAATGTGAGCTACACGGGAACCGTGTCTTCCCAATCCGAGTATGCCTAATCTTCTATTGGATAGAGTTCGTCCCGTTAATAAGTTCCACTCTCCATTTTGCATTGTCCTCTTTGCCTGATACACTTTGTGCATTAAGCCAAGTGCAAATGCAAAAGTTAGTTCTGGAACTGAAGCCAAAGGGGCTTTTGCTCGTCTGCCTGAAGCTATATCAATATTTCGTTGTTTGGCTGCGGCCATGTCGATATGATAAGCATGACCGCCTGTTTGAAGCACCAGTTTCAACTTGGGCATTCTTTTAAACAATTGCTCATTCAAGGCAGTCCGCTCTCTTACCGCCATTAGAAATTGCGCTTGCTCTATTTCGAAATCACTTGTTCTTTCAATAGATTCTTTCAAGAATTTGATTTCTAATAAATCTTTGAGTTGATTCCAGCAAGCAGCTGTTTGAATAAGTCCTTCCCAATCGTCCAGAATTAATAATAGTGGTTTCATTAATGTTTATATGCTGCTGATCGTATTTATTCTTTTATTATCGGGAAGGATTTTAAGAAACTTTTTTGTCGCTTCATGCCAATCATTTTCATTATAGAATCATAAGGGGAATTTCGATTTGTTACCTTTCCTATTTTAATCAAAGAACTTTATTCATTTAATACTGATGGTTTAAACCAGTTATCTATTGTAATAAAACACCAGGGACGCTTTTTGTATCAGGTTCTGTCCTAACATAAAACCAACCAGCGCAGGATTTGCAGTTGCATCCAACCCAAGCTTCTCCGTTTTAAGAGCATATACCGTCACTGTATATTTGTGCGGCCCATGTCCCTCTGGTGGACAAGGCCCGCCATATCCGGGTGCTTTGAAATCCGTTACACTTTGGATAGAGTTAGCTGGTGCAAGTTTTAAGTTGATATTACCTGCCCCGGACTTAAGTTCTGTTACAGTCGAAGGAATATCAAAGATTACCCAATGCCACCAGCCACTTCCTGTTGGCGCATTTTCATCATGAATGGTAACGGCAAAACTTTTTGTGTCTTTTGGAGCATTTTCCCAAAACAGTTGTGGTGAAGTGTTTTTTCCAGTACAACCAAAACCATTCAGAACTTGCTTGTCTGTTGCCTGGCCACCAAGTTCAGCGCTTTTTAAAGTAAATGTCTGGGCTGATAAAATACCAAGTTGCAAAGTCGCGATAATTGTAAGAATGAAATTTTTCATTTTATTTATTTTAGAGTACAAATATCACGATGGGAATGAAGCAAGAGTTATGCTAATGATTCAAAAACTTTTGCTTTTGGTTCAAATTCTGCATGAAATTGTTTAGGAGATATTCCAAAATGTTTTTTGAATTCACTGCTGAATGATGAGATGTTACTGTATCCCAACTCAAAATATATATCTGAAGTTCTTTTATTCAATTGCAAAAGCTTTTTAGCTCTTTCCATTCTATTCTGTATAAAATATTTTTTTGGACTTGTATGAAAAACTTCAGAAAAGTGCCGCTTAAAAGTAGATACACTCATATTGGACAGAAAAGCTAATTCATCAATAGTGAGCCCTTTTTCTATATTGGCAAAAACAACCTGTTTTATTCTATTTTCCTGGCTATTTTGTAAAGCTTGTGTAATAAACGACTTCACTTGATCAGGATATTTTTTAAGAAGATATAAAAGCAACTCCTCTATTTTTATTTTTTGAAAGCTATATATTTCCTTGATTGGCTCCGATAGTTTAAGAGATTTTTCATAATTGAAAAGAAAGCTGTCCTTACTCAGTGTTATTAATGCAGGGTCTTCATTTTTCTTTGCCGGAGTTTCAATGTTATTTCTAAGGCAGAAGTCTAAAAGAAAGTCATTACTAAAAAAGATCAGGATGCTTTCGTACTGGCCATTTGTAGTAACGCCATCAGACATTAAAGCGCTTCCGGCGGCAAGAAGGAACAATTTGCCGGGATCGATCTTTGCATGGCTTACCAGGTTAAAAACCTCTTTGGACCCTTCCAGTAAAATGCAAATTAAATTTTGAGAAAAAATTATTTTATTTTTTACGGAGGATCTACTAGCCTTGTAAAAATGGAGATAAGTGTCAGCATGTTTTCCACCACTAAAGAATCCGGGTAAATTAAAAACCTCGTGTTTCATTTCAGTACAAATGTAATTCAAGAAACAATCAGGCTACTCCTTTCTAGTGACATAAATTTTGAATAATCTCTGTTAAAAATTTCTTGATCTTAAAATGAGGTGTACTCTTTTCTAAAATAGGGAATACCCCTTAAAACTATCATTGACAAACAAAGTTGCTTTGCAAAAGGATCTTATTTTATCATTTTATAACCCCCTTTTTATCATGAAAGTTTTTTTTAATTGCTGCCTGTTAAAATTGATAAAGTAAAGCAAGGCCAATAGTAAATATATTTTTAACAATTAAACTAAAATAAAAAATGAAAAATTTATTTGGTACAGATCTATGCAACAGGACCAAAACTATTAAAAGAACAGAATCGATAGCTGCGGCATGGAGTGCACAACCGATCCTTTATTTCATTATTGTATTTGCTACTTTTTTATTTACTGCATGCAAAAAATATGCAGCAAGAGAGCCAATTAATGAGGAGCAGGCAAAAAGTGCAAGGGCCAATAACGGCAATCAGGACTTTATTAATAGCAATTCTGCACTGCCTGCTCAAACTATTGCAGAACTCTTCCAGGTTCGCGCAGCTACAGTGAAATATATGGACACCACTGGTGCCAAAGCGAATGGTTATGTCAATACAGGCATTCAATTACCTAATATGGGATTGCATTTTGCAAACTTTGATTTGGTAGGAGATGGAAAATTCGATTTAACAAAGCCGGAGTTCCTTGTATATAATAAGAAAGCGAATGGAAATTTCGAACTGGTAGCTGTAGAATATGGAGTGCCTATCGATTTTCAACATACTGATATACCACCCACAGGTTTTACAGGTGACGCTGATGAATGGGATTTTAATACGCTTGGTTTAGGCTTATGGACATTGCATGCATGGGTTTGGAAAACTAATCCTGATGGAGTTTTTAAAATGATGAACCCGATTGTTCCATAGCAGGACTGAAAATATTTATTGATACTGTGATGAAAACAACTGATAGGATTTATTACACGGCTCTTCAGAAAAGGCAGGAGCCGTTCTTTTCTTTTTGATGAAGCAATAGCTGAAGGCTTCCGGGATACACTGAAGGAGTTGAGCTGTTGATTCGAATTCAGGGTTAAAAAAAGTTAGAATCTATTTAGAGTATGAGGAACATAACTTTTGAAGATAAAGAGATCCAAAGTTATGAACGTGTCAGTTCATTTAATGATAGATCACGCAAGTTTATGCAACCACAATCAAACAAGACCTTATTAAATTATCTTCCAAATAAGGTCATTCACCTGGACACGACAAAACCAGTCTTCCTCAGAAAAAGAGAAAGAGTGGTGGTTAGGCAAGGCCTTGATAATATTTCTCTTCCCCTTTCACAAATAGTTTTCTTCTATACGGAAAACAAACTTGTTTATGCTGTTGACTGCATTAGAAAAAAATACGTTGCAGAAATAAATCTTGCCAGTCTTGAACAGGAATTGGATGATAACATCTTTTTTCGTGCAAATCGTCAATATATCATCAACATCAATTTTATAAAAAGCTTCCGAAACTATGAAAAAGTGAAATTAATAGTAAAGATGGAACCGAATGAGCTGAATGAAAAATATTGTATTGTCATAAGCCAGGAGAAGGCCCCCATATTTAAGCGATGGATCTATGCAGCGTAATATCGATTTTTTTGTTTTTGGGCAAATAAGATCTTTGTTGATAAAACTTGGAAAATGAAAATCAAATTTCAAACTACTGATTGGGATCTGATTGAATCAACCAGACATGCCGGTGAACAAGGTATTGCTTTTTGGAAAACATTGCAGTTTGAAGGACTTCGTGTAAGAATAGTTGAATACAGCAAGGTTTATCTTGCAGATCATTGGTGTCAAAAAGGGCATATAGTTCATTGTTTGGATGGCGAATTTGTTAGTGAGCTTGAAGACGGAGCCAGCTTTTCATTAACAAAAGACATGACATATATTGTTTCGGATAAATTAAGTTCTCACCGATCGGTCTCAAAAAACGGAGTTAAGCTTCTTATTATTGATGGAGATTTTTTGGCTTGAAACAGGCGGGATTATTTACAATATTATTCCATTTTATTTCTTCCGTAAAATAGGGGATTGAAGTATTTAAAATAGGGAAACTTTCTTAAAAGATTTATTTACGTATGATGTTTCTTTGAATTATATTTTTAGAAAGTAGTGTTGGTATTAGAACAGTTGTCAATAAAACTCTCACAGGTAGGTTAGGTTTTGGGTTTAAGGTGCCTTGCCCCGGGAAACCGGGGCTTTCTCATTTAGACAAGTAAGGCTAAATGTTGCCTGACCGTATACTAAAACTTATTAAAGGAATTTAAAATAAATTCAACCGATATAAATACCAAATGGAGATCATGGCAAAAAATATTATTCAGGTTTTTTTCTGTATTGCTTCTACTCTTATCACAAATCGCCTACAATCCTTTATTAGAAGCGTTGGGTTATACTTACAGCAAACAAATATCAATTCTTAACAAACCATTGAAAGACGTTGTATCCTGGCTGGACAATTATATTTTTCATATTGGTTATTTGCCAGGCCAACATGCTGTTGATTTTAGCGATACTCATTTTGGAGTGGTTTTATTCCTGGCAATTTTTATTACAGCAGGAATAGCTTGTATTGTGTGGACGCTGTTAGACAAGAAAAGAAATAACTACAATCTGCTCTATTATTGGTTTAGCAACTACCTGGCCTATTATATTTTTTTGGCAATGATAACTTATGCAGTTTATAAGGTCATTCCCATCCAGGCACATTATCCAACCGCACCCGAATTACTGAAACGCTGGGGCGATTTGCGCAACTGGGAAGTGCTTTTCAGATTTATGGGAACGCCCCGTTTATTGCATGTTTTGCGGCTGGTTAGAATTGATCGCTTCATTATTAATTCTGTTTAACCGAACCCGAGTGGCAGGTGGCGTATTAATGATGATTGCTTTGGTACAGGTAGTATGCTTTAATATTTTTTATAACAATAATGTTATACTGTTATCAGGTATTCTGCTCCTGGCCACCATTTTTGTTATTGCGAAAGCATTACCCAAATTGTTTGAAATATTTATTAAGCTAAAACCCGTTTCACTTGCTCAGCATAGGTATAAGTTTTCTACCTCGTGGAAGAAATATGCTATGATTGCGCTTTGCTTTTTACCAGCTTGGAAAGTTTTTGTAGTAACAAAAAGAGGCTGGACTTTTTACAAAGGACTTCTATATAACCAGGAAAGACAAAGTTTATACAACGTGGCTATTTTCCAATATGGAAATGATACTATTCTTCCACTACTTACAGATACCTTACGCTGGAGATATGTTTGCTTTCTTGATTATACAAAAACTAATCAGAAAATGGTAATATTTGATATGCGTGAAAATCAGGATGTGCGCAAATGCAGATGGGATACATTGAGTAAAAAAATAATTTTATTAGAGAAAGAACCTCTTCATTTTTCATATACTTCCTTACCTGGTAACAATATGCTGTTAAACGGTTTTTGGCAAGGCAAAGCCACAAAAATTCAATTAACCAAATTGAATATCGACAGTATGAATTTGGTAAAAGATAAATTTCTGTTTATGCAAGAAGATCAATAAGATCATCGGGTGTTACCATTTGAATTTAACTATCATATAATATAGGAGGTCTCTAAAAATTAAATAGGGAACTTCTCCCATTACTAAAAATTGATTACTGCGTTATGATGTAATGATCCAAAAAAGATCAGGTATTTTTTAATCTTAAAATTTTATTATGAAAGTGACCGTTAAATTTCTCATGGCTTCGATAGCTCTTGCATCGTTGGCCAGTTGTTCAAAAGATCCCAATTATATGCAGGATGACCCGGGAAGCAAATTATCAGGGAAAGAAAATTTTAGGCTTGAGGCCAAATCAGAGGCAATTGTTTTCAAAGCTTCAGGTGACAGCCTTGCCATTCTACCCGCACTCGATGAATTTCGTAATACCCTGGGCACATTGAACATCCGTCCTGGTGCCACAGGTGGCCGTAGGGAAATCAATTGGGATGGAGTACCCGCTACATTAACCAATAACAATTTATTTCCCGGCGATTTTTTTGGAGCAAGTGAAACGACGCTTCCGGATGGAAGAAAAAGAGGACTTATAAATACTACACCCGGTACTGGTTTTAGTATAAGTGATAATGATTTTTTCTTTGTTAATCCTAAATATGATGACCAGTTCAATGACTTTAGTCCTAAAAAGACATTTATTGCTGTTGGTAGTAACATTACGGATAATTTTTTTAAAGTACCAGGTACTAAAATACCCGCTTCGGTACAAGGATTCGGTGTAGTGTTCAGTGGCGTAAATAATGCATCTTCCACTTCATTAGAATTTTATAGCGGAGATCGGTTGTTGGGTTCATTTAAAGTTCCCAATAATGGCAATAATCTGCCCGGAGGTTTTTCTTTTCTTGGTGTTTACTTTCCAAATGAGAAGGTAACCCGTGTACGCATTTTTAGTGGTAGCGCTCCTTTATCACCAACACAGGATGACCTGACTGATGGAGGTGGTGAAGACCTGGTAGTGATGGATGATTTTATTTATAGCGAACCAGAAGATCTGGATTGATCAATAAATAAAAAAGTATTACTGAAAATAAAGGATGAAGAATTAATTCAATAACAAAAACACGAGTTTATAAAATGGGGATTGATACCCAAAAAAATGGGGTAAAATTCTTACAAGAGTAAGTCAATTAAAAGGTCTCTTTGTCGTGTATTATTAAATAATATATTCAATGCGAGGGCATCTATTCGTTCAGCGGTTTCATCAGGACGTATGCCACCAAACGGTGTCTTGAGTTCAACACAGAAGAATGCAATTATATGTTGGATAGATGCTGGCGCTCCAAACAATTAAAAATTTTTAGCCGGACGGATTATTCAATAGGTGAGTTTAATTATCGGGAAGAGTTAGTGTAGGTTGTAAAGCCCCGATTTATCGGGGCTTTCATTTCTGTTCTAAGCAAGTTCAAAATTTCAAAGTATAATTTGAAAAATAAAATGCAAATCAAATTCAGATCGGAAGTAGTACCAGCCACAGAATCCATTATTGACTTGTACAACAGCTCAGGTATAAACAGACCGACTGCAAACCATGAGCGAATTTCAAAGATGTATGCTAATTCTAACCTGGTTGTAACAGCCTGGGATAAAAGCAAATTAGTTGGCATTTCCAGGTCGCTTACGGATTTCTGTTATTGCTGTTACCTGTCTGATCTTGCGGTTAGAGAGGAATACAAACACAGGGGAATTGGAAAAAAGATGATTGAAATAACAAAAAGGATAGTTGGCGAGCAGAGTATGCTTCTTCTTTTGGCTGCACCTTCTGCAATGGAATATTATCCAAAAGTGGGTCTTGAAAAAGTTGACAATGGATTTATCATTAAACGTATCAACTGAAATGGATAACAAGATAGATGTTCTGAAGTTCACAAATGAATGGATCAGGTCGTGGAATTCTCATGATCTTGATGATATTCTTAACCATTATTCAGATGATGTTGAAATAACATCTCCTATGATAAGACTTGCAGCTGGAATTAACGCAGAAACTTTAAAAGGAAAAAGATTCGTTGCTGAATACTGGAAAAAAGCGCTGAAAAAAATTCCCGATCTGCGTTTTGAATTGATTGATACAGCCGAGGGAATAAATTCCGTCGCTCTGTATTATAGGTCTGTTATGAATAAAAAAACAGTGGAGGTAATGTTTTTCGATCAGGATGGCAAAGTGAATAAAGTCTTAGCGCATTATACTAAATAACAAATAAATGAAAATAAAAGCTGTTCTTTTTAATTTTTTGGGTGCTACCGTAAGGCAAAAGGATTCGTATGTTATTACTAATTGTCTTTCCAGGGCTTTTACAGACCATGGTTTTTATTTTAATGATGAATTCTTTAATTCTGTTATAGGAAAAGACAAGCTTGTGGTTATAAAAGAGGTAGTGCACCTTTTCAATTTGCCGCTTTCAATGGCTGACACGATCTATGGCTCTTTCAAAAAAAACTTAAAAAGCAATATTGAAAACTTTAGTTCAGTTGATGACAGTCTTATTGTTTTTTGTCATTTGCTGCGCAGAGGAATTTTAACTGGAATTGGAACAGGATTATCACGAGAGATTTTTGAAATTATTTTCGCGCATTTAGGCTGGTCAAAAAGGGTATTTAATTACATAGGATTTTTTAATGAAATAGCGAAGAATGGTCACGAGTTGAGTATGATCTGCGATATGATGTCAATATTTAGAATTGGATCTTCAAAGGAAATATTGAAAGTCGGCGATACAGTTGCAGATATAAGGGAAGGAAAAAATGCAGGTTGCTTAACTGCAATCGTATTACAAGGTACACAGGCAAAGAATGAATTAATTGAAGAGAAGCCAGACTTTATTTTAAGGTCACTGTCAGATTTGAAAATGGTAGTCTGATGAATTTAACATGGCTAAAATTATGATTGGTAGTTATCAGTGTGAATGAATTCCCTTGGATCATTGGCACAAATGTTTTGATATATCAGCGTCTTTTTTATTTAAAAACCCGTTTAAAAAAAAGCAGTATGATAAAGTTTAGAAAAATAGCAAAACCAAAGGAGGATGAATATCCTGCCTACTCCCACATCTATGTGGATCTGTTAAATGACGATGATTCAATTCTTGATCGTCTGAATGATAATTTTTATAAGCTCAAAAAATTTATTTATTCGCTTCCAGTCAAAATTCTTACTTACAGGTACGCCGACCGGAAATGGACGATAAAAGAGGTCTTAACACATTTAATTGATACGGAAAGGATATTTACCTATAGGGCCTTGCGATATGCAAGAAATGACAGCACTGCATTGCATGCGATTGATCAGGATAGCTATGCAACATATTCAGGCGCAAATGAAAGAAGTTTGGAAAGCATTTTTGACGAGTACGAGGCGGTAAGACGATCCACTATCTTACTTTTTCAGAATTTGCCAGATAAGGCTTTAATGAACAGAGGGGGTATCCTTGATTCAAAAGGACATGTTATTTATGAAAGAACAGCCCGTTCGTTGGCCTATCACATAGCCGGTCATGAACTGAGGCATATTAAGATCATAAAAGAAAAATATTTAAATAGACCATTTGAAGAGAAAATAATATAAGCGACCTATTTCTTGAAATAGAAAATAAAATTTAACCCTTAAGCTGCACTTGTAACATCCCTTTGAACTCATTTTCATTCTTCCAGAGCAATTTGTTACGCAAATTTTTTGCTGCAAAAAATTTGGCCAGGCAAATCTCTTCAACACTATACATTCTAATAAAAATTTATAGAAAGACCTGGGCTATTATTTTTTATTCAGAGTGGAATGAACAGTCTGCAGATATCACTCATCGGCTATTTAACATTTTTACTGATTTGAACTCTCATAAAATAAGGAATACATCATTGTAAAATAGGTAGGACTTCTTAGACTCCTCACAAGTATTAAAAGTTGGTTTGTAAAAATTTTATTTATCAAACTAAAACAACTTTTTTCTTTCCAAATCTTAACATGGACCTGCTTCATTTTGGGATATGAAGATTGCCAAAGATTATGTTACAGAAGCAAATAAAAGAATTCATCATGAATTCAGTTTCTATTTTTCTTGTTTCATCTTTACTTGCCTTTTCTTGCGGGACACAACAAAAGAATATTGCCTCTATAGAAAATGTTGCTCCTGTTAATGTAGAGGAGGTTGGGAGCGATTCTTTGCGATCTATCCGCATCATCAATAACACCTCTCTAAAGTCTCTACGCGGTGTTGTTAGGGATTTGTCTCTTGTAATAAATGAATCCGGTTTCCAGGGGAAATTTCCTTTGGGAAAAGAAGGCCTCACGGTTTACTTGCATGATTTCATCTGCAGGAGCTTCACTATTTCAGCTACAGTAATGAACAGTTTTAGCGCCACCACATTTAATGTGAAAATAAACAAGTTTAATGCGCAGGCCGAAGATAAGGCGCTTGCTGCTACACTTATCCATGAAATTATGCATTGTGTATTGCTGAACATTTACAGAAGAGCACAAAAAAAGGATGCGCAGGCTTTAAATTGTATTATAAGTTTTGGATTAAATAAAATCAACGCTTACAATTTTTTTGATCTGATGAATGAAGGGGAGACGGGATCACATGAGTTAATGTATTGCCTTTTTTACCCTCAAATGGTATTGATGTTAGAGCGTTTTGCAGAAATACATAAACAAACTTTAAATACTAAAGAAGCAGAATTTTTGATGTGGTCAGGGTTGCAATATACTGATGCCTATCGAAAACTAAGTGAGGAAAGGAGGGGCGATATAGAGTTCGCAATTCTAACAGCAAAAGGATTTGAGATTGAGCGGAATTGATCCATCAAACCTGTAACAAGAATTTCTTTGCATGGAAGAGTTTAATTCATTCACGTGTAAGCAAAACTTTTGTGCTTCTCCAAATTAAAATTGAAACTTATAAAATAGGGAACAGCTTGTTTTAAAATAGGGAAGGCTTCTGAGGATACACTTCTGAATAAAAACTTGCTTTGCATCAGATTCCAAATTATTTCAGTTAAACAAAGTAACACCATGAAAATGTTCTTAAGGCGGAATTAAAATGATATCCCGCAATTAAAGTATCATCAATTATTTCAACGGTAAGCAATTAAAACAAAATAAAGAGAAATATGAAAAAGAATCATTTTTTAAAAGCACAAAGGGTTTCAATACTGTGTCTGATGATGGTGACAGCCTTATCCTGTACCCGACACAAAGATGAGGCTATCGATATAAATTCACCTGCCTTTCAAATTGCAGAAAGCGAAAAACTGGTGATTCCTGATGCAATAAAATTGCCAGACAACCCACCCAGTGGCAATTCAAGGGCTTTTACATTCTTTGCAGATGGCGTTCAAAAATATAAAGCCCAGGAAATTGCGGGTAGTAATCCTGTTGCCTTCGATTGGCAGTTTGTAGCTCCGCAGGCTGATCTCTATGATGCAACAAACAAAAAAGTGGGAACCCATTCACAAGGTCCTACCTGGCAGTTATCAATTGTTGATTCTATGTTTGGACAATCCCTCAATCCTCCAAGAACAGCGCCTGGTTCAGACGCAAGTAGTATCGATTGGCTGTTATTGATGCCGAAAACAGGTAAACCACCAATCGGTCTTTTTGCAGATGTTGATTATGTGCAACGAATAAACACTAAGGGTGGAAAGGCACCAACCACACCACCGTCCAATGCAAATGAAACAGCCGATGTCCATTATACGGCAATCTATCGATTCAGTAAGCAGAATCAGTAATGTTTAAAAGAGATCTCTGTAAAGAAGTTTTTATGATCCGAAAATGATATGACTACAAGGAGACATTTGAAAGCCGTTCAAAAAAAAATAAAGTTTAAAATAGTATTTAATGAGCACAAAAGAAATGCAGGGTGAATTATGGAGTGTTGCCCCGCAGTATTGGTCAAAATTTTTCGAACCTTTTTTTCTTCCTCTTTATAAAAAAACACTTGAGCAATTGCAGTTGAGTGAAGGTGTTTCACTGCTTGATGCTGGTTGCGGATCAGGAATGTTTGCCCACATGGCTATTTCAACCGGGGCGCAGGTAACCGGAATAGACGCAGCGGGAGGTTTGCTTGAAGTAGCAAGGGAAAGAAATCCAAAAAATAATTTTTTGGAAGAAGACCTGGAAACACTGCCCTTCGCCCCGGAAAGTTTTGATGTTGTTACTGGCTTTAATTCATTTCAGTATGCTGGGAATTTTACTGCTGCGTTAGCTGAAGCAAAGAGAGTATTGAAAGAAAAAGGACGCCTGGTGATTGGTATTTGGGATAAACCTGACATGAGTGACGCCACAAATGTTTTAAAAGCAATTAGTACATTAATACCACCGCCGCCGCCGGGTACACCTGGTCCCTTTGCATTATCTGAAGATGGAATGATTGAAAATGTTTGTTCACTTCTCGGTTTGAAATTGGTGTACCATACAAGAGTTAGTTGTCCGATTATTTACTATTCATTAAAGGATGGTATCAGGAGCTTTCTTGGTACGGGTCCGGCGGCTGTGGCAATGAAACATGTTCCAGAAAGAAAGGTTCAGCGAATTATTGCATCTGCTTTGCGTCCTTATCATCTCACAGAATATATTTATCACCTCCAAAACAGTTTTCTGTTATTCATAGCGGAAAAATAGAATGTGAATCAATAATACTAATAATGTGTCTTAGATAATAATGTATTTAATATAAAACCAACAAACAATGCGATATAAATTCTTAGTGATTATTTTATCTACAATAGTATTTTTTTCTTGTAAAAAGGAGAAGGGTAATATTGAAATACCTTCACCACCAGATACACCAACGGAAGAGCCACCCGCTGCTCCTGTATTTCTGAAAGATATTGTGATAGAGAATCTCCCCTCTCCTTATTACCATTTTGAATATAATGCAACAGGGAAGATCAGCAGGGTCTCGTTTGCGAACAGGTTCATTGATTATAATGTAGAATACAATGATGATAAAATAACCGGGTTACAAAATAATGGCGCAGGTGATAACAACCATCTTCAATATTCATATGACAATGCAGGAAGAGTGACCATGATCACCTATGAGAATTTAGGAGGAACGGTTTATGTAAAAGTACATTTGACGTATGATGGCCGCAAGCTGATTAAACTGGAACGTGAACGCTTGCTGGCGGCAGATTTTATACGTAATAAAGAACTGAAATTGTCATATTATGCAGATGGTAACCTTAAAGAGATCGAATATTTCTTTCCTGCGACTCCGATAAATGGTCAGATCGAACATAGGTACACTGATCATTTTGAACAATATGACAACAAGATAAATGTTGATGCCTTTGAACTTTTACATAGTGAATTTTTCGATCATATTGTATTGCTACCTGGTGTGGTACTGCAAAAAAATAACCCGGCAAAAATAACACGTACAGGTGATGTTGAAAACCTGCAGACCATTTATACATATAATTATAACGACAAAAATCTTCCTTTATCAAAGAGTGGAGAACTGACGATCACGTCAGGACCGAATACTGGACTTAAATTTCCGGTAGGCTCTGTATTTTCTTACTATTAATAATCTCCTTTTCCAATTGCTAAGCAAACTTGAGGATTTATGAAAAAGCTATTTCTTGTTACATATATATTGTTTTTTATTTCTTTTTTTTCTTTTTCGCAGGGCGTAGGAGTTGGAACAAAAACACCTGACGCTTCAGCCGTTCTTGATATAACTTCAAATAATAAGGGATTGTTGATACCAAGAATGAATCTTGCATCAATTAATGCTATTCCTGCTTCGGCAAGAGGATTACTGGTGTATGATTCGGTTGCCAATAAATTAATGGTGAATATAGGGTCAGCTGTTGCACCAAATTGGCAACCGGTGGCAGGCAATACCGGCAATGCTGATAATGCATGGAATATTATTGGTAATGCTGGAACTGATGCTGCCAATCAATTTATCGGAACAACAGACAATCAGCCATTACGATTCAGGATAAATAATATACAGGCAGGGGAATTGAATCCTGTTAACGGAAATATTTTTTTCGGCTTGCGTGCGGGACAGAGTAACACCACAGGCTTTAGCAATATTGCGATAGGACTCGATGCCTTAAAATTAAATAAAGCCGGTTTGGGTTTAGTAGCCATAGGAGACTCGGCATTATTTAATAATGATGTCATTAACCCCTCTCCGGCAGTTTTTGCAGTTTTCAACACAGCGATCGGGCATAAAACATTATTCTCAAACACATTTGGTAGCAATAATACCGCAAGCGGCGCTAATGCACTTCAATCCAATACATTTGGCAATATCAATAGCGCTTTTGGTGCATTTTCGCTTTTTTCTAATACCACGGGAGGCTTTAACACAGCTATTGGAGCTCATTCTCTTTCATCGAATACCACAGGTAATTTTAATACCGCTATTGGCGCCAACTCACTTCTTTTCAACAACATTGGTACGAATAATACAGCCACTGGCGTCTTTGCACTTACTGGTAACACGACCGGTAATGATAATACTGCAGCAGGCTTCAGAGCATTGAGTGCAAATAGCACAGGAAATAGTAATTCGGCTTTCGGGAATTCTTCTCTCTTTTTTAATCAAACAGGCAGCTGGAATACAGCTATTGGAGACTCATCATTATTTTCTAATATTTCAGGTGAAAGCAATACGGCTGTCGGGCAACGATCTTTATTTTCCAATACAACAGGCGGGGTTAATACAGCTGTCGGTAATTATTCTCTTTATTCTAATACTACTGGTAACAGCAATACAGCTTCCGGGTTCGAATCACTTTTCTCCAATACAATGGGCAGTCATAATACAGCGAATGGCTTTGAATCACTTTTCTCCAATACATCGGGCGATAATAATACAGCTGTCGGTTTTCAATCTCTTCGTTTAAATACAACTGGATTTGCTAATGTGGGTGTAGGTGTAACCGCACTTTCTTCAAATATCAATGGTAATGCAAATACTGCCTTGGGTCACTCTGCACTTTTTTCAAATACAGAAGGTGATAATAATACGGCTACCGGAAACGATGCACTTGTTTCTAATACGATTGGCAGTGAAAATACAGCAACCGGTTTTCAATCTCTCAACTTCAACACTTCCGGTAGCCAGAATACAGCCGTTGGCAATAAATCACTTTTTGCCAATAGAACAGGCAGTCTTAATACTGCAGTAGGTCATCAGTCACTTTTGTTTAATACAGTGGGAGAATCAAATTCGGCTTTGGGAAGTTTCTCACTTCATCATAACACAACTGGCATTGGCAATACCGCTGTTGGTAGCGGATCTCTTTTTCAAAATACTATCGGCGGTGTTAATACAGCTGTAGGTGATTTGGCGCTTAATGGTAATATCACTGGACGAAGCAATACGGGGTTAGGAGTGCAATCACTTTTCTTAAACTTCACGGGTGATTTTAATACAGCTGTTGGAGGCAATGCTTTGAGTGCAACCACCGGCTCATCCAGCAATACAGTAGTTGGGTTTAACGCTGCATTTAGTTTTAACATGGGCTCCAATAATACGATCGTTGGTGCAAATGCTGATGCCGACAGAGACGGAATAACGAATTCAATAGCTATTGGCGCAGGCGCAATAGTAAATGCCTCAAATAAAGTTCGAATTGGAAACGGTGCTGTTACTGTAATCGAAGGACAAGTTCCATTCACAACTCCTTCTGATGGTCGTTTCAAATTCAATATAAAAGAAGATGTAAGAGGACTGGATTTCATCATGCGATTGCACCCGGTTACCTACCAGTTTGACGTAAAAAGGTTTGATGAACAAGGGAACAATAAATCAACTAATACAGCAAACAATGTTATGCTTGCTGCTTATGACGATGCAACAGCTATACGCCGCACAGGTTTTATTGCACAAGAGGTCGAAAAAGCAGCTACTGCTTCTGGTTATAATTTCAGCGGCATCGTTAAACCTGAAACATCCGATGGGCACTATAGTTTGAGTTACGAAAGTTTTGTTGTTCCGCTGGTAAAAGCTGTGCAGGAACAACAACGAATGATTGAAGAATTGAAAAAGCAAAATACCGATCTGCAAAAAAGAATTTTTGCTCTTGAGAAAAAGTAAGCCATTGCAAAAAATATAAGCCTGATTGGATGAAAAGAATTTTGTTGGCCCTAATGCTGTTGATATCCTGTGCAATTTCAGCACAACTCACTATAGAACCTGGTGCACAGTTTTCTGTTACCGGTAATCTGAATTTAACCTTGCATAATATTGACTTCATCAATAACGGAAATATTACAACAGGTAACAGCATAATCAGTTTTAGTGGAAATATTTCTTCAAACATTAGCGGTAGCCAGCCCATTCAATTTGCTGAATTAACGATAAATAAAACAAACAATACTTCTTTAATTCTAAGACGAGCAATCAGCGTAACTCAACGGGTTTTCTTTGCTTCCGGTTTTCTTGATCTTAATGGATTTAATACTGATCTTGGTTCGACTGCTCGTCTTGAAAATGAGCGGGAAGATAGTCACGTCATTGGAGCAAATGGAGGCGAGGTAACGCTAAGTACAATATTAAATGCACCAAGTTTTGAGAATCCGGGCAACCTGGGGGCTATTATTAGCTCATTTCAAAACATGGGGAGTGTGATCATAAAAAGAGGACACCAATCACAAAACGGTGTGAGTACTGGTAAAAGCATATTGCGCTACTACGATATTGTTCCAGCCAACAATACTAACCTTAACGCTGTCCTGCAAGTCAGTTATTTGGATGCGGAATTAAATGGCATTGATGAAAATTCACTAACGTTTTTCAAAAGCGATGATGGAGTAAACTGGTCTGAACAGGGAGTTACGTTAAGAAATGCGGTCACAAACTTTATAGATAAAAATCAAATTGAATCTTTTTCAAGATGGACTTTATCTGCGGAGAGTGCCCCCTTGCCCGTTCATTTTATTTTATTTAATGCGAGATGCGATGGAAATAAAATACAACTAAAATGGAAAACCGCGCAGGAACAAAACAGCAATCGGTTTGATATTGAAAGAAGCCCTGATGCTATACAATGGACAGTGATCGGTAGTCTGCCTGCAGCAGGGAATAGTAACAGTGAGAAAACTTACTCATTTGCCGATAACACTCCCCGGCAATCCAATTTTTATCGAATTGCCCAATATGATCTGAATGGAAGAGTACAGCACTCAAGTGTTCTTCGGTCATTATGCAGTATATCTGAAATATTCACCTTGTGGCCAAATCCGGCGCATGATGCAATATTCATAAATATCGTGACCACGAACGAATCACCTGTAACAATAAGAGTAATCGATGCAAAAGGTTCATTAGTGAAAGCCCAAAAGAACCGGGTACTGCCGGGCAGTAATCAACTGAGGGTCGATATAGGCTCATTGGCGAATGGAGCATATTCTGTGCAAGCAGATTGGGAGAATGGGCAAATAAGAAGGTCAGTGTTGGTGATAAAACGATAAAATAATGATCGGCTATATTAAGAAATGAAATAAATAAACTATTAAATAAAAAACTTTATGCCAAAGATCAAGGAAATACTGGTTGAAGCAATGTTGCCCGCAATAAAAGCAGTTGGGAAAGCAGAAATGAAAGCTGTGCTTTCCGGAATTAAAGACCACAATACCTCTGAGATTTATCAGAACACGTTGCAGGGGTTGTATTCAAATTTTTCTTTATTGAAACAGGCAGCTTATAAAACTAAAACAAAAGTTGATGATGGTGTGATAGATCTTATTCTTGAAGCGGTTGAAGAAACTGCTGAGGCAGGAAGCATCGTTTTATCTTGATTTGAACAATAGTTTTTCTCATGTGGATAATAGTTATCGTGAAAACCGGGTGTTTCTACATCAGGTTTTTTTTTTATTTCTTTTTATTGTTTATTACAGATGGCTCTGTGCAGTTCTAACATTTTGAAAATTGAGTAAAGCTAAAATAAAACTTCTTTACGGAAATCCCGGAAGCGTTACCGGAAACGTTTTCGGACATAGAAATTTTAAATAATGACTAATGAAATCGCAACTATTTTTAATTATTCTTTACTTCTGTTGCTTTTTTTTAGAAACTTTACAAGCACATTAAACGACCTGCTGTTGAAAATTCGCTTAATATTACAAAAATGAGAGTTTGCTATTTAAAAAAATTCACCGCATGATATTTCCATTAGCCGGAGTTTTAGTTTATACAGATGAATACATTTTCAGTACAATAAAGATTTTTAAAAAAAATACAAAGAATAAAGTAAAGGGAATTAATTAGGCAGCGCTTTATACAATACTATATTATGGAAAAATTTTAAAGTAACTAACAAATCAAAGCATATGGGAACAGAAGAAACAACTAAAGTATTTATAGAGAACAGCGAAATATCGTGGGAAGAAGTTGACAAGGGAATAAAAAGGAAGATCATGGCGTATGATGACAAGCTGATGGTAGTAAAAGTGGCATTCGAAAAAGGAGGAACAGGCGTTTTACACCAGCATTACCATTCGCAGATCACTTATGTAGAGAGTGGCAGTTTTGAAATACAAATCAAAGGCGAAAAAAAAATCCTCGCAGCTGGTGATGCATATTATATTCCACCAAATGTAATGCATGGAGCTGTTTGTCTTGAAGCTGGTGTGTTGATTGATGTGTTCAGCCCGATGCGTGAAGATTTTGTCGAAAAATAAAATGACCGTTTTCAATTCATTTGTTGCTCAGGGATAATTCGTTCAAGCTCTTCTTTGTTCAAAGGATGTTCATCCCAATCAGGATCATATTTTACAAACCATGAGATCCAAATGCTTCTTGATATGCGCATCATCCATGGCTGAATCAGAACTAAAATAACAGCATTGGCAATAAGCCAATAGAAAAACCGGTTATCGTGTGTTGACATTCCAATCAACACAAACCATGCAAGAAATGTAGTTACACATATCGCTACTCCAAGTGCATAGCTAACATAGCCGGTGCCGTAATAAAATCCAGGTTCTTTTTCTGTAGGCTGTCCACATACGTTACAAGTTTTAGGCATAGCCATATTTTTTTTCAGGCTAATACTAACATTGTTTTTGAAAAGTTTCCCTTCTCTGCATCTTGGACAACGACAACCTAAACTGGAAATAAGA
>Ga0105249_10001102_pt1 | contig 24013 bp, 17 predicted proteins | sample KBSS44metaG_FD_81522 | JGI IMG/M metagenome (GOLD analysis project Ga0105249, IMG submission 81522) | Switchgrass rhizosphere microbial communities from Kellogg Biological Station, Michigan, USA - KBS S4-4 metaG | ecosystem: Host-associated > Plants > Roots > Rhizosphere > Soil | place...
CTCGAACCCAGGGCCCCAACATTAAAAGTGTTGTGCTCTACCAACTGAGCTACGAGATCGACCTGTTTCCAACTAATAAGAAGCCCTTATTTTTTTGGAGTGCAAAAATACAGTTCTATGCCCTTTGAGCCAAAAGTTTTTGGATTTCGGTTCAAAAAATTTATTGGCACTTGATGTTGATAACTTGGACTTTGATTCATTAAAATGCTTTAAAAGCAACCCTTTATCCGAAAACACCGATAATTAACCATTAACTGAAATTCGTTCTTCTTCATGGATCAAGAAAAATCTTCCGCTGAAATAACCAATATTTTTCCCAAGTCGCCTGAAATGTTTGTTATTAAAGGCAGGCAAATTAAATATGCTTCCTCTCCAATGCCGCCTTTGCATGCCGATCTTAAAAAATTTGCAAACATAAAAGATACTTCAACGTTTCAGCTTCAATTACCACTTGACAGCATTTCAAAAAGAATTATTAAACGTTCTGGTGATATTTTTTTATCATCAATAGTTATTGTTGGCATACTTAGCTGGCTGATTCCAATAATGGCTTTATTAATTAAACTAGACTCAAAGGGCCCGGTCTTCTTTTTACAAAAAAGAAATAAACGAGGAGGAAAAACTTTTACCTGTATTAAATTCAGATCGATGATCGAAAATGAGGATGCAGATATGTTGCAGGCTACTGCAGACGATGAAAGAATAACTAAGTTTGGAAGATTTTTACGAAATCATTACCTGGACGAACTTCCCCAGTTTTTTAATGTATTAGTTGGAGATATGTCTTTTATAGGTCCGCGGCCGCATATGGTTACTGATAATAATAAATACGAAGAGCTAATTGAATTTTACGATTACCGCCATAAAGTGAAACCAGGTATTACCGGCCTGTCACAGGCCATGGGTTATGTAGGGGAAACAAGAAACATACAAGCAATGCGAGATCGTGTACAACTTGATATATTTTATGTACGTCATTGGTCTCTGCATCTCGACCTGAAAATATTGCTACACACTCTTCGCAAAATAACCGGTGTTTAATTTTTTTCATTTCTTTATTGCTTTCAAAAAAATAATTAAGATTAACTTTCTGACTTATCCACGGGTGTGAAAGAAAAGCTTAAACATATTCTTCTTATTCTAACAAAAGCCGAAAGACGGCAGTTTTGGATACAGGTAGTATTGAATGTTTTTATTAGTATCACAGATATTGCGTCGTTGGCTCTTTTACTACTTGTTATAAATTTTTATATAAGCAACTCTGTTGATAGTCTCGGTTTTCTCCCTGGGTGGATGCTTGATCCGGGATCGGTAATTCTTATTGCTTCTTTTTTCATTCTTTTTGGTATCAAAAACTTCTTTGGGATTCTAATTTCTTCTGCACAATTTAAATTCATAAGTAAGGTGGCAGTGCGCATCTCGCAAAATAAATTGACGAATTATCAACAAGGTCGATACGAAGATTTTGTAAACATTGACTCATCAAAACAGGTTAGCAATATTGCCTATCAACCATTTGAGTTTTCTCAACATATTCTTTCCGGGATCCAGCAGATAATCATTCAGTCTATTCTGATCCTGCTTACAATTACTGCCATACTTCTATATGATGCAAGACTTTTTTTATTTTTATTAGTTATCCTCGTTCCGCCCGTCACACTCGTTTTCTTTTATATTAAAAGACGCCTTGAGGCTGATAAAAAGAATATCCTTGTACATAATGAAAGATCTCACAAATACTTATTTGATGCTTTAAAAGGATATGTAGAAGGAAATATATTCCAGCGAAATGATTTTTTTCATCGCCGGTTCAGTATTGCCCGGGAAGCATTCAGTAAACATTTATTTGATTCGCTTTCTGTACAAACTATGCCGAACAGGTTAATTGAGACCTTTGCAGTACTCGGCTTGTTTATACTAATTGTAATTGCACATTGGTCGGGAATTAATGACAACTCCACTCTTATTATGATCGGCGCTTTTATGGCAGCAGCCTATAAGATCATTCCTGGAATTGTAAAGATCATTAATGCAGCAGGACAAATGAAGGCACATGAACTTTCAATTTCTGACTTAGAAGCTCCGAAAAAAAAAGCAGGAAAGGAATTTCAAGTAGAGGCAGGATCTATAGAGACTATTCAATTCAAAAACATGGATTTTCAATATAGTGATCATTGCGTTCTCAGTAATTTTTCATTATCGATTAAAAAAGGTGATTTTGTAGGCATCACAGGTAGATCAGGAAGAGGAAAAACAACTATCCTGAATTTGCTCTTAGGGTTTCTTCAGCCATCAAAAGGAGAAATTTTTATAAATGATCATTCTGCTTCTGTAATAGAATTGAAAAATTATTGGCCAATGGTATCCTATGTTCGTCAACAATCATTTTTAATTCATGATAGTATTTTAAGAAATATTACATTGAGCGAAAATGCTTATGATAATGAAAGGCTGGAATCCGCGCTGAATATTTCAGGATTAAAAGATCTTATCATGCAATCTCCCGAGGGGCTTGATAAAATGATAACAGAAAATGGAAAGAATATCAGCGGAGGACAACAGCAGCGTGTAGCAATTGCAAGAGCTTTGTTTAAAGATTCGCCACTTATATTGCTTGATGAACCTTTTAATGAATTGGATGAAGCGTCAACAATTTTGTTAGTTCAACATTTTAAAGAGATGACGACTACCGGCAAAATAGTGATCATGATCACCCATGACCGCAAATGTCTTTCTTTCTGCAATAAAATAATTTCATTAGATGGGCAGGAATGAAAAAACAATAGTAATTCTCACACCCGGCTTTGCAAAAAATGAAGCAGATAGCACTTGCATTCCGAATCAGCAAAATTTTGTTAGGATATTGAAAGAAAATAATCCCGGGTTAAATATCATTATTCTTGCTTTCGACTATCCATATTCCGCAAAAAAATATAAATGGTATAATAATACTGTGATCAGTTTTAATGGCAGAAACAAAGGGGGCTTATCAAAACTTTTACGAAGACGTAGAATATTTTCAGCATTGAAAGAAATTCATGCTTCAAATAATATAATCGGTTTGCTTAGCTTCTGGTATGGGGAGTGTGCTCTAATCGGGAAAAAATTTGCCGATAATCATAGATTAGAACATATCTGTTGGATATCGGGGCAGGATGCAAAAAAGGGAAATAAATATGTGCAACGCATACCACTTAAAGCTGATGAACTTGCCGCTTTATCTGATTTTTTACAGAATGAATTTGAAAAAAATTATGGTACCAGGCCATACCATGTGATCCCGCCAGGCATAAACACTAAACAATTCAGCGAATCAATACAGCAAAAAGATATTGATATACTCGCGGCAGGATCATTAATACCGTTAAAGCAGTATGAAATATTTATAAATGTTATTGCTGAAATAAAAAAACAACTACCGGGTATAAAAGCAATGTTGATCGGCGATGGACCTGAAAAAAATAAACTGAAAGCTCTTATTGCAATGAATGAATTGCAATCAAACATCATTCTGGCTGGCGAATTACCACATGCTGAAGTATTGAATACGATGCAAAGATCAAAGATTTTTCTTCACCCTTCTTCTTACGAAGGGTTTGGAATAGTATGTATTGAGGCGCTTGGTACCGGTTGTCATGTTATCAGTTTCTGCAAACCTATGAAGCAGAATATCGAGCAATGGCATATCTGTGATACCCCAAAAAAAATGATGGAGCAGACGCTCAATATACTTCAAAATCCAACTGCGAGTTATAAAAGTATAATTCCTTTTGATTTAAAAAATTCAGTAGAAAAAATGATCCAGTTATTGGACAAATAAATATAGAATCGCCTTCGCAATTTTCTTCGCAGGTATAATGCTAAAGGGTTTATATGAAAAGGCCGTAAAAAATCTTCGTATTGCTTTTAAGTTTTGTTTATGTAACAAATGATTTTCCCCTGAATTTATATATGCTCTGAACATTGCGTCCTGTGCAACCTTAGCTGGCACTAATTCTTTATATTTTATCAGCAAGCGAAATCCTTCTTCTTCCCTGTCTTTCCATACTATTGAACTAGTATTTAAATCGTGCAATCTCCGAAAAAGCAAAGGTTCGTAAAGAATAATTCCGGTGAAATGGCTTGCCAACAGTATTATAAATTCGACATGTGTTGTGAAACTTATTTTTTCAAGGCATTTTTTCCTGAATACGAGGGTAGGGGTTAAAGCAGCCATTTCAGATCTATAAAATGCGATTAATAAATCATCATATCTTGATCCATCTCTTTGCTTATAAAAATAAGCCAATGGCTCATCTGGTTTTTTGAAATTATATCCTCCGGTTAAACAAAACCCGGAACCAGGATATTGATCAAAGGCGGCTATTTGTTTCTCTAATTTGGTACTATCCCATAGATCATCTGAATCAATAAAAGCAATAAAATCACCTTTTGCTCTTAAGACTCCTTCACCTCTCGTAACGGTTACATTGATCCTCTTTGTAAGTTTATAAAATATTATTCTTTCATCATTGATCTTTTTTATCAGTTCTTCAGTATTATCAAGAGAACCTTCATCAATGATCAACAGTTCCCAATTAAAATACGTTTGTTGCTGAACACTCTCAATAGTCTCCATGATCAGGTTACCCCTGTTATAAGTGGGTAAAACAATGCTGATCTTCGGGAAAGTATTTTTATTCGCCATCTCTTAATTATGAAAATAATTTTACAGAGTTTGAATTACATTGTTGATCCTTTCTGCGATCGCTTCCGGCGACAATGTAATTTTATATTGCTGTAGTACTTTTTCTTTTTCAATTGATAGGTTTGAGTCTATTGTTTTTGATAATATTGTTTTCAGATCATCAACATTTTCTTTTTCAAAGAGCCATCCGCATTTACCATTTCCAGTCATAGTTCGGAATGAGTTGATATTTGTAAGAATAGGTATGCATCCGCAGGACATCGCTTCACAAACTGCAACACCCATTCCTTCATAGTGAGAACCTGAGATAATAAAATCAGCGCTATTGTACCATGCCTGCAGATCGCTATGTTCAATTTTGCCAACCAATGTGATAGCCTCATTTTTTAGATCGGAAGAAGAAATTAATTCTTTGATTTTTCCTAATAGGTCTTCAGTTTGATAGATCATATAAAGCCTTGCTTCGCGATGTGTTTTTACAAACTGTATAAATGCTTTTACAACAGTTAGCGGGTCTTTGTTAGCATTTAGCCTGCCCACCCATAAATAAACAGGATGACCTTTAATTTTTGTTAAGGGAACGGCATCATTGCGATCCATAGTGTGAAATGAAGATGATGCCTCCATTACTTCAGCTATTTTTTTGCTGTCCTTTATTATACCTCGTTTTACCCATTCCATACCAGCGTCATGTGATGAAAAAAGATAGGCATTTATAAAACGATCTGCTAACCGTTGGAGATAGGCTTTAATTCCTTTAAATGGTTTTTCAGCATGATAAAGCGCAATTATTTTTATTTTATTACCCACCATCAAGTTTAATTGAATAAGCTGCAACGGAAAAATGAGGCCATTAACAATTACAATATCGGGTTTCATTTCTTTTATATATCGATGTAAGAGGAACGGGAAAAGAAGTTTTTTCCTTTTTGAATTGTAAAAATGATAATGCACACCATTTTGTTGCAGGTCACCTTCATAGTTTATTTGTTCGATACTGATTATTTCATGCCATTTAGCTAATTGTTCAAGGACAACTATGTGAAAGCCAATCCTATCCAACCATTTTTCCGGATCGTTGTATTCTGGTGTGTTTACATAGCTTGTGCTAACGATCTTCATTGCCAGCTATTGAAAGTTTTGGAAAAAGTTTTCGTATCAGCAACATTATGATGGTCAAATAAAATCCGAGAAAAAAGCGATCTGAAAGATCGGGTAACAGTAAGAATTTAAATAATCCTGTACCTGTTAATACGAGCAAAAATGTTTGGTCAAACGTTAAAGCCCGCAGAGAAAATTTCTTTGTAACCAGGATCAACAGGCCCAGGAATAAAAAGAAAGTGAAATGGGTTGATACAAATGCCGTAACAAGTTTTGAATAGACCAGGGAGAAATATGATAGAATTGATACTGGTTCGTTAAAATCCCTTGAATAATCAATATGCTTTGCATAATTGGAATAAAAAAAGATGCTCCATCCAAATTGCCTTACAGGTAAAACGATTGTTATGTATGCGATGGCCAAGACCACCACCATAAAAAAATACTGTTTCCTGTTTATCATCTTCCATTTTTTACTAAATGTGAGAAATGATATGATAAAAAAGCAAGTAATGATATTGTCCACTCTTGCAAAAACAGCTAATAAAAAGAAAAGTGACATCAACGTCAAATTCCTTTTTTCAAGAATAAAATAGACCGAGACAAAAAAGAAGAGAGTAGAAAGACAGTCGGGGGTTGAAAGTCTTGCTATTGCTGTTGTAAAAACCGAAAACATGATCAATCCTGTACCAGCAAATGCAAAAACAATCTGCAAATATTTTTTTAACCAATAAAAAAGAAATAGACCAAGTACCAGGTATGAAATTATGGAAGGCATGACTGTTGCCATTGGCAGTGAATACCCACTTTTATAAAATAACCAGCAAAGCCATATATAAAGTGGCTTAACAATATAGTTTGGTAAGATCTTACTGAATTCAGAAGGGTCAGCCTCAAACTTTTTTCTGTAAGAAGGTGTTTCGGTTAGTTTTTTATATTCATCGGGTGGGATATTTTGCCTGGCACTGGAATAAGTGGTGTTGTGTATTTGGGTAATTGTATTGGGGCTATCCATCTTGACCACCAGGGCCATATATCCAAGCATGTCAAAATTATAAGCAGGGTTTTTATAAAAATAAATTGCGGCCGGTATTAAGCAAGATAAAAATACAAGATAGGTCAACCACAATAAAAACCGTCTTTTAAGTTTCATACCGGAACTTTACTTTTGGTTGTTTTATTAAACATGCAATTTTTTAAAAAAATACTAAATAAGCTCAATGGTTTGCATTTTAACCAGGAATATCTCTGTTTAACAAAAGAATATTTAGATCAACCGCTTTTTGTATATATCATCGCCGACAAACGTATAATTAAAGATATTACAAACCATCACTTATTTACAGGTTATTCTCCTCTTGTTTTTACTTTTCCTTTTTACAAAGAGATCGATCTGTCAAATCATGAAAATATAAATATTCTTTTTAGTTATAGGGAATTTAAACCAAACGATGTTCTTAATGCAAAAGATGCCCTTGCCTCGATCACTTTAAAGAAAATTCATGAACAGGGTTTGGAAAATGATCGTTTTTTTTATTATGAAGGGAGAACAGCAAGCCATCGCTTTATCTCATCATTTTACCAGGCAGTTATTCAATTTCAAAATCAGCTTTATAATAAAAAACCCGGGAATGTTTATTTGCCGGGAAATTTATTGAAACAAGTACAGGTTGCTTATTCTTTGCCTCGTATTATCTCTCTTATAACTGTTAAACAAAACGACCTGTTCAATCTTTTCCCAACAGATCTGCATGGACAAATTGATGACGAACATTATATTATTTCACTGAGATATGAAGGGAAAGCTGCCAATCAAGTTGAAATGACCCAAAAGATACTCATTACAGAGATCGATCCGTCATTCTATAAAACAGTTTATTCTTTGGGTAAAAATCATATGCAGGAATTGAAAGCGAAAGATCAATTTCCATTTAGCGAAGGCTTTTCCGATCTCTTACAGCTGCCCTTGCCAAAATCTGCTGTTTGTTACCGCGAACTTGAACTGGAACAGCGGCTTGATCATGGAATTCATCGTTTTTTTCTTTTTAAGATCATTAATAAAAAGCTAATTGTTGACAAACCTGACACACTTGCACATATTCATAACGTGTATGCAACCTGGCGACATAATAAGGGCTTGCCGGGCAACTATTTACTGCGATAAAACGATTTGTGGATGACCTAAATTTGCATCAACTTAGACATTCATGAGCAGGGTTCTGTTATTTAATCCACGCAGTGCTAACTATAAACCGAGAATACCCAATTCTATTCTTAGTGTTGCTTCTTCTATTGAAGGAATATATGACTACGTGATTGTTGATGGGAACCTTGAAGATGATCCGTGGAAAAAGATCCATGCTTATCTTAATGAAGGTGGATTCAGTTATTTTGGTGTCACATCAATGCCTGGCCCTCAACTTAAGCAAGCAATTCCTTTTTCAAAAAAGATTCGCCAACTTTTTCCAAATATCAAGATCATTTGGGGCGGTTATTTTCCATCTAACCAATCAAAAGTTGTTTTGAATTCAGGTTTTGTTGATTTCGTGATCAATGGGCCCGGTGAAAAGAGTTTTCCGGCATTGTTAAATGCACTTGATACTAATAAACCTTTTGAACTAATTCGTAACCTGATCTACAAAAGCGGAGAACAGATCGTAAAGACGCAAAAAGATGAATTGTATGAGCTTGATGAATTACCTGCGTTACCGTATGAACGACTAGATCAATTTTACCCGTTAAGAAAATATCTTGGTAAGTCATATCTCGGCTCCCGAACTATTGCATATCATTCGAGCATGGGTTGTCCTTTCAAATGTTCATTTTGTGCTGTTGTCCCAATATATAATGCAAGATGGAAAGGTAAATCCGCAAAGTCTATTTATAAAGATATAAAATGGCTAAAGGACAATTATGGCGGTAATGCTATCGAGTTTCATGATAATAATTTTTTTGTTTCAGAAAAAAGAACGGTTGAGTTTTCACAATTGATAAAGTCGGATAAAATGGTTTGGTGGGGAGAAGGACGCATTGATACAATTGATAAATATTCTGATGAATCGCTGGCGATGATGAGAGAAAGCGGTTGCAAGATGATCTTTTTCGGCGCTGAAACAGGGAATGATGAGATCTTAAAAAAAATGGATAAGGGGGGTACGCAAAGCGCTGCTGAGATAAGAAGTTTTGCTGCAAGAATGGCAAAATTTGATATTATTCCTGAGTATTCTTTTGTATTGGGAACACCAGCTGATACTCCCGAGCAAGTAATGAAACAGATAGACCAGGACATTGCGTTTATTAAAGAAATAAAACAGATCAATCCAAAAACGGAGATAATAATTTATATATACAGCCCGGTGCCTACTGAAGGAAGCGATATGTATAATAAAGTTTTGCAAAGTGGCTTCAGGTTCCCTGAAAAGTTAGAAGATTGGGTCAGTCCACAGTGGGAAAATTTTGACCTTAGAAAAAATCCATTAACGCCTTGGCTTACCCCCGAAATGGTGAATAAGATCAAAGATTTTGAAACAGTATTGAATGGTTATTATCCGACAGTGTCAGATATAAAATTAAATTCTATTAAAAGATCGATTTTAAGAAATGTATCAGCCATCCGTTATAAAACTGGGATTTATCAAAAACCGTATGAACTAAAGGCATTGCAGGTATTATGGAAGTACCGCCAACCTGAACTGGAAGGGTTTTAAAATGAGAGCTGCATTAAAAAATATTGTTGCACATACTTATAAGCCATTTTTGGAAAAATATCTTTCCAAAAAAAGGATTTATACTTATGGAAATATAAAACTTCAGATTCCACCTGAAGTTTTCCATCCTGGGTTTTTTACCAGCACACAATTTTTGCTTCAATATCTAAAGAAGTTATCATTACCTGGAAAGAGTTTTTTGGAGTTGGGGGCCGGTAACGGACTTATCTCAATTTATGCAGCAAAAAGTGATGCAAAAGTTACAGCGACTGATATTAACCCTGTTGCGGTGGAATACGTTGGGATCAATAGCTCACAAAATAAAACAAGGATAAATATCATCCTTTCTGACCTTTTTGAAAACATACCGCCTCAGGAGTTTGATATAATTGCAATTAATCCGCCTTATTATAAAAAAGATCCTCAAACCTTGCTTGATCATGCATGGTATTGCGGTGAAAACGGAGAGTTCTTTTTGGAACTTTTCAATCAATTATCTGTGTATATACATGGAAAGTCTGAAGTGATAATGGTCTTGTGTGAAGGATGTGATAAAAAAATGATCGAAGAAGCAGCAAGGCAAAACGGATTTAAATTGAATGGTGTAGAAATGAAGCAAAGTTTGATCGAGAAAAATTTCATTTACAAAATTGAAAGAAATTCGTGACAGAAGAACTTACTCATAATACTATTGATTTTGCACAGCAATACTTCTTGCTTCGCAAAAGCGAAGGGAGGATTTATTCGGATAAAGAAGTAGCAGGCCTTCCGGAAATAGATAATGGACATAGGCATTATTATGAGTGGCAGATAAGGAAAAGTTCAAGCGATCGATTGGTAAAATATCTTGCCAAGAAACAAAAGGCTTTAGAAATTTTGGAAATAGGTTGTGGTAATGGTTGGTTGTCTGCAAAACTTTCCACTATTCCATTATCACGAGTAGCGGGAATTGATATAAATGATGACGAACTGAATCAGGCTAAAAGAGTGTTTAACAAAATTGAAAACCTTGAATTCTTTAATTGTTCATTGCTGGATGAAATGTTTGGCGGTCGTAGGTTTGATATAATTGTATTTGCTGCTTCAGTTCAATACTTTTCTTCATTGGAAAAAGTGCTGAATGAATCAATAAAGAGACTAAAACATGGGGGAGAGATTCATATAATTGACTCGCCTCTTTATAAGCAAATTGAAACTAGTGCTGCACGTATGCGGTCTGATGAGTATTACAAGACCATTGGTTTTCCGGAAATGAGTGATCAATATTTTCATCACTCACTTGAGTATTTGAAGTTGTTTAACCATGATATTTTATATGACCCAAATTCATTTATTAATAAATTAAGGAAAAATAGAAACCCATTCTATTGGGTCATCGTTCAGGGCAATGCTTAGTCAGTCACTATATCATACTTATAAGCGATACCGCACTTTACAAACGGACAGGATCACTGCGTTGCCAATTGTGATATTGATGCCGCATAGTGCTTGTAATTGCCGTTGCGCTATGTGTGATATTTGGAAAGACAATCATAATCTGAAACAATTGACGGAAGATGATATAAAAGATTTGTTGGAGACATTCAGAAAGTTTGATACGAGAATGGTGCTAATGTCTGGAGGCGAGGCTTTGTTACATCCAAATTTTTTCAGGTTTTGTGAAATTTTAGAAAAAGGATCAATCAAAGTTAGTTTGCTTTCTACTGGTTTGACTTTAAAGAAACATGCAAAAGGCTTAACAGAACGGGTACATGATATTATTGTTTCGCTGGATGGCGATGAAACGACTCATAATGCTATTCGAAATATACCAGGTGCTTATAATAAGTTGAAAGAAGGCGTTCAGGCTATTAAACTATTGAAACCCGGATTTAAAATAACAGGGAGATCAGTAATTCACCGTTTAAATTTTCTTAAATGGCCTGAAATAATTGAGAGTGCTAAGGAAATAGGGTTAGATCAGATCAGTTTTTTACCGGCCGATGTAAGCAGTCATGCTTTTAACCGTGAAGTATTATGGAGTGATGCAAAACAACATGAGATCTTATTAGATAAAGAGGATCTGCCCGAACTCAAAAATGTTATAAAATTTCTATTAAAGAACAATAGAAAAGATTTTGAAACTAAGTTTATAGCAGAGTCAATGGAAAAGATCCAGAAGATATATGATTATTATGCTGCATTTTATGGGTTAAATCCTTATCCTTATAAAAAATGTAATGCGCCATGGGTTTCAACAGTGATCGAAGCTGATGGAACTGTTCGGCCTTGTTTTTTTCACCCGTCTTTTGGAAATATTCATGATAATACACTTGATAAAATTTTGAATAATCATGACGCTATTGAGTTTAGAAAGGCACTGGATATTGACAATAATGACATATGCAAAAAATGTGTTTGTTATTTAAACCTGAATCCTGGCACTAATCCGGGGGCAGAAAATTAAAATAAGGATGAAAAAAATTCTCTTTTCTCATTCATACTTTCTTCGCTTTGATCCAAAACAATGGGAAACAGGATTGCCATATGCTCCTCTCGGCACATTATATGCGGCTTCGTTAATGCGGCAGGAAGGTTATGACGTAGCGCTTCATGATGTAATGTTTGCAAGAGGAGCCGAAGAGATCATACCAACTATAGAAAAATTCCAACCTGATTATTTGGTTTTGTATGATGATGGATTTAACTATCTCACCAAAATGTGCCTTACTAATATGCGTGAAGCTGCTTTTAAAATGAGTAAGCTGGCAAAGGAGAGAGGCTGCACAGTCATAGTTTCAAGTTCTGATTCAACAGATCATTACGAAAAATACATTGAGGAGGGCGCCGACTTTATTCTTCTGGGTGAAGCGGAAATGACTTTGCTTGAATTGGTAAATGCGTTGCAGGAAAACAAAAAAGATATTTCTACAATTCCTGGTATAGCCTTTAAACAAAATGATTGTGTAATAAAAACAACACGAAGAAATGTATTAAAGGATCTGGACAGTTTGCCTTTACCTGCCTGGGACCTGGTGAACATGGAACCTTATCGGCTATCATGGCTAGATCATGCCGGTTATTTCTCTATGAACATTGGAACAACAAGAGGTTGTCCGTTTAAATGTAACTGGTGTGCAAAGCCGATCTATGGTAATCGATATAATTCCCGGTCGCCGCAAAATGTGGTACAGGAATTAAAAATGCTTAAAGAAAAATTTCAATTTGATCATATTTGGTTTTGCGATGATATATTTGGATTAAAACCTGGTTGGGTAAATGAGTTCGCTGATCTTGTAGAAAAAGAAAACCTTCATTTCAAATTTAAGATCCAGGCAAGAGCTGACCTGCTATTGCAGGAAAATTATATTCGTGATCTTGCAAGAGCCGGTTGTGATAATATCTGGATGGGAGCGGAGAGCGGTTCACAAAAGATATTAGATGCGATGGATAAAGGAACAACCATTGAACAAATTCATGCTTCTACAAGACTCATTCGTAAATATGGAATGAAACCATCTTTCTTTATTCAGTTTGGTTATGTGGGAGAAGCTAAAGATGATATAAAGAAGACAATTAAAATGATCAATGAACTATTGCCTTATGAAATTGGGATATCTGTTTCGTATCCATTGCCAGGGACAGGCTTTTATGAAAAAGTAAAATCCGACCTGAAAGAAAAAACAAACTGGACAGATTCAGATGAATTGGCATTAATGTTTCGCAATACCTATCAACCGGCTTTTTATAAACAATTATATCGCTATGTACACAGGAGTTATCGTATGCATCTTGCATTAGAGAATATCCGACAACTTTTATCTCACCCGGCAAAACTTTCCTTGAAAAAAATTAAAAAAGCGGCTTCTTATTTTTATTATTTGCCGACGAGTATTTTGGCAAAATGGAAACTGAATTTACTTGAAAAATCTTCAGTGTCGTGAGTGGGCCTTTGCATAACTTGAGTGAACAGGCTGCGGAAAAAGCTTTTACTAAACAATCAGCCATTTTTGATGAGCTTTATTCTAATAATATTATTATTCAATATAAGCGGCAACGTGTAAGAGATCATGCACTTCAATGGCTAAAACCTAGTAATAAGATACTTGAATTGAATGCAGGCACAGGCGATGATGCAATTTGGTTTGCTCAACGAGGTCATACTGTACATGCCACGGATATTTCAAAAGGAATGCAGGAAAAATTAATTGAGAAAGTAAAGCAAAACAAGTTCGAATCAGCGATCACTCATGAGCTTTGTTCATTTACTGAATTACAAGACCTGAATAATAAAGGGCCTTACGACCTGATATTTTCCAATTTTGCCGGATTGAATTGTACGGATCAATTAGATATAGTTCTTCATTCATTTTCCCCATTGCTTAAACCAAACGGTATCGTAACTCTTGTTATTCTTCCTAAATTTTGTTTATGGGAAAGCCTGCTATTCTTTAAAGGGAAATTTAAAACTGCATTTCGTCGTTTCTTCAGTAAAGAAGGAGTGAAGGCACATATCGAAGGCGAATATTTTACTTGCTGGTATTACAATCCATCTTATGTAATAAAAAATATGGTAGAGAAGTATGAGGTCTTGTCTATTGAGGGACTTTGTACGTTAGTGCCGCCATCTTATCTTGAAAATTTCCCAACAAAGAAACCGTCATTATTTAATTGGCTAAAAGAAAAAGAAAATAAATGGAAAGGTAAATGGCCTTGGAAAAGTATTGGTGATTACTATATCATTTCCTTACGAAAAAAATTATAAAAGCGAATGTTTCATTTATCAGTTAATGAAATAACTTGCATTTTTAGTGGTCTAAAGCCCCCATGCTTTTCTCTTTTCATCTAACTTTTTTTCATATTTCTTCAGAAGCCAATCATGAAAAAAGATCGGGTTTGGTTTGGAAAAATGTTTGCCTGTTTTTAATCCCATTCTTTCACCTTTAGTATTCAAACGTTGTTCGTGTTCTTTCTTTTTCCATCTGCGGGTGGTTAACCTCATAAAATAATTGTCAATTGAATCACCTAATTTATTATTTAGAACTGACTCCGCAAGTTTTTTAAACCATGGGGAATGTGTTTTTATATCTTTCTTGACGAATGGCAATGAACGATTAGGAAAATAGGTGTAAGACCATGAGTTTATTTCGAAAAAACTTTTTATGCTTTTATTTCCAGCCATAGGAATAAGTGTGAAGAGCTCTGTTGCGGTATAAATGTTTTTTTCCTCTATCAATAGCCCAGCTTCGTCAACAAAATAATTCATACAATAATATTCTTTTCGATTCTCCAGGAATGGATTTTTTTTAAACAGGTGAAGTAAAGTTCTTGCGATCCATAAACGGTTTTCTTTTGTAATAATAAAATAATCGATATCGGCATTTTCATCAGCAAAATATTTTGAAAGGGAGCCAGAAATTCCAACGGCCCTCACATAGGGAAATTTATAAAGAAGGTTTGAGATTTTTTCCGCCTTTACTAGCAGGTTCGCAGCTTTTTGATATCCTTTATTTCTTCTTGTAACCAGAGATGGGTCATTTTGTAATGAAAAAAAATTGTCGAGTTTAAAAACTTTTTGCGATTTTAATAATTCATCAAGTGTATTAATAAGCCCACTTTTCTCGGCCGGTTTTTCAAGAAAGGATAGGATTTCTTCACAGGTAAGGGGATAACTAAACTGATCAAAATATATAAGCACCTTTAAGATACTGTTTTCCATATTCAATAAGTATACGGTTGACTCTGCATTTTTATTTTTGATCGTGAGTGTCATAATTTTTAAAAAAGTTTTTGACCCAATCCAAGCCCAATAAAAAAATAAAATAGGAATTGGTATAGAAATATCGTGTAATTAATCTGCTGGGTTGCTGAATAACCCGGTAAAGCCATTCAAGCGCCATATTTTGCATCCACTTTGGAGCCCTTTTTTGAAGACCAGCTACAACGGACAACGCCCCACCAATGCCTAGTAATGCCGCATTTATTTCCCCGGAATTTTCTGCCATCCATTTTTCTTGTTTTGGACAACCTAATGCCACGAACACAAGATTAGCATCGGATCGATTGATCTTTTCAATATCATTTTTTATTTCCTCGTCTGTTAAAGACCTAAAAGGAGGTGAGATGGCACCAGCAAAACGAATGTTAGAATATGCCCGGGCAATTTTTTCTTTGAAGGAATTAATGACATCTGCCGTAGACCCATAAACAAAAACAGAAAGTTTTTTTTCATTTGCTTTTTCAAGAATGGAAGGAGTGAAATCCATTCCACAGATTCGTTCTTGAGTTCTATGATGAAGTAATTTACATGCTAACGCCACTGGTTTCCCGTCGGTCAATACAAGATCAGCATGGTTTACTTTCTCAAGAAACGATTTGTCATTGTAAGCTTCGATCGTCATATGAACATTTGCAAAGCAGATATAAGATGGCCTTTTTTGCAAGGCCAATTCAGTGACATGTTCAAGGCTTTCACTGAAACGAAGATTATTAACATTAAGGCTTAGTATTTTCAATTTTTCAATCATTGTTTTGGGCGATAGCATTTTCATAAATTTTTAAAATGGCGCTATAATGAACGTCCTCATGATATTTTTCAAGATATGTTTGTCGTGCATTTTCATTAAATATTGCGCTATTTCTGGACTCTTTTATGAATATATCGACCTTTTTACACAGATCATCTGCATCTCCGGCAATAAAAAGCAATCCGTTAAATCCATCAGATACCGTTTCTGCCATAGAGCCCAACCTTGATGCAATAACCGGTGTGCCGGCAGCAAATGCCTCAATGATAGTTAATGGGGTTCCCTCATACCAAATAGATGGGCAGATTAATGCTTTACATTGTTTCATATAGTCCTTTACTAGTTGTCTTTCCATTTGGCCGGAAAAAGAAATATTTTTATATGATTTGAACTTTTCCTGTAGAGAATTTTTTTCTGGCCCATCACCGATAATTATGATCTTATTATCCGGCATAGCTGCGAATGCCTTTGCAAGCACATGAACGCCTTTCTCTTTTACGACCCTTCCGACAAATAAAAAAAAATCTTCACGTATCTTATTTCCTTCACCCGGATCACGAACAAAATTGGACTTGGCTATCATTTTGGCTGCGGGTATTTTCAATGAAGAATTAAGAAGTTTTGATCTTGAAAATTCATTTAGTGCAATGAATGCCGATACTTTATTTTTCCAGGTACTGATCAATTTATGAAACCCTGTAATTATTGTTACCAATGCAGATTCAGAAGAGGAGCCTCCGTAACATTTGTATTTAATCCCGTGGAGAGGGAATTTTTTATGGATACAAAGCTCACATACATCATTGTTCCGCATCAGCAAAGCATTGGCACATATCAAGCGATAATTATTAAGAGTGAAGACTACCGGGACCTTATGTTTTCGGGCGGCATAAATAATGGAAGGGGAAGCTATAAAAAAAAGATTGTGAATATGAATAATATCAGGTTTGAATTGCAGAATGGTGTTTGAAGTTTTCCTGGCGGACGAAAAACTATAAACTGCCCGGAATGCTGCCTCAATTTTCGAAAAAAAACCTATTATCTGCTTATTATCAAAAAACAAAGTCTTTACTTCGTGCCCTTTTTTCAATAAAACCGAAGATTCCAATTCAAGAGCAACATCTTCGCCGCCATATTGTTTATACTTGTTATGTATGAATAAAATTCTCACTCTTAATCACTTAATCGGAATCCGGGAATTTATCGTTGCCTTGTACTTAATATTGTTGCAGATGCCTTATAAGGCTTTAGCGACATACCAGTTAAAAACTTTGACATCTGAGAAAATCTATAACCAGGTTATCCATAATGAAATAGTTTTGGTGCAATAACAAAACTATATAAAGGGAGGTCTTATTTCCTGTTTGCCACTAAGGAATAGGGCTATTGATTGATAATTTGCTTTTCAGTATTTGTAAGATTTAACGGAATTCTGTGTTCATGTTCGATAAAATACATATCGATCTCCCCAATATTTTTTGCACTGATCTTTCCCCTGTAGCTGCATTCATAATAATCTTTGATCAATTCATAAGTGGCTGATGAGATGTTTACTTTACCAGGCTCACCATTGCTTTCCATACGGCTGGCAATGTTCACAGTGCTGCCCCAAATGTCATAAGCATATTTCTTTTTGCCTACTACACCCGCAACAACAGGACCTACATGTATACCAATACGCACAAGCCAAGGCTCTAAGCCATTTTCCTCTCTTCGTTCATTATAAGAAGCCACATATTGCTGTATTTCTAACCCGGCTTTTACCATTTTCAATACATGGGTTTCATCAGGAGTTGGAATTCCTCCTGCACACATATATGAATCGCCAATCGTTTTAATTTTTTCGAGGTTATATTTTTCAATAATTCCATCGAAGGCAATGAAACAATCGTCTAATTCCTTTACAAGATCATCGGGGGGCATCTTATCAGCAATCGTTGTAAAACCTTTAAAGTCTGTAAACATTACTGAAACACTTTCGTATTGTCTTGGTGTAGCACGTCCAGTTGTCTTTAATTCATGCGCTATTTCCCCAGGTAAAATATTTAATAGCAAATGCTCTATTTCATTTTTCTGCCGGTCAAGTATTTTATGTGTTTTTGTTTTTATCCGGTAGCTTCTGAAGATCAATAATGCAATGGTGAATGCAAGTAGTAAGCCGATCATGAAAGCATTTTTCGCAAACTCTTGTTTTTTAATAGTTACTGCTTGCAGATCTTTATCTTTAGTTAAAAGGACGATTTCATTTTGTTTCTTTTGAAGATCAAAATCGAACTGAAGACTTCCTAATTTCTTATCAGTGTCAATATCATAGAGGGTGTCCTTAACATTGGCATAAAGTGTTGAGTATTTAAAAGCATTTTTGGGATCTTTTGATTTTTCGTAGGCTTTAGCCATGTCCTTGTAGAGATCTTTAAGTTCATGGAGGGCTTGTATTTCTACACCTGGAATTTCGGCTTCTTTATAGTAAGTGATAGCCGTCTTATAATCACCTTTTTCTTTATATACATCACCCAATCCTCTAAATGATTTTATAATGCCAGTTTTGTCATTTGCTTTTTGGGCAATGGCTAAAGCCTGGTTATGGTTTTTCAGCGCAAGATCATATTTACCTTCTCTTCTATATAGCTTTCCTAAAGCATTGTAAACTTCCAGGCTGCCATCAGACTTGCCATACGCCTTTAATGATGTATCAAAATAAAGTAATGCTTTTGTATCATCTTGCATGGCAAAATAAATAGACCCGATGTTTACAGCAATCCCACCTGATTCTTCCTTTTTACCTAGCTCTTCACTGAGAGAAAATGCTTTTAAATAATACTCCAAGGCTTTATCATAAGTAGCTTTTTTATCGGAATATATTCCTCCAATATTATTTAAAGCAATTAATACTCTAAACTTGTCGCCTGCCAGTTCTGAAAATTTTAATGACTGAAGATAGTTTTCAAGAGCTCTTGCGTCATCGCCTTGTTTGTAATATACAACTCCGATATTATTGTACAGGTTAGCTATACTGGCATTATCTTTTAGCTGCTCAAATATTTTTAATGATAGATTATAATTTTCAAGTGCATCTAAATTATTTCCCTGTTTTCTATAACCTAAACCAATATTCTTTAGAGCAGTAGCTGTCCCTTTGGGAAAATCTATTTTTTCCGCCAGTGATTTTGCCTGAAAGGCCAAACTAATTGCTAAAGCCGGGTTATCAGTAAGCCGGTCTTTACTTTGCTGCAGCAATGCATTTACTTTTGCAGTGTCAGCATTGGCGCCGGCATCTTGAACTACAGCGGGCTGCGAATTAAGACTCATTGCAAGACTGATGAGTAATACAAGTAAATACGATTTTTTGTTTTTCATAATTACTTATTTAGGTTTTCATTGATTGTTCATTTTACCGTGATATCATGATCTTACTTGTTGTTGCTTTGCCTTCATTCCATAATTGGAGAAGGTAAATTCCATTAACCAATTTGCTTACATCGACAGTTTTCTGATATTTTACAGTCGCTTCGGTATTACCAAAATCTGTTTCGAAGGCTTTTCTTCCATCAACCGTATATAATACCAATTTTGAATTACCGGTTCTGCCCGGAACAAACGACAGCGTTATATAATTCGTAGCAGGGTTTGGCTTGATTTGCATTTCTCTTATAGAAGGAACAACCTGAATCTCTTGCTGGTTCAAACCGCTTGTCCGGGTAACAGCAGAAGAACATGGATCAGACAATGGACAGGCTGTATAATTTTCGTAAGAACTGGTGCTTCCTGTATAATTATTTCCCCCACCACCGCTACCACCATTCACAAGATGTGTTTGTGTGGAAGGGGCGTTTACAAAAGGTGTTGGCGTTCCCGCACGGTATAATCCATTAATTGATGTTACCAATCCTTCTGCGGCTAACACCGGATAATCAAATATTGGCTGGTAGGCTGCTATCGCATAAGTCCATTGATCAGTAAATGGTGTGCATGTGCTACTAAAGAACTTCCCTTGGACAACTGTATTTGCATTATTTAGTTTTTTAAATCCTTTTTCGTTCGAACTGATAATGGCACCTGATATAAAGATATCAGAAGTACTGCTAAAAGGCACCGGGATCTTAGTGATCCATATTTTTTGGACAAGATCATAATGCGTTGTAGGCGCAGTGACAGAAGCATCCGCAATGATCATACCGTCGGGTATAGATTTAGTTGTTATTGGTGTGTTCGTTGTTCCTTTTTCGTAAGCAGTAATGTTATTGAAAGTAATGCTTCCCGAAGTAAATAAAAGTTTTTCACCATTTGCTAATTGGCGGCTGACCTTTGTTGTAACATTCACCCACAGGCTGGTCTCTTTTTGAGTTGTGCTGCCAAAATTGGTAAACGGTTTACGGGTAAGTATTGGGCATGGATCTTTGATGGTCACGATACCTGGTATATATGTTATAGCCAAATTATTATTTGATAAAGTACCGGGCATAAGGAATTGATTTCCTATAGAGAGACCGGTAATTATATTCAATGATTTTAACAGGTTTAGTCCACGACCTATTTCCTTTTCATCAACGATCACTCCGGTCCTGTTATTACTAAATCTCAATGGTATGTGCTCCCCGGTTTCATTATCAATTACCACAGCCTCCCCGTTTTCAATTATCACTGTTCCGTTTTCAATTACTACCGCTTCACCATTTTCAATTACTACCGCTTCACCATTTTCAATTACTACCGCTTCACCATTCTCTATTACTACTGCTTCACCATTTTCAATTACTACCGCCTCCCCGTTGGTGTAAGAATTTACGTCAACCAACCCTTTTGCATCCACAGCTGATACCGAGTGCAACATCGTGGTTTGGGCAGCATTTTTATTGAAATCTAAAATGGACTCCTGTGTTAAATCTATTATTGGATTAGAATTCACTACACGGGTATTTAGCAAAGATTTTATAGTTGCTAAAAAGCTCAGGTTCTGAATATCTGCAGTATTCAGGACGTAAGGAGTTGTATTTGTGACCACTCCATTTGCAATTGTTAAAGACTGTGCATTCACAATTGAATCTTTCACGCCGTTGAGGCCAATAATAAACGCCTGCCCGTTTTCAATTACAACCGCCTCCCCGTTTTCAATTACAACCGCCTCGCCGTTTTCAATTGTTACAGCCTCACCATTTACCAGGCCTAAAACATCTTGTACCAATTGGCTTTGGTGGGCTGTTGACATAGTGTTTAAAAAGGCCGCCGGATCGGGGATATTGGATCCATCAAATAGATAAGTAAATGTTGGATCAGGGATGTTCTCTCCAAGATTAACAGTGATATTTTGTGCTGTGATGGTAACCGGCAATTTCTCAATCGTCAAAGTTCCTTCAATAAATTCGTAATTATATTTTTGAAAAAGGGTTGGATCGTCTGGACTTGTTTGGCTAAAACTAAGTTTATATGTGCCTATATTACCGGGGTTGATTGCCTTATCGGGAACTTTCAAAGTAATGTTATTAAGACCCAGATCCCTTAATGTTAATTTTGGATTTGTATTTTCCAACGGAACTCCATTCACCAGTACAGTAGGAATAAGGGTGGTAACTTCACCATATTTCCTGGCCGCATCTTTAGCGATTACTGTTACATGCTTGCTGAAGAAATACAAACTATTCGAAAAGCCACCATCAAGATGCACCCCATTTACAACAATTGTTTCGGGATACGGAGGAGTATAGACCCTGATAGGTTGATTACCTGTTAACACAGGCATTAAAGCCGTTGCCTCATTGTTATTAAGAACCGTTGTAGTGAGTGGTGTATTCCCGTAATATATTACAGAATTGTTGGTCAAATTACTTCCTGTTACGGTGAAGTTTGTTTGATTGGGTATAAAACTTGGCGGAACGATCAACTCTTCAATAGAAGGTGTAGGAGCAGCAAAGCTTCGCATGGCCGCATCAGCATTTATAAATCCATAACCGGAAGTAAAATCAAAACCCGAAGGTCCCATGTCTGTGGCTGTGTTTGTCAGTAATGATCTTATTTGGGAAGGTGTAGTTACATCCTGACCTAAGAATTTTTTTCTACCCTGCATTATTAATGCAGCCACTGCTGCTGCATGAGGAGCTGCTGCAGATGTTCCAAAAAAATTATAATATGAATCACCATCATAATCCAGGTTACCCATTTTTAGGGTAGTGTTCACTCCGTCCGGTCCAACGAGTTCAGGTTTATTTCTTACTTCAGCAAGAACTGATGTTCCGTTGTTAGTAAAAACCGTTGTGCCGCCTGTTGAAGAAAAAGACTCAGTAGCCAGGGGTCCTGGATACGGGAATGCTTTATCAAACCTTGCCGCACCAATAGCAATTGCTCCTGAAGCATTGGCTTGCCCAACAATCGTTGAAGTGCCTGTTGCATATTCATTAAAAGTTATATCACCTCGAAATACAACGTACTTGAGCCATGCAGGTTTACTTCCCGGGGTTTTATTTACAATAAGGATATTGGTTGTTGTTGGACTGGTAATTGTAAAAGTCATAATTTCTATCGCGTCTCCACCAATATTGATCCTGTTAGATCCGGAGAGAAGGGTTCCGTTTGTATTCGGAGTTGTAAAAATATCCAGGTCGTTCTTTGTACCTGCCTGGCCAATAGAATAATTATCATCTACCCATTGCAATACTATTATATATTTACCCGGTGCAAAGGTTACGCTTTGGTATATATCGCCACCGCCAAAATTATGTGCCGTGCCGGTGAAACCCGGCGGAGCGGGCACCGAATCGAAGGCGCTTTCGTATGACCTGCTTGCAAAATTTCCGGCTGCGGAAAAATAAGTCGTGCCGGTTGATGTTACTTCATTAACAGCCTGAGCTACCACCCCATCAGTAAGAAACTGCTCCGTGATATAAGTAAGGTCATCAACAATTATATTACATCCGGCATCACGCAGCGCTTTAATTTTCTGGGCAAAGTGACCGGCAGTGATAGAGCCGGTGCTGAAAGCAAGTTCAGCACCCGGCGCCAAATCGTGAATTTCTTGTAACATGGCTCTTCCTTCATCTGAATGTTCACCTGGTAAGTCTTCTAATACTTGTACAGGTTTGGTGTAACCATAAATATTTCCGGTACCGGGAAGGTCACCATTCGCTACATCTTGTGCTGCAGTATTTGTTTTTAATGGGGCTAAGGTAGCGTCAGTAATAGTATTGTAACTATTTGAAATCACGCCGATCTTAATACCATCTCCATTCAAATTATATCCATTACGTACAAGCCAGGAACGTACTGACGTATCGCCTGCTGATGTAACAACTCCGCTATGAGTGATCTCCTGGTAATAGGGCCTGCAATAATTAATCTCTGGTACTAAATTAAGCTTTGGTAAATTAGCGATTGGAAATTCGCCGGTTATTATAAAAGGACTTACACCATTACTTTTAATATTCCTTAGTCCATAAGGCGATGTTTGCAACAGGTTCAATACGGTTGTATAATTTCCTGCATAGACAATCACGTCTATCATTATATAGCCATCTGGTGTGATGATAAAGAACGGAGAGTTAGTCGGATTATTAAGGTAAACAGATTTCAGTTCAGCACCGATCGGGTTTGTTACAACAACGGTATCTCTGGAAAAACAGTCTACATCAGATGAGGCAGTGAGAACATAGGTGCCTGCTTCCGATACAGTGATAGTGGATGTATTGGTTGTATTGGATGTCGATGTAATGATGCCACCATTTAAAGCTTGCCAGCTAAAAGTCACTCCGGGAGTTGTTGATGTTCCGGTTACAGTTGTTGTTGGAGTAGTAGAAATAATTAATCGTTTATCGGGGCCTGCATCTACATTTGGAGGTGTGCAATATAGAAAAGGCTCATAGTTTACAGCTACACCACTTTGAATATTGATTGCGGTTTTGCTGAATAGTGCCCCCGTAAGTGATGTGCCACCAGTACCCGATCCTATATTAATTGCTGCCCTGGTTGCGTAAACAGTAGCCAATAATTTTGAACCACCACCTGCTCCATTAGCAATAAGGAAG
>Ga0105249_10001106_pt1 | contig 23950 bp, 21 predicted proteins | sample KBSS44metaG_FD_81522 | JGI IMG/M metagenome (GOLD analysis project Ga0105249, IMG submission 81522) | Switchgrass rhizosphere microbial communities from Kellogg Biological Station, Michigan, USA - KBS S4-4 metaG | ecosystem: Host-associated > Plants > Roots > Rhizosphere > Soil | place...
CCGCCGTATTCTCCTCCGAGCGCGAGTCCCTGGGTGAGGCGCAGGACCACGAGCAGGATGGGCGCGAGGAAGCCGACGCTCGCGTACGTCGGCAGAAGACCGACCGCCGCGGTGGAAGCGCCCATCACGACGATCGTGATGAGGAAGGTGTATTTCCGCCCGACCAGGTCGCCGATGCGCCCGAAGACGAGCGCTCCGAAGGGTCGCACCAGGAAGCCGGCGGCGTACGCGACGAACGAAGAAAGGAGAGCTGCGGTCGCGTTGCCCGGGGGGAAGAACAGGGCGGCGAAGAAAGGCGCCAGGGTCGCGTACAGATAGAAGTCGTACCACTCGAAAACGGTCCCGAGCGAGGAGGCAAAGATGACCCGCTTCTCCTCCTCCTTCTTGACGAGGGGCACGGTTCCGGGGATTGCCGTCGACATGAATCCTCCTTTTTGCCTACGGAATCACGACTCGACCATGCGTGCGCGCGTCAGGAATCCGCGGGTAGCGGCGACCTCCGGCGCCGCGGGCTCGACACGGGAGGACTTCGTTCCGGCAATCTCGAGGGCACGGGCTCCGGCGAGCCGCTGCGCTTCGAGGAGCCGCGAGGGGAGGGATATCGCACCGATCCCGAGCGGGAAGAGATCGCCCGGAGCGGTGACGGTGTCTCCGGAGGAGGAAGGCCAGGCCGGCTCGTCCTCTTCATTGGATCAGTGAGCGCGAGTTTTTCAGAGCATTCGGGAAAGTCAAGAGCCAGACGCACGGATCGATGAGATTTCTGGGAGGTCGCGGGTCCCTTTGGAAACGTTTGGCCTCCCGGCTCTCCGGCGCGGCGTCTGCGACGCGACGGCGCCGGCCGGATCGGGGAGGCCCCCCGCCTCCGGTCAGCTTTCCGCCAGCTCCGACCGATCGTCGGTCTTGACCACGGTGACGGTGCAGTTCGCCAGCGCGACCACCTGGGAGGAGACGCTGCCCAGGTAGCGCCGCAGGGTGGAGCTTCCGCGGGACCCGACGACGACCTGCGCGACGTGGTTGGACTCGGCGAACTCGACGATGGCAGCGCCGGCGTCGGGAGCCTCCAGGACGTGGTACGTGATCCGGTTCGGGGGAAGGCCGAGAGGCCGCGCCCAGTGATTCAGGTCCACGAGACCCTTCACGTGGAGGTTGCGCCCCTCCTCGTCCTCCGTCACATCCATCCCGATACGGGAGGTCTTGAGAACCATGACGCACGCCAGCCGGGCGGCCGGGGCCGCCCGGAGAATGTCCCGCAGGTTCGCCCGCATCGCCTCGTTCAGGGCCTCCGACCTCTGAGCGAGGTCGATCGCAGCGACCACGATCGGCGCCCGGGCCAGCTGTCCGGCCACCGATTGCCTGGGGTCCGGCTCCTCTCCGAGCATGCGGAAATACCGTTTCGTGCTCGCCCAGATGCCCTCCCTTCTCCGCCGCGCGGCCGCCTCCGTCAGAACGACCCGATCCGGGTGCTGCAGCTCGAACGCGAGCTGGGCCGCCGTCTGGTAACGGCGGTTCGGATCGACCTCCAGGCACTTGAGAACGATCTCCTGGAGCCACTCCGGGTAATCCTCACGAAGCGCCCGGGGCGGTGAGGGAGATCGGTAGAGCCGGCGACGGAGTCCCGCGACCGACGTGGGATTCCCGAACGGACGCTCACCGGTCGAGAGGTGGTACAGAACGACGCCGAGCGCGAAGATGTCGCTCCGAGGATCGTTGCGGATGCGTCGGACCTGTTCGGGGGAGATGTACGGGCCCGTCCCGATCGGAATGCGGAACTCCTCGGCCAGGAGGTCGGGCAGCCGATCGTGTCGCGAGACCCCGAAGTCGATGACCACCGCCTCACCGCTTTCCCGGAACATGACGTTGCTCGGCTTGACGTCGAGGTGGATGACGTGCTGGCTGTGGATGTCGTGCAGGGCACCCGCCACGCGGGCGCCGACCGAGGCGACCTCTTCGTCGGGCAGGGGCATCCGGTCCAGTTGGGCGCGGAGCGAGCGGCCGTCGATCCACTCCATGACGATGTACGGCTGCGCCGCGAGACCGCCCGCCGCCACGTAGCGGGGCGTGTGGTTCCCGGACAGCGTCGGCAGAATCATCACTTCCACCTCGAAGGCCACGATCGCCGCCGGGTCCTCCGCTTCCCCGAGCCGCGGGATCTTCATCACGAGGGGCGTCGGGCCGCCGCCCGGAGCCGTCACCCGCCAGATGCTCGCCATGCTCCCGTGGTGAATCCGTTCGTCCAGTCGATATCCGTCGATCACCGTGCCCGGCTGGAATCGGTGACGGGGAGGTGTGGTCAAGCTCCCGTCTCCAGCCGCATCGCGAGACCGGTCGGAAGTCCGGCCTCGCGGATTCGGCGTGCGACGCTCGCGTAGTCGTACGGCACGCGGAAAAAGGTGAGGAGGGCGCTCTCGTCATCGAACAGGGCGTAGGAAGCGGCGGGGTTTCCGTCCCGGGGCTGACCGACGGATCCGACGACCGCCAGCCAGCGACGCGTGACCGGCAGCGGGATCCGGACTCCCGGCTGGGGCACGAAGGCCGAAGTGCGCCCGTCGTCCGTCATGTGGTAGAGCGCGGGCGTGTGGACGTGGCCGCAGAACGTCCATCGATTCGGCGTGGCCCGCATGCTCCTCCGGGCGTCGAACACTCCGGTGATGTACTCCCAGCGGTCGGGAGCCCACGCATTGGCGTGGACGTACAGTCGGCCGCCCTCCTCGGCGGTCAACGGCAGCCCCGCCAGGAAGTCGATCTGAGCCGGCGGAAGCCGCTTCCGCGTCCAATCGATCGCGGCACGGGCCTCTTCCTGCATCGACGCGCTGGAACGCTGGGTGACCGCCAGGTCGTGGTTCCCGAGGACGGCGATCCCGTTGCCCCCGACGAGATTTGTCAGCACCTCCAGTACCCGTTCCGGGTCGGGACCGTAGCCCACATGGTCCCCGAGGAAAATGAACCTCTCGGCGGCACGGGCGCGCGCGTGCTCGAGGCAAGCGGAGAGCGCCTCGAAGTTCGCGTGGACGTCGGAAAGGAGCGCGACGATCACGCGCTCGATCCTGGAATACCCGTCGCCCGCCTTCCGACCTTCTCGACTCCCGCGCCGGTTCCCTCCGGGGCTCGGCCGGGGCGGTAGACGCGAGCTCCCGCGACCGACAGCGGCTCCATTCCGCCTCCTTCGGGGCCTTCTCGGTCGGTCTCCCTGCGGCGATCGTATTTCACGTCCTCGTCGGCCGTCGACTGCAATAAGATCAGGGCACTTTCCAGTGGAGGGACGATGAGCGATCGAGATCCGGCGATCGAAGCTCTCCTCGAGGAGCGTCGCGAGTTTCCACCTCCGGAGGAGTTCGCGAAGCAGGCGAACGTCCGGGACCCCTCGATCTATCGGACGGCCGACCGCGACTTCGAAAAGTTCTGGGAGGACTTCGCGCGGGAGCTCGCCTGGTACAAGGACTGGAAGCAGGTCCTCGAGTGGAAGCCGCCGAAGGCGGAATGGTTCGTCGGCGGGAAGTTGAACGCCTCGGTGAACTGCCTGGACCGGCACGTTTCGGGTCCCCGGAAGAACAAGGCCGCCCTCATCTGGGAAGGGGAGCCGGGCGAGCAGCGGGTGCTCACATACCGCCAGCTCCTTCTCGAGGTCTCGAAGTTCGGCAACGTCTTGAAGTCCCTGGGAGTCGGCAAGGGAGATCGGGTCACTCTCTACATGCCGATGGTGCCCGAGCTGCCGGTCGCGATGCTCGCCTGCGCGCGCATCGGCGCGATCCACTCCGTCGTCTTCGGAGGGTTCTCCGCGGAATCCCTGCGGGACCGGATCAACGACCAGCAGGCGAAGGTCCTCGTCACGGCGGACGGGGGCTGGCGGCGCGGCAACGTCGTTCCTCTGAAGAAGATCTCGGATGAGGCTCTCGAGCAAACCCCGTCGATCGAGGCGGTTATCGTCGTCCGCCGGACCGGCATGTCGATCGGTTTCGACCATGAGCGCGACTATTGGTGGCACGACCTCATGGCCGCGGCCTCGGCCGACTGCCCCCCGGAAAAGATGGACGCCGAGGACCCTCTCTACATCCTCTACACGTCGGGCACCACCGGGAAGCCCAAGGGGATTCTCCACACGACCGGCGGTTACCTCGTCGGCACCTACGCCACGACGAAGTGGATCTTCGACCTGAAGGAAGAGGACGTCTTCTGGTGCACCGCCGACATCGGCTGGGTCACCGGGCACTCCTACGTGGTCTACGGCCCGCTCGCGAACGGTGCGACCTGCTTGATTTACGAGGGCGCTCCGGACACTCCCGCGCGCGACCGCTTCTGGGATCTCATCGAGCGCCACGGCGTCACGATCCTGTACACGGCGCCGACCGCGATCCGCGCTTTCATGAAGTGGGGAACGGAGTGGCCCGAGAAGCACGACCTCTCGTCTCTCCGACTGCTCGGCAGCGTTGGAGAGCCAATCAACCCCGAGGCCTGGATCTGGTATCAGGAGAACATCGGCGGCGGTCGTTGTCCGGTGGTCGACACGTGGTGGCAGACCGAGACCGGGATGATCCTCATCAGTCCGCTTCCGGGACTCACGCGGACGCGGCCGGGTTCCGCGACGTTTCCGTTCCCCGGAATCCGCGCCACGATTCTCGACGCGGCGGGCAGCGAGGTGAAGGTCGGCGGCGGCTACCTCGCGATCACGCGACCGTGGCCCGCGATGCTGAGGACGATCTGGGGCGACGACGACCGCTACGTGTCGACGTACTGGTCGCGGTGGAGCAACGACGTCTACTTTCCAGGAGACGGAGCCAAGCGGGACGAAGATGGATATTACTGGCTGCTCGGACGCGTCGACGACGTGATGAACGTCGCCGGTCACCGGATCGGGACGATGGAGGTCGAGTCGGCGCTCGTCGATCACGATTCGGTCGCGGAATCGGCGGTCGTCGGCATCCACGACGATCTCAAGGGGACCGCGATCGCGGCGTTCGTCATCCTGAAGGACAGGGAGGCGAAGGACGCGGGCGGCGCTCTCCAGGACGAGCTCCGCGGACACGTTGCGAAGAAGATCGGATCGATCGCGAAACCCGACAAGCTGTTCTTCGTGGGCGACCTGCCGAAGACCCGATCCGGGAAGATCATGCGGAGGCTGCTGCGCGACATCGCCGAGGGACGCGTGCTCGGCGACACGACGACGCTCGCCGACAGCACCGTGGTCGACTCGTTGAAAGCGCAATACGAAGAGAAAGAGGGCTGAGGAACCGCGTTTTCAGACGCTTTTTGTCGAACTCGTCCGGCCGCGGCGACTCCGAGTGTCAGTGTCCTGAGATGCGGGCAGAGCGGACGGTGACCCCGGGCACACGCTCCGAAAAAGAATTGTTCCGCCGGCGAGCGAGCGGCTAGAATCAGAACAGGTTGAAACAAACCGAGGGCGTTCTGGACGGCCGCACCCTCGGCCGGCTTGATCGCTGGCGGAACGCGCGGGCCCTCTTCATCCGACCCGAGGGTGGCGAGGTCGAACGGGCGGTGGCCCAGGCGTTCGGCCGGCGGTGGGTGCGCGCGCAGGTTTACGGTCGCGCGCGGCGTCTCCTGATGGAAACCGATCCCGCGGCGTTCCTCCAGAGTCTGCACGAACGCCTGGGCTCGCTCGCCGACCGGGTCCGCGTCGCTCCGGACGACCCCGGCCTGACCAAGTGGGATTCGCTCGGCAACCTGGCGCCGCTGCCGCGGGCGCGGACCGAGGTGCGCTCTCTCTGGCTCGCGGACATCCTCCGACACGGCGACTTCTACGCGAAGTTCCAGCCGATCGCGGACCTCTCGACCGGCGACGCGATCGGTTACGAAGGACTCCTCCGGGCGCGCGCCGACTCCGCGAACCATCCTTCCGCCGAAATGTTCCCGGCGGCTCGCGCGCTGCGCGTCGAGCGTCCGTTCGAAACTCTCTCGTGGTCGTGCATCGTCGAGTCGGCGGATCGGCTTCCCGCGGAGAGCCGTCTCTTCGTCAACGTCAATCCGCAGCTCCTCGCTCTGGAGCCGGACGGCCTGTCGGATCTCTGGCGCGCGATCGACGTCTCGACGTTTTCGGCTTCGCGCGTCACGCTCGACCTCGTCGAGGTCGAGAACGTCGAGTCGCTCGCCGGACTCTCGAGCGCGGTGCAGGCGGCCCGCGAAAGGGGAGCGCAGGTCGCGCTCGACGACGTCACGTCGCCGTATCGCGCCATCCAGTGTTGCGAGGCTTTTCATCCCGAGTGGGTCAAGGTCGACTGGGAGATCACGCGCGGCGTCGCGCGTGACCCGCGGCGCCGCTCGATCCTGAAATCTCTCGGCCGCCTCGCGCGGCACTTCTCCTTCGGCCTGATCGCCGAGGGGGTGGAGAACGGCGACGACCTCGAGGTCTGCGCGGCTTCCGGCGTCGTCGCGGCGCAGGGGTACTTCGTCGGCCGGCCGTCGCCCGAGCCGGCCCCGCCCGAGGCATTGTTCCGCCGGTGGGTCGACGTCCACCGCCAGGTGAGGACACCCGAATCGGAGGGTTCCGCCAACGGCGCGGAAGACGAGCAGCGAGCCTCCTGACGCCGGATTCCCGCCTCCGGCGGGCGGCCCGACCCCGGACTCGACCACCGTCCGCCTCGACATCTGGCTCCACGTGGCCTGCCTGTTTCCGACGCGTTCCCGCGCCAAAGCGGCCTGCGAGGGGGGCAAGGTCGACGTCAACGGCGCCCGGGCCAAGCCGCATCGCGAAGTCCGGCCGGGGGATCGGATCGAGATCACGACCGGGAGCGGCCGGCGCCGCCAGCTCGTGGTGCGGGGTGTGGCGCAACGGTCGATCCCGCGAGCCCGGGCGCGCGAGCTCTACGAGGACCGGACTCCACCCCCCTCGCCCGAGGAGATCGAGGTGCGCCGCCTGGAGAGGATGCTGGCGCCCTCGCGGGCGGCGGGACGTCCGGACCGCCGTGAGCAGCGCGAACGGCGCCGGCGGAAGGAATGGCCCGGGGTCTGACCCCGCGGGTAGACTTCCGGCGTGGACTTCGAGCTCCTCTGCCCGTGCTGCGGCGCCCGGTTGAAGGTCGACCCGGAGCTGAAAGCGATCATCGCGCACGAGGCGCCGAAGGTCGCCCGCAAGTTCGAGTCCGTGGACGACGCGGTCGGAGCGTTGAAGACGCACGACGCCGAGCGCGAAAAGAAGTTCGCGGCCTCGATCGAAGCCGAGAAGTCGAAGAAGGACGTCCTGAACCGCAAGTTCGAGGAGCTCTTCGAGAAGGCGAAGTCCGATACGTCGAAACCGATCCGCGACATCGATCTCGACTAGCTCTCCGCTGAGCATTTGCTCTCGATCGCCGTTCTCGGGTCGAGCCGTGCCGCCGAAGACAGCCCGGACTACTCCCACGCCCTCGAGCTCGGCTCCCTGATCGCCAAACGCGGCGGCCGAGTCGTGTGCGGCGGCTACGGCGGCGTGATGGAGGCCGTGAGCCGCGGCGCCGCGGAAGCCGGCGGCCGCGTGCTCGGCGTGTTGACGTCCGGAGGTGAACCGAACCGCTGGGTGACCGACACCGTGCGGGAGGCAGATCTCTCCGGCCGTCTTCGCCGTCTTCGCGACGAGTCCGCCGGCGCGATCTTCCTGCCCCGGGGATTGGGCACGCTGCTCGAGATCGCCTGGATGGCGGAGTCGATCGCCAAGGCGCTCGTCCCGCCCCGTCCTCTCGTGTTTCTCGGAACGTTCTGGCGGCGCGCGGCCGCGCTCGCGGTGGACGGCGCGGCGGGCGCCGGGGCGGAAGCGCTGGGGCGGTCGATCTCCTTCGTCCGGACGCCGGAAGAGGCGGTGGCCGCGGTTTTCACCGGGATCTAGCCCCGGTACGCCATCTCCTTCAGCAGCGCGATCCGCTTCGAGATCGGCGGGTGCGTCGCGAAGAGCCCGGCGATTCCGCCCTCGCCCTCTTTGACCGCACCGCGGGGATCCGCGATGCAGAGGTGGGCGACCCCCTGCTTGATGGACGGCGTCGGGGCGACGGCGGCATCGATCTTCTCGAGGGCCGAGGCGAGCGCCAGGGGATTGCGGGTCAGCTCCGAGCCCGACGCGTCGGCGAGGTACTCCCGCTCACGGGAGACCGCCATCGCGACGAGCCGCGCGATCAAGGGAGCCAGGAGGAGCGAGAGGATCCAGAGGACGAAGAAGAGGAGCAGGACGATCCCGCCGCCGCTTCCCCGCCCGTTGCGTCGCCGTCCGCCGCCCCAGCCGATGCCGCGCCGTCCCCAGTCCGATATCAGGAGCACCGATCCCACCAGCGCCGCCACCACGGTCATGAGCCGCACGTCGTAGTTCTTGACGTGGGCCATCTCGTGCGAGACCACGGCCTGGAGCTCCTCCCGGTTGAGCGCGTCCAGGAGTCCGGCCGTCACCGCGACCGACGACCGTTCCGGCCCGCTGCCGGTGGCGAACGCGTTCGGATCGGGGTCCGGGATGAGGTAGACCGCGGGCTTCGGAATGCCGCCGGCGATCGCCATCTCTTCGATGACGTTGTCGAGCAGCCGCTGGCGCGGATCGGTCGGATCGATCGGAACGGCGTTCGCCGAGTCGAGAACGGCGCGGTCGCCCGCCTTCAGGGCCCAGAGCGACGAGCCCGCGCCGAAGAGAAGCGCGCCGAGCGTGGCGATGGGGAAGCCGGGACCGGCGCCCGACCCGTAGAGGAAGAAGTCGGACCCGATCCCGAGAAACACCAGGAACGCCACGAATCCGGTCAGGATCACCGCGGTGCGGCGCAGGTTGCGCTTCTGCTGTTCGAAGAGATTCGTGCCGGGCACGACGCGGGCCTCCCGCCGCCGGTGTTACTGCGGCCGGATGTTCAGGTCGACCTTCGGGACCTCGCGCTCCGCCGGCTCCGTGATCTGGTAGAGCTCGACCGGCTGGAACTTGAACGCCTGCGCGATGAAGCTGTCCGGGAAGACGTTCTGGGCGGTGTTGAACCGGGTCGCGACGTCGTTGTAGTACTGCCGCGCGAACCCGACCTTGTTTTCGGTCGACGTGAGCTCTTCCATCAGAGTCCGCACGCTCTCGTTCGCCTTGAGAGCAGGGTAGTTCTCCGCGAGCGCGAAGAGGCGTCCCAGCGTCTGGGTGAGGACGTTCTCCTTCTCGGCCGTCTCCGCGACGCCGCGCGCGGCGACGGCGCTGTTGCGGGCCGCGATCACCTTCTCGAGCGTGTCCTGCTCGAACTGCATCTCCCCCTTGACCGCGGCGATCAGGTTCGGGATCAGGTCGTGGCGGCGCTTCAGCTGGACGTCGATCTGCTTCCACGCGTTCGCCACCTGATACTTGAGCGAGATGAGGTTGTTGTAGCGCCAGATCGCCCAGATCGCGGCGAAAACCGCGATCAGGACGAGAAAGAGAAAACAGCCGCCGATTGCTCCCATTCGGTTCTACGCTCCCCGGTCGTAATTACGATTTTCGGCCATCGAAGTTGCGCGCGTCAGGCGTTCAGGCCCTGCCGCAGCTCGCGCGAGAGTATCTCGACCGCGGACCGCTTACCGGCAGTCATCTTCTCGCGCCACAGGCCCTCCGTCTCGAAGCGGCGGTCTCCGATGGACTCCGACCACGGCCGCAGCGCGGCGTCGAGCTCGCCCGCCGACCAGACGTCCCCGCCTCGCTTCCGGATCATCGAGATCACGTAGGGGACGATCCGGATGAAGGCGCGCAGCGCCGGGGCGCTCTTGATCGAGTACTTGCGGCCGTGGAAGGCGGTGGGAAAGGCCCGCGCCGCGGCCTTGAAGTAGTTGAGGAAGAATCGCCGCGAGTTCTCCCGGAACTCCCGGGCGACGCGCCCTCCCGCCGCGTCCATTGCGGCGAACACGTCCCGCAGCTCGTCGGCGAGGGAAGCCTGCGTCACGCTGCCGCGTCCGATGCCGAGAACCTTGATCTGCCCGCGCAGCGGCGAGCCGTCGTCCTCGTTCAGCGTGCGGATCACGTCGTGGGCGGCGGCCAGGTTCTCGTCGCGGTAGAGACGCCGTCCCGACAGCGAGATCAGGTGGGAGGGGTTCAGCTTGGTGTGCTTGCTGTTGATGGTCACGAAGAGCTCGACCACCTGGTCGGCCGTGAGGTTGTCGAAGACGACCGCCGGCACCTGGAAGTCCTTGAGGTTGTGCTTCTCCGCCAGCTGGTGGAGGGCCAGGAGGCGATGCTGGCCGTCGAGCGCGCGGAGGATTCCCGACTCCTCCGGCAGCTTCAGGGAGCCGGAGTCCCCCCGGCCGCCGGACGGGGAGAACTCGAGGCGCCGGTCCGAAACCAGGAGGACGCTGCCCGGGATCGCGGGAAGGGTCCCGGAGTCGGCGCATTGGAGGTAGTAGGCGACCAGCTCGTCGATCTTCTTGCGGATGATCGGTCTCTGGTAGGCGTGCTCGGAGGCCGCGATTCTCTTCTCCAGGATCTCCCAGTTCACGCGGGCGGTCACGGTCTGGCGCGCGTGGCCTCTCGTCGTCTGGGCAGCCGGGCCGAAGGAGAGGACCTCGAATCCGACCAGGGACTGCAGGTCCGCCCCGGAGAGCAACGCCTCGTAGAAATTGACGCCGAACTGGTTCAGCCGGAGAGAGGGAACCGAGAGCATTTCGAATCCTCCTCTGCCGCCCTCCGGCTAAGTCCCGCCGTCGGAACGGCTTGGAACGGCCGCTCCCGTGGCGAGGTTCCGCGCGTCCGTGCCGCGAATTATATGCAAAGCCGTTTTCGGGTCGGGAGAGCCGGCTCAGGACCCCGGCGGTCTCCCCCAGTCGGCGCTCTCCGTGATCTCGCGGTAGACGCGCTCGGCTCCGGCGAGGATTCCGCGCAGCTCGTCGGTCAGGTACTTCTCGAGGTCGGCGATTGCCTCCGGCCCGGCGACCGGAACCGAGCACTCAACCTGCGATCGTCCGAGCGAGGCAAAGAAGGGCGAAGGCCTCCGTGTCCAGTCCGACTCGTTGCGCCGGTGCTTCACCATGAGGAAGGCCGCGAGTCGCCGCTCGTCCCACGGCTCGACCAGTCGCCAGCTGAAATTCGCCCTCGAGCCCTTGTGCTGGATGTCGGGCTTCTCGTCGGCGAGAGCAATCGACATGTTGGCTTTTTGACGATACCATCGCCCCCGATTCGTCAGCCACCGATATGAAGAGTTTGCTCTGGGGCCTCGTCGTCGGCCTGCTCGGCTCGGCCTTCGTCCTCGCGGAGGGGCAGCCGGGCAGCGACGTCTACTCGTCCCATCTCATGGTCGACCAGGAGGTCACCGTCAGCGCCCGGATCACCGGGGTGATCGAAAAGATCAACGTGGACCGGGGGACGGCCGTCAAGAAGGGGCAGTCCCTGGCGACCCTGGAGCTCCAGGAGTTCGAGCAGGGCGTGCGCGAGGCGCGGGAGGACATGCAGCTCGCGAAAGTGGAGCTGGAACGCGCCCAGGCCCTCTCCGCCGGCAGCATCATGAGCAAGGCGGAGCTCGACGAGAAGAAGGCCCGCTATGCCGTGGCCTCCGCGGCCTGGGAGAAGGCCCGGGCGATCCGGGACTACGCCTTCATCCGCGCGCCGTTCTCGGGCATCGTCACCGAGAAGTACGCGCGTGTCGGCCAGAAGGTGATCGACAACCAGAACGTCCCGCTTTTCAAGATCACGGCCTTCGAGCCGCTCCTCGCCCGGGTCTACCTGCCGGAAGAGCGCCTCCTCAGTGTCCGGCGGGGCGACCGCGTGGACGTGGTCCCCGAGAAGTTCCCCCGGTCCCGCACGACCGGTGTCGTGCAGTACATCAGCCCGACGGTGGACGCCGCCAGCGGGACCTTCCAGGTCATCGTCCAGGTCAAGCGGGACGTCCCGCCGTCGGTTCTCCGACCGGGGCTGGCCGTGAAGGTTCACTTCAACAACGCCGGTCGATCGTGAGGGTATGAACGAAAAGCCGACCCGCCCCTCGAGGCGGCTCCGCTCGACCCTCGACCGCGTCCTGGTCCACGACATCAAGAACATGGGGTTTCGGCTTCAGCTGCTGCTGTCGAACCTGGAGGAGAACTACGGCAACCCGGAGTTCAAGCGGTCCGTCGAGGAGCTGCTGCGCTCGACCGTGGACCGGATCGACGGGATCGTGGACCGGTTCTCGACCGGCGACCAGCCCGTCCTCATCAAGGTAGCCGTCGACCTGAACGGGATCGTCCGCGAGGTGGCCGAAGGGGAGACGCGCCGGGGCCTGCGCGTGCCGCCCGCGGCTCCGGGCCGGCGCACCCTCTCGCTCGCGCTCGGCCCGATCCCCGAGATCTGGGGAGATCCCTACTACCTGACCGACGCCCTGAAGAGCCTGATCGAGAACGCGCTCGAGGCGGTTCCTCCCGAGGGCCGCGTGCTCGTGCGGACGTATCGGGACGATTCGGCACGCCGCCCCCGCGTGGTCGTCGAGATCATCGATAACGGCACCGGGATGTCGCCGGAGTTCGTCCGGGACCGGCTCTTCAAGCCCTTTCAGACGACCAAGCCGGACGGGGTGGGTCTGGGCCTCACGACCGCGAGCCAGCTGGTCCACCTGCACGACGGAAAGTTCAACGTGATGACGCGGGAGGGCGGGGGAACCGTCGTCCGCGTGAGCTTTCCGGCGGTCGCGTCCTCCGCGGCGTCCCAGCCGGTAGAATCGCCCCCGCCAGCGTCTCCTCCGGAGACCCCGTGACGCCGGCGCCCGCCCCCCTCGGCACCGTCGTCATCGTCGAGGACGACCCGATCCTTCTCGACCAACTCACCTGGTCGCTGAAGGGCCACTTCGAGGTCGCGAGCGCAATCGACGCGGAACGAGGGTGGGCACTCTGCGAGACGGATCCCGACCTCTACCTCTTCGACCTGCGGCTGCCGCCCTCCGGGGAGATCGAGGAGGGGCTCAAGCTCCTGAAGAGCGTTCGCCAGCGGAATCCGGACGCGACAGTCGTCATGATGTCCGGCGAAAAGGATCGTCACGCTGTGCTGAAGTCGATCGAGCTCGGCGCGTTCGATTTCTTCCGCAAGCCGGTCGACGCGGCGGAGCTCCTCGTGATCCTCCGTCGCGCTCTGGAGCGCCGCCGCTTGGTGGCCGAGAACCGCGAGCTGCGCGAGCGGACCCGCGCGGCGTCGGAGACGTTCGACGAGCTCGTCGGCGCGAGCGCTGGAATGCGCAAGCTGTTCCACGAAATCGAGAAGATCGCGCCGTCCGACGCGACCGTCCTCCTCTTCGGGGAGAGTGGAACCGGAAAGGAGCTCGTCGCCCACTCGATCCACACCCGCAGCGGCCGCCGGGGCCGGCCCTTCGTGGCGGTCAATGCGTCCGCCCTGCCGGAGTCCCTGGCGGAGTCGGAGCTCTTCGGCCACGAGAAAGGAGCCTTCACCGGCGCCGTCGGCTCGCGGCCGGGGCGCTTCGAGCTCGCGCACGGCGGAACCCTTTTCTTAGACGAGATCGGAACGCTGACGCTCCCGATCCAGTCGAAGCTCCTCCGCGTGCTGGAGACCCACGAGGTCGAGCGGGTGGGGGGACGGCGGAGCATCCCCGTGAACTTCCGCCTGATCTCCGCCACGAACGAAGAGCTCGAAGAAAAGGTGGGGGCGGGCACATTCCGGGAAGACCTCTTCTACCGGATCAACGCCGTGCCGATCCGGATTCCGCCGCTTCGGGAGAGGTCCGACGACATTCCGCTCCTGGCGGCGCACTTCCTCGCCCGGTTTTCGGCCCGGCACGGCCGGGGACCCCGGAGACTCTCGGAGGGGGTGCTCGGCCGATTCCGGGAGCATCCGTGGAAAGGGAACGTGCGCGAGCTCGAGCACGTCGTTGAGAACCTGATCCTTTTTTCGGAGGGGGAAGAGATCGGCGAGGAGGACTTGCCCCGCGTGCTCCGCGCCTCGGCGACCGCGAAGCCCGCCCCTGCCCCGCACTTCGCGAAGGCCGTGGAAGAGTTCGAGCGAAAGCTCCTCTCCGACGCGATTCGCGACGCCGGGGGAGTCAAGGCCGAGGCCGCCCGGCGCCTGGGCCTCGACGGAAACCAGATCAAGTACCTGTGCCGGAAGTACGGGATGTGACGTCCCGGCGTTGAAAAACTCACCGGGCGCCGAAAAATTCATCCCCGGAACCGCCCCGATGGCACTTCGGCGTAAAGCATCAAACAGCTGAAAAAAAAGAACTTACTTCGTTAATACGACCGGGCTCGGGCTGGCCCCGCCTTTGCGATAAGAGAGGTCAACCGAAAGGAGAAAAAGCGTAATGGCGAAGGAAGTTCGAATTCAGTTGACCGCTGCCCAGAAGGCCAAGATCAAGTCGGCCACGGGCAAGGAGATGGGTGAGATCCGCGTCGCGCGACTCGGCAAGAATCTGGCGGTGTCGCCCGCAACGGGGCTCGCCGCGAAGGACATGAGCATCTCGGCCCACGACATGAGCATCCAGGCTCAGGACCTCAACGCACAGGACATGAGCATCCAGGCTCAGGACCTCAAGGCGGAGGACATGAGCATCCAGGCGCAGGATCTCCAGGCCCAGGATCTCCAGGCTCAGGACCTGTCGGCCCAGGATCTCCAGGCTCAGGACCTCCAGGCCCAGGACCTCCAGGCCCAGGATCTCTCGGCTCAGGACCTGTCGGCCCAGGATCTCTCGGCTCAGGACCTGTCGGCCCAGGATCTCTCGGCTCAGGACCTGTCGGCTCAGGACCTCTCGGCCCACGACCTCAAGTCCACTTAGCTCCTTCCTCTCTCGACACGAAGGCGCCCTGCGAAAGCGGGGCGCTTTTGTTTCGGGTATTCGTCCCTCGGCTCGGTCCTTTCGCGTGGATGAAAAATTAACTCCCGGCTCGAAAATTCATCGCATTCTCCGGCCGACGGCGAGAACGCGCACCACCGAAGTCGTTGGGCGAAAAGGGGTTGCCACGTGTCTCCGAGCGAGCCGAGGTGGCCCCGCCCTTGCGATAGGAGAACGCAAAGGCCAAACGCCAAAAGCGAAAGGAGACATCGCATGTCAAAGGACGTCCGAATCGAGTTGACGGAAGCCCAGAAGGCCAAGATCAAGGCGGCCACGGGAAAGACAGTCGCAGAGCTGCACGTCTCCAAAGTCGGGGACAACGTGGCCGTCACCCCGGCGGTCGACCTGAGAGCTCAGGACACCCGGATCCAGGCCGAAGACCTGCGCGCTCAGGACACGAGGATCCAGGCGGAGGACCTCTCGGCGAAGGACACGAGAATCCAGGCGGAGGACCTCTCGGCGAAGGACATGTCCATTCAGCAGCAGGATCTCTCGGCGAAGGACATGTCCATTCAGCAGCAGGATCTTTCGGCGAAGGACATGTCCATTCAGCAGCAGGATCTTTCGGCAAAGGACATGTCGATTCAGCAGCAGGACCTCTCGGGCGGTCCGCTCAAGCAGTAACCCTCCGAGGAGGAGCGACGAGCCCCGCTTCGGCGGGGCTTTTTATTACCAGACGACGGAGCGCAGCCAGCGCCAGATCACGTTCCACGCGCGGACCGCGTAGGCCTCGCGACGCGCGGTGATCTTGAGCCTGGCTTCGGCGCCGGGCAGGAGCAATCCGTCGGCGTTGTCGAACGTGGCGCGCACGACGAACCGATCCGGCACCACCGGCGGAAGGTCGGGACCCTCCTCGCCCTCGGAAGTGGGACGCTGCTCGAGAGTCGCCGGTGAGATCGATGCGACGATTCCGCGGGAGGTTTGCGTGGGCCGGGTGCGCACGAGCGCCGACACCGGCGACCCCACCCGCAGATACTGCAGGAAGCGCTCCGAGACGGGGACCTCCGCCACCATCTGCCGGCAGTCGCCGACGTCCGCGAGATTCGTTCCCACCGTCACGTGGCGGCCGAGCACGTCTTCGACGCGGGGGGTGAGGATTCGACCGGCGATCGGGCTCCGGACGAGCAGATACGCCTCCCGCGCCTCGGCGCTCTTGACCGCGGCGTCTTCGGAGGCCGCCATCTGCTCCGACTGATAGGCGAGGACGGGGTTGGAGGACTCGCGTCCCTGGCTCGACTTCTTGGTCATTCGCTCCCGTTCGCCCCGATGGCGCTCGGCGTCCTCGACGACGGCGGAGCTCGCCAGCCGGAAGAGCGGCTGTCCGGAGGTGACCATGTCCCCCTCGTGCACGAACGTCTCCGCCACGATCGCGTCCTCCGACGCCTCGACCTTGGCCTGCTTCGCGGGCTTCAGGTTCGTGGTGCCCGTGATCTTGCGGTGCGACCAGGGAATCCCGAGGACGAGAAGGAGAACTCCGCCCGCGATCGCGAGCGGGAGGCGGCTGCGAGGAGACATGAACCACTCCTTCTTGTCGAGGTAGAAGAGCTTGCCCACCCGCCTCGTCGTCCGGACTTTCTTCTTGAAGACGTATCCCAGGGTGAGGACCAGGAACACCACCCCGAAGTCCGGGAAGTAGCGGAAGTAGAAGTTCCGGAAGATCGTGTAGATGAAGTACATGATGGTCGCGGTGTACGCAATCGAGGCCAGTCCGTAGGTCCAGAAGATGATCCGCCGCCGGCGCGTCGCCGGCGGCACCTCCACCGGCAGCCTCAGGATGTTCTTCTGAAACCAGGCCCCGACGGTGTGCCACGCGGTCTCGCGGAGGTCCGGGATCTGGAGAAGGCTCGAGATCGCGTAGTAGCCGTCCACCTTGATCAGCGGGTTGATGTTGAAGAGCACCGCGGACAGGCCCGTGAACAGCATCGTCTTGTACGCGGCCTCGTGCAGGAGAGTGTCGGGGTAGCTCGCCACCCACACCATCGTGGCGACGCACGCGATCGCGAGCTCCGCGTAGATGCCGGCGATGGTCACCCAGAGCCGGTGCAGCCGGTTCTTGAACATGAACGTGTCGGAGGTATCGCAGTAGAACGCGGGGGTGAAGTAGAAGAGCGCGAAGCCGATGTCGTGACACTCTCCGCCGTACACCTTCGTCGCGTACGCGTGCGCGAACTCGTGGATCGTCCCGACGATGCAGAGAATCGTGAAGAACTGGACGACCTGCCAGAACGGCTTGCCGAAGAAGTGATACAGGTCCATCGTCCCCTGGAAAATCCGGTCCCAGTTGTTGACGAAGACGCCGAGCGTCCAGAGTGACGCGATGATCGTCCCGATCACCATCGGCTTCGACCAGATCCAGCGCACGTACTTCACGGTCCGGTTGAGGAACCGGTCCGGGTCGACGACGTGGAACATGATGAAGAAGATGTTGAAGCCCTCGGCCTTCTCCTCCGCCTTCTGGTGGCGGAAGCTCTTGAACTTGTCGAGGAGGCCGAGGTTCCGCTCCGCCACCGACTCCTCGATGAACTCCAGGCGCCGCAGGAACTCCTCGTACTCGAGGACGAGGTCGAGCTTGACGTCCTGACCGGACAGGCGTGCGATCTCGTCGCGGATCTGCTCGCGGGTGCGGCGCCCGTCGAAGAGGCGGATGATCCCCCACTGCCAGTTCTTGAACTGGTGGTACTTGCGGGTCCCCGGGTTCTTGACGATCCAGTTGACGTCGCCCAGCTGGACCTGGCGGAGGATGCCCAGGTCCTTGCGGAGGCCGGGGCGCTCGCTCGCCGGGCCGTGCCGGGCGGCGAGGGCTTTGCTCGCGTCTTCCGGTCGGGCGGCGGCGAGAAATCTTCGGGAGCCGGGGGCCGCGGTGCTCAAGGGAGCAGGGGCCAGAGGCGGTTCCAGACGTAGCGGAACGGCTTGCGGAAGATCCAGGTCGCGATCGGAACGTTCCCCGTCGAAACCTTGGCCTTCCCGAGCATCCCCGTCTTGAGCAGCCCGCCGGGATTGTCCGCCCGGGCCTCGCAGACGAGGAAGCGGTCCTTGCCGTCGTCTCGGATCTGGGTTCCCACACGCGTGAGGACGCCGTGGAAAGTGCGGGTCGGGAAAGGATTCAGCTTGAACGCGACGGACTCACCGAGCTGGATCCGCGCGGCCTCCATCTCGGGGACGGCGACCTCCGCGCGGATCGTGCCGGTGTCGGCGACGACGCACAGCTCCGTTCCCTTCGCGAGGAATTGGCCCACGCGCTCCTCGATCCGGGGCGTCACGATCACCCCGCCGAGCGGCGCCTTGAGGCTCGTGTTCGCGAAACGGTTCTCTTCCATGGCGACCCGGGCCTTCAGCTCGTCGCGCTTCGCGGTCGCCTCGAACATGTTCGCCGAGTCGCCGGCCTCCCGGTAACGCGCGACCTCGCTGTCGGCAATCTGGTACGCGGCCTGCGCGTCGGCCAGCGACGCCCGGTAGACGCCGGGCTCGAGCGTCGCGATGACGTCGCCCGGCCGGACCGCATCCCCCTCGCGCCGCAGGACCGACCGCACGACGCCGTCGACTCCGGCCGTCACCGTTCCGCGCCGCCCCGGAACGACGCGCGCCGGGCCCTCGATGCGGATCGGGAAGGGGATGACGAAGAGCAGAAGAAAAACGGCAACGGCGCCGATCGCGACCGCCGTGCGGCGTTGCTTCGGAATCCTGAGGAATCCGGCGCGGCGGTCCCGGAACGGCCGGAGGAACCCGGGGACCTCCACCTGTTTGTACAGCTGGGCGTTGCGAACGGCCACCGTGGCCTGATTGACGAGGATCGCCAGAAGGTCGAGAGTCCCCGCGTCGAACGCGAGCGGCCTGCGGCTCTGGAATGACAGGACCCCGAGCTTGCCCTCTTCGTCGGCGAGGAGCAGGGCGTGGAAAGACCGGAAGCCCGTCGCGGCGAACCAGGCCCGGAACTTCTCCTCCGTTTCGGGCCGGTCGGCGTCGATCGTTCCCTGGTCGTCCTGGGTGACCGAGAGGTTCGCGCCGCCGAAGAAGACCCACTCCAGGAGGTCTTCCGTGGCTTTCAGCTTCGGGTCACCACGGTCGAGATTGACGATCCCCGACACCGCGCCGAGCTTCAGCTTCCCGTGGTCGAGGATCGCGATCGCGCACTGGTCGTACGTCGCGATCGCCGCGGTCGCGTTGACGATCTTCTGCATCACCTTGTCGAGGTCGAGCGTCGCCGTGATCTCGCGGCTCACGGTCAGGAGAGCGTCGAGCTCCTCGACCTTCTTCTCGGCCTCGTACTGTCGGGCGTTGCGCACGGCCCGCACCGCCTGGCGGCTCAGATCCTGGAGAAGCTCCTGGTCTTCCTCCGTGAACTCCGGAAAACGGCCGCGCTTGTTGGCGAGAACGAGCACGCCGACGGGCCGTTCGTCCTCCAGCAGGGGGAAAGCGAGGATCGAACGGATCTGGTAGCCGTCGCCCGGGGCGGCGTCGTCGGACGCGACGAGGCCGCGGCGGATCCTCCGGTCGGCGAGGACGTCGCCGACGATCGAGCTCCCGACCTCGTCCGGCGGATTCTCGATTTCGTAGTTCTCGTTGATCGCGGTTCCCGCCAGGATCACTTCGGAGCTCTCGGGATCCAGGAACCAGAGGGACGCGGCCTCCGCGACGCCGAAGTCCACCGCTTTCCGGACGATGATCGTCTCGAGCTCGTCCAGATCGATCGTCGAGCCGAACGCCTTGGACAGGTCGTAGAGGTTCGTCAGCCGTTCGATCGCGCGCAGCATGCCGACGGTCTTGCGCTCGGCCCGGAGAGCGCGGCTCAAGGCCGGAGCCGCATGCTGGGCGAAACCCTTGATGCGCGTGAGCGTCTCGATGGTGTTCGCGGAGCGGCGGAAGAGGAGGGCGAGCACGCCGACGATGACGCCCTCCGCCTCCAGGGGGAGGAAGACGGCGGACTCGAAGTCGGGAGGAACGTTCTTCAGCAGAGGGTCCTTCGAGTCCGCCAGGTCCGATCGGTCGAGCGGCGCGGCTCTCTTGTCTCTCAGGAGGTCCCGGAGGAAGCCCTCGTTGCGCGGCACCGAGCGCCGCAGCAGCTTCTCGGTGCCCTTGCCGTACGTGCCGATGCACAGGAAGATCGGACTGATGGTGTCGGGCGCCCAGAGGAGCGCGGCGTCCGCCCGGGCGAGCTCGGCGCTCCACTTGGCCGCCCACCCCGACGTCTGCGAAAGGTTCTCGCAGAGCGCGAGCTCCGCGAGCGCCGCCGCCTCGGCGTCCGCGTCGAGCCTTCTGCGATCCGCCGGATCGTCCGCCATCGTTTTTTCGGGTTAGAAGCTGGAGACGGCGGTTTCCTGGTCGTCGTGAAGCTCGAAGACCGAGTCGAGCTTCGTCATTTCGAGCAGCTTCCGGATCTGGGGACCGACGTGGAGGAGCTTCGTCTGTCCCCCCTCCTTCTGGGCGCTCGTCAACGCGCGCACGAGCGCGCCCAGTCCGGAGCTGTCCAGGAAACCCACGCCCTTCAGATCGACGAGGAGGTTGACCTTCCCCTCTTCGATCAGTCGCGTCACGGTCCGCTTGAAGATGGACTCCGGCTCACCGATCACGAGATCCCCATCGAGAGCCAGGATGGTGACCCGGCCGTCCTCCGTTGTCTTGAGATTCATCCGCGGGCCGGATTATGTCCAAAACGGACGAAAGTCCAAAATCGTGGACCGATTCGACGGAAAGACCCCACCCTACGGCGCCGGATTGAAGGGAGCGTTCCTGGCGACGTCCCACCCGTACGAAACGGTTGGCTTTCCGGGGCCCGGCTTGTAGTCGAGGACATACCGGGCAAAGGTGACGGCGACGCTTTCCTCCGGCCGTTCACCGGCCGCGGACAGCTGGTCGGAACTAACCAGCACGTCCTCGAGCCGGATCCGCAGGTACTCCCAGCCGTCGCTCGATCTCCGGACGGCGAGCGCTGCCTTTGGAAAGTGCGCCCCTCGGACGACGGCGTCCACCAGCCGCGGAGTTCCGGAATCCGCGGATTTCATCAGCGTCAGCGCGGACACGGCGGCCTTGCCCGCCGAATATCCGGTGCCTGCGGCGACGGTCGTCGAGTTGGTCGCCCCCCAGCTCCAGGACGCGATATTGATCCAGTTCTGGTAGGGAGCGGCAGTCACGTCCCCGGCGACGTCGCCGAGCTGAAGGAACATGTCGTCCGCGCGCGCGGGGACGGCCGAGAGGACGAGCAGGATCGCGAAAGTCGAGGTCCCGAGGATGGTTCCGGGGCGGCGTCGCGGCATTGGATCCCTCTCTTTCCGTTTGGATCCCGGATGGAAAACCTGGAGCCGACGGTCGGACTTGAACCGACGACCTGCGGTTTACGAAACCGCTGCTCTACCGACTGAGCTACGTCGGCTCGAAATGGTCGAAAAGGACGACGGAGTCTAAGGAATGCCGGCGGCCGGCGTCAACGGGAAAGGGAGACTTCGCGGGGGTTTCGCGTGCGCGGATGGACCGGCAGGACGGGAGCTCGGGGGCCGCCCGGAGGGGCCGCCGCCGCCACCGACTCGCGCAGAACGAAGAGACCGCCGGCGCCGTCGATGCTGCTCGCGAGAATGGTCCCGCTCGGCAGGAACGGGTAGACGCCCCAGACTCCGTGGAAATCGGCTTCCTCGCCGGAGGGGAACGTGTCGAAGAACCCGACCTGACGCGGGGAAGTCGGCGTCGTCACGTCCAGGATCGCCACGCCGCGCTCGTAGTACGACACGTAGAGCTTGTCGCCGACGACGTACCCGTTGTGCTCGATCGCGCGCGTCGTGCTCGTCCAGACGCCCGCGAGAGAGGGGTGGGCGAGGTCCGAGATGTCGATGACGCGGATCCGGGAGTTCTCGGTGCCGTGCAGCTCGTCGAGCTCGTCGAAGCTGAAGACGTAGTTCCCGTCGCGCGAGATCCACCCGGAGTGCGCGTAACCCAGCTCCGGATACGTGAAGACCGACAGGATGACCGGGTTCGGACGGGACGTGAAGTCGACGATCCGGATGGCGTCGGCGCCCCAGTCGACGACGACCTCGCAGGGGTCGTGCGGCGCGGCGCACGGCGCGGCGCGAGCCCCGCGGAAGACGCCCGCCCAGATGTCGTGGACGTACGAGTTGTACAGGTGTCCCGTAATGCGCGGGATCCGTGGGTCCGAGATGTCGAGCGATAAGAACGCCTGGTCGGAGCCCTCGATGTAGAGGACGGGCTCCCGGTCCGGGACGTTGGGCTCGCCGCTCGCCGGGTCCACGTTCGCCACGAAGAGCGTGTGGGCGGTGTCGAAACCGCGGAACGTGCCGAGGAGGGAAACCGAGGCGGGAAGGTTCGAGAGATCGAGGATCTGGAGGCCCGCCGTCGGAGCTTCGCTGACGACGTAGGCGTAGGCGTCGTGTCGGCCGAGGTTCGCGTTCCACGGCTGATAGACCTTGACCTCGCGCCAGGCCGAGACGGGTCCCGCCACCGAGCCGACGACGCGGGGGTGCGCGGGGTCGGTCACCTCGACCACCGCGGTGCCGTTGTTGACTCCCATCACGGCGTACTCCCGGTGGTCGTCCAGGTCCACGAACCCCCAGAGGTTGCTGCCCGAGCGCGCGCCCGCGCGCAGATCGGCGAGGGCCACGAAGCTCTCCAGGTCGACCGCCTCGCAGGCGAACATGTCCGCGGCGCGCCCGCCCACGCAGGGAGCCGGCCCGGTCAGCGCCGCCAGCCGCGCGAGGGCGTCGGCGTCGACGGCCAGCTCTCCGGTGTACGCGCCCCCCGGCTCCTCGTGTTTGGTCGAGGCCTGGCCGAGAGCCACCGCGCAGACGAGCGTCAGCGCGAGCGCGAGAAGTGATTTGCGCATGTGATCGGCAGAACGGCCCTGCCGCGGAATCCTATTCCTTGTCCCGTGTCCCCTGTCCCGTGTCCCGTCTTCTTCAGTCGAACCGGACCGAAACCACTTTCGAGCAGCCGGGCTCTTCCATGGTGACGCCGTACATGGCGTCCGCCGTCTCCATGGTCCGCTTGTTGTGCGTGATCGCGATGAACTGCGTGTCGTCGGTCATCTCGCGCAGGAGGTTCGTGAAGCGGTCGATGTTCGCCTCGTCGAGCGGCGCGTCGACCTCGTCCAGGATGCAGAAAGGGGAGGGGCGATACCGGAAGATCGCCATCAGGAGCGCGATCGCGGTGAGCGCCTTTTCCCCTCCGGAGAGGAGCAGGATCGACTGATTCCGCTTCCCCGGCGGCTGGGCGATGATCTCGACCCCCGATTCGAGGGGATCGTTTTCGTCGAGGAGCCGCATTTCGGCGGTGCCCCCGCGGAAGAGCCGCGTGAAGGTCCCGGTGAAGTTCGCGTTGATTTCGTGGAAGGCGTGCGAGAACCGTTCCGCGGAGGTCGCGTTGATCTTCCGGATCGAATCCTGAAGCTCGGCGACGGCGCGCACGAGATCGTCCCGCTGCGTGGTCAGGAACGTGAGCCGCTCGGTCTCGGTGCGGTGTTCTTCCCAGGCGAGCAGGTTGACCGGCCCGAGTCTCTCGATCGAGGCCGCAAGCTCGGTCGCCTCCGTCTCGAGCCGGGCGAGCGCTTCCTCGGACCGGTCCTCCGGCGGCGGGAGCTCGGTCGGGTCCACGCCGAACTCCTCGCGGGTCTGCGCGACCAGGTGCTCGAGGTCGGACGCCGACCGCGTGGCGGCCACCTCGGCCTCGAAGCGGGCCTCGCGCGTCGAGTCGAGCCGGGCCCGGGCGGACTTCGCGGTCTCCTCGCCGGTCTCGGCAGCCCGGAGGAATTCCTCCGACCGGCGGGACGCGACCTCGAGCTCGGCCGCGCGCTCGTCCCGTGCGACGACGTTCGCTCCCCGACGTTCCCGGGTCTCCTGCTCTTCGCGCGTGAGCTCGAGCGCCCGCGCCGCGATCTGCTCGATCTCTTCGTTGGCCGCGCGGGCGCGCCGCTCGAAAAGGCGCTGCGACTCTTCGAGCGCGGCGAGAGCGCTCTCGAGCGACCTCCGCCGCTCGGCGGCGACCTCCGCCTCCGTCCGCCGGTGAGCCAGCTCCTCGGCGGCGGACGTCGCGGCGGCTCGCGCTTCCGGGAGCCCGCCGGCGAGCGACTCGGCGCGCTCGCGGGTCTCGAGTTCCGACCGTTCCCAGCGGCTCTCCTCCTCTTCGAACGCCCGTCGCTGCGCGGCGAGCGCCTCCGACTCGCGGGTGAGACCTCCGCGCTCTGCGTCGGCCGCGTCGGCCTCCCGCGCCAGGCGGAGGGCGGCGGTGCGCCTTTCCTCCAGTCGGGCCGCGGTCGCGGACAA
>Ga0105249_10001109_pt1 | contig 23935 bp, 21 predicted proteins | sample KBSS44metaG_FD_81522 | JGI IMG/M metagenome (GOLD analysis project Ga0105249, IMG submission 81522) | Switchgrass rhizosphere microbial communities from Kellogg Biological Station, Michigan, USA - KBS S4-4 metaG | ecosystem: Host-associated > Plants > Roots > Rhizosphere > Soil | place...
CCGGTCGGTGGCCGCGACGACCGGTGCCGGACTCGATGACGTCCACGTGGCCCTCCTCGAGCTCCGGGACCGGCTGGCCGGCCGGGGCACCGGCCGGGGCACCGGCCGGGGCGCCGGGCGTGCGCCGGATGGCGACACGGACGCGGGCTGCCGGCTCGCGATCGATCGGGTGTTCACGATCCGCGGTCGCGGCACGGTGGTCACGGGCACGCTGCGCGGCGACGGGATCGCCCGGGGCGCCGTTCTCCGGGCGGTCCCGGACCCGGACGAGCGGTCCATCCGCGTGCGCGAGGTCCAGGTCCACGGCAGAACCGTGGACCTGGCGGGACCGGGGCGGGTGGCGCTGAACGTCGCGGGCGAAGGGGTCGCCGTCCTCGAGCGGGGAATGGTGCTGACGAACGATCCGAAGGTCGTCGCGTCGGACCGCTGGCTCGTCGCGCTGCGCCCGGCACGGCCGGCCCGCGGCGAACGGCGGGGCCCTGGCGCGCTGCCGGCCGACCGGATGGCGGTGAGCGTCCACGTCGGCACCGCACACGCGTCGGGCGTCGTCGGCCGGAGCGGGCGCGACGCGGTCGATCTCGAGGGCGATGAGGGCGACGAGGGCTCGGCCATCCTTCGCCTGGACCGCCCGGTCGCGGTCCGACCGGGCGACCGGTTCGTGTTGCGCCGGCCCTCGCCCGGCGCGACCCTGGCGGGCGGCCGGATCCTCGACCCGATGCCGGCTCGGGGGGTGGCTCGACGGCGCTCGACGCCGGACCGGCTGGTCACGCTCGGCGCGGCGCGCGCCGGCTCGGATGCCTGGCAAGCGGCCCGTCTCGAGCTCCACGGGGCACTCGCCGGCTCGCCGCCGACGATCGCTCCGGACGTCGCGGACAACATCGACGACGCGCTCCTCGCCGAAGTGGAGCACCGGCCCGGCCAGCGCATGGCCGAGCTGCATCGCGCCGGCGTGAGGGCGTTGCGGCGGGCCGTGGGCACGCTCCCGGCGAGGGGCGTTTCGGGAGACGACCCGGCCGCCCGGATCGTCGATGCCCGGCTCGAGAGCCTCGTCGGAGCCGGGAGGCTGACCCGCAACGCAGACCGCGTGTGGCCGGCGGGGTTCGTCTCCACCGGTCCGTCGCCGGCGCTCGCCGGCGCGATGGACCGCCTCGTGGCCGCGATCTCGACGGTCAGCCCACCGCCGCTGGGCGCCGCGGCCCGGGCGGCCGGTTGTCCGCCCGAGGGCATCCGCCTCCTCGAGCAGGCGAACCGGATCGTCCGGCTCGACGACGATCTCGCCTGGGCGTTCCCGACCTCCCGCGACCTCGCCGCCCGCGCCCTCGCGCTGTCCGCCCGCGCTCCGTTGACGCCTGCCGCCCTCCGCGACGACACCGGCACGAGCCGGAAATACGTGATGGCGATCCTCGAGGACCTCGACCGGCGAGCGATCCTGCGCCGAACGCCCGACGGGCACGTCCCCGGCCCGCGGGCGCCGCAGCCGGCCAGCGGCCCCGATTCCGACCGCGGCGAGGGATCCGGACGATGAACGAGCCGGCGCTCTACGCCGTCAGCGGCATCATCCTGGCAGGCGGCCGGTCGCGACGCTTCGGGTCCGACAAGCTCGCCGTCCGGATCGGCGACGGGACACTGCTCGATCGCTCCGTGGCGGCGGTCGCGCAGATCGCGACCGACATCGTCGTGGTCGTTGCGCCTGGTGACCACCGGGTGCCGGCGTCGGTCGATCGGCCGCTCCGGATCGTCGCCGACCCGGTGGCCCACGGCGGACCGCTGGTCGGCCTGCTGACCGGGCTCGAGGCGGTCGATCAACCGCTCGCGATCGTCGTCGGCGGCGACATGCCCGAGCTTCGGGCGGACGTGCTCGGCCTGCTCGTCCGGACGCTCGCCGCCGAGCCGACGATCGACGGGGTCGTCCTGCGCTCGCGCGGCGCGCTCGTCCCGCTGCCGGCCGCCGTCCGGACCGGTGCCGCGACCGACATCACGCGTCGCCTGGTGGGGGATGGTGAGCGCCGCCTGCGAAGCCTGTTCGAGCGGTTGCCAACCCGCGTCCTCGAGGAGGGGGCGTGGCGGCCGCTCGATCCGGACGGCGACACGTTGCGCGACATCGACCGGCCGGCCGACCTGCCGCGGTCCTGACTCGAGGCGCCGGAAAACGTCGAACGCGCCCGCCGGAGGACGGACGCGTTCGCGTGGAGGAGGGAGCGAAGGGGGCTTTGGAGGTCAGCCCCGGAACGGGTAGTTGGTCAGGGTCGGGAAGGTGTTCATCCCGGGCCGCTCGGCCGGGCCGCTCAGGAGCGACCAGACGTTCTTGATCGCGCCGCCGAGGCTGAAGGAGCGCGAGCTCGAGGCCGTGGCCGCGGCGAGGCGCTCGTTCGCGGCGAGCCGGCGCATCTCGTCCTGGTGAGCGGAGACGTAGAGGTGGCTGAGGCTGTTCACGTCTGATCTCTCCTTTCCGATCCCGTGGTCGGGATCACGACGAGATCATCGGACGTGGTGGGCTCCCACCCCACTGTCGCGCGACGTCAATGCGCCTACGTCATCCGACGGACGGCGCCTACGCCGCACCGACGCACCTGCCGCCGTCCTGACGGGTTCCTCAGCCGAGGGCCGGACCCTCGAACACGGCCGCGCCCCCGACGAACGTGGCGAGCACGCGGCCGTCGCCGATCGGACCGGCGTCCGGCGCGAAGAGGTCGCGGTCGACGACAACCAGATCCGCAAGCTTTCCGGCCTGGATCGTCCCCGTCTCGGTCTCGAGGTGGTTGACATAGGCGGACCCGGCCGTGAATGCGCGGATCGCCTCGGCGAGCGTCAGCGCCTGTTCGGGCAGGAAGGGCTCGCGCTCGCCTCGTGACCCGTCGGCGACCCGGGTGACGGCGACCTCGATCTCGAGCAACGGGTTCGGCGTCGAGACGCTCCAATCCGAGCCCATGGCCAGGCGCGACCCAGCCGCGAGCAGGGACCGGAACGGGTACTGCCATGTCGACCGCTCCGGTCCGAGGAACGGGATCGTCAGGACGTCCATCTGGCCCTCGTGGCAAGCCCAGTAGGGCTGGGCGTTGGCGACCACCCCGAGGGCCGAGAAGCGCGGGACGTCGTCCGGGTGGATGACCTGGATGTGCGCGATGTGGGGCCGGGTGTCCGACGTCCCGTTCGTGGCGCGCGCCGCGGCGACCGCGTCGAGGCACTCGCGGACGGCCCGATCGCCGATCGCATGGAAATGCGGCTGGAGCCCCGCGGCGTCGAGCCTGGTCACCCAGACGGCCAGGCGTTCGGGATCGATGAAGCTGATCCCGCGGTTGTCGGTCGGCGACCCGTCCCCGCCGAGGTACGGGTCGATCATGGCCCCCGTGAACGTCTCGAGCACCCCGTCCTGCATCAGCTTGACGCTGTTCAACCGGAGCCGACCGGCCGAGCCGGTCCGCGAGCGTTCGATCAGCTCCTCGACCTGGTCGTCGCCGCGGCTGCGATCCCACCACATCGCGCCTTCGACCCGGGCGGTCAGCCAGCCCGCCTCCGCCGCCGCGCGATAGACCGCCTCGTCCTCGGGGCGGAGGCTCGCGTCCTGCCAGGCCGTGATCCCGAGCGAATGGAGGTAGGCCTGGGCGAGATGGAGGCCGTCGGCCATCTGCTCGGCCGTGACCTCGGGCATCAGCCGCTCGACCAGGTGCCCGGCCCCTTCGTGGAGCGTCCCGGTCGGCGTCCCGTCCGGATCGCGCTCGATCCGGCCGTCGGTCGGGTCCGGCGTATCGCGGTCGATGCCGGCCAGCGCGAGCGCCGTGCTGTTGACCCACGTCGAGTGCCCATCGCGGTTCGGGAACAACGCCGGCCGGTCGGGGATGATCGCGTCGAGGTCCTCCCGACGTGGCGTGCCGTTCTCGAAGTCGGCCATGTACCAGCCGCTGCCGATCACCCAGTCGTCGTCCGGGTGGGCGGCGGCGTATTCCCGGATCTTGTCCAGGACCCCGTCACGACCGCGGGCGTCGCGGACATCGCACTGGAGGCGATCGACGCCGCCGGAGATCGGATGGATGTGTGCGTCCTGAAAGCCGGGGAGCAGGAGGCGCCCGTCGAGGTCGACGACGCGGGTCCCACGGCCGATGAGCCCGGCGACGTCGGCCGCCGAGCCCACGGCGACGATCCGCTCACCGCGGACGGCGACGGCATCCGCTCGCGGCAGCTCTGGATCGACGGTGTGGACGTGGCCGCCGGTGAACACCAGGTCGGCGGGGCCAGCTGGGTCGGTCATGGGCCCGAGGATGACAGCGCGTGCTGCGGCGGGCCTGCCCGGTCCGGTCCGCGAGACATGCGGCTTCGGAACATCCCGAACGGCGCTGCTGACAGCCGATATCCTCGCGACCATGGCGACCGTTGAGCTCATCCACGCCGGATACATTCGCGATGACAGCCGGGTCGGGAGCAGCATCAGCCTGATCCGCGATGGCGACGCGATCATCATCGCGGATCCCGGGCTCGTGGCGTCCCACGCACGGATCCTCGACCCGCTCCGGGCGCGCGGGATCGATCCGGCCGACGTGACGCACGTGTTCTTCAGCCACCACCACCCCGATCACACGATGAACGCGGCCCTGTTCCCCGAGGCCGAGGTCGTCGACTTCTGGGCTCGCTACCGGAACGACCTGTGGCTCGACCATCCCGGCGACGGCTGGCAGATGACCGATCACGTCCAGCTCTGGCTGACGCCCGGCCACACCGAGGAAGATGCCTCCTTGATCGTGCGGGCCGACGACGGCGTCTATGCCCTGACGCATCTCTGGTGGCGCCAGGACCGCACGCCGGAGGTCGATCCCTACGCGCCGGACCAGGCGATCCTCGAGACCCAGCGGGCCAGGGTCCTCGCAGTGGCCGACATCGTGATCCCCGGCCACGGCGAATCCTTCCGCGTTCGCTGACTGTCGCGCCTTCGCGCGCCATCGCGGCGTTACCTCGGGCCGACGGCGTCGCGGAGCTCCGCCTCGGACCTCGGTGAGCCGACCGCGAGTGCGCTCTCGCAGACGCGTGGCGGCGCCTTGCGCTGACACACGCATGCGCGACGATCGCGGACGCGATCAGGCGCGCGTCGCGATGATGTTCAGCCGGACGTAGTCGACCACTGGCTCGGCGAGGTGGGTCGCCACCTCGTGAACGAACGCGTCGCGATCGGCATCAGGCAGTCGCGCGACGTGGCCGCCGAGGATCACGGTTCGCAGGAACGTCTCGAGCGGCTCGCCGGCCTCGAACCGGGTCGGCTCCGGCTGGAGCCACGTCTCGATGGCGGTGAAGCCGGCTGCGGCGAGACGGTCCGCGGTCGCTTCGGGCGTCTCGTAGTGGGCCTCGCCGAGCCAGCCGTCGCCGATCGTCGCGAGGATCGCCCGGATCGACGCGATGTTGCCCGCCCCGCCGCATTGGGCGACGAGGCGACCGCCCGGCCGGACGACCCCGGCGAGGTTCCGGAAGAGCGCGTCGTGGTCGGGCACCCAGTGGAACGTGGCGGTGGACAGGATCGCATCGGCCAGGACACCGCCCGGCAGCGTGAACGGCTGCCCGAGGTCGGCCACGAGGAAGTCGACCTGGGCTCCGAACCGGCCGAGCCGGCGACGCGCCTCGTCGACCATCGCGGGCGAGGCGTCGAGCGCAACGACCCGGCCCTGCGGGAGGCGCTCGATGAGGAGCTCCGTGACCCGGCCGGTGCCGCAGCCGGCATCGAGGATGGTCTCGTCTCCGCGGAGCGGCAGCCGATCGAGGACCGCCGTTCCCCATGACGTCTGCGGGTTGGCGACCCGGTCGTACGTTGCGGCATCCCAGTCGCGCGGCAGGCTCATCGGCGGAGTATGGGATGGAACGATCGTCAGGCCTAGATTCCGCGGCCTCGCGTCGCTACCCTAAGGAGCGGGGTTGGTAGCCGCCGATTCCGCGGCGGGAGACTGGAGGGTGATCGTGGCACAGGTCCAGGAGATCTGGAACAAGCTCAATCCTCGGGAACGGTTGACGGCCACGGGAGCCGGGATCGTCATCCTGGCCTGGCTCGTCGGATTGGTGGCGCGTGGGTTCGGGGTCGGATCGGTCGCCCTCATCGGGGCGATCGCGGTCCTCGTGGTCCTGTACCTGAAATACGCACCGAACCAGAACATCACGTGGCCCGCCCCCACGTCGCTGATCATCCTCGCGATCTCGGCGTTGGTCGCCCTGTTCGCCGTCCTGACCTTCCTCGACTGGATCGGGTACATCGGCGGGCTGAGCGCGACCGCAACGATCTCGCTCCTTCTGTATGTCGCCGGTGGTGCAGTGATGGTCTGGGGCGCCTGGCAGGAGTACCAGATCGTGAAGCCGCCGATGCCGAACTTCGGCTCGACCACCACCCCGCCTCCGCCCGCCACGACGGCTCCGGCCGCACCGCCGCCGGCGGCCCCGGCCCCCACCGCCCCGCCCGCCGACAACACCGACGAGGCGCCGCCGGCCTGAGCAACGGTCTCTCGCGCCGCACTCGAACCGGGCGGGCCCAACCGCCCGGTTCATGGTTTCCAGCGGCGATCCTGGGCCACGCTCGCCCTCGCGCTCGGGCGGGGCCGTCAGGCGGCGTCGGCTCCCTCCGCGGCGGAGCTGGATCGGGCGGCCCGTCCGGTCGCGGCCCGCAGGCCGATCCATGACGTCGCCGAGCCCGCGATCATCAGGCCGGCCGACACGAGCGCCGCCAGGTGGAACGCCTCGACGGACGCGATCTTCGCGGCCGCGACCTCGGCGTCCGGGGTCCCGGCCCTGGGCGGGTTGAGCGGCACGATCGCGCTGCGGATCGCCGGGTCGGCCGGATCGAGACCCGGGACGCGGCTGGCCAATGACGTGTAGAACGACGCCGTGATCGCGACGAAGATCACGGCCCCGAGGAGCGGCTGGCCGACCCGCGACAGCGCGTTGTTGATCGCCGATCCGAGGCCCGTGTTGCGCGCCGGGACCGAGCTCATGAGCGTGGTCGTCAGCGGCGCGACGACCATCGCCATGCCGGCCCCGAACGCGATGACCGACGGCAGCACGTCGATCAGCGAATCGACCGGCGGGATGAGCGTGGCGGGCCGGGCCAGCTCGGCGACCCACGGTCGTGACGAGGCCGGGATCCGGGCCAGCCAGAGCTGGCCCGCCGCGACGATCAGGGGACCCGTGACGAGGAAGATCCGCGTCCCGTAGCGGGCCGTCAGCCCGCCGACGCGGGCCGACAGCGTCGCCAGCAGCACGCCCGCCGGCAGGCCGATGATCGCGGCCCCCGTGGCGCTGTAGCCGAGCGTCCCCTGGTAGAGCAGCGCCGTGTACGTGAACGAGACGTAGAGTGCGCCGTAGATCAGGAACGTCGCGAGGTTGATCGTCCTGAACTCGCGGTTGCGGAACAGGGCAAGCGGAACCAGCGGATTCGGCCGGATGGCCATGAGGATCGGGAAGAGGACGAGGCTGAGCGCGCCGATCGCAAGTGCAAGCCACGCCTTGCTGTCGGCCCACTGCGACTCCTGGCCGCGGATCGCGCCGAACGCCAGCCCGCCGACCGCCACCGCGCCGACGATCGAGCCCAGCCAGTCGAAGTGGCCGCGGCTGTCGTGGTCGCGCGACTCGTTGACGTGGCGGACCGCGGCCCACAGGGCGATCCCGACGAGGGGAACGTTGATGAGGAACGCCACCCGCCACGACACGTTGTCGACGAGGAGGCCGCCGAGGATCGGGCCGAGCAGGGTCAGCGCCGAGGTGGACGCCGCCCACAGGCCGAACGCGCGACCGCGCGTCGCGCCGTCGAACGCGGCGGTGATGATCGCCAGCGAGCCCGGCACGAGGAGGGCCCCCGCCGCGCCCTGGAGGAGCCTCGCGAGGATGAGGATCTCGAGGGTCGGCGCCAGGCCGCAGGCCACCGAGATCACCCCGAACGAAGCCAGCCCGATGATGAAGATCCGGCGCCGTCCGTACCGGTCGGCGAGGGCGCCGGCGATGATCAGGAGGGCGGCGAGGACGGCGAGGTAGCCGCTGCCGACGTAGGCCTGGGCCTCGAGGACACCGAGCGACGTCGTGGTCGGGAGCTCCTGACCGATTCGCTTCAGCGCGAGGTTCACCACGGTGCTGTCGAGGAAGACGATGCCGGAGGCGACGATCGCCGCCAGCAGGGTCCACCGTTGGGCGCGGGTCATGTGGCGGGCAGTGTCGCACAGCCGCGGATATGCTCAGGCCCATGCCGGAACCGGGACCGATTGCGCTCGTCGGGTCCGGCGAGTTCCTGCCCGCGATGAGCGAGATCGACGCGGCCCTGCTGGCTGCCACCGGCCGCCGCCGGCCGCGGGTCGCGATCCTGCCGACGGCCTCCTGGCCCGACGGCGAGGAGGTCTTCCGCCGCTGGGCCTCGATGGGCGTCGAGCACTTCACGACACTCGGTGCCGAGGTCGAGCCCGTTCTCGTCCGGGATCGGTTCGACGCCGAGGACGAGGCCCACGTCCAGGCGATCGGCGAGGCCGACCTGATCTATCTCTCCGGCGGCAAGCCCGGCCACCTGACCGGTGCGCTGGTCGGATCGCCGGTGGGCAACGCGCTCCTCGCGGCGCATCGCCGCGGGGCAACCCTGGCGGGCTGCTCGGCGGGGGCGATGACGCTCGCGGCACGCCACTGGGACACGCGCCGGAGGCGGCTCTTCTGGCCCCTCCGCTGGCACGACGGGCTGGCGCTCGTGCCCGGCGCCACGGTCATCCCGCACTACGACGCGTTCCCCGAGCCGATGGCCGTGCTGCTCGTCCTCCAGGTCCCGCGCGGGGTCACGACGCTCGGAATCGACGAGGAGACCGCGCTCGTCGGTCGCGACGGGTCGTGGCAGGTCGAGGGTCGCGGCCGGGTGACGGTCTGGCGCGGGCGCCGGCGGCAGCGCTACCGTCGGGGCGAGGTGTTCCGGCTGTAGGCCCGTGTCAGCGATCGATGGCGTGCCCAGCCGTACCCGTCCCACGGGTATTCCCACGGTAGCCGGGGCGTTCGGAGCGCCGGACCTGGTTGCCGTGCGCGCCAATCGTTCGGATGACCCGAGGGGTGGGTAAACCAGGGGCCAGGGCCGGAATCGCGAATGCCCCGGTCCACGACCGGGGCATTCATGCGAGGGGGTCCGGGAGCTCGAGTCTGGGCCACCGAGCTTCGACCGGTGTCGGTCAGGTGTGGCGTCAGTCGGGCTTGACCTGCCGGAAGCAATCGGAGCAGTAGACGGGGCGATCCATGCGCGGCTTGAACGGGACCTGCGCCTGGTTGCCGCAGGACGAGCAGATCACGGCGAAGTACTCACGGGCAACGTGCTCGTCGCCGCGCTCGTAGCCGCGAGGCCCACCGATGTCGCGGACGTCATAGCCGGCCTCACGACTCGCCCGCCGGCTGGCACGGCAGCTGGCGCAGCGCTTCGGGTCCGAGGCGAAGCCCTTCTGGATGTAGTACTCCTGATCAGCGGCCGAGTGGATGAACTCCACCCCACAGTCGACGCAGGTCAACGTTCGGTCGACGTAGGTCACGAAACCTTCCTCTCCTCTGGCGCGATGCGGGGACCCTCGCGCGTCCGGGACGGCCACGACGGCAGAAGGGATGGTGCGGATGCGTCGGAGAGGCCGGCGCCGCGCTATCCAGGTGCCGTTATGGAGTCCCTGTCTCGGGGCGCTCGGGTCGATCGATGGCGGGACCATACACCGATCTCCCGGAACGGGCGTTGCAACAGCCGGGACGCGCACATCGCCAGCCGCGACGGTCGCCTCGAGCGGGCATCACCGGTCTGGCGCGTAGGCGCGACTCGCCTGCGCGTGCCGCTCCGGTCGGCTTCGGCACGCCTCGTCACCCTCAGCGGCACCCGCGCGAACCCGTTCGATCGGCGCGAGCCGCCTGAGCGCAGGAGATCCGACCGGGAGCACGAGAACGACCGGGGTAGCGAGGCCGCCGTGTCTGTCACAATGCGTCCGACAGTCGACATGGCGAGCCAGGGTCGGGGGGCCGGGTCGCTCGTCCCGGGTCCGGGATGGAGGACGCTCTCGGAACCGGCTGAGCGACATTCGCCCGGTCGCCCACCCACCCGCGCCGGCACAGGAGGCCAGCCCGACCGGATGCTCCGACTCCTCCACATGGCCGACGTCCATCTCGGCGCACGACACGCGGATCTCGGTGAGCAGGCGGCCGCCCAGCGCGAACGGCAATTCGCGGCGTTCACGGCCGCTGTCGATCTGGCGATCGCCGAGAAGGTCGATGTCGTGCTGATCGCCGGCGACCTCTTCGACTCGAATACCCAGCCGAAGCGCTCGGTCGAGCGCGTGGCGGCCGAGGTCAGGCGGCTAGTCGGCGCGACGATCCGGACCGTGATCATTCCCGGCACCCACGACGTCTACGACCGCTCGTCACTGTTCCGCGTCCACGACGTGGCCGCGCTGGCGGGATCCGGCCCGGACGACGACCTCGTGACGGTCCTGACCCCGGACCGGCCCAGCGTTCACCTGGCCGCGTGCGACGTCGTCGTCCATGGCCCGGTCTTCGCGACGAAGCGCGCCCCGCACAGCCCGCTCCGCGACCTGAAGATCGGCGCCGGCGACAGGGCGAAGTGGCATGTCGGGATGGTCCACGGATCGCTCTCGATCCCGGACCGCACCGACCGCGACGAGGTGGTGTTCACCCGCGAGGAGATCGAGGCAACCGGTCTCGACTACCTGGCTCTCGGCCACTGGCACTCGGCCCAGAAGGGCAAGGCCGGGTCGACGACGTGGGCCTACTCGGGTGCTCCCGAGCCGGTGGCGGTGACCCAGGACGGCGCGGGCAAGGTCCTCCTCGTTGAGCTGAACGAGACGAATGCCAAACGGACCGTCGCGATCGACGAGCGGGTCGTCGGCCGGACCCGCTTCGAGAAGCTCGACATCGACGCGGCGACGATCGGCGACCAGCCGGCGGTCTTGGCCGCGATCGCCGCGAAGTCCGATCCGGACCTCGTCCTCGACGCCCGGCTGACCGGCGTCCGGCCCGATGAGCTCGACCTTTCGACCGACGAGATCGAGGACCGGCTCAAGGGCAGCTTCCTGAAGCTCCGCGTCCGCGACGTGTCGACCCCCGCCCTGACCCGGGGCAACCTGCCGTCGCCCGACACGATCCCCGGCGCGTTCATCCGCAACGTCGAGGGCCGGATCGCCGAGCTCGAGGCGGACGGCTCGGACCCGTCCATGCGCGAGGCGGCAGAGCTCCGCGACGTCCTCCGGCTCGGCCGGCTCCTGCTCGCCGGTCACGAGGTCACGTTGTGAGGATCACCCGCCTGACCCTTCGCGACTTCCGTCGCTACCGTGAGCTCGAGATCCCGCTGTCGCCCGGACTGACGATCGTCCACGGCCCGAACGAGGCCGGCAAGACGACGATCCAGCGGGCGATCGAGCTGGCTCTCACGCGCAAGGTCACGAGCGGCGGCGTCGACATGGACGCCCTCCGTTCGTGGGACGCCGCCGAGGACGCCCGGCCCGTCATCAGTCTCGAGTTCGAGATCGACGACGACGACCGCGGCGTCCGGACCGGGACCCTCCAGAAGGAGTTCCGCGGCGCCAAGGGGACGGTCCGTCTCGAGGTCGACGGGACGACGATCACCGACCCGACCCTCGCCGACCAGGCCCTGGCCGAGATGACCGGCATCCCGAGCGAGGCGTTCTTCCGTTCGACGGCCTCGGTTCGCCACCACGAGCTCGCCGACCTCGATCGCGATGAGGCGGCGCTCCGGGATCGGCTGCAGGCATCGATCAGCGGCGCGGATCGGGGGACCTCGCGCGCGCGCCACAAGCTGGAACGGGCGATCTTCGAGCTGAACACGAAGGGGGCCAAGAACCCGGGGCGGCTCAAGCTCGCGGAGGATGCGGTCGAGCAGGCGAAGCTCGCCGTCGAACAGGGCGAGCTCGCCCTCGCCCAGCTCGAGCGCGACCGGGACACGCTGTCCGGGGCCCGCGAGCGGCGAACCGAGACCGAGACCAGCCTGACCGAACGGCGCTCGCTCCTCGACAAGGCCCGCCAGGCGGAGCGGCTCAGCGCGGAGCGGGTCAACGCCCAGGAACGGTTCGAACGCTATCGCCATGCCGTGGCCGTCCACGAGGAGCTGGCCGGTCTCCACGCGAGCCATCCGTCGGCCAACCCGTTACCGGTGCTCGAGCAGATCGTCGGCCGGCTGCGCTCGCTCGACGCGAAGATCCGCGAGCTGCGGGCGGCCCTATCGGGCGAGATCGAGGTCTCCTTCGAGGTGCCGCCCGAACCGACGTGGCGCCCCTTGTCGAGGATCGCCCTCGGCCTCGTGATCGTGGGCCTGGTCGTGGCGGCCGCGACCGTCGGCCTGCGGGCGTTCGGCTCCATCGACCTCGGGACGGCCCCCGAGCTTCTCGGCGGCGCCGCCGCCGGGATCGGGTTCATCCTCGCGTTCGTGGCGTTGTGGCTCCGGCGCAGCGACCGGATGCAGGCGGAGCTGCGCGACGTCGAGATCGATCGCCGGTTGCGCGGTCGGTCCGACATGGAGCAGGACCTGCGCCAGGCCGAGGCCGACACCGCGCAGCAGCTCGCCGGGCTCGGCCTCGAGGACCTCCCGGCGGCGGTCGATCTTCTCTCGCGCGAGCAGGAGCACGTCAGCCGGATCGAGCGGCTCGCGGCCCAGCTCGAGGGGCTGGTGGGCAAGGAGCCGACCGAGGCGCTCCCGAAGCACCGCGACGCGGCCGCGCTGGAGGTCGAGCAGAAGACCCACGCCCTGGAGGCGCTCGGGCCGATCGCCAAGGAGCCGCGGGCCCGCGAGCGGCTCGAGGTCGAGGTGCGCGATCTCGAGGCCAGCCTGGAGCGATCCCGCGACGAGGAGTCGAACGCCCGGGCCCGCGTCGAGGCGAACGCGGTCGACGCCGAGCAGGTGGCCGGCCACAGCGAGCGGCTCGCCGGCTGGCGCGAGCAGCTCGGCGCTCTGCAGCGGCGGGCGCGCGTCTACGAGCGGACGCTCAAGGAGATCGAATCGGCCGAGCAGGCGACGATGAAGACGGCCACCCGCTTCCTCGAGAAGCAGATGGTCGGCGACGTCGATCGGATCACCGGTGGCAGGTATCGGCGTGTCGCCGTCGACGACCGGACCCTCGACATCCAGCTCCACGCCCCCGAGAAGGGCGACTGGGTCGACGTGCGCTCACTCAGCCAGGGCACCCTCGATCTCGTCTATCTCGCCGCCCGGCTCGGGCTCGTCCGCCTCGTCACCGGCGATCGCCGCCCGCCGCTCGTGTTCGACGACCCGTTCGTCACGCTCGACGACGATCGCGCCCGGCGCGCCCTGGAGCTCCTCCGGGAGATCGCCCGCGACTTCCAGGTCATCTACCTGACGACCTCGGATCGCTACCACGCCTCGGCCGACGCGGTCGTCGCCCTGGCCGGCCCGACCGAGGTCGATGACGGCGGCAGCGAGGTGGCCCCGGCCGGAGCGGGCGCGGGCTCGAGGGCGGGCCACGGCACCGGCGCCGGCACCGCCGCGGGAGCCGCCCACGGCTGACCCGGCCGGCCCGGGCCTCGCCGTCGTCGTCCTCGGACTCGCCTCGGCCATCGCCTGGGGTGCCGGCGACTTCGGTGGGGGCTGGACCGGTCGTCGCGCGCCCGTCCTCGGGATCGCCCTCGGGGTGGACGTCCTCGGTGCGATCGTCATGATCGGGATCGCGCTTGCGACCGGCGAGCCGATGCCGGGTGCGGCGACGCTCGGCCTGGCGGCGCTGGCCGGCGTGCTGGCCGTGGCCGGGATCCTCGGCCTGTACACCGGACTTGCGGTCGGCCGGATGGGGGTGGTGGCGCCGGTGACCGGGGTGATCGCCGCGACGCTGCCCGTCATCGTCGGGCTGGTCACGCTCGGGTGGCCCGGCGCCGAGGTCGTCGCCGGGATTATCCTCGCCCTGGCCGCGGTGGTCCTCGTCTCGCGTTCCGCGGATCCCGCCGGTCGGCGATCCGGGATCGAGTACGCGATCTTCGGCGGGATCGGGCTCGGGTTCTTCAACATCGCGGTCGGGGCGTTTCCCGAGGATCGCGTGGCCTGGCCCCTGGCCGTGATCAAGGCCTCGTCGCTGATCCCGATCGCGGCGATCGTCGTCCTCGGCCGCCGCCCCTGGCGAGTCCCCGGGCCGATCGTCCCGGCACTGCTTGCGACGGCCGTTCTCGACCTCGCCGGGAACGGCCTGTACATCCTCGCCACCCAGGCAGGCCGGCTCGACGTCGCCGCCACCCTCAGCTCGCTCTATCCGGTGACGACCGTCATCCTGGCGGTGATCATCCTGCGCGAGCGGGTGACCGGCAGCCACCTGCTCGGGATCATCATGGCCGCGATCGCGGTCGCCCTGATCGCCGGGGGTTCGGCCGCCCCGGCCGCCTGACCCCGAACCCGGCGCGCCGGCCGGCCAGTGCATGAGACCCGCTCACGGAGGACGCCATGACCGAGCCCGCCACTCCGCCGCCGGCGATCGAGCCCGTCTGGCTCGTGGAGGCGACGTACGCACCGGACGCCGCCGAGACCCGGGTCCCGTTCCGAGCCGAGCACATCGCGCGCCTCCGCGACCTCAAGCGCCAGGGCATCGTCGTCGAGGCCGGGGCATTCGCCGACGTCTCGGCCACGATCGTGATCGTCCGCGCTCCGAACGAGCAGGCCGCGCTCGACGTGTGCCGTGCCGACGTGTATCTCCGCAACGGCGTCTGGGTCGAGCTCCGGGCACGCGCCTTCGGACGGGTCAGCGACTGATCGGCTCGGGTCCGCCGGCCCGGGCGTTCCGTCGGACGGAGGCCGCCTCGATCTCGTCGGCCGACGACAGGACCCGCACGGCGGTGAAGCCCTCCGCGCGAAGGACGGCCGCGATCGCCACGCCGGTCGCGCCCAGGGCGGCCAGCCGGTCGAGATGGCGATCGACGACTTCGGTCGGGACGACACGCTCGGCCCGGCCGGCGTTGCGCGCCTGGACCTCCGCCGCGGACGGGACGACCGCGATCGCGAGGGCAGGCACTTCCGCGGCCCGCGCGAGGCGGAGGAGCGGCAGGCGCGCCGCGCGCTCCACGTTCGTCGCATCGACGACGACCAGCCGACCGGCCGCGAGCCGCCGGCGGACCTCGCGATGGAGGATCCCGAAGGCCGTCCGCGTCGCGCGCTGATCCGCCGCATCTCCGCTGACCGCCGCGCGGAGCGCATCCGACGAGAGCACCTCGTCCGGAGCGAACAGGCGGCCGGCGAGGGTGGACTTGCCGGCACCGGCCGCGCCGATCAGGACGACGAGACCCGGAACCGGGATCTCGATCGGGTGGGCGCTCACCGGCGCGGCGGGCGGCTCGCCCCGTCGGCCGTCGTGGAACGGCTCAGTTGGTGGCGAGCTGCTCCCCCTCCTCGTCCTCGTCCTCGTACGACAGGGCACTCTCGATGGGCGTCGGCTCGGCGAGTCTGGCCGGGTCGGCTGCCGTGCCGGTCTCGGCCAGGCGCTTCAGGTTTTCGTAGGTGCGCCGGAACTCGCGCTCGATCCGATTGCCCGTCAGGAGCCCGAACAGGGAACCGACGATCTCGCCCGGCAGCTCGTACTCCAGCCTGACCTCGATGGTGCAGCCCGACCCGTCCGGTTCGAGCATCGTCGTCCAGCGGGCCCAGCCGCCGCTCGTCGTGCCGTTCACCTGGAAGATCCGTGGCCGCTCCGCGGCGGTCACGACGAACCGGCTCGCCAGCTTGCGACCGGCCACCTTGTAGAAGCCGACGAAGCTGGAACCGATCCCGCCCGGCCGGCCGGCGATGTCGCCCATCTCGGCCAGCAGCGTCTGCCACTCGGGGCTCCGCGCCGGATCGGCGATGAGGTCGAACACCACCGCGGCGGGCGCCTCGATCCGGACCGTGGTCGACAGGTGGCTCATTCGTTCCCCCGAACTTCGTGCGCGCATGTGGACCGTGGTCGTCCCTGGCAGACGCTAACCCCGGATCTCGGCGGTCGTCATGACGATCGGTCATCACGCGAATTGAACACGATTGCCGCGTCAGGACGTCTGGCGGCGGGCCTCCCAGCCACCGGTCTCGGCCCGCCGGACGTCGTATGCGGGCTGGTCGTACATCGCCGGCCCGCGCACGTTGTGGCCGTTCGCCAACCGGAACCGCGAGCCGTGCCACGGACATTCGATCGCGTCGCCGACGAGGCTGCCCTCGGCGAGCGGGCCGCCGGCATGCGCGCACTGGGCGTGGACCGCGAGGATCCGATCGCCCTCGCGGACGACGGCGAGCTCGTTGATCCCGGCCTTGAGCTTCGTCGGCCCGCCCTCGGGGATGTCGGTCAGGTCGCCGAGATCGAGCTTGATCCACTTCGCCCCGGCGCCGCGCCACGCGTGGCGGTTGACGTGGGTCCCGATCAGGTAGACGAGATCGCCGCCGATCGCGGCCCCGAGGGCGAGGAGCAGGTAGGCGACGAGGGCGATGAGGATCGGGGCCAGGCGGTCGGCCGGGCCGGTGCTCCGGATCGCGAGCGAGATCAGGTAGAGGACGAGGGAGACGACCATGACGACCGAATGGACGGTCGCGCGGTTGCGCGCGGTCCCGTCGACCTCGGTGTAGTCCGCCGCGCCGGTGACGGCCGACGCGACCATCGCGAGCACGCCGATCAGGAGCGAGACGTCCGCGACGATCGGCTGGCCGATGACGTCGGCGACGATCGAGACGGTCAGCGCCCCGATCGGGACGTCGGTCACGACCGCATGCACCGGGTGGCCGAGCCACGACCCGTTGAGGAGGTTCTGGATCGGGCGGATCGGGTGGAAGATGGCGGCGAGCCAGCGGTGGTTGAAGTCCCCGAGCGGCTTCGACCAGCGGCTCTGGGCGTCGACCGCGCGCGTCAAGTACCGACCCAGCATCTCGCCAACCCTCCTTCGGTGGAGTCTACGCCGCGACCCGGATCCCGGATCTCCCGGACCCGCTACGCTTCGCCGCCATGTCAGCATCTGCCTCCACGAGCGCCCCCGCGACGCCCTCTGCGAGCGAGGCTCGCGACCGGGACGGCCGGGCCGACTGGAAGCGGATCGTGGTCGTCTTCTGGCTCACCTCGCTGGTCGAAGGGATCGGCGTCAGCCAGGTCTTCGCGTTCCTCGCGCCGTATCTCCGGATCGTCGGCGTGCCGGATGCCTACCGCGCGCCGTTCGTCGGGCTCTTCTCGGCGCTGATCTTCATCGTCGGCATGCCCCTCATCCCGCTGTGGGGCGTGTGGGCCGACAAGTACAGCCGCAAGGCGGTCGTCGTCCGGAGCTGCCTGGTCGAGGCGGTCGTCTTCGTCTGCGTCGCCCTGTCGCGGGAGCCATGGCAGCTCGCGGCCAGCCTGCTGCTCATCGGGTTCCAGCTCGGCAACACCGGGATCATGCTCGGCGCGATCCGCGACGTCGTCCCGCGCCGGCGGATCGGCACGATGATCGCGATCTTCGGGGCGGCGGGCCCGATCGGGTTCTCGGTCGGGCCGTTCCTCGGCGGCTGGCTCGTCGACGGCCTCGGCTGGTCGCTGCCGTCGATCTTCTGGGTCTCGGCCGGTCTGTCGATCGCGACCGCCGCGATCGTCTGGCTCGGGTCCGCCGAGGTCCGGCCACCGGTCGTGCCCGCCGGACGCGTCCTGCCACTGGCCTACGGGGCGTTGCGCAGCGTCCTCGGCGACCCGACGGTCCGCCGGATCTTCGCGATCTATGGCGTCGCCTTCCTCGCGAGCCAGATGAGCCGGCCGTACCAGGCGCTCATCGTCGAGTCGATCGTCGGGCATGGCGAGGGTCTCGCGTCGTCGATCGGGTTCGTGACCGGGCTGGCCGCCCTTGGCGGCGCCCTCATCGCTCCGTTCGGCGGGTTCGTCGGGGATCGAATCGGGTTCCGGCCGGTCCTCCTCGTTTCGCTGTTCGTCGGCGGGCTGGCGCTCCTCGCGGTCCCGCTCGTCGGAGCCGTCCCGCCACTGGCCGCGGCGATTCTCGTCTTCACCGCCGCGAACGGGCTCGTCGGGGCGATGGTGTTCAGCCTGCTCGCGACCGAGGTGCCCGCCGACCGTCGGTCGCAGACGCTGAACCTCGTGTACCTGCCGCTCTACGCCGCCGGGATCGTCGGCCCGCTCGTCGGGGGCGCCGTGTCGGCGGTCGCAGGCCCGACCGGTCCGTTCTGGGCGGGCGCGGCCGTGTTCCTCGTCGGGGCGGTCGTTGTCGCGTTGCGGGTCCGGACCCGGGCCGTCCCGCCCGAGCTCGTGGCCGAGCCGAAGGCGCCGGGTTCGCTGCCCTGAGCGGCCGGCATCGGCACCGGCGCGTCACTGAGCCGCCTGACCGTGGACCCCGTCACGGTTCTGCAAGGTCCGGCTGACGACACTCCGCCCGTCGCCTCCCACAATGGCCGGAGGGACACCACAGCGACAAGGAGGCCCGCTCCGTGGCCCTGAACCTCCCGCCCGCAGCCCGACCTGAGATCGCGCTCCACGAGCAGCTCGAGGAGACCGACCGCGGCCTCGTCTACGACCTCTCGACCCTGATCGACCGCCGCCAGGTCCTCAAGCTCGCCGGGCTGACGACGGTCAGCGCGGGCCTGATGTCGATCGTCGCCTGCGCGCCGTCTGCCGGCGGCTCGTCCTCACCGACCGCGACTGCGACCGGGGCCGGCACGTCAGGCTCAGGTGCGTCGGCCGCTGCCGCCGCCGATTGCGCGGTGATCCCCGAGGAGACCGCCGGCCCCTTCCCGGGCGACGGCTCGAACGGCCCGAACGTCCTGGCCCAGAGCGGCATCGTCCGGGCCGACATCCGGTCGAGCTTCGGGACGTCGACGACGACCGCGAAGGGCGTCCCGCTGACGATCAAGCTGGCGATCCAGGACGCCGCGAACGACTGCGCGCCGATGACCGGCGCCGCCGTCTATGTCTGGCATTGCGATCAGGGCGGCAACTACTCGCTCTACTCCCAGGCCGCGGCCGGCGAGAACTACCTGCGCGGCGTGCAGGCGACCGATGGCTCGGGTGTCGCGACATTCCAGAGCATCTTCCCGGCCTGCTATTCCGGCCGCTGGCCGCACATCCACTTCGAGGTCTACTCCGATCTCGAGGCGGCGACGGACGAGGCGAACAAGATCGCGACCTCCCAGATCGCCCTGCCGAAGGACGCGTGCGATCTCGTCTACGCGACCGACGGGTACAGCCAGAGCGTGTCGAACATGGGCCGGGTGTCGCTCGCGGGCGACAACGTGTTCGGCGACGACGGCGGCATCCACGAGCTCGGCACGATCAGCGGCGACGTGGCGAGCGGGATGACGGTCGCGTTGACGGTGCCCGTCAGGAAGGGCTGATCGCCCCTGCCTCGAGGTCGCGCTCGTGGTTCGGCCGGCCTCGTCCGGGAAGCAGCGGGATCACCGCCAGGAGCATCGAGATCCCGCCGTACCAGAGCGCGGGCAGGGCCACCATCGAGGCGACCGGGACGGTCCAGCGCCGATCCGAACGCGCGCCCCATACAACGAGGGCGACCGCGGCGGGCAGCCGGATCCAGAGCGGGATCGGGACCGACGCCCAGGTGCCGCCCTTGCCCGCGGCGGCATTCCGGATCACGACGTCAACCCACGTCCGCCACTGGTCCGGCACGATCACGAACGACAGCCCGGCGATCGCCGCCGTGACGCCCAGCGCGACCGCGAGCGCCCGCCACTCCCGGCGGACGGCGAACCACAGCAGTCCGACCCCGGGCGTGATCTTCGTCAGCAGGACGATCGACCAGGCGGCCGGCCAGCGGAACCCGACGACGATCGCCGCGGCCAGGAGCAGCGACACGTTGCCGCCGGCGACCTCCATGGCCGTGAACGGGAAGATCAGCCCGGCGGCGAGCAGGCGCGGTCCGGTCAGGAACCGGACGGCGCCGATCAGGATCGCCGTCCAGGCGGCGATGAACGCCTGCCACGGCAGGGCCGTCAGCGGCGAAACGAGCTGGAGGAACGCCGGCGAGTAGACATACGCGATCGGGTCGTTCCACTCGCTGTGGAGGTACGGATGGGCGGCGTCCTGGGCGGCCTGCCAATAGCAGCGGGCGTCCTGGCCCGTGCCCCACAGCCGGCCCCACGGCTCGCTGAACACCACGATCAGGCCCCACAGGGCGACGGCGACCGCCACACCGATCCACGGCGGGCTCTCCAGCCCTGCGAGGGCGGGCAGCCGACCCGCCGCGGCCCGGCGAAGCCCGGCGAAGAGCCGCTCGGCGGCGTGGTCGAAGGCGAGGCCCGGGCTGGTCACCGGGCGATTATCGCCGCCGGCGCCCGCCTGCTCAGCCGGGCCGGCGCCGCCCGACCACGAACGCGCCGAGTCCCAGGAACGCCAATCCGAACGCGACCTCGATCAGCGCCTCGCGCGTCTCGACCTCGCGATAGCGCGTCCCCGGGATGCCCAGCGCGACCCACGGGTACTGGATGCCGAACTCCGACTCCATCGCGTGCGGGTCGATGACCATCAGCTCCTCCCAGGTGACGAGCCGCCCGTCGGGGAGCTGGAAGCGCGAATCGAGCTGGAGGTCGTTGCCGCCGCCGCTGTCACTCAACGGCACCGCCTCGGCGGCGAGGAGCTTGTGATCGACCTCGCCGATCGCCAGCATGCCCGCCCCGCCCAGGACGAGCGCCAGGAGCAGCGTCGGGATCGTCCGGCCGACGATCGCACCGAGCCCGACGGCGACCGACGTGACGAGAAAGGCCCCCGTGGCGATCAGGACACCGCGCTGGTGGAACGCGGCGAACGAGTTGGCGAGGTCGACGTCGGGCGTGAACAGCGCGACGAGCCACTCGGCGACGAAGCCGATCGCGAAGCTCGCGACGACGGCCACGACCAGCATCGGACTCGTGCGCTGGACGAACCAGCGCATCCGCGACGGACCGAGGGACCACGCCAGGCGAGCTGTTCCCCGATCGAGCTCGCGGGCGATCACCGGGGTGCCGAGCAGCAGCCCGGCGAGGAACGGGAAGACCGGGACGAGATTGAGCGACAACGATGCGATCCTGGTCGCCCATCTGCCGATGTCCATCAGCTCGAGGCACTTGAGGCTCGGCGTGTCGTACACGTTGATGCAGGCGACGTAGCCGCTCGAGTTGATCCAGCTGACGACGAGCGCCGACACGGCGACCGACAGGGCGGCGGCCAGGAGGACCGCCCGAATCTCGAAGCGATTGATCCGGTAGGTCAGGCGCGTCGCGGTGAGGATCACGCCGCCGCCTCGACCGCGGCCGGCGTCCGACGGACCCGACCGGCGGCCATGTGGCCGATGACGACCTCCTCGAGCGTCGCGGGCCGGCCGTCGGCCGGGCCCTCGGTCGAGACATCGTGGGCGACGGGAACCCGGACGAGCGTCAGGCCCTCGCCGGCCGCGGACGGGAACGATCCGACGAGCCGGTCGGGCGGGATCGGCGTCGCGATCGGGCCCTCGATCACGCGGTGGTGGGCGAGCGCCTCGGAGATCGAGAGATCGAGCAGCGTGTGGCCCTTGCCGAGGACGATCAGCCGGTCGCACGCCTGCTCGATGTCGGTGATCACGTGGGACGAGAGGAGCGCCGTGTGGCCCTCGGACCGGACGGCCTCGACCAGGACATGCAGGAACTCCCGGCGGGCGAGCGGATCGAGGCTCGCCAGCGGCTCGTCGAGGAGCAGGATCCGGGCCCGTGTTCCGAGGGCGAGGGCCAGCCCGACCTGGGCCTGCTCGCCGCCGGACAGCTCGGACGCGAGAGCGGTGAGGGGGATCGACAGCCGGTCGATGTAGTGGGCGGCGAGGCTGACGTCGAATCCGTCGCGGAGGGTCGCCGCCAGGCGCAGGTGCTCGGCGACGCTCAGGCCCCCGTACAGCGACGGGGACTGCGGCACGTAGCCGACGAGGCCGACGGCCGCCCCGCGATCCTTCCGGGGATCCACGCCGCCGGTGACGAGCCGTCCCTCGGTCGGCCGTTCGAAGCCGATCCACGCCCGGATCAGGGTCGACTTGCCGGACCCGTTCGGTCCGACGAGCGCCGTGATCGTGCCCTCCGGCACCGTCAGGTCGACGCCGCGCAGCGCCCAGGTCCGCCGCCGGTAGCGCTTGCCGAAGCCGTGTGCCTCGAGGACCGCCGTCATCCGTCCCTCCTCGGTTCGTGCCGGTCCGGGCCGGCGGGTCGTTCGTGACTGTACTCGGGCGCCGTCACGGCAGCGTGCCGGCGCCCACTCCCCAGAGCGAGCGCCGGCTGCACGGAGCGTGCCGCGGTCATCGTCGCGTGCCGCCGGCGCGGATCCCAGCCGTCACTCCCCGGGGAACCGTTGCGGGACAACCCGGTACGGCGCGCGCTGGGCGCTCTGCTACCTTCGGGCCGTGACGACCCTGCCGCCCCGTGACCGCGCTGCCATCGCGATCGCCGCGCTGGTCATCATCGGCGGCCTCCTGGCGCTCCTCTTCGGCGCATACGACACGGGGATCTCGTGGCGGATCGACCAGGACACGGGGCACCTCGTGGTCGAGGACGTCGCCCCGCTCAGCCAGGCGGCGCGCGACGGGGTCGCGGCCGGGATGATCGCGGTCGAGGTCAATGGCAACCAGCTCATCGAGCTGCCGGCCTATCAGTACGGAGCGACGAACAAGGAGAACCCGGATCAGGCGCCTCCGATTGTCGGCATCTCGCCGGCGGCGCCGCGGACCGTCGCCCAGTTCGGTGGCGAGCAGATCCTCCTCTCGCGCCAGTCGATCGATACGCTCGGCCTGATCACCGCCGACGCCCTCGCGACCGGAGCACCGGATCGCTGGTTCGTCCAGCGCTACTGGTATCCCGGCTCGTACGGGTTCGCCCAGGCCCAGCGAGCCTTCCTTCCCGGGCTGATCCTCCTCGTGGCCGGGGCGTGGTGGCTGCGCTCCACCCGGGCCGGCGCGTCGCTCCGGCACCTGGCATTGCCGCTGGCGGTCGCGGTCGCGTCTCCGCTCCTGACGGCGCCGCTCGAGGGGATCGGATCGATCGGCGCCGTCCTGCTGGGGGGCGGGTTGACGATCGCGGCGATGGTGCCGCTCGCGGTCGGGCTGACCGAACGCGTCGATCGTCCCGACGATCGACGGTTGCTCTTCGTCCTCATCGCCGGGCTGGCGCTGGCGGCGGGCGTGTCGGTCCTCGGCTACGCGATCGGCGACCGGCGCGAAGAGGTGGCGACCCTCGTCGTGGTCCTCACCGGAGCGGTTCCGCTGATCCCCGGGCTCATCGCGGCCGGACCGATCGACCTCGGACGCATCCGGACGGGGTCGACCGGGCCGGGAGGCCTCCTCCAGGCCACCGAGCTGGCGCTCGCCGGCGCGACCCCGATGGTCGCCCTGGCCACCCACGAGGCGCCGTTCCTGTGGCCGCTCGGGTTCTGGCTCATCGCGATCGCCGTCGCCGGGCGGTTCACCGTCCGTCCGCTCGCCCGCCTCGCGACCCGGGCGGCACTCCAGCGCGACCTCGTCGTCGCGGCCACCGAGGCCGAGCGCGCGCGTCTGGCGGCCGACATCCACGACGACGCGCTCCAGGAGCTGACCCTCCTCGTCCGGCGGCTCGAGGCTTCCGGCGATAAAGAGGGAGCCGAGATCGGGCGGACCGTCGCCGACCGGCTGCGGGCGATCTGCGGGGACCTGCGGCTGCCGATCCTCGACGATCTCGGGGTCGGGCCGGCCCTCGACTGGCTCGTCCTCCGGATCGAGCGGCTGGCCGGCGGCGAGGTCCGGCTCGAGCGCGCCGACGAGGCCCGCCACTCGCCGGATGTCGAGCTCGCGATCTTTCGCGTGGCGCAGGAGGCGCTGGCCAACGCGGTCAAGCACGGCCGGCCGCCGATCGTCGTCCGCTATCGCTCGACCCCCGGCGGGATCTCGCTCGCGATCGACGACGCCGGCCCGGGGATCACAGACGAGGCGCCGGCGGACGCGGAGAAGGCCGGCCGGTTCGGGCTGCTGAACATGGCCCAGCGCGCCGAGCAGATCG
>Ga0105249_10001120_pt1 | contig 23848 bp, 14 predicted proteins | sample KBSS44metaG_FD_81522 | JGI IMG/M metagenome (GOLD analysis project Ga0105249, IMG submission 81522) | Switchgrass rhizosphere microbial communities from Kellogg Biological Station, Michigan, USA - KBS S4-4 metaG | ecosystem: Host-associated > Plants > Roots > Rhizosphere > Soil | place...
CTGCAAACTCTCTGACTAATTTTAAATCCTTCATTGCAGAGAGACCAAGTTCACCGGGCCATGTAGAAAAAACAGTTTTACCAACACTTAAACCAATGGAAGCATCTTTAGTAATATGATTTCGCGGGTTGGAAGCAACAATGGCAGGAATACCCAAGCCATCACTTTCGCAAAGAGCCTGCAATTTATTAGCCCATTCAGCATTTATTCTTGCACTTACATTTGCTCTTAAAATAAAGTGACGGAGGTGGTATTGAGTTACCGCTTTTGTAGTACCGGCTGCCGACATCATGGGAATGGGCAGCGGTTGTTTTGAAAACATATTCGTAGTTTGAATCAGGTCTTCTTCATTAAAATCACTGGTTATTGGGTCTTTATTCTTTGGCGTTTCAAAAGACCAATCGTTTTTTAAACGTGTAGAACTGATTAGCATGAAGCCGACTTTTTCTTCAACACTCATTTGAGACAATAAATCTTTTGTTCTTTCTTCATAAGGTAAACGCCAGTCTTCATACTTATCTAATTTATTGTTTCTGTTTAAATCTTTGAATGACAAACCATTTATTGTAAGAATTTTTGCAGAACGGTAACCAAGCACAGGTTGTTTAGTAACTGGTTTTGATGGCTGCTGCGCAAAAAAAATGTTATTTGCAGCGACTAGCACCATTAACAAAAGCTGGCATCGTTTCATAAATAAATATTTTTTGTAACTCTGATTTTTCTTAAAAAACAACAATTCCAGACAGGATTAAGAATCCCGAACGCAAAAATGATCATTGATCTCTAATGTGAACTCGTAAAAATTGATTAGCGTAAGGTAAATCAAAGCGGAGTTAAATTAACATAGAATTCTGTTCCACTCCTGGTTTTTTATAATGACACACCTCTCTTCCAGGGTATAAAGTCGTCTTGATTCAACAGTACGGCTTTAGGAATTACCTCACCGCTTGCAGCCTTTATGCAGTATTCTAATATCTCCTCTCCCATTTGTTGGATCGTTTTATCTCCTTCTACTATTGGCCCGCAATCAATATCGATAATATCATTCATGCGTTTTGTAAGATTACTGTTTGTGCTCACTTTAATAGTAGGGCAAACAGGATTACCGGTCGGTGTGCCCAGGCCTGTGGTAAATAAGATCAAGGTGGCTCCGCTTGCTGCTTTACCGGTTGTTGCTTCCACATCATTACCGGGAGTGCAAACCAAATTCAATCCGGGTTTTGTTACTGGTTCCGTATAATCCAATACATCCACAACTGGTGATGTGCCACCTTTCTTAGCGGCTCCATTACTTTTTATGGCATCGGTTATCAATCCGTCTTTAATATTTCCTGGGGAAGGATTCATGTGGAATCCTGAGCCAACTTTATGAGCAGCGTCATTGTAGGCTGTCATTAAGTGAATAAACTTTTTTGCTGCTGCTTCATTTGTTGTTCTGTCGATCAGATCTTGCTCAGCACCGCATAATTCAGGAAATTCTGCCAAAAGAATTTTGCCTCCTAATGCAACAACCAGGTCTGAAGCATATCCAACTGCAGGATTTGCAGAAATGCCACTAAACCCATCACTACCGCCGCACTTTACCCCGATACACAATTTATCAAGAGTAGCCGGCTTGCGTTCTAACTTATTTATCTCAATTAAACCTTCAAATGTTTTCCTGATAGCTTCTGCGATCAATTGCTCTTCACTTTGTGATTGTTGCTGTTCGAAGATATAAAGAGGCTTATCAAAATTTGGATTACGTTGTTTAAGATCATTTACAAGATCCTGCACTTGTAAATTCTGGCAACCTAAACTTAATACAGTAACTCCCGCCACATTCGGATGGTCTGCATAAGATGCCAAAAGTTTACCAAGTATGCCGGCATCTTGCCTTGTACCACCACAGCCGCCCTGGTGGTTTAAAAATTTTATCCCATCAACATTTTTAAATGGCCTGTTACCATTTTTATGCTGCGGAGTTGAAAAAATATCTACTGATGAAAAATCCTTTCCTTCTTTATATGCTGCTATCAGCTGATGCGTATAACTTTTGTACTTATCGGTGACAGCATAACCCAACTCATTATGCAATGCCTCACGGATCACATCAAGATTCCGGTTCTCACAAAACACCGTTGGAATAAATAACCAGTAATTAGCTGTTCCTACTCTTCCATCACTCCTATGATAACCATTAAACGTCCTTCCCTTGAATTTTGAAACATCCGGTGCATGCCATTCATATTTTGCAGCACGATAAGCAAATGGATCGGCAGCATGCTTTGTATTTGTAGTCGTCATCAATCCGCCCCGGGGAATAAAAGTTTGGGCCTTGCCTACCAGCACTCCATACATTATGATCTCATCACTGGTATTTAAGTCTTTTGTAAAAAATTTATGCTTTGCATTAATATTATCCTGTAAGATGTATTCCTCTCCTTCAAAAGAAATAGTTTCCCCTTTGGAAAGGTTTGTCAATGCAACGATCACATTGTCTTTTGGATTAACCTTTAAAACTTTATGCTTCATTTTTGATTAACGACCATCTTTTTTGATTCGATCCCGGCTATTGTTTTTAATACTCCAGTTGACAAAAACTCAGTAAGATATTCCTGGATGGATCGCAACAAACCCGGGAGCTTTGTAAGATCGGCGTCCCAAAGTTCCTCGTTTTGCATGACAATTTCAGCTACTTTATCAGGACTATTATTTTCCCAAACGCGGAAGAAATATTCAGCAGAGTCATCTTTTATTTCATATAGCTTATCATTCCTCTTTCCAAAATATTTACCATTCTCACTTTTAATTGCTTTCATGTATAGCAAAAAACCTGCAAAACCTGCTGCCATATGAGCCGGCACTGTATCATTTAACTTATAATGGTTTTGCAGCAAGGGTATGTTTCGCATTTTCATCTTCGAAGTGTACTGAACAGTGATACTCAGCCATTGATGCTCAATAAAAGGATTACAAAACCGCTCAAATACCCTATTCGCAAAATCCTCTTTAGCTTTTTTGTCAATGGCAAAAGGAATTGCTGGGGCAATTTCATTGTGCATTAGTTCTTTGGTAAACTTTCCATACACCACGTCATTCATTGCTTCCCTCGTAATATTAAATCCACTCAGGAATGCGAGTCCGCAATTGAATGAATGCGTACCATTCAGTAATCGCAATTTTAATTCCTTGAACAAGGTAATATCCGGAGTGATGATGACACTTTCATCAGATTTAGAAAAACATAAGGTCTCTTTTATTTTTTCATCACCTTCAATGGCCCATAATCGAAATACTTCGCTCATCGTTAACAACTCGTCTTCATATCCTAAAATAGTTTCAATTTTTTTGGTATCAGTCGCATTAGGTTTTCCCGGGACAATACGATCAACTAAAGAATTACAGAATGTATTATGATTTTCCAGCCACTCTATGAATTTAAAATCAAGATCGTTTTCATGCGCCAGTTCCAGCACGATACTTTCCAATTTAGTTCCATTATCTGTTATCAATTCTGTTGGCACTATCACCATCCCGCTTTCCTTAGTTCCGCCAAAAGCCTTGAATCTCTCAAATAAAAACGCAAGCAATTTTCCCGGAAATGAAACAGGGGGTTCGTTATTGATATTATCCGGCACTAATTGAATTCCCACTTCAGTGGTATTTGAAATGATAATTTTCATTTCAGGATTGTAAGCACATTTCAATATCAATGGCCAGTCAATTTTTGCACTTAGCACACGGCTTACAGATGCGTTGACGATATTTTCTTCTACTGTTTTACCTTGCTCTACTCCGCGAACACATACGGTATACAAACCATCCTGCATGTCAAAAGCGGTGCTGTCGCCATCGGTTGATTTCACGATCACGACTCTTCCATTAAAAAGGCCTTGTTTATTTGCTTTGTCAATAAAATGATCTGGCAAAGCTCTTAACAACACACCTGTACCAAATTGCAAGACCCTTTCAGGTAATTCAAATATTTTTTTATCCGGAATGTCCAACCCGACCCTCTTTGGAATTTGTCCGATATTATTTTTCGATAATTGCATATAATTCTATTCTTAATTATTTTTCCAGCGACAATAACATTATCCAGCTTCATCCCCATTATTTTTTCAATAGCCACTTCACCAAATCTTCAGCGGCTTTATAGTTTTCATATTCTGCAGGCGGCTTTCTTCCATCAACATATTCATTATATAACCATGGGTCCCCAACAGCGAATACAATACCCTTACCAAATTTTGCAGTCGCTATTATTACATCTCCGTCCTTAGTCGCATTTGCATTTTTAGGAGAATGCAATTCCAACGCACTTACTTCCTTGAGGTACATTTTTTTTGTTGTCTTGAAAATAGGATTGTTGCTTCCTGGCAATACTGCACCCTGTTCAAATACATCATTTTTCACCATGTTTATGCTCTTATCAGTAAACCTTATTCCAAATACCTCAGCCAGCTTATTAAAATGTTGTAAGTCGCAATTGGCGCTATCGTTTGCCATTAAGATCAATTTACCTCCAGCCTTTACCCAATCCGTGATCACTTTAACATTGTCGTTCGAAACATAATTTGGATTGGGATTGTCTTTTTTGTGATCAGGATCTACAATAATATAAACAGAAGCATTCTTAAGATTAACAGCTGTGGGAGCAACATCAAGAGAAGAGAGTTTTGCCCCATATCTCTCAAAAATATTCCCCCAAGTATAGAATCCGGAGTTGCTTCTTTCTTCCCATACATAATGCCAGTACACATCTCTACCTATAACATCTTTTCTTTTTTCACTATTAAAGTATCGGTCCAGCAATACTGTTTTTCCATTGGCAGTTGAAAGTGTTGCCAGCTTTTCCATTTCAGTACTCGCTAAAAGAAATGCACCTATACCCTTCGGATCATTCGCAATCACAGGTTCACTCATATAATATTCAAAGCTTCCATCACGATAAGGGTTGCCGCCCAAGCCGGAAACTTTTACTGTTCCATATAAATTGGTTTGTCCATTCTCAACTTTGATGAATCGTTTGACGATCCCTGCATAAGCTTTCTTTGCAATAGCAAGTTTTGCAGCTGGTAAGTAACCTTTGCGAACACCCTTTGCAATTGCGTATGTAAACTGGCATGATGCCGATGCTTCAAAATAATTTTTTTCTTTTCCTGGCCCGTTATAATTCATTACATCATACCACAAGCCAGTTGTTTTATCCTGTTGCTTTTCTACTGCATTGACCAGCCTGTTAAGAATATCGATCAGTGTTTGTCTTTTTGGATGATCAGCCGGAAAATAATCCAGCGCATCAACCAATGCATCAGCATACCAACCCATTGCTCTTGCCCAGAAAAGTGGCGAGGTTCCCGTTTCTTTGTTGGCCCATTTCTGCTCTTTGCTTTCATCCCATGCATGATAAAGCAACCCTGTCTTTGCATCTCTTGCATGCTTTTCCATCCAGATAAACTGGTTGGCTACATCATCAAATGCTGATCCTTCAAACAACATGGCATACTCAGCATAGAACGGACTGCCCATATATAAACCATCTAACCACATTTGGTTGGTATAAATTTTCTTATGCCAGAAACCTCCTTCTTTTGTACGCGGATGAGTTTTTAATTGGCTACGTAATAGGTCGGCTGCCTTTTTATATTTTTCTTTTCCTAATACACGGTATAATAAGAGTACCAGCTTACCATTATTTACATGATCCAGATTATACTCGTCAAGTTCATAATTTTTTATACTACCATCATCTTTTACAAAATAATCTATCTTCTTTTGGATAGAATTGAAATAAGAAATATCACCGGTGTTCATCCATATTCCTTCAAAGCCTTTCAAAACAACGCCCATATCATAACTCCATTTGGTTTGACTGCCAATCGGAATTGTATCAGGCCATATTTTAAGCACTGTAGCAGCTACCTGTTGAGAAAGGGGTTTCTCTTGTGCCACAACAGCATTCGAAAGTGAAACAGTTATTGCAATAATTGTTATACGTGAAATGATTTTCATTTTATCGTTACAGATTTTTCAGATGCACCTAATTCATAAACAATTTTCTCTTTCGCTTTTGACGCATCTGTATTCTTTATATTAATTGAATTACTTTTTTCGCCACTGATCCTGAATAATGAATTAGCCGCATTTTTATAACTAATATTATCAAACACCAGTTTATCGCTCTGTACAATATCGATCACAAGATCTGTTTCTTCACTGATAACTTTGATATTCTTAAAACTGATATTACTTGCTTCCTGTATATCCATTCCCTTCTTTGCCTGGAACACCATATTCTCTAACACAATATCTTTTACATGCATCTCCGGCAAGCCGCGAATAAAAATCGCTTTTTCTGCGCCATTGCAATAAACATTACTGATATGAAAATTTTTGAACTGGGGAGTAGTTTCATCTACGGGTTTAAGTTCCACCTTTGGCAACTCTCTTTTTTCGCCAGCTAATGTAACAGGATCTTTTGCCATATAATACATATCAAACAAAATAGCTTCGGCAGGAATATCTTTCATATAAATGTCTTTAATGAAAATATTCTCTACTATACCACCACGGCCTCTTGTAGTTTTAAAGCGTAGGCCAATATCAGTGCCAATGAAAGTGCAGTTGTTTACATAAATGTTCCTGGCGCCTCCACTCATTTCGCTTCCAATCACAAATCCGCCATGCGCCGCATATACTGTACAGTTACGGATAATAACATTCTCAATTGGCATTCCTCTTTTTCTTCCTTCTGCATCCCGACCACTTTTCATACACAGTGCATCGTCGCCAACATCAAACACAGAATTCTCGATCAATACATTTTTACAACTCTCTGCATCTATGCCATCACCATTCTGTGCATACCAGGGATTTTTTACAAAAACATTTCTTACTGTCAGGTTCTCACACATAAGCGGGTGAAGACACCATGCAGGTGAGTTTTGAAAAGTTACTCCTTCGAGTAAAACATATTTACAACTGGTAAGTAAAACAAGATTAGGTCGCAGAAAATCTTTGATGCTTTGATAAAACGTAACATCTTTTTCAGAAGATATTACACCTGGATTTTGCATCTTTGAACCTTTCACGTACCCTTCGGATGGATACCATGTTTTTTTATCGTCACTCACTACACCACCAGACGCTACTTTATTTTTCCATTGACTTTCGGTAAGCTTATCAATTTTTACAGCACGCCACACATCGCCGTTGCCATCAATGATCCCTTTGCCAGTTATAGCGATATTGCTTGCATTGGTTGCGGAAATTGGTGATTGGTTACGCATCTGCGGTAGCCCTTCCCAATTTGCCTCAATAAGCGGATATTCTTTTTTATCGGTTGTAAACAATAACGTGGCACCAGCCGCCAAATGAAGATTGATATTATTTTTTAAAACAACCGGTCCCGTCAACCATAAGCCTGATGGGATCAATACAACGCCTCCACCCTTTTTACTTAGTGCATCGATCGTTGCATTGATACTTTTTGTATTTAATGTATTGCCATCTGAAACCGCTCCATATTTCTTAATGCTAAGAGTATCTTTTTTAAAGAGGGGAGATTTTATTACCGGCAGTTTCTCTTTTTGAGCAAATGCAAATAGAAAAACAATCGTAAACAACTTCAAGAGGATAACCTTTTTCATGTGGCAATATCAGGCTTTGTTAAGGGTTCAATCGAATTACAATTCTACTTTATTATTCACTGTTAATCAGGGTATTCAGGTTTATTTATTTACGCAAACGATGCCGGGAACGGTACCGGTTAAGCTAATTACTGTTGAGGTTGAAACTTTTCTCAAAATCGCCTGCTATTGAGTAACCTTTATAGCCTGCCTTGCCAGCAATTTCCATCCGCCTTTTCCCTTTTGCCAGATCAATAATACCTTTAAATGGACATCAGCCGGCTTACCACCATCATTTGTTTTAGCATTTAAAGTATGGCGAACTATTGCTACTTTATCACTGATACTGATGGTCTGTTCGCTGAGATCGATTGTTACAAAATCAGAAGACCCGTTTGTCAACTTCTCCACAAATTCTTTTTTGCCTTCAATATGGCCGCCACTATGGCCATAACTGAGTTTTTCATCAGTAAGCTTTTCTAATATTGCTTTATTGCCATCTACCATTGCATTACGCAATTGTTCAACCGCATCAGCTACTGCTTTTTCATCTTTTGTTTGCCCAAAAGAAATTGTATTAAAAAAAATAAAAGCGATCATTCCGAAAAATAATTTCTTACCCATAATTATTAATTTAATATTTTGATAGTCAACTTTTGCTACCTGATCGGACTTCTGTTGCGACGCACAGCCTGCACTGAGCGAAGCGAAGTGTTCATCTGCAACAACCCGATAGCTATCGGGTCTATTCTACTTTTTCTATTCTGAACCAATCTATATCTGCAAAGCCAGCATCATTTGTTATGTTTGTCCTGGTACAAAACAATCCAACCTTAGCTCCTACCCAACGGCCCGGTTTTGCTGTAAATGTTTTTAAAAGATGACCAGAACCTTTTTCTGTTTGATAACTGAAATCACAAATACCGCCTTTACTGACTTTTACTTTCAAAAAAAAATCATTGCCGCTTACAGGCATGCTTGAAACTTCTATTTCGTTCTTGCTTTTATCTGCATTGATATTTTCCGACTGAACAACATAAACTCCATCGTTTTTCTTAATAACAGACAGAGACGCATAATCGGTACCAAAAATAACTAAACCAAATCTCTCGTTCTCAAATTTTGGTTTAAAGGAAACCTTAATTGTTACCGAAAATTCTTCAGCGGGGAATTTTTGTGCAAGAATGTTTGGATAGTTCCAGGCTGATCTTATTGAATCAGGCTGATAAACTGAAAACATTCTCAAAGAGCCATTCGCTGTTGGAAATGCCCATCCTTCTTTCGGATTTGCCTGCCATTGCCATTGTAAACCAAATTTAGTTTCGTTGAACTCATCACCGTCTTGAACTGTTGAAAATGGATATTGTTTACCAACATTGGGTTTTTTATTAACTAAAACCGGTTCACCTTTTCCATCTCCATCTTTATCTATGCCGATCACCGGCCAATCATTTATCCATTTCATTGGTTGCAAATGGACAACTCTGCCATAAGCATCCTTATCCTGGAAATGCAGAAACCAATCTTCACCTGTTTGAGTTGTTACCCATGCACCCTGGTGTGGTCCGTTAACCGAAGTTGTTCCCTGGTCCATCACCACTTTTCTTTCATAAGGACCATAAACATTTTTACTTCTTAAAACCAATTGCCAACCTGTACTTACTCCTCCTGCCGGTGCAAAAATGTAGTAATAGCCATTACGTTTATAAAACTTCGGGCCTTCGATCGTAGGATCCTTTTCATGACCATCATATACCATTACACCATCACTAATAATTTTTGTCCCTTCTTTATTCATCTCCTTCACAACTATTATTGATTTAATTCCTGCACGGCTACCTGCATAAGCATGAACCAAATAAGTTTTTCCATTATCATCCCACAATGGGCAAGGATCGATCAAGCCTTTACCAGCCTCGATCAATAACGGTTCGCTCCATGGTCCTAAAATATTTTTTGCCTTTACTAAATAAAATCCAAAATCCGGATCAGGATAATAAATATAAAATTCATTATTGTGATAACGTATCGATGGCGCCCAAACACCTGCACCATGCTGTACTTTATCATACACATCATAAGGTGGTTGCTTTTTCAATGCATGACCGATGATCGTCCAGTTCACAAGGTCTTTCGAATGCAGTATTGGCAACCCGGGAATATGTGTAAAGCTTGAAGACACCATATAATAATCATCTCCTATTCTTATTGCATCTGGATCGCTGTAATCTGCATTGATAATTGGATTTTTGTAGGTACCATCGCCATTATCTGCTACCCATACTTTTGAGACCGGCTGTTGCGCAGCAACTTTCAAAGAAAGAAAGATAAGTATCAGCCATGCATTTCTCATAACTCGATCACTCTTTTTTCTGCATTGCTTACATAAGCTGTCTCAATGATTTTTATCACATTCAGCGCATCCTCCGGCGACACGGGCACATCAGCATCATTACGAATTGCATTATAAATTCCATCGTAATAATCTGCATAATTTCCTCTTGCTGATGAAACATATTCTTTAATGATCTTTCCGTCTTTTTCAGTATGCAATAATCCTTTTTGATCTTCAGGTTCAACGCCCCAATCTCCACTACCTGGTTTTTTGTGAGCCTGCAGATCTGTTTCCTGCACATCTGTTTTGTGCTTTATAAATGAGCCAAGTGTGCCGTGAAAAATATACCCCGGTAATGCTTCGCGAACGTAATAGCTCGACTTCAATGTCACTCTGTGGTTAGGATAAAAAAGTTTTACATCAAAGTAATCATCCACTTTTGATCCCGGACGATTGATAGTAATATCAGCAAATACAGCTACCGGCATTCCGAATAATTGTAATGCCTGGTCAATTAAATGAGAACCGAGGTCATATAATGCTCCAACGCCGGGTGTTGGTGTTTCCTTATGTATTTTATAACTCAATTCAGGAACATACCTGTCATAATGAATTTCTGCCTCGACAATTTTGCCAAGCCATCCTTCATTTAAAACTTTCTTTATGGTTCTATAATCACTATCATATCTCCGATTATGATAAACTGAAAGCTTTACATCATTCTTTTTTGCTGCGGCAATTAGCTCTTCAGCCTGTAATACGGTTGCAGTAAAAGGTTTCTCAACAATCAAATGCTTGCCTGCAAGTATCGCTTCCATGGCAAACTCAAAATGAGTGACGCTGGGTGTATTAACAATAACCAGTTCAACATTTTTATCAGCAAGCATATCTTCCAATGTTCGAAATGTTTTTACGCCGGGATATTTTTCATGTGCAAGATTTTTTGTCCTTTCCAAAACACCATAAAACTTAAAATGAGGATCAACTGACAGAAAAGGTGCATGAAAAATCCAGCCACTCATACCAAAAGAACACAAAGCAGTATTTATAGGTTGCATAGAGTCTTATTTGATTGAATTTAGCCAATTCCTTAATCTTTCCATCCAATTATCATCTGTTGTTTTATTGTACATACCAAATCCATGTCCGCCTTTAGGATAAATATGCATCTCCGCAGGTACTTTATTCTTTATACATGCCTGGTAAAAACGAATGCTGTTCTCAACCGGCACAGTTGGATCATCGCTTGCATGTATTAAAAATGTCGGTGGTGTTGTTGAGGTGACCTGTAATTCATTTGAATAAAAATCAAATTTCTCTTTTGATGCATTAGCACCCACTAAATTGTTTCTTGAACCTTTATGCCCAAAGGTGCTGTCAAAAGTAATTACGGGATAAATTAAGATAGCAAAGTCAGGACGGGAAGAAGTTGTATCGTTGTTGGCAGCATCGGCTTTAAAATTAAAATGTGTTGCAGCAGTTGATGCTAAATGTCCACCTGCTGAAAAACCCATGATACCAATTTTATTACGATCAATGCCATATTGTGCTGCATTTGCTCTTACTAAACGAATAGCTTGTTGTGCATCTTGCAGTGGCGCTAAGCTTCTGTCAATATTAATTGAATCATCAGGCAAGCGATATTTTAAAACAAAAGCAGTAACTCCCCATTTATTAAATTCTTCAGCTACCCTTGTTCCTTCTTTATCAAATGCGAGGATAGCATAGCTACCACCAGGGCAAATAATAACTGCCTTGCCATTAGGTCTATCAGGTTTAAAAACTGTCAATGTCGGATTACTGACTTTAGCGATACGAGTTACATTGTCTCTTATCGTAAAGTTCTCTTTATCAGGAACAGGTTTATTATTGGGAACAATTTTATATAAGGGAATTACAAGCTGTTTTTTATTGAATACTGTATGATCAAAACTTTTTACTGTTTTATCTGCAAACCAAGCAGCACTTACACCTTCTTCTTTTACATTAAATGAAAAAATGGTAGCTAATGAATAAGCCTGTGCCTGCTTATCATTTAGTTGCTTCGACCACTTAACTCTTTTCTCCGGCGCGGCTCCGTCACCGGTATTTTTATATTCAGCAAAAAAAACAGTTTTTTCATTTTCAGGGTTGTTCCAATTATTCCAACCCTCAGGTACAATTGCTTTGGGCAGATCGCATTTAATAAAAGCTGTTTTCGCATTTGCTCTCCATGGCCTTCCGAGGTAAAGTTTATTAACTGCTGAATCCGCAATTATTTTACAATCAATAAATATATACCCGAATTGTTTACCCGGCGTTGTACTCGCTGCAGTGATAAATGAATTTGTTTTAGCTCGTATCGTACAATTTTTAAATACACTTGTAGCAGGTCCAAAAATAAAATCAGTTGTTCCTTCTATATAACAGTCAACAAAAAGCTGTCTTGATTGTTCACCGCTTGTAAAGATGGTGTCCTGATTACCTAAAAATTTACAATTTTTAAAAACCGCTTTATCCGCATCAACATATAAAGCGAGTGCTTGTCCAACTGGGCCTGCGGAGTTCGCAAAAGTTATATTCTCGGCTCTGAAACGATTGCCGGAAATTTTTGCAGTATAAGAAGTAAAGGTTGTGAGTTTACCTTTTCCTGAATAATCATTGTAGGTAATGATGGTACTGTCAATACTCTCACCGATAAATGTCACATCGGTATTATTTGCAGGCAATTCTATCTTTTCATTATAAAGACCATTCTTAATATATAAAGTAATTGGCGCAAGAGGATATACTCTCATTGCATCAATTGCATCCTGTATTGTATAATAATCGCCTGTTCCATCTTTGGCTACAGTAAATATGTATTTATATTGCTGCGGGTTCGCAGTTTGCGCAAACAAGCCGGGAACAGTTAACAACAGGCAACAAAAAAGTATTATTGTTTTTTTTATAGTCATGACTTTGTCTTCGGTTTATTATTTTCAGGATACCAGCTATCTAAATACTTCCTTTTATTATAAGCCTTAGCCTCTTCATCTGTGAGGTGCCTTGACCAATTTACTCTTTTGGTTGGATCAGACGAAGGTCCGTAGTTTTTATATTCAGCATAGCGGGTAGTTTTATAATTATCTGTACTATTCCAGTTACTCCAGCCTTCAGGTTTTATGTGTTGTCCAATATAACAATTCAAATAAACAACAGCAGCATAGGGCCGCCATGGACGACCGAGGGATACATTGTGTAAAGATGTGTCCCCTTTCAACTTACATGCATTAAATACAAAACCCCATTCTTTGTTTTGCGGCGTTGATGCAGCGGTGACATATGAATTCTTCTTACTATAAATCTCGCAACTATCAAACCATGTAGTTGCAGAACCAAAGATAAAATCAGTTGTTCCTTCTATATAACAGAACTGAAAGAACTGCCTGCTTTTTTCATTATTTAAAAATAATACATCCTGGTTACCAACAAACCTGCAATCCGAAAACGTTGCTCTATCTCCATCCGATTCAACAGCTACCGCCTGGCCAGCGGTAAATCCTGCATCGTTTTGAAAAGTTATATTATATGCCAGGAAATTATCTGCTTTTATAAGAAATGTCCATGATGTTCTTGTATTGATCGTATCGCCATTCGGGGCAATTTTCCCGGTATGATCATCATAAGTAATTATTGTATTGAACTTATCGCCATCACCCAGCAGTTGCACATTTCGCTTGGTTGAGTCCAAAAAAAGCTTTTCCCTATAAATCCCTTGTTTAACATGTATGGCTGTTGTCTTTCTGCTATTTGCTGGAACTGCATTGAAAGCTTCTTGTATTGTTTTATAATTGCCGGTCCCATCCTGTGCCACAGTGATCATTGTCGGAAGAAATGGCCCGATTGGCTTACTCATAGCAAATACTTGCTTTAAGAATTTATCTATAAAAAAAATTGAAGAATCAAGCCAGGGGTTAAATAAAATAAACGAGTGCGGCGCATTAAATGTCTTTACATCGTAGTAAATATGATACCAGTTCAGCACATCAATATAATCTTCTCTTCCGGCATGCATTCTTGCGGCATTGCTGTTTAAAAATAAAGTTGGCGCAGAATGTGGCCCGACATGTGTCAACGACGAGCCTTGCTTCCATAAGCCAGGGTTTTCTGTTTTTGAGTACCCAAACCAGTTAGTGGCTGCCGAAATTCTTTTGCTATCATCTCCCTCACCAGATTCGGGATGAATAAAAGCAAGGATGCCATCGATATCAATTACCGCGTTCACTTTGCTTGAAACTTTTTTATTGCATCCCTCTCCTTCAAGTGAATCAATTCCATTTGTAGCTCCCATCATTGCAGCCAACTCGCCACCAGCAGAATGACCAGCAACTACGATCTTGTCTTCATTAAGATTATATTTCGCAGCATTTTTTCTTACCCAGCGTATTGCAGATTTTATATCGTAAACACCGGCAGGATATAATGCTTCTGTTGAAAGTCGATATTCAGGAGTAAAGCACACATATCCCAGTTTCGCCAATCTTTGTGCTAATGGATAATGAAGACTTCTGTCGCCGCTTCTCCAACCGCCGCCATGAATTATTATGACTGCCGTTCTTTTAGATGAAGCCTTCCATTTTGCATAAAATACATCCATTAAAAGTTTACGATCACCGACCTTGCAATAATTAATATTCTTTTCTTCAACGAGATTCGAAAAATGTAATTCATCAACAAATTTTGCTTCGGGATTTGTTTTAACAGTACCTGCATAAGCGCTGTATAAAGAATAAGTCGTATCAGGAATATTCGTGATACCCGCATATGATTGCGCATTTACCGAGAGGGTAGTTATATTTAAACAGAAAATAAAAGCTAAAGCCCGAAGCATACTACCTTGCGCAGTTTCTAATCCATTATTATAATGCTTATTCATATGGCCTTTTATCTAGCTATTTCCAGATAGGAAGTTATTTGTAAAATCAGAATTTACTTCAGTTATCCCCGAAACGAAGTCAGTTTTCTTTTCATTGCGAAACTATTATGAATAGTTCTTTAATGCATTCTTTTTAACCAATCCGGGTATTCCTTCTCCAGTAAATTTTTTGCCCATGTCCCATACCACGCATAGCCATTGCGCCGCTCATAACCTATTTCCTGGATCGAATACTTTTTAATACCATCCCTGTCGCAGAAGAAAGGCTTATTAGTTTCAATCTCGTAGTACCGTGCCCACATGATTGATGAACTGTCAGCCACCAATAGCTTATCTTTTCCTTTGGGAGTGCCCGGAGCAGGGCTGTCAACAATTTTATATCCTGTAATTTTTACAAGCTGCAACCATTCGACGGCTGCATTGATCGCATTTTTTATTTCCTCTGACGGGTTGGGTTGTTTGATAAGAAACTCTACAATATTTACACTTTCAGAACCGCTGATAGAAGGCAACTCATATGCCCTGGCTTTTGTAGGCAGGAGCGTTGATTCATCGTATTGCTGGCACCAGGCTGTAAGTTTGTCATTTACTTTGATCTGTGTTTTTAAAATACATTCAATGCCTTTACTCACTGCTTTTGCACTGGGTTCAATTAAATCTGCTTTGACAATATCAAGATCATTTTGCTTTAGCATAACATCCTGCAATACATTTAACGAATTAATCATCGCATTATCATTATAAGTAACCTCGGCCCTGTACAAGCTTTTATCCGGATAGTACTGTGGCCATCCTCCATTTTTATATTGAGCTTTTAACAAAAAGCGAATACCATTCTCAGCAGCTTCAAGGTATTTGGGATTGTTGATTTTTTTATAGGTCTTTACCAGGTACCTGATCTCTTTAGCCGTTGAACCATTATCTATATTAGCATCATCCTTTTTAGCTTCTTCCGCAATATCAGATTTTTCGGCTGCAGAAAATTCAACGTTGTAGTCAAATGCTTTTCCTTTAAACTGTTTGGACCATCCTCCGCTCCCCCGCTGGAACAGCAGCATATTGTCTGCCTGCAGATCCTGAGCATTGGCTTGTACAAAAAATAAACTGGCAACGATACTTAGAAAAATTTTTGACACGTTATTGATTTTATTTTTTAACAGGAGCAATAATATAACTGGCAAGTCCTGGTACTTGTTTTTTTATTTCTGCTAATACCAATTGTGCGATCAGCCTTGCACCTAGTTCATTAAAATGTGTATTATCTTCTTTTCCATCAGGGTAGTTTGGATGTTCTCCGGGTTTCAATTGAAGAAATAAGAGCTTTGAATTTTCAACGCCCATTTGCTGATAAAGCTGCTGACCTTTTTTATCCATATCAATTAAAAGAACATTTTCTTTTGCCGCCACCTCTCTTACAATTTGTGAATACACATCATGTGTACCTTCTATATGACCTGTTGAATCAAATTTTCTTCTTGCAACCGGTGTAAGTAATACGGAATTTAATTTTTTGTTTCTTGCTTCCGAAATAAAGACGGTAAGATTATTTCTGAATTCAACTTCAGTTGTTGCAGTTGCTTTTGTTGGCACTTCATCATTATGCCCAAACTGGATAATCACATAATCCCCCTCAGATGATTCGTCCAGTATTTGCTTCCAGAGGCCTTCAGCCCGGAATGATTTGGTGCTGCGTCCGTTCTTTGCCTTATTAACTACTGTTACCGAACTGTCCCAGAAATAAACGAATGGCATACCCCATCCTGTTTCAGGATAGGCTTTTGTTTCTTTAATACTTGCTGTGCTGTCTCCTGCAATAAATATTTTTATTTTCTTTTTATCTGGCAAAATAAATGCAAGTGAACAAACTGCTAATGAACCAAAGACCAGTTTTTTCATTTAATCAAAGAGTTAATATATACTTCAATATTGGTGTAATACTTATGTAATGAAATTTTTGAGGCATCCGTTGCATCGGATGGGTTTAATTTGTTCTTAATTTCCCAATCATCCGGCATTCCGTCTTTGTCGCTATCAACCTTAGCCGGCAAAGATTTCAAAGCAGGCCATGCATTTATTGTTAAATCATATTCTGTGCCATGCGGGTAGCCTCCCTGTACATCAATAAATTTTCCGGTCCTGGTTTTAACTTCATTAATTATTCTTTCATCCAGTGTATCTCTTTTAAAACTTGCTCCTGCTGATCTTAATACCGATTCAAAAGCAGCTGTTGCCGATTGAGTTGGAATAATTTCCGCAGCATGTGGTTTGTCGGTCAATGTGTTCTTTTTATCAGCATCGGTTCCATCATTTCCCATGTCAATACCCAGCCAGTTATTTGCAGAAACATCTTTTGCTTCATCCACATAATTTCCATTTACGTACCATTTACCAAATGGAATATCCGGAACTCTTTTCCATGGGTTAGCAATTCTGTAGCGAACCTTTTTATCTGTATTCGGCCCGTACTTAAAATAATTATTGATAATGTTATAATCGCCACCTTCACCTGCATAAATATTATTTCCGCCCCAGTCATAAATAACATTGTTACGAAAGTCAGCGAACTCTGTGGGTGTATGCCTGATCCCATTGAAGCGCGGAGTACGGCTATTGCAATGAGCAAATAAATTATGATGTGCAGTCATATGCAACCCTCCCCAGATGGCACCGAATCCATGATGTTCATAATCCTTATCACCCGTTTCAAAATGGTAAGAGTAATTTAATGGTTCATAAATTAAGTTCCATTGCAGCGTTGTGCTATCACCTGCATAAATCGAAAACACTTCATCAGTGCTCCAACTCAAGCTGCAATGATCAATAATTATATTTCTTCTTCTTGTTCCACCAAAAGCATCGTCGCCACCATTACCATTTACCATTCCGCCTTTCTGATATTTATCACCCATCCTAAAACGGATATAGCGAACAATGATATTGTCGCCACCTAGAGAAACTGAATTATCAGCTAAACAAATTCCATCGCCAGGTGCTGTTTGTCCTGCGATCGTTACATCGCCTTTAATTGAAAGCTTTGTTTCGAGGTGAATAGTACCAGATACAGCGAACACAATTATTCTTTTCTCTTTTGCTTCTGCTGCTTCCCGAAAACTGCCAGGGCCTTTATCATTTAAATTGGAAACAATAAAGACATTACCACCTCTACCTCCTGTTGCATATTTACCATAACCTTCCGCACCCGGAAATGCAATTGCCAAAGATTCATTTACATTATTACTCCCAGCATTTTTTTGAGCATTACATTTTGCAAATGATGCCGCAACTATTATCAATAAAAAATATCGTAGTATCAAAGTCATAATTTTAAAAATAAAAGCTGCTGCATAAGCAGCAGCCGATTAGATAACTAGTAGTGCTTCAAAAAAATTAATAGAGCGGATTCTGTGATAAATTTTTATTGGCTTCCCTTGCAGATTGCGGAATAGGAAACAACTCTGACTTTCCTGTTTTGAAATTTATATATCCATATCGCGGAATGGTCGGCGTAATCATTGTTGTTGTCAATGATGAATTAACCCATGCAACACTTGTATTACCGGTTCCGGGATTTGTATTTGTCTTATAATATGAATGAACCCAAATTGAAGAATTATCTCCTCCTGGTAAGGGTGCTGCACTTCGAAAATACATGTTTGAAGGCAAATTTGCAGGAACTGCAGCGTACGTAGGATATCCTGCCATATAAGTATAACTCATGGATGTAGTACTGCGAAGTCCCATCAATGCCATATTATCGTTGGCTTCTTTTAGCCCTTGGCCTAACAAGTTCCAACGGATCAGATCATATTTCCTTATGCCTTCAGCGCCTAACTCTAAAGCTCTTTCCCTAACAAGGTATTTGAAAAAGTCAGCTTTGCTTAAGCCGGCTGGTATATCAACAGCAGAAGTTGAAGATATTGGCAAACCATAACCACGTCTTCTTACCATATTGACTGCATCATATGCAGCTGCAGTAGCGCCATTAATTTCATTTTCAGCTTCGGCAAACATTAATAGCACATCAGAATAACGAATGAGCTGCCATTTGAGACCAAAATATTGTACTGCACTTGTTGGAGAAACAACTGGATTACTGATCCAATCTCTCCGATACTTACCATCTCTCATTGCAGTGATCGCCATACCAGTTTTTGAAATTCCATTAACCTGTACATCATAAGGAGCAATTGTAACATCTCTTCTCACATCTGTTGAATCGAACAAATACAAATAACTTGGTAATGGATTTACAAAACTATTACCAGCGCCATTCACCCTGGGGCCGTTAGCATAACCGAATTTTGAATCAGCAGTACCACCACCACCAATAGCTGTTACCTGGAACATTAACTCACCATTCGGGTCAACAGTTTTACGACCGCAAACAATATCTTTCCAAAGACCTTTGTAATCGGGAAATAATGAATGTTGATTTGAAGTGATGATCTCATTTGTTTCATCACGTGCTATCTTAATAAAATCAAGATAATTACTCGGACGGGAAACTGTTCCGCCTTGATTTAGTGAATAGCCGCCACGAGTCAGGGCAATTCTTGCACGCAATGCTTTTACAGTTCCTTTTGTAATTCTTTCATCAACCTGGTCACCAATGCCAGCTACTTCATTACGCCAGGGAACGAGGTTAGCAGCGTCTTTCAGATCTGCAAGAATATGATCATACAAAACATCTTTGTCAATTCTTAGTGGAAATGGTTCAGTAGATGCTTGTATATAAGATGGTATGAAATGTCCTGGCAAATCACCCCAATTGCGTAAAGCTTCATAATAAAATTGTGCTCTCAGTGTTAAAGCTTCTCCATACATTCTCTGTAATTGTTTTTTCTCCTGTTCAGCGCCGCTTGAATACATTTCCATTTTGGGAATCTCATCTATACAAATATTTGCAAGCATGATACCTTCAAAAAGCTGGTTGAATGGTGCCGCCAATTCTGCATTCAATGAAGTGAGAGAAAAATGTGCCATCCCTCTTCTATCATCATTATTTCCGCTTGGCCCCATCAATATATCATCATCAACCGGATAATGCAATGCCAGCTTTAGACCATAAGCGTTATCACCTGCCAGCCTACCGTAAACACCTGCTAAAGCTTGCAGCGTGGTAGGCACATCTTTAAAAACCATTTCCGATCCAACAGCTGTTAACGGTTGCTGGTCAAGATATTTTTTACAACCGCCAATACTTAGAAGTATAAATGCTGTTGCAAGGGTTGCGATCTTATTCATATAATTCGATTTCATATACAAGTCGTTTATTAATTAAAAGGTTGCGTTTACTCCAAAAATGTAACTACGGCTTTTTGGATAAGCAGAATAATCAAGATTAGGTGTTCGGGCATCATTTCTTACACTAACCTCAGGATCATAACCTGAATAGCTTGTAATAATGGCAAAGTTATTTGCTGTAAAATAGAAACGCAGTTTACTCATGTGGAAAGAGTTTACACTTTTTACAGGTAATGTATAACCGATTGTAAGATTATTAAACCGAAGAAATGATCCGTCTTCGATTGCCCATGAATGCGGAGTAAATGCACCTGTACTGATCAAAGGTTGCCATATCTGGGCATTAGCATTAACTGATGATAAACGATCAGGAGCGACTCCATATACTTTACCGCTGTTCAACCAGATAAGCGATTCCCCCGTTGCCGGGTCAATATTTCTCCAACGGTCTTTCATAATGCCAAGCAAATTGGAGTTAGGTGAATATGAATTGGTGAATTCAATTCTATTTGCATTGTAAACATCAAAATCCAACATGAAGTTTACAAACAAGCTCATGTCCCAATTCCTGTAATTGAATTGTTGATTAAGGCCGCCACTAATTTTAGGGTTCGGGTTACCTATAATAGTCCTGTCATAATTCAGATCGATCTTTCCATCAGGTATACCATTCGGCCCACTAATATCTTTGAATTTAATAGAACCAGGCCTTATCGGTGCTCCAATGATCGCAATATCATCAACCACTCCACTCTTCAATGTGTATTCCATTGTCGCAGGGTTGTAGTTAAAATCATTCGCTGTATAAAAACCATCCGTATTCAGGCCATACATAGTTCCTAATGGCTGACCTATACGCAACATATAATCAGAAGCACCCGAAAGTCCGTAGGCGGTTTGCGGTGCTTCAGTTTGTCCCGGCCCTAGCTTAACAACTTTGTTCTTGTTAAATGCAAAATTTAAATTCGCATTCCAGTTGAATCCTTGTGCATTGCGGATGATGTCCCCATTGAATTGAAATTCCCATCCCTTGTTTTCGGTTTGACCAATGTTTTGTAATTGGCTTGTAAACCCGTAAGTCGGATCAATATTCACATTCAACAACAAATCTTTTGAAGTATTTAAGTAGTAGTCAACACTCATGTTCACCCGATTCTTGAACAGACTTAGATCCAAACCCCAGTTGCGATTGACGGTTGCTTCCCATTTCAAAGATTCATTTGGCAGTGATGACGGCACATAGGCATTTACTACCTGGCTATTAAGACCATAAAAGCGAGTATTATTAACATATGTATTCAGGTACAAATAATCACTTATACGGTTATTACCCATTGTACCATAACCAAAACGTAATTTGGCTTCGTTAAGGAAAGTAACATTAGAAAGAAACTTTTCTTTTGTCAGGCGCCATGCAACAGAACCTGCAGGGAAATAACCCCATCTTTTATCCGGTGCAAACTTGGAGGAGCCATCCATGCGTAGATTGGCCGAAAGCAAATATTTATCCCTAAAGCTGTATCCGATTTTACCGAAGAAAGACAATTGTGTTGATCGTGATTTGTTAAGTCGTGGATATGTTGGCAATGCTGCTCCAGAATCAAGATGATCAAATGCGTAGTTAGCAGTCACATTATAAGGGAAATTGCGGTTCTGGTTCGAATGTGATTCTGTCTTTATGTCCAAGGTTTCTTCGCCCAACACAAAATCAAAGTTGTGATCTTTCGATGGTGCGAATGCATATGTCAACACATTTGAATTGCTAAGTGTTTTTGCGATCGTGGTATCTAAGGTTACAAAAGGTTTTGAATTATTCGATTTTGATTGTGGTGAAAGAGTATCAAAAAACTGTCTGTCAACTCTCTCATTCCTATCGATACCTAAAGTTGATTTGAAAATAAGATTCTTTGAAATTGTGTATTGAGCATAAAGGGTTACATTATAAGTATTAGTTGTTTTCCTTCTGAACTCTGAATTTGCCAGTTTAATTGGATTTGCAAGATTTAATCCATTACCGATACCAGAAGCCACGCTGGGATCGGTGTAATCCTCTACATCCTGTGCATTTGATGTGTATGGACGATATTTAATTGCATTGCGAAGCCTGCTTAATGAAGAGGAGCCGTTATCTGCTGAAACACCTGCTCCGTAAACATTTAAGTTTGAATAGCGGCTGCTGGTACCTACTTTTAGTTTGTTAGTGATATTATAGTCTGCTTTGAGATTAAAAAGATTCCTGTTATAACTTGAGTTAATTACGATCGCTTTATCCCGATTGTATGTATAACCCAGATTGAAAGTAAGTTTTTTACCTCCTCCGGATGCAGATACATTATGTGTTGTGGTGTTACCAGTTTGTCCAAACGCCTCTTCTTGCCAATCAACAAATGGATAGCTCTTATAAACATTCAACGTATCCCATGTTGTGCCATAAGAGTTCAAAAAACCCGTACTATCTGATCCACCCTGTAATCTTGATCGCTCAGCCTGGTAAGCTACAAACTCATAAGGATCCAAAACATTCAATACTTTTGCTATTTTTTTTACACCATAAAATCCGTTATAGCTAATTATTGTTCTGCCCGGCTTTCCCGACTTAGTTGTAATTATAATAACACCATTTGCACCCCTTGCCCCATATATCGCTGTACCAGCCGCATCTTTTAAAACATCGATACTTTGAATATCCTGTGGAGAGATGGCACTTAATCCATTTTCAACCTGGACCCCATCAATCACATATAAAGGATCATTATTTCCTGTTATTGACATACCGCCACGAATACGAACCCGAACATTAGCATCAGGAGAACCTTCAGAAGTAGTTGCGGTTACCCCGGCAAGACGCCCATTAAGTACTTCCGCAACATTGTTAATGGGAACATCTTTTAAGTCCTTTGCTCCTACTGAAGATACAGAAGCCATCAGGTTCTTTCTTTTTACTGAAGTATAGCCGACTACAACCACATCATCAAGAGTAGCTGCATTTCTTTCCAACTGTACACTCAAGGCAGATTTTCCATCTGTAGAAACACTGGTGGGCTTATGGCCCGTATAGCTAAAGCTAAGTGTTGCTTCTCCCGTCCCCGGTAAACTGATTGAAAAATTTCCGTCTTTATCTGTTTGTACACCCGTTTTGGAGCCTTTCGGAATAACGCTTACCCCTTGTAGTGGCACGCCGGTATCATCGGTTACCCTACCCTTGATCACTCTGTCCTGGGCAAAACTTGTAATTGAAAAAGATAGAAAGAAAAAAAATAGAAGATGCTTCATATGGCTCATTTTGGTTTTTTTGAAATAAAAATAATCTTGATGTTCGTCAAATCGTGAGGACCATCCTGTACTGTCTGGAATTAAAGCTCAATGCTAGTTAGTATTTATCATATTTAAATCAATGAGTTAGGTGTTTATTTACGCAAACGTTCCCGATAATAATAAGAAAAATTATTTCCTTGTCTTTCCTTAAAAAGAGTACAATTAATAAATGAATGCTGCAGATACTAGTATTCTTTTTTTCACTCGTTTCTATTATATCGCAATGAGATCAAATGCAGATGCCACTCGGCTGAAAAACGTATCTTTAAAAAGTAATTTTACCACCTGTATATGAAATTTGAAGCCGTAACTATTAAAGATATTGCCCGTGCACTTGGCATTTCGACTTCTACTGTTTCCCGTGCATTAAGGGATAGCTATGAAATAAGTCCGGAAACAAAACAGTTAGTCCTTGATTGCGCTGAAAAATTGAATTACCGCCCA
>Ga0105249_10001126_pt1 | contig 23796 bp, 20 predicted proteins | sample KBSS44metaG_FD_81522 | JGI IMG/M metagenome (GOLD analysis project Ga0105249, IMG submission 81522) | Switchgrass rhizosphere microbial communities from Kellogg Biological Station, Michigan, USA - KBS S4-4 metaG | ecosystem: Host-associated > Plants > Roots > Rhizosphere > Soil | place...
ATGGAGGATGTCGTGGCCGCGCAGCGGCGCGCGCGTGCGATTGCCGGCCGGGCAATTGTCGCCGAAACTGCGAAGCGTCGCTGGAGCGGCCGCCTCGACGCCGTCGCGCTGCACCCGGTCTTTGGTCTCTTTATCTTCGTCGCAATCATGTTCATCATGTTCCAGGCCGTGTTCGCCTGGGCAAAACCGCCAGCCGATTTCATCGGCGCGCGGTTCGGCGATGTCGAAACCTTGGTCGTCGCCACACTGCCACCCGGCCTGCTGCGCTCGCTGCTGGTCGATGGAGTCATCAAGGGCGTCGGTGCGGTGATCGTCTTCCTGCCGCAGATCCTGATCCTGTTCTTCTTCATCCTGCTGCTCGAATCGACCGGCTATATGGTGCGGGCTGCTTTCCTGATGGACCGGTTGATGGCCAGTGCGGGACTGTCGGGGCATGCGTTCATTCCATTGCTTTCGTCCGTTGCCTGTGCGGTGCCGGGCATCATGGCGACGCGCACGATCGAGGATCCGAAGCACCGGCTGACGACCATATTGGTCGCGCCGCTGATGACCTGTTCGGCCAGGATTCCGGTATACGGACTGATCATCGCCGCACTCATTCCGGCGAGGAATATCGGCTACGGGATCGGCCTTCAGGGGCTGGTGATGTTCGGGCTCTATGTCATCGGCATCGTTGGCGCGCTCGGCGCGGCGCTCGTCCTGCGGCACACCGTTACCAGGGGCGCCAATCAGGGCTTCATGATGGAAATGCCCAAATATCAGGTGCCGCACCTGCGCGATATTGTGCTTGGCCTGTGGCAGCGCGCTCTGATCTTCCTCAAGCGCGCTGGAACGATCATCCTCGTCTCGACGGTCATATTGTGGGCGCTGCTTTCCTTCCCGCAGGCGAAGCCGGGCGAGAATCAGCTCGATGTTTCGGTTGCAGGAAGGCTGGCCTCGGGACTTGAGGTCATCATGCGCCCGGTCGGCTTCAACCACGAGATTTCGCTCGCGCTCATCCCGGCAATGGCGGCGCGCGAGGTCGCGGTGTCGGCGCTTGCCACCGCTTATTCGATCCAGGACGAAGACGAAGGAAGGACCACGGAAGCGCTTGGCAACCAGTTGCGCGGTCGCTGGAGCCTGCCGACCGCGCTCGCCTTCCTTGCCTGGTTCGTATTCGCGCCGCAATGTCTCTCCACGATCGCCGTCACGCGGCGCGAAACCAATGGCTGGAAGTGGCCAGCCTTCATGGTCGGCTATCTCTTTATTCTGGCCTACCTTGCCGCCGGCGCCACTTTCTGGTTAGCCACATTGCTCGGATTCTAGGAGCAGGAACGATGGCGGGAAGCGTCAACAAGGTCACATTGGTCGGCAATCTCGGGCAGGATCCTGAAGTGCGCTCGCTGAACAGCGGCAGCGAGGTCGTGAACCTCAATGTCGCCACTTCGGAGAATTGGAAGGACCGCGACGGCCAGCGCCAGGAACGTACCGAATGGCATCGCGTCGTCATCTTCAACGAGAATTTGGGCAAGGTCGCAAAGCAATATCTGCGCAAGGGCTCGAAGGTCTATCTCGAGGGCCAGCTTCAAACCCGCAAATGGCAGGACAATGATGGCAAGGATCGTTATTCGACCGAGGTGGTGCTGCAGCGCTTCCGCGGCGAGCTGGTGATGCTCGACCGGCGCGACGGCGGCGGCAGCTACGGCGGCGACGATTACGAAAGTGCGGGCTATGGCGGCAGCAGCGGCGGTGGTGGTAGCGGCAGCAGCAGTGGTGGGGGCCAGCAGCGGCCGCAGCCCGCATTCGAAAGCGATCTTGACGACGACGTCCCGTTCTGAACCGCCGAACCGCCGGCGCTAGCGCTTCAGCTTGTCCTTCAGAGCCGCGAGCGCCGCAAATGGGCCGACTTCGTGCTCGGCCTTGATTCCAGCCTTCTTGAGCGCGTCGTCGGCGTCCGGCGCACGCGGCCACGGGTCGAGATTCAATGATAACGTCTCGGCAACGGCCTCGCCGACATCGATCTCCGAACCCGAATAGAAGACGATATCGCAATCGCTTTCGCTCAGCTCGATCTCTTCGGGTGCCGGTTCGGGCCTTGGTGCGAATGCGATCTCGAACCCTGCATCGACCTCGGCCCCGACCGGATCGCCTGATGCGACACAGCTTTGCGTGACTTGGGCGCGCAATCGTCCCGCCGCCGTGACGCGCTCGCCGTCCCAGGTCAGCGCGAGTTCGGCCTCGAGCCGATCGATTGCGACGAGACCGAAGCGCCGCGCCAGCGCGGCCCGCTCGTCCTCATTGGCTTCGACCTGCAGCGTCCGCGCGGTCGCACCCAAGCTGTCGATGCGCAGCGGGCGGCTGAATTCTGGTACTGGCTCGCTCATGGCAAAGGCAGTGCGCCGGCCCTGATCTTGGCTGCACCGAAGGCATCGAGCTGCTTCCTGAAATGATCGAGCCGGCTCGCAACGAATATCAGCGCATCCTCGGAGGGCGGTGCTTCATGGAAGATGTTGCGCCGTACCGCGGCTGTCAGGTCCTGGCCGTTCGATGCGGCGTCGCGAAACGCTCCGAGCCTGCCGCCGAGCGCACCCATCATGCGTCCGACATGCTTGCCGACGACGAGGTCGCCGATCCCGATCTGGCGCAGGCTTCCCTCCATGTCATCGACGAATATCTCGGTCAGCGCGATCGATGCCACGCGGCTGGCATCGCCGTCGGCCTCGAGGCGCAGCAGGACCAGCGCGAGCAGTGCCGCGATCATGTCGAACCGGCCGTCGATCGTGTCGGGCACGCCGCCCTCGACATACCAGCGCGGGTCGCGGCCCGCGACGACGATATTGTCATACAGCGTCCGGACCTGCGCGGGCGCCTTTCTGGCGCCGAATATCTCCTTGAGCAAACTCACACCTTCCTTCTTAGCTGTGACGGGCGTACTTGCGTCGCGGGTTCGTCAGGGCATATTGAGTGTCCAGCCTGCGCCCGCAAGGCAGGTGTCGATGCGGTCTTTATAAGGCCTGGTACGTCGACAGCTTTAGGAGAATTTTTCAATGCCCCTCGGACATGGTCGAATCCTCATGACCGGCTTGGCCCTTGGCCTGCTCGCCATGACCGGCGGCTGCGCCAAGCTTCGCGAACATCGCGGCTATATCATCGACGAGACCTTGGTCGGATCTATCCAGCCCGGCGTCGACAACCGGGATTCGGTCACGGGCACGCTTGGACGGCCGACCTTTGTCGGCCAGTTCGACCAGAACGACTGGTATTATGTTTCGCGCAACACGCGCCAGCTGGCTTTCGGCAAGCCCAAGCCCACCGCGCAGACCCTGCTCCACGTTCGTTTCGACACGCAGGGCAATGTCGCGTCCGTCGATCGCACCGGTCTCGAGAAGATCGCTTCGATCACGCCCGAAACCGATAAGACTCCGACGCTCGGCCGTCACAAGAGCTTCTTCTCCGAACTGTTCGGTAACATTGGCACTGTGGGCGCCGGCGGCATGGGCGGTGCTCCGCCCGGCCCCTAGGTCTAGCTGCTAGATGGCGATCTCGCTCGCGGCCAGCACGGCGAGCGTGACGAGGTCCGACGCGGTCGACGTCATCGAAGCGACCTGCAGCGGGCGCTCCATCCCGACCAGCATCGGCCCGATCACCGAATCCCCGCCTAGCTCACGCAGAAGCTTGGCCGACAGGTTTGCCGACTGCAGACCCGGCATTACCAGCACGTTGGCAGGTTTCGACAGGCGGCTGAACGGATAGAAGCGCCTGAATTCGGGATTGAGCGCGACGTCGGGCCCCATCTCGCCTTCATATTCGAAATCGACGATGCGGTCGTCCAGCAGCCGGACGGCCTCCCGAACCGGCTCGACATGTCCGCCGGGCGGGTTGCCGAACGTCGAATAGGAAAGGAATGCAACGCGCGGTTCGTGCCCCATGCGCCGCGCTACCGCCGCAGTCTGCTCGGCGATGTCGGCGAGTTGCTCGGCCGTCGGCCGTTCATTGACCGTCGTGTCGGCCATGAAGGTCGTGTGGGTCTTGCCGACCAGGATGTGGATTCCCAACGGCGTTCGGTCGGCGGCCGGATCGATGACGCGGCGGACCTGCCGCAGCGTCTGCGCATAGGGGCGCGTGACGCCGCTGATCATCACGTCGGCTTCGCCAAGCGCAAGCAGCAAGGCTGCAAAGGTGTTGCGGTCCTGATTGACCATCCGCTCGATCTGGCGCTGCAGATAGCCGCGCCGCTGCAGGCGGCCGTAAAGATATTCGACCATCTTCGGGACCAAAGGCGAAGTGCGGCTGTTGTGAACCTCGATCGATTCTGGATTATCGACGCCCATTGCGCGCAGCTTGTCGTGGACGTTCTCGCGGCCGACCAGCACTGGAATGCCATAGCCGCCGTCGCGGACCGCAAGCGCGGCGCGCAACACGACGTCTTCCTCACCCTCGGCAAACAGCACCCTTTTGGGGTTGGCGCGCGCGGTCTCATAGGCAAGCGACAGCACCGAATTGGTCGGGTTGAGCCGCGATCGCAGCTGGCTGCGATAGACGCTCATATCCTTGATCGGAAACTGGGCGACGCCGCTGTCCATCGCCGCCTTGGCGACCGCGGCCGGGATCACCTCGATCAGCCGCGGATCGAACGGCGCGGGAATGATGTAATTCGGGCCGAAGCGCTGCGCCCGCCCGCCATAGGCAGCGGCGACTTCCTCAGGCACCTGCTGGCGGGCAAGGTCGGCCAGCGCATGCGCGGCCGCGATCTTCATCTCGTCGTTGATCGTCGTCGCCCGCACGTCGAGCGCGCCGCGGAACAGGAACGGAAAACCAAGCACATTATTGACCTGGTTGGGATAGTCCGACCGGCCGGTGGCAATGATCGCATCGGGCCGGGCCGCAATGGCGTCAGGCGGCGAGATTTCCGGGTCGGGGTTGGCCATGGCGAAGATGATCGGCTTGAGCGCCATCTTCTCGACCATCGCGGCGGTGACTGCGCCACCGACCGAAAGGCCGAGGAATATATCGGCGCCGACCAGTGCCTCCTCGAGCGTGCGTGCGTCGGTATCGATCGCATGCGCCGATTTCCACTGGTCAAGACCCCCCTGGCGACCGCGATAGATCACGCCCTTTCGGTCGCACATCGTCACATGGTCGTGAAGAACACCCATCGCCTTGATCAGCTCGGTGCAGGCGATCGCCGCGGCACCGGCGCCGTTGACCACTACCTTCACGTCCTGCATCCGCTTGCCGGTCAGGTGGCAGGCGTTGATGATGCCCGCGGCGGTGATGATCGCGGTGCCGTGCTGGTCGTCGTGGAACACCGGTATGTTCATCCGCTCGCGCAAGGTCTGCTCGATGATGAAGCATGCGGGCGCGGCGATGTCCTCGAGGTTGATTCCGCCGAAGGTCGGCTCGAGCAGGGCCACCGCATTGACGAACGCGTCGACATCCTCGGTCGCGACCTCGATGTCGATCGCGTCTACGTCGGCGAAGCGCTTGAACAGCACCGCCTTGCCTTCCATCACCGGCTTTGACGCAAGCGCCCCCAAATTACCCATGCCCAGGATCGCCGTGCCGTTCGATATGACGGCCACCAGATTGCCCTTGGCGGTGTAATCATAGGCGGCGGCAGGATTGTCGGCGATCGCGCGTACCGGCACCGCGACACCCGGCGAATAGGCAAGACTGAGGTCGCGCTGCGTCGCCATCGGCTTTGTCGCGATAATCTCGATCTTCCCTGGCCGGCCCTCGCTGTGGAACAGCAAGGCCTCCTGTTCCGAAAATTTGACGTTGCTGCCTTCGCTCATTCCCGCATCCTTTGTGGCAGCGTGTAGGCTGCGCTTTGTCGCCGCTGCAAGTCCGCTGCTTCGTTCGGTGGACCCCATCGGTCATCCCCGTCACCTCGAGACGCATTTTCTGCCCGTCGCGCCCTTGCTGGCGGCTTCGGTACAAAGATCGGGGCTGATTGTCACCGGGCCGCCGCGACAATCGCCTGCGCCATATCACGAAGCCGGTTCCGCAAGTGGCGGAGACGCTTTATCGTTGATCGCATGGCGACCAAGGCGAGACCCGAACAGGAGGCAGGCGCACCGGGCGGATCCGCGCCTACTCCGATGATGGCGCAATATCTCGCGCTCAAGGCCGAGGCGTCCGACTGCCTGCTTTTCTATCGCATGGGCGACTTTTTCGAACTGTTCTTCGAAGACGCCGTGATCGCCGCTGCGTGTCTCGACATCGCGCTCACCGCGCGCGGTGAGCATGAAGGCACCCGGATCCCGATGTGCGGCGTGCCTGCCCATTCCGCCGAAGCTTATCTCGCGCGGCTGATCAAAGCCGGCCATCGCGTCGCCATCGCCGAGCAGATCGAAAGCCCTGCCGAGGCGCGCAAGCGGGGTTCGAAGTCGCTCGTGGACCGGGCGATCGTTCGCGTCGTGACTGCAGGCACGCTCACCGAGGAAGCCCTGCTCGATTCACGAAGCGCAAACTGGCTGGTTGCCGTTGCACGGGTCGGCGACAGGTTCGGGCTGGCCGCCGCCGATGTTTCGACGGGCCGGTTCGAGCTTGGCTCGATCCCGCCTGCGATGCTCGATGCCGAGCTTGCGCGGCTCGAGGCGGCGGAGATCATCGCGCCTGAGGCGCTCGCCGGGCGCACCGTCCAGATTCGCACGCGCGGTTTCGACAGCATCGGAGCGGAGAAAAGGCTGCGCGAGCGTTTCGGTGTGGCGACCCTCGACGGCTTCGGTGCCTTCGATCGCGCATCGCTTGCCGCAGCCGGCGGATTGCTCGCCTATCTGGATGAAGTTGCGCGCGAATCTCTGACCTTCCTGCGCGCGCCCACCCTGCGCAGTGCCGGCGATAATATGTTGATTGACGCCGCGACGCGCGAAAGCCTGGAGCTCACCGTCAATGCTTCGGGCAATCGCGCCGGCAGCCTGCTGGCGGCAATCGACCGGACGGTGACCGGCGCGGGCGCGCGGCTGCTTGCCGCCGACATCGGCGCGCCGCTGCTTCGCCGCGACGCGATCGAGGCCCGGCTGGAGCTGGTCGCCATGTTCGAGCGCGATTCCGGGGCGCGCGAGTCGGCGCGGCGCCAGCTAAAGGCTCTTCCCGATATCGGCCGCGCGCTTGGGCGCATCGTTTCGGGGCGTGGCAGCCCGCGCGATCTTGGCCAGCTTCGCGACGGGCTTCAGGAGGCGCGCCGGCTTCACGATTATCTTGCGGGAATTGCCGATACTCCATCGCTACTGGCGCAGCTTTTGCCGACTCTGGTGGGCCATGACGCCCTCGTCGATCTGTTGGCGCGTGCGCTGATTGCGTCTCCACCGATCGATGCCGGGCAGGCCGGCTATATCGCCGAAGGCTATGACGCCTCGCTCGACGCATTGCGTGGAACGGGCGGCGAAGCACGGCGCGCGATTGCCGCGCTCGAAGCGGAGTATCGCGGCCGGACCGGAATTTCCGCGCTCAAGATCCGCCACAACAATGTGCTCGGCTATCATATCGAGGTACCGGCGCGGCATGCCGATTTGCTGATGGGCGCTGAAACCGGCTTCACGCATCGCCAGACGCTCGCCGGTGTCGTCCGCTTCATCGCCACCGACCTTCATGAGCAGGCGGTCAAGGTCGGCCAGGCAGGCGCGCACGCGCTGGCCGCCGAGGCGGCGCATCTCGAAGAGCTGATCGGCGCGGCCCGCGAGCGCGCCGATGCGATTGCAGCGGCCGCGGACGCGCTTGCCCGGATCGACGTCGCGGCGGGACTGGCCCAGCGCGCCGCGGAGGATGGCTGGTGCCGGCCGCGGCTGGTCGACCACGCCTGTTTCGAAGTCGAGGGCGGCCGCCACCCGGTCGTCGAACAGGCGGTGCGTGCGAGCGGCGAGCGATTCGTCGCCAATGATTGCAGGCTGTCCGAAGACCAGAGGCTCTGGCTCGTCACCGGTCCCAACATGGGCGGCAAGTCGACCTTCCTGCGGCAGAATGCGCTGATCGCATTGCTCGCGCAGGCCGGTTCCTACGTGCCAGCGACGAATGCGACCCTGGGTCTGGTCGACCGGTTGTTCAGCCGCGTCGGCGCCTCGGACAATCTTGCCAGGGGGCGTTCGACCTTCATGGTCGAAATGGTCGAAACCGCGGCGATCATCGCCCAGGCAACCGATCGAAGCTTTGTCATTCTCGACGAGGTCGGACGCGGCACATCGACCTACGACGGGCTCGCGATCGCCTGGGCGGTGGTCGAGGCGATCCACGACCGCAACCGCTGCCGCTGCCTGTTCGCAACCCATTATCATGAGCTGACGCGGCTTGCCGAGCGGCTCGACGCTCTGTCGCTGCGCCATGTCCGCGCGCGTGAATGGAAGGGTGACCTCGTCCTGCTTCATGAGGTCGCCGCCGGCCCTGCCGACCGCAGCTACGGGCTCGCGGTCGCCAAGCTTGCGGGTCTGCCGCCGCCGGTGATCGCACGCGCGCGCTCGGTGCTTGCCAAGCTTGAGGAAGGCCGCGCCGCAACCGGCGGCATTGCTGCGGGCCTCGACGATCTGCCGCTTTTCGCCGCCGCGCAGGCCGAGCCGCCCGCGCCGGCGCCCGATCCTGTGCAAGCCGCTTTGGCTGGAATTGATCCGGACGCGCTCAGCCCGCGCGAGGCGCTTGAGGCGCTTTACCAGCTCAAGCGGCTGGCAAGCGACGCGATCGACCCCTAAATCCTGGCGATGCGAAATTCTCATGCCCTTCCCAATCAGCGCGCCATCATCGATCGCCGCGCGCTGTCCGAGCGCCTTGAGGCGCTGGAGGACGAGGATCAGGCGCGTCTGCGGCAAGCCGCCACCGCATTGCTCAAGCAGGCCTTGTTCGACGGTCGCGCCGAGATCGCCCGCCGGCTCGAGGAAAAGCCGTACCAGGGCACCGAGACGGCCGCTGCCTATGCGTTTCTCGCCGACCAGATCATCCGGCTCGCGCATGACTTCGTCATCGCCCGCTTCTACCCGATCAGCAATCCGACCAGCGGGGAGCGGCTGCTGCTGCTCGCGGTCGGCGGCTACGGCCGTGGTGAAATGGCGCTTTATTCCGACGTAGATATTGCCTTCGTCACGCCTTGGAAGCTCAGCAGCTGGGCCGAGCAAGTCATCGAATCGATTCTCTACATATTGTGGGACCTCGGCCTGAAGGTCGGTCACTCGAGCCGGTCGGTGGACGAAATGATCCATGTCGCGACGCAGGATCATACCGTTCGCACCGCATTGCTCGAGGCGCGCTACGTCTGGGGCGACGAGGCGATCTACGAGGAAGCGCGCAACCGCTTCTGGAACCAGGTCGTTGCCGGCCATGCGGCGGATTATGTCACCGAAAAGCTTACCGAGCGCGACGAGCGGCACCGACGGATGGGCGACAGCCGCTATGTCGTCGAACCCAATGTCAAAGAGGGCAAGGGCGGCCTTCGCGATCTGCATACGCTCTACTGGATCGGCAAATATGCCTACCGGCTGCAGTCGGTCGAGGAGCTTGTCGACGTCGGGCTGTTCTCTTCCGAGGAGTTGCGCCAGTTCCAGAAGGCCGAGCGCTTCTTCTGGGCGGTGCGCTGCAACCTGCATCTTATCGCCGGCCGCGCCGAGGACCGGCTGACCTTCAACTTCCAGCGCGAGCTGGCTGAACGCATGCATTATGCCGACCGGCCGGGGAAGTCGTCGGTCGAGCGCTTCATGCAGCATTATTTCCTGCACGCCAAAATGGTCGGCGACCTGACCGGCGTATTTCTCGCGCATCTCGACGAGAAGTTCGCGCGCCGCGGCCGTCGCTTCGGTCTGCCTGCATTTCGCCGGCGACTGCGAAATCTCGACGGCTTCGTGCTCGATCGCGGCCGGCTCGCGCTTCCATCCGACGATTTCTTTGCCCAGGATCCCGTCCGGCTCGTCGAGATTTTTGCCCTGGCCGACAAGCATGGTGTCGAGATCCATCCGATGGCGATGCGTACCGCGAGCCGCGATGCGAAGCTGATCGATGGCAATGTGCGATCGGATCCGCGCGCCAACGCCTTCTTCCTCGATGTGCTGACCTCGCGGCGCGATCCGGAAACCGTGCTTCGTTGGATGAACGAGGCCGGCGTGTTCGGCCGCTTCGTTCCCGATTTCGGCCGGGTCGTCGCACAGATGCAATTCGACATGTATCATCACTATACCGTCGACGAGCATTCGATCCGCGCGATCGGCCTGCTGGCGCGGATCGAGAATGGTGAGCTCAAGGAAGATCACCCGATCTCGACCCAATTGTTCAAGCGGATCGCATCGCGGCGCGTGCTCTATGTCGCGGTGCTGCTCCACGACATCGCCAAGGGACGTGGCGGCGACCACAGCAAATTGGGCGGCGAGGTGGCGTATCGCCTCTGCCCGCGCTTTGGCCTGACCCCGGCCGAGACCGAGACTGTCGCCTGGTTGGTCGTCTGGCACCTGCAAATGTCGAACACCGCGTTTCGCCGCGACCTCAGCGATCCCAAGACGATCGCCGATTTTGCCGAACAGGTGCAAAGCCTCGAGCGGCTGCATCTTCTGCTGATGCTCACCGTGGTCGATATTCGGGCGGTCGGGCCGGGGGTATGGAATGGCTGGAAGCGCCAGCTGCTGACCCAGCTGTTCGAGTCGACCGAAGAGCTGCTTCGGCTCGGGCACAAGCAAAGCGGCCGGCAGGAGAAGGTCGAAGAGATCAAGGCGCAGCTTGCCGCGCGTCTCAAATGGGACAAGGCGCGGTTCGCCCGCTTTGCCGATCGTCTCCCCGCTTCCTATTGGCTCGCCGAGCCGATCGAGGCGCTCGCCCATAACGCCCGCTTTGTCGACGAATCGATGCGCGATCCAACCGAGGCCAAACCTTATTGGGTGGGCGTACAGAAGGAACGCGGTGCGACCCTGCTGACTGTCTATTCGAAGGACGTGCCCGGCCTGTTCTACCGCATCGCCGGCGCGATCAGCCTGGCCGGAGCGAACATCATCGACGCGCGCATCCACACCACCACCGACGGCATGGCACTCGACAATTTCCTGATCCAGGATGCGGGCGGCCTGCCGTTCGCGGACAAGCACCAGCTTCGGCGGCTCGAGCAGAGCGTCATTGCAGCTGTGGAAGGCGCTGACCCGCCGCGCGAGAAGCTCGAAGCCAAGGCCCTGCCGCTCGCCCGCGCCGATGCGTTCCTGATCCAGCCGGCAGTGTTCATCGATAACGAGGCGTCGAATCGCTACACCGTCGTCGAGGTCAACGCGCGCGATCGCGCCGCCTTGCTCAGCGGTCTGGCGCAGGCGCTCTACCAGTCGCGCGCGACGATTCATTCGGCGCACGTCGCCACCTATGGCGAGCGGGCGGTGGATGTTTTCTACCTGACCAGCTTCGACGGCGAGAAGATCGCCCAGCCCGCCCGCCTCAAAGCGATGCAGGAACGACTGCTGCAAGCGGCGGGCGAGGGCTGGAAGGAGCCGCTCAAGGCGGCGTAGCGGGCCTTACTTCGGCGCGAGCACCATCAGCATCTGCCGGCCTTCCATGCGCGGATGCTGTTCGACCTTGGCAGTTTCGGTGACGTCGGCCTGGACCCGTTCGAGCAGGCGCATGCCGAGCTCGCCATGCGCAAGCTCACGGCCGCGAAAGCGCAAGGTGACTTTCACCTTGTCGCCCTCACCGAGGAACTTCTGCACAGAGCGCATCTTCACGTCATAGTCGTGATCGTCGATGTTGGGACGCATCTTGATCTCCTTGATCTCCTGCGTCCGCTGCGACTTGCGCGCGGCATTGGCCTTTTTCTGGGCCTCATATTTGAATTTTCCGACGTCGAGGAACTTGGCGACGGGCGGGTCGGCATTGGGTGAGACCTCGACGAGATCGAGTCCTACTGCAGCTGCCTGCTCGATCGCTTCGGGGGTGAGCAGGACCCCGAGATTCTCGCCATTCTCATCGATCACGCGCACTTTGGGCGCAGTAATGAATTCGTTGAAGCGGGGGCCGTTCATTGGTGGCGCGGTCGGGCGCCGGACGAGAGGGGGACGTATAGCTGTGTCTCCTAAAACCTGATCGAAGCGCCTGACGTAATGATTCCGCGGGTCAAAGGAAAGACACGCGGGCCAAAGCGGCCGAATTTACTCGTCCTGTTGCCCGCTAGCCGCGGCAGTCCGGCGGCACGGCTTCGGTGCGCAGCCGTGCAATCAGGGCATCGAGGCCGAGGACTTCCTGCCGCGCATCGACGCCGAGCGGGCGCAGCGCGACCGTCCGCTCTTCGGCTTCGCGTTTGCCCACGACGAGCAAATTGGGGACCTTGGCGAGGCTGTGCTCGCGGATCTTGTAGTTGATCTTCTCATTGCGAAGGTCGGCTTCGGCGCGGATTCCGGCGGCCTTCAGTGCGTCGAGTATTTCGCCTGCGTAAGCGTCGGCATCCGATACGATCGTCGCGACCACCGCCTGCGTCGGTGCAAGCCACAGCGGCACCTTGCCGGCATAATTCTCGAGCAAGATGGCGATAAACCGCTCCATCGAACCAACGATCGCGCGGTGGAGCATGACCGGCCGGTGCTTCTCGCCATCTTCGCCGACATAGGCCATGTCGAAGCGGTCGGGCAGTACGAAATCGAGCTGCAGCGTCCCGCACTGCCAGCTGCGGCCGATCGCGTCGCGCAGATGGAATTCGATCTTCGGGCCGTAAAAGGCGCCCTCGCCCGGAGCCCATTCGAACGGAATGTGGGCAGCGTTGAGCGCCTGCTCCAGTCCGGCTTCGGCCTTGTCCCAGACCTCGTCCGAGCCGGCGCGCTGATCGGGCCTTGTCGCCAGCCGCACGAACCAGTCGGTGAAGCCCAGGTCGTCATAGACCCGCCTCAACAGCGCGATGAACTGCACCGACTCGTCGAGGAACTGGTCCTCGCGGCAGAAGATATGCGCGTCGTCCTGAACGAACTGGCGCACGCGCATCAGCCCGTGCAGCGCGCCATGCGGCTCGTTGCGGTGGCAGTTGCCGAACTCGGCCATCCGTATCGGCAGGTCGCGATAGCTGCGGATGCCCTGGCCATAGATCTGGATATGTGCCGGGCAGTTCATCGGCTTGAGCGCGAGATAGAGCGGATCGCCCGAGATCAACGGCTGGTCCGGGTCGGTCGAGGGGCGTTCGTCGGGAATGACGAACATATTCTCGCGAAACTTCTCCCAATGGCCCGACGTGACCCAGAATTTATTGCTGTAGACGAGCGGCGTGCGCACCTCTTCGTAGCCCGCATCGCGCAGGCGGCGGCGCATATATTGTTCGAGTGCCTGGTAGAGCGTCCAGCCGGGCGCGTGCCAGAAGATCGACCCGGCGGCTTCCTCCTGGAAATGGAACAGGTCCATCTCGCGCCCCAGCTTGCGGTGGTCGCGCTTGGCGGCTTCCTCGAGCCGGACCAGATGTTCGTCGAGCTGCTTTTTGTTGAGCCAGCCGGTGCCGTAGATGCGCGACAGCATCGCATTGCGCTGGTCGCCGCGCCAATAAGCGCCCGATACGCGTGTCAACCTGAAAGCGGCCGGATCGAGCTTGCCCGTCGAGGGCAGATGCGGCCCGCGGCACATGTCGAGCCATTCGCCGGCGCGGTAGACCGTCAGTTCCTCATTCTCGGGGAGGTCCGCCGCCCATTCGGCCTTGAAGCTTTCGCCCTGTGCGTTGAAATGCGCGATCAATTTGTCCCGCGTCCACACCTCGCGCACCAAAGGCTCGTCGCGGGCGATGATACGGCGCATCTCTTCCTCGATCGCCGGGAGATCCTCTTCGGTGAACGGCCGGTCTTTGGGCGCGAAATCATAATAGAATCCGTCGTCGGTCGATGGGCCGAACGTGATCTGCGTTCCCGGGAACAAATTTTGCACCGCCTCGGCGAGGACATGCGCGAAGTCGTGACGCGCCAGCTCGAGCGCATCCGCCTCGTCGCGCGCTGTGACCAGCGCCAGCGCCGCGTCCCCTTCGAACGGGCGATTGAGGTCGCGCAGCTCGCCATCGATCCGCGCGGCCAGCGCAGCTTTCGCAAGTCCCGGCCCGATCGCAGCCGCCACGTCGGCCGGAGTGGTTCCCGACGAGACTTCTCGCGCCGAGCCATCCGGAAGCGTGATCTTATACTGGGCCGTCATCGTGCTGGTTTCGCTGTCGTTGCAGGTGGAAAAGAGCGCGGCTTATGCCCGCTGTTCGGCGCGCGGTGCAAGCCGGTGCTTGACCCGCGCCGTACAATCGCCTTTGCGATGAGAGACTGGAAGGAGCGCATCGCGTGCACGGCGACGGACTGACCGACAACCGTCAATTGAAGCTGCAGACGCAGATGCTGATCGGCTTCGCGGTCGGTCTCGGCGCAGGACTGGTTGCCTTCGCCGCGGCGCCAGGGGCGGATTGGGTGGTGACCGTCACGACCTATGTCACCGGTCCGATCGGCCAGATCTTTCTTCGCCTTCTGTTCATGCTCGTCATCCCGTTGCTGTTTTCGGCGCTGGTCATGGGCGTGTCCGAAATGGGCGAAATGGCGACGCTCAAGCGGGTTGGCATCAAGACGATAATCTATACGGTGGTCGTGTCGATCGTCGCTGTCGCGGTCAGCCTGCTGGTCGTCAATCTGCTCCAGCCCGGCCGCGGCGTCGACCCAGCGCAGGCGCGCGCGCTGCTCGCCAACAGCAGCGCCGGTGCCCAGGCGATAATCGCCGGGGGCGGCGACCGGGCGACTGGCATGGCGGCGCTGCTCAATATAGTCCCGACGAACGTCTTCGCGGCCGCCGCCAGCAACGACATGCTCGCCGTCATGTTCTTCGCGCTCTTCTTCGGTATCGGCATGGTGCTGGTCCCGAGCGGACCGGTCGACCAGCTGCGCACTGTCATCGAGGGCCTGTTCGAAGTGACGATGCGCCTGATCGGCGTCGTCATCCGGCTGGCGCCGATCGCAATCGCCTGCTTCATGTTCAACCTTGCCGCTCTGTTCGGCTGGGACCTGCTGATCCGGCTTGGCGCCTATGTCGGCGTTGTGCTGCTCGCGCTCGGCATCCAGATGTTCATCGTCTATCCGATCATCCTGCGGCTGTTCGCGGCAAAGTCGCCGATCGCCTTTTTCCGCGAGAGCCAGGAGGCGATGGTCATGGCCTTCTCGACCGCCTCGTCGAACGCAACGCTTCCGACCGCGCTGCGGGTTGCCGAGACGCGGCTGCGCCTGCCGCCGCGCATCTCGCGCTTCATCCTCACGATCGGCGCGACCGCAAACCAGAACGGCACCGCGATGTTCGAAGGCGTGACCGTGCTGTTTCTCGCCCAGCTGTTCGGAGTGGAGCTCGATTTGACCCAGCAGGTCACCGTGATGCTGGTCTGCATCCTCGGCGGGATCGGCACCGCCGGTGTACCGGCGGGCTCGCTGCCGGTGGTCGCGCTGATCCTCGGCATGGTCGGCGTGCCACCGGCCGGGATCGGCCTGGTGCTCGGCGTCGACCGCTTCCTCGACATGTGCCGCACGACGCTCAACGTGACCGGGGATCTCGTGGCTGCAACAGTCATCAGCCATAGCGAATCCGGTCGCGGTGCGGCAGAGGCGGCACCGCAAGTCAACGGATCGACCGCAGAGAAACCATGACCGAAGCCATTGCACCGCCCCAGGCCGATTACGATCGGCCCATTGCCTATCGCCACCGCGCCGGGACCGGTCCGACCGTCATCTTCCTCCCCGGCTTCATGTCGGACATGGAGGGAACGAAGGCGATCGCGCTCGATGCCTGGGCGCAGGCCGAGGGGCGCGCCTATATCCGCTTCGATTATGCCGGCTGCGGCGCCAGCGGCGGTGAATATGAAAAGCAGACGCTCGCCGACTGGCGCGACGATGCGCTGGCGATGATCGACCAGGTCGCCGATGGCCCGGTCGTGCTGGTCGGCTCGTCGATGGGCGGCTGGCTGATGCTGCACGCCGCCATGGCCCGGCCCGATCGCGTCGTCGGCCTGGTCGGAATCGCGGCGGCGCCCGATTTCACCGCCTGGGGCTATTCGCAGGACGAGAAGATGACGATCCTGCGCGAGGGCAGGCTGGAGCAGGCGTCCGATTATGGCGATGATCCGCTGATCACCACCCGCGCTTTGTGGGAAAGCGGCGAGGCGCTGCGGCTGCTGCACATGCCGATCGCGGTCGATTGCCCGGTCCGGCTGCTCCACGGCCAGAACGACCGGGACGTACCCTGGGCCTATGCGCTCGAGCTGGCCAAAATGGTTCGTTCAGCGGATGTGCAGACGATCCTGATCAAGGACGGCGATCACCGACTCTCGCGTGAAGGCGATATCGCGCTGCTGATATCGACCGTGAGGGGTCTGCTGGAGGCCTTGTGATCCCGTCTCTCCTCGTGCTTCTGATGGCTGCCGCGACGCCCGCGCAGTCCGACGAGTCGATGTACAGCCAGTGCGTCGCGATCATCAAAAAGGATCCCGCCAACGCGGCGGAACAGGCAAGCCAGTGGCTGACGCACGGCGGCGGCTTCTTTGCCCGCCAGTGCCTTGGGCAGGCCTATGCGGCGCAGAAGCGCTGGCAACCCGCCGCGATCGCCTTCGAGCAGGCGGCGCGCGAGGCGGACAGCCAGCATGACCCGCGCAGCGCTGACTTCTGGGCGCAATCGGGCAATGCATGGCTTGCTGCCGACGACGGCGCGAAGGCCCGCGCGGCCTTCGACGCGGCGCTAGCGCTTTCGACGCTTGCTGCCGAACTTCGCGGCGAAGTCTATCTCGACCGTGCCCGCGCCGGAGTGGCGCTGAACGATTTGAAGGGCGCGCGCATCGACCTCGACAAGGGGCTTGCGCTGGTCCCATCCGATCCGTTCGCCTGGTACATCTCGGCAGCGCTGGCGATGCGCGGCGCGGATTTGCCGCGCGCGCAGAAGGACATTGCCAAGGCGGTCGAGCTCGCGCCCGACGACGCCGATGTTCTGTTGCTTGCGGGCAATGTCGCCGGCGCTGTGGGCGACGGCGATGGGGCGCGGACCTTCTATGAAAGAGCGGTCAAGGCAGAGCCTGGCACCGAAGCTGCCAAAAGCGCGGCGGCGGCACTGGCGGCTAATGCAGTGGCCCCGCCTGCTGCCGCGACGCCAACGCCTCCACCCGCTCAGCCGTAGCTGATCACTTCAAACTCGGTGCCGTCGGGATCGAGGAAATAGAAGCGCCGGCCGGGCGCGTAATCGTCATGGTTGAACGGAGTCAGCCCGGCGGCGATCACTTTCGCTTCGGCCGCGTCGAGATCCTCGACCGCGATGCCGATGTGGTTGAGCGGATGGCCCTTGGCAAAATCGGCGTCGCAAGGCGCGGTGCGCGGGGTGTACAGCGCCAGATACTGGTCGTCCGATCCGACATGGACGGTGCGTCCGCCGTTCATCGATGCGCCGCTCCAGCGCACCTGCCAGCCGAACAGCCTTTGCATCAGTTCCGCCGCACGATCGGGATCGCGGACGGTCATGTTGACATGCTCGATTCTCGGTGAGGTCATTGTTTTTCCCCATATCTATACTGCGCCGAAGCGTCCCTGTTGCGAGTCGTACAACCTCAAGCTAAGTTGAGGTCAAGTTTCAATTTGGAGACGGGCGTGGCCGATCTTCTGACCATTGGCGAACTCGCGCGGCGGACCGGCCTCACGGTTTCCGCGATCCGCTTCTACGAAGAGCGCGGACTCGTCGCGCCGATCCGCACGGGCGGTAACCAGCGCCGCTTTCTCCGCTCGGACATCAGGCGGCTTTCGTTCGCGCTGATCGCGCAGCGGCTCGGCCTGACGGTGGGGGAGATCGAGGCGGAACTTGCGACGCTGCCGAACGGGCGCGCACCCAATCGCGACGACTGGCGGACGATCAGCGCGCACCTTCGCGCCCGGCTCGATGCGCGGATCGACATGCTCGAACGCACGCGTGACATGCTCGACGGCTGCATTGGCTGCGGATGCCTGTCGCTCGATCGCTGCGCGCTCTACAATCCCGGCGACCGAGCGTCGCGCGCCGGGGCCGGGCCACGTTTCCTGCTCGGCAACCACGCCGCCGATTTCGAGGAGGACTGACATTGACGCGCATCGCCATCCTCGAAGCGGGGTTCCCGCCGCGTAACCTGCAATCGCGCTTCGGTACCTATTCCGAGATGTTCGAAAGCCTGCTTGGAAGCGATTCTTTCGGTCCGGTCTACGATGTCACCCGCGGCCATTTTCCCGCGCACCCTCAGGATCAGGACGCCTATCTGATCACCGGCTCCTCGGCCGGCGTTTATGACGATCTCCCCTGGATCGCGCCGCTCAAGGCCTTCCTCAATGACGCGAAAGGAAAGGCGAAACTGATCGGCATCTGCTTCGGCCACCAGATCATGGCGGAGACATTCGGTGGCCACGTCGTCAAATCGGACAAAGGCTGGGGCATCGGCCTTCACCATTACCGGCTGTCCGGAGCCGCTGGCTGGATGAGCGGACTGAAAAAAGTGGCGATCCCGGTCTGCCACCAAGACCAGGTCGTCGTGCAGCCGCCCGCGACACGTCTGCTCGGCGGCAACGCCTTCTGCCCGCTCGGGATCCTCGCTTATGAGGATCAACCGGCCTTCTCGGTCCAGTTCCACCCCGAATTCGACCCGGCCTTCGCTGACGCGCTGATTGATCTCGTCGAGGACGAAGTCGATCCCGCCGAGGCTGCTGAGGCGCGCGCCTCACTGGGCGAACCGAACGACCGCAGCCGGGTCGCCAGCTGGATTACCAGATTCGCCACGGTTTGACATTTCAGCTTTGGGGCGCGTCAACGTCCGTCATCGGAGTGACATAGTCTCCAACCTTCTCGAGAAGGTCGATCCTTTCCTTCGTCAGCCAGCCCGTCACGCTATTCCGGTCGACCCTGGGATATCTTGAACTGGCAAGGTCCAGGAAGGCATCACGATAGCGCAGCCAAGCGCGCCTGCCCGCCAGCAGACCTGCTTTCTTATTAGGCAAGTCGTCGATGAGATCGGTGTTATGGAAGATGGCTGCATATTTGGCTTCGAGGCGGCCTTCGGTGCCGTTAAGCCGTGACCGCGAGAATGTCGGGATCATTCCGCCCTCTGCCGTCTGAAGCAGTTCGACAAAGTGTTGACGCTGTTTCTCGCTGAAATTTTCTTCTTCGGCAGGTCCGAGCAGGCCGCTTTGATAGTTCTCGTTCTCGTAGCAGGACTTTATATAGGCTTCGTGAGCCTCTCTAACTCGGTCCAGCTTCGTCAGGTCGGCGCGGGACCAATCAGCGGTAAGCTTTGCAAACCTGGCTTCCCGCTTCGGACGGCGGATTTTTGCTTCATGAAGCTCGCATAAATATGCGTCTGCGCTGCTCGCTGTGCCATCGCAGAAATCGTAATATTCTGCTCTTCTTCCGGATCGTTTCGCGGCTGTTCGGCCAACTGGCAACCACGTTGTTGGGTACGAAGGAGGCTCGCTGGCGCAAAGAAGTCTCAGCCCGAGATCCACATCTCGCGGCACTCCGACGCCGTTCCCGTAGATCATCGTTAGCATCCCATAACCTTCGTAGGCACGAATTTTGCCATCTTCGGCTTCGATGATTGCGCATTTGCGCGCTTTCACGGGATCGCGCGGGACCTTGATCCCGAAATACAGCGCTTCCGAACTGCAACCCTTTAGAAGTTGTCGTTCGCTCGCGCTCGGCTGGTCTTTGACAGGTATTTCGGGAGCGGCTTCATTATCACAACTCCACCCTTGGAATGCATCGTCCTCGTCGACCCAAGGCTTTTGTTCGCTTACCGGGATTGGATATGTAGCGAAGCTTGGGTCGGACGGAGCCGCTGGCATTAAGACCGTTTTCGGGCCATTCGTTCTCACGAGAAGCGCTACGACGAGGATGGCGCCCACGGTTACAGCGCCTAACATCACGATCGCAATCCTGCGGAAATCCACTGCTGCGCCTCATAGCCGAGTCGGTCCGAACATATATAGAACAAAAACAGCTCCACGTCAGGGAAATTTGGGATAGTTGCCGCTATGGATCAATCGAAGGCCTCGCCATATAAGGACCAGCATTGCCCACAGGAGCCGTTGGTGAAATACCTCCACACAATGATCCGGGTTTCGGACCCGGACGAGACGATCCGATTCTTCAATCTGCTCGGACTCGAGAAAATCCGGCAGATCGACAATGAGAAGGGGCGCTTCTCCCTGATCTTCCTCGCCGCGCCGGGCGACGAGCATGCGCAGGTCGAACTCACCCATAATTGGGACGAGAAAGGCTATGACGGCGGCCGCAACTTCGGCCATCTCGCCTACAGCGTCGACAATATCTACGAGACTTGCCAGCGGCTGATGGACGGCGGCGTCACGATCAACCGGCCGCCGCGCGACGGCCATATGGCTTTCGTGCGCTCGCCCGATGCGATTTCGGTCGAGTTGCTCCAGGCCGGTGCGCCGCTCGTGCCCGCCGAACCCTGGGCTTCCATGGAGAATGTCGGCACATGGTAGAGGTGGTTCGAATCCCGGTGCTGTCGGACAATTATGTCTGGCTGCTCCACGAGCCGCAGTCCGGGGAGACGACGGTGATAGACCCGGCGATTGCCGAGCCGGTACTCGCCGAGGCGGAAAAGCGCGGCTGGCGCATCACCCAGATCTGGAACACCCACTGGCATCCCGACCATATCGGCGGCGACGAAGGGATCAAGCGCGCAACAAATTGCCTGATCACCGGGCCGGCCGCCGAAGCCGACCGGATCCCGTTGCTCGATCGTCAGGTGGGGGAGGGCGATATCGTACGCCTCGGTGCGGTCGAGGCGCGTGTGCTAGAGGTTCCCGCCCATACGTCCGGACACATCGCTTATCACCTTCCGGACCAGAATTTGGTGTTCGTAGGCGATACTTTGTTCGCGATGGGCTGCGGCCGTTTGTTCGAAGGAACGCCCGATCAGATGTACGCCAATATGAAACGTCTCGAGGCACTTCCGGGCGACACGAAGGTCTATTGCGCGCACGAATATACGCTGTCGAACGCGCGCTTCGCGATCACGGTCGAGCCGGAGAACCAGGCGCTGCAGCACCGGCTCGCCGACGTGACGCGCGCCCGCGAAGTCGGTGAGGCAACCGTGCCGACCACGATCGGCCTGGAACAGCAAACCAATCCGTTCATGCGCGCGTCATCGGTGCAGGAGCTCGCTGAGCGGCGCCACGCCAAAGACAATTTCGCGGGCTGAAGCTGGCCCTCGTGCGTTGATGCAATAGGAGGGAAGATCATGAGCAAGATCCTGATTTCCATTTTGGCCGCGACCGGTCTTGCGAGCTGTGCTCCGTCTGGCGGCGCGGATTCCGCATCAAGCGGCAAAACCCTCGATGCCGCGCTTGCCGGCCGCACCGCAGGGGCGGAGGTTTCGTGCGTCAATCTGCAGAACCTCGGCGACAACGAAGGGCTCGCGGATGGGTCCATCCTGTTCAAGGGCAAGACGCGCCGCGCGACCGTCTACATCAATCGCCCGCCCGGCGGCTGCCCATCGCTCAATTCGTCGCGTGCGCTGCGCACGCGGACCACGTCCAGCCAATTGTGCAGCGGCGACATCGTTGCCGTGTTCGATCCCTCGTCGGGTTTCGACTATGGCAGCTGCGGCCTCGGCCCGTTCACGCCGTACAGCAAGTCGTAGGTCTCAGCGCTTGTACAGGCCCTCGAGCCTGTCGCCATAAACCTGCTTGATGACGTGGCGGCGGATCTTGATCGACGGCGTCAATTGCTGATTCTCGACCGTGAACGGCTCATCGGCGAGGATGAAGCTTCGCACCTTCTCGATCACCGAAAGCGAGGCATTCACCCGGTCGACGGCGGCCGAAATCGCTTTCACGAAATCCATGTCATCGTTCAACGCTGGTCCCGCGCGCTTGCCTCGAGCCTTTGCCCAAAACGCCGCCCATTCGGGGTCGGGTACGATCAGTCCGACCAGATAGGGTCTTTTGTCGCCGCTCACCATCGCCTGGAAGATTTCGGCCTGCAGCGTCAGCATGCCCTCGACCCGCTGCGGCGCGACATTGTCGCCCTTGTCGAGGATGATGATGTCCTTCTTGCGGTCGGTGATGACGAGGCGACCGGCTGTGTCGAGGTGGCCGATATCGCCGGTCCGCAGCCAGCCGTCGACCACCGTCGCCGCCGTCAGTTCGGGATTGCGCCAATAGCCGGTCATCACCAGCTCGCCCTTGACCAGTATCTCGCCGTCCTCGGCGATCCGCACCTCGGTGTTGCACAGCGGCGGTCCGACCGTATCCATCTTGATGCCGGCGCGCGGGCGGTTGACGCTGATGATCGGCGCCGCCTCGGTCTGGCCGTAACCCTGGAGCAGGGTCAGCCCTAGCGACTGGAAGAAGGTCCCGACCTCCGGATTGAGCGGGGCGCCGCCCGCGACCAAAGCCTTCACGCGCCCGCCGAAGCGGTCACCGATCTTTTTGCGGATCGTGCGATCGAGCAGGAAATTGAGCGGCGCATTGAGCAGTCCCCGGCGGTCCCCCAGCGCGAGCGCTTTGCCGAGCAGCAGGTTCGCCAGTTTGCCTTCCTTCTCAATCCGGTTGAGGATTCGCTGGCGCAGCACTTCGAACAGGCGCGGTACGACGATCATGATCGTCGGCCTGACTTCCTCGATGTTGGAAACCAGTTTCTCCAGCCCTTCGGCATAATAGATTTGCGCGCCGAGCCCGATCGGCAGGTGCAGTCCGCCGCTATGCTCATAGGCGTGGCTGAGCGGCAGGAATGACAGGAAAATCTCGTCGCCAACGCCGAAGTCCTCGGCGATCACGGTCGCCGCGCCCTCGACATTGTGCAGGATCGCGCCGTGGTGCAGCACCACGCCGCGCGGCGCGCCGCCGGTCCCGGAGGTATAGATGATGCAGGCCGGATCACTGCGCCCGATTGCCGCTGCCGCACCGGCGCAGGCGGCAATGTCGGCGTCCATTGCGCCCACCATCCCGCTCCAGTCGTGGAAGGCGACGGCACCTTGCTGCGCGTCGCCGGACGGCTCCATGGCAATCACATGCTTGCATCCGGACCGGATCGCCGCGGCGATGACCGGTCTGGCAAGCTTGGCCGTCGAGACGATCGCCGCCTTGGCGCCGCTGTCGTCGAGGACATGCTGATGGTCGCGCCCGGTGTTGGTCGTATAGGCTGGAACGGTCACCAGTCCCGCGGCCATGATCGCAAGATCGGCTATCGCCCATTCGGGCCGGTTCTCGGACACGAGCAGGACACGGTCGTCGCGCTCGAGCCCAAGCCGCTGCAACGCGCCGGCGAGCGACGCAACCTGCCGGGCCGCTTCGGCCCAAGTCGTCGGCCGCCAGTGTCCCGCTGTCTTGGCCCACAGGAAGGGCGCCGATCCTTTCTCGGCAGCACGCGAAAGGAACAGACTAACGAGGTTCGGAACCTCTCCGAACGCCTGTCCGCTCGCTGCCGTCATTCGCGCAGCGCGACGCCGTCGCCGCGCGGGTCGGCGGCACCGCTCCAGCCGGTCGTCGTGCGCTCGATCGCATTGACTTTGGACGTCAGCGCGGACGGCGTCACGACACCGTCGATCTTCGACAGATCGGGCGCCATGTCGGCCAGGAACGTGCCCTGCTCGACCAGGGTGGAATCTGCGCTGAAATAGATGTTGGGAAGCGCGATCGCGTCTTTCGCCGCAAGCCCGAAGTCCATGTATCCCACCAGCGTCTTGAGGACATGCATGATGATCCGCTTGCCGCCCGCCGAACCAAGCGCGAGCACCACCTTGCCCTCCGCATCATAGACGATCGTCGGTGCCATCGATGAAAGCGGCCGCTTTCCCGCGGCGACGCGATTGGCGATCGGTGCGCCATTGGCTTCCGGCGCGAAGGTGAAATCGGTCAGCTCGTTGTTGAGGACAAA